>Ga0247838_1006955_pt1 | contig 10356 bp, 6 predicted proteins | sample LaCruzMarch2015__5_FD_189097 | JGI IMG/M metagenome (GOLD analysis project Ga0247838, IMG submission 189097) | Freshwater microbial communities from meromictic Lake La Cruz, Castile-La Mancha, Spain - LaCruzMarch2015_15m | ecosystem: Environmental > Aquatic > Freshwater > Lake | place: Spain... | reverse complement strand
AGGGATCGCCCGGAAGTACGCGAGGTCGACCAACTTCCTCTTCATGGGTCGGCAGGCAAACTACCCGGTTGCGCTCGAGGCGGCGCTGAAGCTGAAGGAAGTTAGCTACATTGCCGCGAGTGGACATCCGAGCGCGGAGCTTAAGCATGGCGTGATCGCCCTCATCAACGAAGAAACGCCGTCCCTCTTCATCGCACCCCACGATGGGGTGTTTGAGAAAAATCTTAGCAATATGGAAGAGGTGAAGGCGCGGGGAGGTCCGCTGGTTGCCATCGGGACGGAGGGCCATGGTGAGGCGCTGGGTCGTGTGGCGGATGATGTCGTGCTGATTCCCTCGGTTCCCGATTTCCTCGTGCCAATCCTCGCCGTGATCCCGTTGCAGCTTCTCGCCTACCACGTGGCTCTCGAGCTGGGCTGCGATGTGGACAAGCCCCGGAATCTGGCGAAGAGCGTGACCGTGGAGTAAGGGGAGGGAGCCGTGGTCTCCCGACCATGGAGGCTTTAGCATCCATTCGGGCGGGATGAATGAAGTTTTTAACGATCGGGGTCTGGAGACCCCGGCTCCTGCTCCAAGTCAACGGGTTGACTTTAGTCGCAATTGCATGTCTTCTCGATTCGTTGCAGACATTGATCGTCCCCCGCGTTCTCCATGTCCCCCTTTCAGCGAGTTTCTTTCGTTGCCTCTCCGGCCCCGCGCCTTGCGCAGGGAGCTTTCACGCTGGTCGAAGTGATTCTCGTGACGCTGGTGACGGCGATTCTGGCCGTGCTTTTGGTTCCGACGATCGGAGGTGCCAGAGAACGGGCCTCCACCATCGAATGCGCGGGGCAATTGCGCCAGGTCGGCCATGCGATCGCCCAATATGCGTCGGAGAATGGAGGGTTGCTTCCGGGACCGCTCTGGACCGCGCAGGCGCCGCTCGCTTCCAGGGATAATCAGAACGTCGTTTGGCTGGGTGGGTATCTCGCTCCTTATCTCGGCGTGAATCTGCCGAATGGCGTGACGACCACCTTCGTCACGGTTCCGGCAATGTTCTGCCCGGTGAACCAGCGCAACAAGGTGCCCCGCGGAACGTCGATGTGGACGGTAAACGATACGATCAACATGGAAGGATCCATCCGTTCCCCCTTTGGACATCCGACAAGGAACCCAACGCCTCTGCGCGCCTTTTCCGTCGCCAATCCAGGATCCACTTGGGCGCTTCGGGAGCGGGACCAGGGAACTCCATTGGCGGTAGTGCACCGATTGGCGCGGAACACGCTCTTCTTCGACTGGCATGTCGAATCCGTGCGTGTTCCTTAGGAGTCGGAGCGCTCACGCGAGGGCGCGAAGCCGCGAGGGAGTTGGAGCGTGCTTTGCCAGGGTGGGGCCGTCGAACCAGTTGCCTTTAACCGACGTTGTGAGCGGACGTTCTGGGAGGCCGGTTTCGTTTCGCTCGATCTGGGTGATCAGTTGACTTGCTAGAACGCGACCCATCAGGTTGCTGCATTGGTCAAAACCGGCGCATGTTCCTCGCAGCGTTTCATTCCAATCAAGGACGGCAAAGCCGACCGATCCGGGTACCTCGATTCCGCCGGCCCTTAGCCATTCGAGGGTCTCGATGTGGGGGCTAATGATCGCGTCGGGCTTTTCCCGGCGGACCCACCTCAACAGAGTGGACTGCGTCCATTCCGGAGTGATCAGCATGGGAGAGCTTGCGCAATCCCCGGGAATCCTTGAATGGCTGAGGAATCCGCCGGACCAGCGCCGATCCACCCGGTCATCGTTTTGCTGATGAACGGCGAGGCCGATTTTGCGGTAACCCAGTCGTCTCATTTCCCGCAGGGCCGTTGCGACCACGTGCTCATAGTTTGCCGTCACGCGGGATACGTCCGGCCGCCAAAGGGAATACCCGGCCGTAACCATCGCGTAACGCTCGAACGTGAGGGACAAGTGGGAAGCCACCACCGGGGTTGGCGCAATGATGACCCCGCGGATATTGCGGTTGTAGAGAACCGAATCCAACCTTCGCAACGACATCCGCCCACGTCCGACATAGAAATCCTCTATGCGGTACCCCAGCTCAGAAGCTCGCTCTTCCAGTCCGTGTACGAGACGCTCGACAAAAGGATAACGAAACAATTCGCTGCGGCTGGATCGGAACACCACCATGGCCAGCACCTCATGCTCCGGCAGGGCGCGACGCGCCTTGACATGGGTCATTAGCGCGGAGACGTACGGATTCGGCCGGTAGCCGAGTTCCTCCGCTGCCTGGCGAACCCGCTGTCGAGTGAGCGCCCCGATCGAAGGATGTCCCCGAAGCGCGCGCGATACGCCGGAACGCGAGAGACCCAAGTGATCCGCAATGCCCTGCAGCGTCACCTGCGCAGACCTCGGATCGGGTTGGCGTGAAGCGGCCATGTAAGGCGAGAGTTGCACCCCGAAACGGGTTTGTCAACGGGTTGAGTTGATGGCACCTTGTGCTGCGGATCGCTTTGGAGATTGATGGAATCCTCCCCAATGAAGCACTTTCTGCCGACTTTGTTTTTGCTCTGTCTGCCGTTCATCGCGCGGTGCGCCGATCCGATGGTGATTGAACCCGAGGATAAGCCCTACAATGGCGACGTGCAGGTTGAACCGGAGGAGGGCACGATGGGGGGCAGCTATGTCAGGACGGAGAAGGCGTACGGACCTTTGTTTTCGCTCGAAGTCCCCGAGGGAAAAGAGCCGCTGACGATCTGGGTGAGGGCGAGGGGACAGGCGCTGTGTTTGAAAGCCGTGGCGGAGGACAATTCGCAGACGGAGTTGAAATGGCTTTTCAAAATGCCTGAGGTTTGGACATGGCGCTCGTTTGGGACATTTGATCGGGCGGACCTTAAGTTTCGCATCGCGATTATTCGCAATCCGCAAGGCACGGAGGACGCGGGACTGGACGCGGTCATTTTGTCTTCGGATCCGTCCTTTGATCCAAATCATTCGGACATGCCCGGAATTCTCAAATGATGACTCGGGTCCGAAAGTGGGCATTAACTTTCACGGTTTTCACGACGCTTCTTTCGCCTGAGTCGCGGGCAAAACCGGGCGAGGCAAATGCTGAGACGGCGGTTTTGGAGTCTGGCGTACCCGCGTCGACCGAAGAATCAACCTCCGGAACGACGCGGGTGTCGGTTGATTGGTCGGTTGTCTCTGGGAAATCCACTTCGCGATCGTTCTCCGTGGCGATTTTCTCCGCTTTCGACCCGGTGGAGGCCGGCAATGCGACCTATTTGGAAAACCTTCGGTACATGCGCCTCGGGGTGTTTCGATACCACCACGCGGGATTGATGAGCGATTCCAAAGCGCGTCCTCAGGGTTGGATCGATACGGAAGCGCGAGCATGGGACCGCGAGAAAATCCGAAAGGCGCTCGACGGCCTCGAAGGTCTTCCCGGCGAACGGATCATCAACATCCCCGAGTGGCCGGAGTGGATGGATGCGAACCGGGATCGCTTTCTTGACGACGATCAGAAGCAGAATTTCGCCGCGTTGTGTGCCGATTTGGTGAGGATCATCAATGTGGAGCAGAAGCGCGGATTCAGCTTCGAGATCACGAATGAGCTCGATGGACTCTACTGGCTGGACCTGAAGAAGAAGGGGCTTCCGGAACGAACGGAGGAGTTGGCGGCGATTTACAATGCCTGTGCAAAGGCCATGAAGGAGGTGGATCCCAGGGTTCGCCTCGGTGGGCCAGCCCTCACGCGTCCGGATTCCCTTGAGAACGCCCGGAAGTTTGCAGTGCTGACGGCGGAGAACTTGGATTTTCTCTCGTTCCATATGTATGCGAGCGGCTCTGTTAAGGATTCGGACCGCGCGGTTTTTTCGAAAACAGACACCATGGCGCGCCACGTGAAGGCGCTCCGGGAGATGCTCACACGGGAGGTTCCGGGCAGGAACATCGAACTGCACTGCAATGAGTTTAACATTAGCTGGACGTGGAAAACGAAGGAACCGCGGATGACCAACGTGAAGGGTGCGGTGTTTGACGCGCTCGCCCTGATCGCGATGAAGGACGCGGGTCTCGATGTGGCTTGTGCGTGGAACGAACGGGATGGCGTTTATGGGAAGATGGACAGCGAAGAGAAACTGCGGTCTCCGGCGCACGTGTACCACTTCATGAATACCCTGATGGTTGGAGATCTCCATCCCGCGTCCAGTTCGCGGCCCATTCGCGTCCGCGCGATGGCGGCTTCATCAGGCGGGGAGCGTACGCTGATGTTGGTGAACTGGAGTTCGGAACCGCAGGAAGTGGATCTTGCAGGGGCGGTTGTTGGGCAAGGTTCGCAGGTTAAACGGATCGAGTTAAGCGGTGATGATCCGGTGATTTCCGAGTGGCAAAATACCGGCAAGATGCTCCTCCCGGCACAATCTGTCACTTGGCTGAAGTCGTAGAAAGGAGCACGGGCATTCTGCCCGTGTAAAGGAGCCGGGGCTTTCGAGCCCCGTTCCGTTAAAAGAGCACGGGCATTCTGCCCGTGTGAGGGGGGCAACGCACCGGGAGGTACGTTCTCCGTTGGAGCACGGGCATTCTGCCCGTGTGAGGGGGCAACGCACCGGGAGGTACGTTCTCCGTTAAAGGAGCACGGGCATTCTGCCCGTGTCGGTGGAAGGCAATGCACCGGGAGGCGCGTTCTCCGTTAGTCAACGAGTTGAGTCCCGTGCCACTGGTCATCGGGACGCCGCAGGATTAAATGTATCCAAGATGCTTCCGGAGCATCGCAGTGTCGTCCTCCCCATCCCCCTATCCGTATGAAACTGAATTCGTGCCTCTCAGCCCGGCTTAGCTTGTTGGTCAGCTGCATCCAGTTCGCCAGTGTCGCAGCCCTAGCACAGACCTACACCTGGGATCCGAACGGCAGCGGAGGTGGCACCGGGGGAACCGGAAACTGGGATACCAGCAGCTTGTTTTGGAACAACGGGAACGACTCCTGGCCCACGACGGGCACAAGCAACGTCGCAAGCTTCGGCGGGACCGCCGGAACGGTCACGCTCACAAGTGGGTTGGCGGCCAACCAACTCTCCTTCGGCACGACCGGATACACGCTCACCGGGGGAAGCCTGGCCCTGAACGGATCGACCCCAACGCTCAACGCAGACACCGGGGTGACGGCAACGCTCTCCGACTTGCCTCTCAGCGCCAACTCCATCCTGAAAACAGGCTCCGGAACCGTAGCTCTGACCAGTTCGTCTGCGGCCAACGCGACGGCGATGACGAATGCCCTCGCCGGACTTCAGTCCATCAGCGTTTCGCAGGGAACATTGACGATCGGGGTGGTAAACGGTCAAAACCAACCAGCTCTACCGTCCGGTTTTGCTCTTAGTGTGTCCTCCGGTGCGACTTTCAGCACGTTGGTGAGCAATACGTTCGCTGGCAGTGAGAATATCGTTCTCTCAAGCCTTCATAATGCAGGAGCAATTAGTCTGACGAAAACCGGAAGTTCCTCTTCGATCACGCTAAACAACACAGATGCATCGACGTTCTCTGGCAGTTTTGCGGGAACAACCTCGGTTCTGACAAAGAACGGTTCGGGTTCACTCGCGATCACCAGTTCGGCGGGCTTTTCGCGCAATGTGGTTCATAACTCCGGAACGATTTCACTGAGTGGCAACGGAGCTTTGGCGAACTACACTAATGCGGCCGGTTACGCTTTGGGGACAGGCGCCACGCTCATCCTGGACAATAGCGCAACGAATCTCGCAAATCGGCTCACCGACACGGCGACGGCGGTCTTCAACAGCACGGGCGGCAATCTGAACTACATCGGGAATGGGTCTGCCGCTTCTACGGAAACGGTGGGCAACTTGACGGTCTCGACGGGTTCCACCGTGATCACGATGAGCCCGGGCAGCGGTCAAAGCGCGACCATCACTTTTGGAACTTCAACGGTCAACCGTAGTGGAACGGGAACGGCTTTGTTTCGTGGAACGGGTCTAGGCAGTACCGGGGCCAATACGTCGAGAATCCTGTTTGGTGCGGCGCCAACCCTCACGAACGGGATCCTGCCGTGGGCGGTGGTGGATACAAGCGCGAACGGACTTGGTAGTTACTTCGCGACCTACGATGGCACGAATGGCGTTCAAGCGCTGACATCAGGCTATCAGTCGTACAGTGCAGCAGCCGCGACGGACAATGTTCGGGAAACTTCCAATGCCACGACCGGTTCCTCGAAAACCGTAAACTCGTTGACTATTGATGCCACGGGTTTGGCGAACACGCTCACGAATACCGGCAACACGATCACCGTCTCCAGCGGCGGGGTTCTGTTCTCTGGGAACGACGCTGCCGGAATTTCCGGGGGCACGCTCGCATTCGGAAGCACACAGGCGATTCTCCACGCGACATCCTCTGCCACCTCGACCATTAGTGCGTCTCTGACCGGAACGAGTAACCTTATCAAGTCTGGCACGGGTACTCTCGCGCTGACATCAGCTGTTAGCAGTATCTCGGGAGTGGTGTCGTTAAATGCGGGCGTTTTGGAGGTGTCCACGCTGGCGAACGGTGGATCAGGAAGCAGCATTGGGAACAGTGGGGCGGCAGCGTCAAACCTTTTCTTCAATGGGGGCACCCTTCGCTACACGGGGAGTGGTCACACCACCAACCGACTGTTTACGTTGGGTTTGAGTGGAGGTGCGCTTGAGGCCTCGGGAACCGGGGCGGTCAATTTTAACGGAACCGGATCGATTTCCTTCACCGGAACCAATGTCCCCCGCACATTCACGCTGGGAGGAACAAATACCTCGACGAACTCTTTCTCCCCCGTCCTCGGAAACACTGGAACAGGCAGTACCTCTCTGACAAAATCCGGCTTGGGCACGTGGGCTTTGATTTCCGCAAACACTTACAGCGGTGGAACGACGGTCACGGCGGGAACCTTGCTCATCAACAATACGACCGGATCCGGCACCGGAACAGGTGGGGTGAATGTCACCGGGGGAACCCTGGGTGGAACCGGAACGGTGTCGGGTGCGGTGACCGCCGGAGCCAGTGGATTCATCAATCCCGGCAGTAGTCCCGGAACTCTGACGATCGGGGGAGGTTTGGATCTGAGTTCCGGGGGCACATATGCTTGGGAACTCGGCGCATTCTCGGAGTCGGGTGCGGGAACAAACTTTGACGTGATCGCATTAACCGGCGGAAATCTCCTCCTCGGCGGCACTTCGAAGATCACGCTAAGCTTTCTCGGTGCCGTCACTAACCCGGATGGAGGCAATGTGTTTTGGAATGCGAACCGGACGTGGAAGATCATCGATCTCTCCGGCGCAGCGACGAACCTCGGTTCCAGCAACATCGCGAGCATCACCAATGGATCTTACTCGGCTGGAAGCTTCTCAACATCGATCGGCACGGGTGCCGATCTCGGGGATGTTTACTTGAACTACACCGCGATCCCCGAGCCTTCCGCGTGGGCCCTCGTGGTCCTGACAGGCTCTCTTGTGGGTCTTGTCCGCCTCCGGCGTCGCCGATAATCCTGTTCGCTTCGGACGCTACACTAGTGGGCAGCCCAATGATCCGAAATGTGCTGTGCCTCACCTGCCATGACTAAGCCCCTCTGTCTACTGGTCGCAGCCTTCTGGTGGGCTCTGCCATTGTGCAGCGCTCAAGCGCAGGAAGGTGGGGAGAACGTTCCGGGTCAGTTGGACGTCGGGCCAACCAAAGTGGTGTTGGGTGAGAAGGAGGCACTATTGGAAGCGCGGGTGCTGAACGGCAAAGCGTCGCAGTTCCAGTACGTGTGGACACAGACCGATGGGGCGTCTTCTGCAAAAATCGAGGCACCGGATAAGCTTCGAACGAAGGTGTCGGACCTCCTCCCTGGGACCTATGTGTTTTCGGTCGCCTCATCCAAGGACGGCCAGCAGATCGATACAAAGTCGTTCACGTTGGAGGTCCGCGCCCCGCAACCCGGTAAATTAGTGCCGTGGAATGATCCGCGGATTCGAATCGTTGGACGGTACGCGGCGAAGTCGGATCGCGCCGATCTGGGATGGCCTGGGATAACGATCCGTGCGCGCTTCACCGGCACCTCCCTCCGGGCGAGGATGAAGGCGGGTTGGGGTGGGCAACCCAAGTTTCTCGTGATCGTCGATGGCAAGGTGGATGGCGCTCCGGTCGTGGCGACGGACATGCGCAAGGAGATTCTCCTCGCGGAGGGGTTGACGGCTGGCGAGCACGAACTGGAGCTCGTCCGACTCGATGGAGGATGGTCCGGAGCAGCGGAGTTTGGAGGCTTAGTGCTGGAGCCCGAAGCACAGTTGCTGGATCCGCCCGCGCCGTTGCAACGACGAATGGAGTTTTACGGGGACTCCATCACCGAGGGTTCCTACATGTCCGAGTACTCTCACAACAATCCGTACCGTGCGTATGCCATGACCACCGCGCGAATGCTCGGGGCGGATCCGCATCTGGTGGCAAAGGGGGGGATCGGAATGGTGCGGGGATACGCGCTGCCGCAGACGCTGCCCGGCATCTTTGATCGTTCCATTCCCATGGGTGGCAAAGATCTTTGGGACTTTTCCAAATGGACCCCGCATGTCGTCGTGATCAACGCCTTTCAAAACGACAAATGGACACTGGGTTCCACGCCGGTTGAAGACTGTATCGAGGCCTATCGCGCGTTTCTCGTGACCTTGCGTTCGAAGTATCCGAAGGCGCTTCTCGTTGCCACCCTGGGAAGTATGGATGCCGTGAGCGCCAATAGCGAGTGGCCCGCGCACCTGCAGGCGGCCGTCGATAAGTACCGTGAGGAGAGCGGTGACAAGAATGTCGACATCTTGATCTTTGAGTATCAAAACCACCGGGGTCATCCGGATACGGCCGACGCTGCTGCCATGGCCAAGGCTCTGAGTGAATTTATCAACTCAAAGGGCGACGCTGTTTGGAAAGACTAATCATGCAATACCTCCTCCATCCGTTTACCAGTCTTGACGGACTGTGGCGTTTCTCTTTTTCGAAAGAAACATTACACGAAGATGTTTGGGAAGAGCGCGGCGAGATGTTTCCGGTCCCTTCTGCATTTGATGCGCTGCCGGACCTGGCGGGGAAGCGAGGGGTAGGAGTCTATCGCACCACATTCTCATGCCCTCCCGGCCAGCGCGCTTTGTTGCATTTCGGCGCCGTGTCCATGCGTTCAGAGATTTGGGTCGACGGTACGAAACTCGCGTCCCATGCCTGCGGCTATGCTCCCTTTGAAGTGATCGTTCCGACTTCGGAAAATCGCACCCGGCAACTTAGGGTCGTTGCCGATAATCGATTCGACTTCGAAACCGCTCCGATGCATGAGGAGACCTTCGACTTCTACCAGTACGGCGGGATCTTGCGAAGTGTTGGCGTTCGCACTCTGCCGTCGGGCGCGTGGTTGCGAGGCGTAAGAGTGCTCCCGACGGAGAGTTACCGCGAAGGGGAGGTCGAGGTAATGGTCGATGTGGCCGACGCTGGCGGGAAATGGAGTGCGCGAATCGAAATCGGCGAGGAATCCGTCGGTTCGGTGAGCGGAGAAGATTCCGTGGAGTCCTCAACGGTCCGTGTTCGCTGTCCAAACGCCCGTATTTGGTCGCCTGCAGATCCGTTTCTGCAGGAGTTGCGCGTGGTTTTGGAGTCAGTCGACGGTTCCCGCGATGATGCGACCATTCGGTTCGGATTGAGACGAATAGAAGCCCGGGACGGGAAACTCTGGCTGAACGGGGACCCACTCGTGCTTCGCGGCTACAACCGGCACGAGTGGCATCCCAACGCGGGACCGTGCACGCCGGTTACTCAAATGGCCGCTGACCTCCAGTTGCTCAGGGGCCTCGGCTGCAATTTTGTTCGAGGTGCCCATTATCCGCAGGACCAACGTTTCCTAGATCTTTGCGACGCCATGGGATTCCTCGTTTGGGAGGAGAATCTCGGGTGGGGGCAACGTGAAAAGACGTTCACCAGCGAACGGTTCCGCAATGACCACGCTCAGACCCTTGAGGCAATGGTTCGGGCGAGTTGGAATCATCCCTCCGTGATTCTTTGGGGCTTTCTCAACGAGGCGGGGTCCGACCAGGACTATTGCGGGGACACGATCGAGGAATCGGTGCGAATCATTCGTCGCTTGGATCCCTCCCGACCCGTGACATATGCCAGCATGTTTGGAAAGGTGGACAGGCATTTTGACAAAGTGGATGTGATTAGTATTAACCAGTATCCGGGTTGGTACTGTTGTGAGGGACATCCCTCGCCCCTTGACCTCATTGCGCCGGGCATCGCAGATACGGTCGCGGCGATTGACGCGCGGGGATTTGGATCCAAGCCGATCATCGTTTCCGAGATCGGAGCGGAGGGGCTTTATGGCTGGCACGACCCGCATCGGGACTTTTTTA
>Ga0247838_1006924_pt1 | contig 10398 bp, 10 predicted proteins | sample LaCruzMarch2015__5_FD_189097 | JGI IMG/M metagenome (GOLD analysis project Ga0247838, IMG submission 189097) | Freshwater microbial communities from meromictic Lake La Cruz, Castile-La Mancha, Spain - LaCruzMarch2015_15m | ecosystem: Environmental > Aquatic > Freshwater > Lake | place: Spain... | reverse complement strand
CCTATCGGTTTGAACGATCCGGAGTCTCCGAAGAGTTGCCCGCGCCTCCTCGGGAATGGCCGGGTTCAGTCGCCAGAAGGCTCCGCGCTTCAGACTGAGGGCGACGGGATTGTATTGCTCAGCGCCCCCGCGCTGCCCCTGCGGGCTGCCCTGTCGGGCAGGTTGTCTCGCTCCGCTCGGCTCCGCCGCTAACCACAATTTCTGTCCAAAGCCCAGAATGGCGGGGGAGTCGGACTTCGATGTTGCTTTGCGGGCCATGAACCAGGGGGAAGGGAAAGGACTCCCGGGCGTATTAGATCAGGCAGGTTGTTTGGGTGGCATGAAGCGTTCTCCGGCAGGTCGAACCAAGGCGGGATGGTGCCCGTTTAAGTGAAACTTTGCGAGTAAAACCACGGTTTTTCCTCCTAAGATAACTTTTCGCTGCGAAAAGTTTGTTAGCGAGGCACTGGGGATTGAGGTCACCGAGGAGGAAGGCTGAGGTTTCAAAGCATGCCTTGCCTGGTCTGAGATAGTGCCTCGCTGGTAATATCTCCATTTAGAAATTGCGGATTTTGGTTGTCGGGGGAGGCTTGTCAGTGGCTGGCCGGAGCGGGTAGATTCAAAAAATATCCCAATCTGTTTTTCATGACTCTGCTCCCAATAATTTTGTGTGCGATGGTGCCTCTGGTGTTGGCCTATCGGTATTACGGCGGTGTGTTGTCGCGGTGGTTCCGCCTGGATCCGAACGCTGTGACCCCCGCCGAAGAATTGCGCGATGATGTCGATTATGTGCCCATAGAGCCAAAGTTTCTGGTGAGTCAGCATTTTTCCGCGATTGCGGCGGCGGGTCCGATTGTCGGTCCGGTTTTGGCGGGCTTGATGTTTGGGTGGCTGCCGGCACTTCTTTGGATTTTGGTTGGGGCCATTTTCATTGGCGGGGTCCACGATTTTGCGTCTCTGGTGGCCTCGGTGCGGCACCGGGCAAGGTCGATTGCGGAAGTCGTGCGCACGCATATTTCCCGGCGGGGGTATTACCTCTTCCTCGTCTTTGTCTGGATCGCACTCATCTATATTGTCGTGGCCTTCACAGACATTGTCGCGGGATCCTTTGTGGGTTCCCAAAAGCTGGAAAACGGGGAGATGGCGACGGGGGCGGCCATTGCCTCCTCCTCGCTGCTGTATCTGGTCCTGCCACTGATCATGGGGGTGTTGCTCCGCTACACGCGGCTGTCGCTTGGTTGGGCCACTGCGATTTTTTTGCCGCTTGTCGGTCTGGCCATCTGGGTCGGCCCGCAGATGCCATTCGACCTTGGGGCGATGCTTGGTCAGTCCGATGCCCAAGCCCAAAGGTCCTGGGGGTTTTTGCTTTTGATATACTGCGTGCTTGCCTCGCTTGCTCCCATGTGGTTGCTTCTGCAGCCCCGCGGGCATCTGGGCGGGTATTTTCTGTATGTCGCGATTGGGGGGATTTTCCTTGGGATCATGCTCGGGGGGCACACGGTCCACTATCCGGCTATTGTGCCAGCCGATGCGCTCACACCCGCGTTGCCGCCCCTCATGCCCATGTTATTTATTACCATTGCATGCGGAGCCTGCTCGGGGTTTCATTCAATCATCGCCTCCGGCACGACCTGCAAGCAGCTCCGCCGCGAAACCGATGCGCGGGTGGTCGGCTATGGCTCCATGCTCCTTGAGGCCGTGGTGGCCGTGTTGGCGCTTGCCTGCGTGATGATTTTGACCCCTTCCGCAGGTTCCGCTCTCATCAGCAAACCCAACTTTGTTTATGCGCAGGGGCTCGGGAGTTTTCTCGGAGCCTTTGGCATCCCGCCCACCTTTGCGGTGGCCTTCGGCCTGCTTGCATTCACGACGTTTGTTTACGATACCCTCGACGTTTGCACCCGCCTCGGGCGCTACATCCTGCAAGAACTTTTCTCATGGCAGGGCACTGGGGGTCGTATCGCGGCAACACTCATCACGGTGGGCGTGCCGGCCATTTTCCTCATGGACCAAGCCACCGATGCCGCCGGAAACCCCATTCCCGCATGGCGCGTCTTTTGGCCTGTCTTCGGAGCCAGCAACCAACTCCTTGCCGCCCTCACCCTTCTTGGCTGCACGGTCTGGCTCCATCGCACCTATCGCGCGGCATGGGTCTGGTGGGCCGTCGGCCTCCCAACAGCATGGATGTATCTTGTCAGCGTCTGGGCTCTCATTTCCCTCGCTCGGAGTGGCTTCGTTGCCGCCGACGGGTCCATTCGCTGGACATCAGCCGGTCCGGTCCCATGGGTTGCTGTTCTCCTTGTTGTCCTTGGAGCGGTTCTGCTCTTCGAGGCCGCGGCCGCCCTGCTCCGATCCCGCAAACCTCCGTCCTCCCGGCGCAGCACGGCATTGTTTTTCACAGGGTCCCCGGACTCACGATGAACCGATCACGAGAGCATTTTCGAAGTCGGTGGTTCCACCGGGATTGACGATGTATTGGAGGTCTGGCTGAATGATGAGCCACTTGGTGATTGGGGTGTGGCTTCGGGATCGAAACGTTCAATGTCGCCGCGGAGGAAGCTGTGTTTTGCCCGACAGGTGAAACGCCGACTTGGATTTCAAATTCACCGGCGTTTTCCCAGAATGGTTTCTCCCAGGAGCCCGAGGGATTCAACTTCTCAGAGCCTACCAAGCACCGGTCTCAGGGTTCCAGTTGGCGAGACGCCGTTGGATTTCCTCGGGAGCAACGTCTTCGACGTGGGTGCAAATCGCCCAGCGGTAGCCGTAGGGGTCCCTGATCATCGCGCTGCGTTCGCCCCATGGATAGGTGGTTGGCGGGCGGAGCAATTCCGCACCGGCAGCGACAGCTTGGGCGGTCAGAGCATCACAATCCGGAACGTAGAGATTGAGGCTGAGCGGGCACCCGCCAAGCGTCCGGGGACTCAAGGCACCCCAATCAGGGGCCTCGTCCGAAAACATAACAATCGAGTCTCCGATCTGGAACTCACCATGCATGATCGTGCCCTTCTCCCCGGGCATCCGGAACAGTTCCTGTGCACTGAGTGCGGCTTTGTAAAACTCAAGGGCCTCGGCCGCTCCATTGAGGTTGAGCGAGGGAGTCAGCGTGCGATGACCGTCGGGAATGCCGGTGGAATTCACGAAAAACACTTGAAAGGCTCCGGAGCGTTCCGTCAATCCGAATAACGGGTTGAAGCAGTGGCTGCGGGCGGCTAACTTACCATTGCCGCACCGAAATAATCAAGGTTACCGGCCTTCCATCGTGAACCCGGAAATAGAACCAAATTGTATGCAAAACCCAACCGATATTCAGCTCCGGCATGCCTTCGCGCAGGACGGGGCAAAGCTGCAGGATTTCCTCAAGCCCCTCATGGCGCTTGCCGAGGAATCCCCGACTTTGGCAGTCGGCTACGGCCTCGGGCAGGCTGGCGTCCGTGAGTCGATGATTCCGTATTTTCACATTGTTGGACCCGAGTGTGAGCTCGGCCGGGTGCGGGTACTGGTGGTGGGAGGTTGGACGGGTACCGACACCTCAACCCCCTTGGCGGTTGCGAGGCTGATCGCTGCCGTGGAGGCCCGCTCGCCGCTCGCGGCCGGTCTTGAGGTGACGGCATACCCTCTGGCCAATGTCGAGGCACACAACGAAGGGGTTTTTCTCACGGGTGAGCAGAGCCGCCAGGGGGTAACATGCTGGGCCGAATCGGGGTGTAGCCACATTCGCGTGATGGAAAATGAAATGCGCCGCTACCCCTATGACGCCGTCGTGCTTCTCCGCGAAAATCCGAGATCGCAGGGGGCCGAGGTCGAAGCCTGGCTGCATGACGAGCATCAGCGCCAGGTCGTGAGCGCCACGCTCCGGGCCCTCGCAGATTCGGACAAGGCCTTTCGCTGGAAGGTCAACCCGATCCGACCCGGCTATGCGCGCACTTTTACGCCCATTCCCGATGCCGCTGTTCAGCCTGCGGAAATTCTCGTGGGGCTGCCAGGCGCAAGGGATCCCGTCGGCAAGTCCGACGAGGCGCTCGGTCTGCTCCTCACCGTGCTCCATGCCTTCCGTGAGGCCCGCGCCGCAGCATCGTCCGCCCGCTGATTAAGGAATCTCACAGACTTTTCGCAGCGAAAATTCTTTCGCTTCATTTTTTCTTGAAATGATTGAAGCTCCTGATAAGGCTGGCCCGAGATGGTCGAAATTATTCCCAAGGTGACAGATTCGGGAGCCGGAGAGCTTTCGGAGTTGGAGGTGGAGGCGATCGAAATGTTCATCAACTTCCTGAAGTTGATCGGGTTGCCGAAGTCGGTCGGGGAGATTTACGGGCTGCTTTTTGTGTCCCCCCGGGCGCTGCCGATGGACGAGATCATGCGGCGGCTGGATATCAGCCTGGGAGCTGCCAGCCAGGGATTGAAGCTTTTGCGGGGTTTGGGGGCGGTCAAAGCGGTCTACTCCCGCGGGGATCGCAGGGACCACTTCGTGGCCGACCTGGAATTGAGCAAGTTCGCGACGGTTTTTATCAAAGAGGAGCTTTTGCCGCGGATCGAGCGGGCGCGTGAGCGCGTCCAGCGGATGGAGGAGCTGCTTCCGACGCTGGGGGCATCGGAGCGCAAAGCGACCGAGGCCCGGATCGAGCGGCTTCGGCATTGGCTGGACAAAGGGCAAAAGATGCTGCCCTGGATTCTGAAATTTCTCGTGCGCTGAGGAGCGCGGGTGGTGGGAGTTCGCCCACGGATGGATACAAAAAATAGAGGTCAATTGAGAGGGTCTCGTCCGGTCGGGCGAATGACCAAGGGCGGCAGCATGCCGCCGGTTTCCGCCCACCAAGTCGCTGCGGAAAGAATCCAGGATGAGCTAATTCGAAAAATGAGCCCGGAGCGGCGGCTGGAAATTGCCTGCGATCTCTATTCCATGGCATGGGAAGTCAAGATGGACGCGATCCGGAAGCAACACCCCGATTGGTCTGAGCAGGCCGTTTCATCACGGACCCGCAGAATATTTATCACCGGCTATGCAGGGGACTGAGGAGATTACGAATCGCCTGGAGTCCGCGGAGATTCCCTACTGCATCGTGGGAGGGCTTGCTGCCATTGCCTATCCGGAGTATTCTCAAAGCCGGGTACCCGGAGGATCAAACAGCTCTCCTTCGTTGGATTGAAGACCTGGGATTGGGGCCTGAATGGGACGAAGTCAATTCATGAAACACCCCCTGTTGAAAAGCCTGTTGAAGGAATATGTCACGAGCCAGTCCATGTTTGCGAAATGGATGGCCCTTTAGAATTCGTTAGAATGCAATCTGAATCTGACTCCCCTGACGGAGGCTGGGACCGTGTGGTTTCCGCCAAGAGCGGCTGGCTCAAACTCGATCTTAACGAACTCTGGCGCTACCGCGATCTGATCTACCTCTTTGTGCGGCGCGATTTCGTCGCGACCTACAAACAGACGATCCTCGGACCCCTGTGGTTCATCATCCAGCCGGTGCTCTCCACAATCGTTTTTACGATCATCTTCGGGCAGATCGCCAGGCTTCCAACAGATAACATCCCGCCATTTCTCTTTTATATGTGCGGCCTCGTGTCATGGGGATATTTTGCCGACTGCCTTAACAGAAGTGCGGGAACTTTTACGGGCAACGCCAATATTTTTAGCAAAGTCTATTTTCCACGTCTTTCGGTTCCCATAGCCAACGCAATCACCAATCTGATCACCTTTGGAATCCAGTTCTCTGTCTTCCTTGTCGTCCTTGGCTATTTCACCTGGAAAGGTGCGCCGATTCAAACGAGCTGGCGGGTGATTGTGCTTCCGCTTCTTTTGCTGCAGATGGCGATGTTGGGCATTGGATTCGGGTGTATTGTCTCATCGCTAACGACCCGGTACCGCGACCTTGCAATGTTGATGGGCTTTTTTGTTCAGCTTTGGATGTATGCGAGCTGCGTGTTGTTCCCCCTCTCGCTCTATCCAAAGGAATGGCATTGGCTGCTTGTTTTGAATCCCATGGTGCCTGTTATTGAAAGTTTCCGCTTTGCCTTCCTTGGAGCCGGAACTGTGGAGGCCTACCAACTCATCTCCGGCGCTGTTGCGAGTCTCGTGATCTTTGTTGTGGGCGTCGTGGTATTCCGCCACGTGGAGAGAACGTTTGCCGACACGATTTGATGCAGGTTATCGAGGCAGAAAATCTGGGGAAACGCTACCGGCTCGGTGTCATCAACCGCGGGATGCTCTACAAAGACATCCAGAGTTGGTGGGCAAGAGTGAGGGGGAGGGAAGACCCCAACATCCCGGTCCACGTGGCTCAAAACCCGGCCGCCGTCAGGGGTGACGAATTCTGGGCATTCCGAGATGTCTCGTTTTCGGTCGGTCAGGGGGAAATCCTTGGCATTATCGGCCGCAATGGAGCGGGCAAGTCCACGCTGCTCAAAGTCCTCAGCCAGATCACGGCGCCCTCGGCGGGAAATTTCAAGCTGAAGGGGCGCGTTGCAAGTCTCCTCGAAGTGGGGACCGGATTTCATGGCGAGCTGACCGGCCGCGAAAACATATTTCTCAACGGGGCAATCCTCGGAATGTCGCGGGCCGAGGTAAGATTGCGTTTCGAAGAGATCGTTGAGTTCGCCGAAGTGGGCAAATTCATCGACACACCGGTGAAGCGGTATTCAAGCGGGATGTATGTGAGGCTGGCCTTCTCTGTCGCGGCCCATCTGCAGCCCGACATTCTGATTGTGGACGAAGTTCTCGCCGTGGGTGATGCCGCCTTTCAGCAAAAATGCCTCGGGCGCATGGATGAGGCGGCGTTCAAGGAAGGGCGAACCATCCTATTCGTGAGCCATAACATGGCCTCGGTCCGGTCGCTGTGCACGAGAGTCATTATGCTCAAGTCCGGGCGGCTGGAGGTCGACGGGGAACCCGGGCCGACCGTGGACCGCTATCTCGATCAAGGGTCTGTGGATTGGGATGTCTCCAAACGAACCGGCTCCGGACGCCTGAGGATCGGCGCTGTCCACCTCGAAGACGCCAGTGGCGGCCGTTTGGCCGAGCTTGTGGCAGGGCAGCCATGCAAGTTTGTTCTCGGTTTTGACAACCATGGCCTCGGTCCTCAGGACCGCGTCACAGTAGGCCTTAGCATGCATGGAGCCGGAACCGACCTCTTTGCCAACTATAGCCACTACTCGGGCCGAGAGTTTTCCGGCTTGCCGGCCCGCGGGGCCTTCGAATTCGCCTGGCCCAGCGTCGACATCGTGCCCGGACACTACACATTTGGAATCCGCGTCTTTGCCAATGGCGACCAGCACACCGGCGAGCGCCTGGATACGCCACCGCCGTTCATGGTCACGATACATTCCTCGGATTTTTATGGTGCAGGGCAACACGGGGGACTGTCGCATGGAGTCATGCTTGTCAAAGGAGTTTGGGCGGTGCGCTCCTAATCCGGCGGGAGCGGGTACCACGGCCGACATTGTGGGCAAAGGGATCCGGTGGGAAACAGCCTCCCTCGCCACCGGATTAGGAAATTTTGCTTCGCAAAATCGGAGATAAACCGGGAATCAATTGATGCAAGCTGCTTCTCTTCTTGAGCGGGCCATCGCGGCCATCGCCGCCCGGAGTCTCTCCCATTTCGGCCGCTATCGTTTGGATCTGTCCCCCGCCGATCTGCGCGCGTTGAAGATTTCGTTTTCACAGTTCGGAGAAGACCTCGTAATTGCCGAACATTTGCTGAATTTACGGCGTCCCAAACGCGGAATCTACGTCGATGCCGGCTGCTTCGATCCCGTGAAGTTTTCGAACACCCGTCTCCTGCACCTTCTCGGCTGGCGGGGCATAAATATCGACGCTTGCCCGGAGGCAATCCGACGCTTCGAGAAAGAGCGTCCTGGCGACATCAACCTCTGCGCAGCCCTTGCCGGAAGCGAGGAAACCAACGAGTTCATCGAAACCGAGTCGGGAGCCTCCAGCCGTTTGGCAAGAGGCGCAGCACCGCTTCGCCAAGGAGCCGGTATTCGCGGCCGCACCCAGGTCACCACCCAAACCCTCCGGGCACTTATTGACGCTTCCTCTCTCTCCGACCAGGCGGTGGATTTCCTGGATATCGATTGCGAAGGCATCGACTTTGAGGTTCTCAAGGGATTCGACCTCACTTCCCGCAAACCGGTGCTCATATGTATCGAGGCGCACGGGGACGAAGAGAGGAACCGTCTCATGAGCTACCTTGGCGGGCACGGCTATCGCTTCATCTGTGATCGCGGGCCGTCCCTCCTTTTCCGGGAGGAATCGACCCTTTCCTGACTCGTATCTCCCTGCCTCGTGGGCTTCCTTAGACTCTATCTCGCGCTCTGCGTGGTGAATGCCCATACGGGCAATCTCTTTCCGTGGCTCGCACCCCGGGGTCGCCATGCTGTCGAACTGTTCTTCATCATTTCGGGGTTTTACATGGCGATGGTCCTTTCCGGTCGCTATGCGCGCGTGCGTGATTTCTATGAGAGTCGATGGCTGCGAATTGCCGTGCCGTATTACGTGCACATGGTTGCAATCGTGCTTCTCTCCGTGGCCTCGGGGCTGATCTTTTCGCAATGGCTGTCCGTCTCGGGTTTTGTCGGAGACCCGCTGGAGCGCAATGGCTTCTGGGGAATCCTCTTCGCATCCCTGAGCAACCTGACAATCTTTGGTCAGGATTTGGTTCTGTTCCTCAAAGATAACGCGGGAAGCGGGCTGCAGTTCACTCCGGACTTTGGTGCCCATCCCGATCCGCTCTATCAGTTCCTCATCATTCCCCAATGCTGGTCTGTCTCCATCGAGCTGGTTTTTTACCTGATGGCACCATTTTTGAACCGCCTCAAGACCCGGAATCTCGTCGTTCTCCTTGTGGTGTCAGCGCTTGCACGTCTTGCAGCCTACCGCCTCGGCGGCCTCGATCATGACCCGTGGGTTTACCGGTTTCTCCCGTTTGAGCTGGCGTGGTTCGTGGCTGGAATGCTGGGCTGGCGGCTGCTGACTTTCATCGAATCGAAAACCGGCCGGGGCCGCACTCCCGGTATCGCTGGATATGCGGTTCTCTGCGTTATGGTCGTGGTGATTGGAGCCGGCTTCCGGTGGTGCTATCAGGCGTTGGGTCCGCGAATCGGGGAAGCTTATTCCGGATTCTTTCTCATTCTTGCCTGTGTCCCTCTCATCCTATTGGCATTCCATTGCACCCGTTCCCACCACTTTGACCGTCTCATCGGGGAGCTCTCCTATCCCATCTACCTGAACCACCTGTTCTTTGTCGTCGCCCTGCGCGCCATCCCATCCCTCGAGCCGTTTGCGCCATGGCTCGGATTGCTCACCGGTGTCCTCTCCGTGCTGTGCGCATGGCTTTTCTGGCAGTTCTTCCTCAGCCGTTTTGAAGTCCGCAGACACCGAACTTTTGGCCTTGCTCCATTGCCCACCTAATCCGGCGGGAGCAGGGGCCAAGGGTGGGTTGATGGCAAAGCGCCCCGGTGCGAAACAGGTGCCATAGCCGCCGGATTAGCATATTTTGCTTCGCAAAATACGCACCTTAGATCCCGGAAAATTTTAGGAATTCAACTCAACCACCACCCATATGCTCAGCAAACTCACCGGCCTTTTTGGCAAAAAAGCCCCCCGCTCCCCGCACCCCACGCCACTGGAAGCGTTCCACTCCGACAATTACCTGCGCCACACCGCACGCCGCCTGGAACACCTTGCGAGCCTGGGCCTGCCGGTGGCGGGGAAGTCGGTGCTCGATGTATCCTCCGGAATTGGCGACCATGCCCGCTTTTATATGGACCGCGGGTGCAAGGTCACGATGACTGAAGTGCGGGACGAGAACCTCGATGTACTGAGAGCACGTTTTCCGGGATGTGATATCCAACACCTTGATATGGAAAGCCCGGCACCACTCCGGGGAGCGCCTTTCGAGGTGATTCATTGCTACGGGCTGCTCTATCATCTCGGCAAACCCGACGTGGCACTCGAATATCTTGCGGGAGTTTGCTCCGGCATGTTGTTGCTTGAAACATGCGTATCCCCCGGCGACTTGGAAGACATGCATCCGGTGAAAGAGGACCCCGGCAATCCGACCTGGGCATTTTCCGGGGGAGCATGCCGTCCGACACGCCCTTGGATCTTCAACCGCTTGAAGGCGCTCTTCCCCTTCGTCTACATGCCGGTTACGCAGCCCAATCACCCTCAATTCATTCTGGACTGGGCGGCCGCAGAGCCGAATGACAAGGTTCTCACGCGCTCGGTTTTTGTCGCCTCGAAAAGCGAGTTGAAGCACCCGCTTCTCGTGCCTGCAATTCCGATGATGCAGGAAAAGCATCCCTGATCTCCGGAAATTTCTCTCCCGATGCTAAGGCAACTTTTCTCGCAGGCAGGCCAGGATCTCTGGGTTATCCGGGATGTGTTCGGCTATATGCAGAGGGGATATTTCATCGATATCGGCG
>Ga0247838_1006922_pt1 | contig 10399 bp, 15 predicted proteins | sample LaCruzMarch2015__5_FD_189097 | JGI IMG/M metagenome (GOLD analysis project Ga0247838, IMG submission 189097) | Freshwater microbial communities from meromictic Lake La Cruz, Castile-La Mancha, Spain - LaCruzMarch2015_15m | ecosystem: Environmental > Aquatic > Freshwater > Lake | place: Spain... | reverse complement strand
CGGTTCTTTGCGTGTTCGGTGTCACCAGCAGCTATCTCGTCAAGCACAACCTGGGATATTGCCAGATCAAATTGTTTTCTTGAAGATTCCCACCATTCTCTCGTGATTTCCTGCCTGCCTGCGACAATGAGATCCCTGCTCGGACGTGACACCAAATAACTCAAGATGGTGGTCTCAATATAGACGGTCGGCTTCATATTTGTTGGCAGCAATCAAACGTGATGCGCGAGCGAGCCGGTGCCGACCTCTCCGAGGCGGTAGAGTTTGCTGATGTTTTCGACCTTTATGACGGTGGACATGGGCAGGGAAGTTGGCAGTCGTCAGTTTACAGTAGTCAGAGAGAAGAAGTGATGGGCAGGGAAGTTGGCAGTCGTCAGTTTACAGTAGTCAGGGCCGCGCGTGGCGCGGAGTTTTCAGTTGGCAGTTGGCAGGAATCGGGGGGGAAGCAATCAGCGTTTGAGGGAGCGGATGAGGCCTTGGATCATGGCGGAAAGCTCTCGGCTTTCCTTGACCCAGCGTTTTGATGTTTCTGTATCCAAAAGCCCTGCTTTTTGTCCGACGATGGATTGCGTTCGGAATTCTCCCGATGACCCTCGTGCATAGTCGAGGAATTTCAATTTATCAGGAGGGGTTGTTCGCTCCATGCCTTCGGCAATATTTGACGCAACTGATAAGGACGAACGCGTGATCTGGTCTTTGAAACCGAAATCGCGGCAGGAGGCCATGATTCCGTAAACATCAGCGCTGAGTGCGACTGCCCGCTGCCAAACTTCCAAATCTTCGAAGCCCGCCATATTATCTCTGTCCACTGAATACAGCCAACTGACTACTGCTTCTCTCTTCAAATCTAGCCATTTGTTAACTTTCGACTGCCTACTGCCAACTGAAGACTACCGTTTGAGCTCCGCTCAAACGGTATCCATAAACCCGCGTTCGACGCGTTTGAAGAGGAGGATGCCGCCAAGGAGGAGGACGAGGGTGACGGCGGCGGAGATGCCGAGTCCGATCCAGGGGATCGCTCCGCCGAGGTAGATGGCGCGGAAGGCCTCGATGATGGCTGCCATCGGGTTGAAGTTTAGAAGGAACGCATATCTCTGCGGGACCATGCTGGCCGGATAGATGACCGGGGTCGCATACATGGCGAGCTGGATGCCGAAAGTCACCAGGAACGTGAAGTCACGGTATTTTGTGGTGAGCGAGGAAATGATGATCCCGGTTCCGAGTCCGAGCAGTGCCATCATGCCCAGCAGCACCGGGGTGAGCATGAGAATGGCGGCGAAATCCGGATGAACGTCTGCGCCACGCAGCCCGTAATACGCGAGGAAGCCGAAGAACAGGAGGAACTGAATCACGAACTGGATGAGGTTCGAAATCACGACCGAGAGCGGTGTGACGAGGCGGGGGAAATAGACTTTGCCGAAGATCCCGGCATTGCTCACGAAGGTGCTCGAGGTTTTTGTCAGGCAGGTGGAGAAGTAATTCCACGGCGTAATTCCGGCGAGGTAGAAGAGCATCGGGGGAAGCCCGTTGGTTGGGAGTCTGGCAAGGCCGCTGAATATGACCGTGAACATGGCGGTCGTCAGCAGGGGCTGGATGAAAAACCATACCGGCCCAAGGATCGTCTGCTTGTAAACCGAGACGAAGTCGCGGCGGACAAACATCCACAGCAGGTCGCGGTAGTGCCAGACATCGCGGAGCTGGAGGTCCCACCAGCGGGTCTCGGGAAGAAGATCGAGGTCCCAGTGGTCGTCAGCGGCCAAGCCGCTGGTGGAAGACGTCGAGGGTCGAGGGTCGAGGGTCGAGGACATGGGAAGAAAAAGCGGAAGGCGGAAGGCGGAAATACGGAAATGGGCAGAGGTCAGTCGTCAGTGCTCAGTTGGCGGTTGGCAGGGCTGCGACTTGAAAGCGAAAAGCGGAAATCCACGTCACTTGTTTGCTGTGTGGCCCGACCAGCAGCCTGCGACCCAAAGAGGTAAATCTTGAGGGGGTTGAGTTCAGCCTTTAACCGCTCGACAATATTTTTTGCCTGCTCAGATTCCAAGATCATAGCTGATATCTGGTTGATTTATATGCCTCTGACAAGAATGAAGGAAAGTGGAAAGCTGAAGGAAAACCAAGGTTTTCAGTGCTCAGTGTTCAGCATAGGAGGATTGGACGCGTGTCCGCAAAAATCCGTGCTATCGGTGGTTGAACAGCTTCTTTGATTAGTCATGGACGACCATAGAAGAGGAATTGATCTCTACAAAGACGCAGTCGAAAAAGGCCTTTTCGATTTCTGGCAAATGCTTCTGAAATATCCTGATGAGAGTGGGGTTACTGATATTTCCTGTTGCGATGAGCAGTAGTTTTCCTGGCGTGTTTCGTAGCAAATGGCTTGTCACAAAATCGCTGTCTTTTGTTACCACGATCATGTCGTGCAGGTCGGAGAAACTTGCGATATCCTCATCCGGGGTCGAATTCCTTTTTGGAAGTTCGCTCGTGTGCACAGCTTCGTGCCCGAGCGATTGGATTTCCACTGCCAATACTTTTGGCAACTGGGCATCCACTAAAAACTTCATGCAGCCAAGAGTTCAAACCGCTTTGTGCGACTCATGCGTGCGGCAAAAGCAAAAGCGGCCCTGAGATCATCTTCTTCAAGATCAGGGTAATCATGCAAAAACTCCTGAACCGTCGTCGGCCCGCTCAGCATCTCCAGAATAAACTCAACCGGATAGCGCATCCCCCGAAGGCATGGCTTCCCATGACAAATTTCTGCATCGACCGTAACTCGCGATAATAATTCTTTTTCAGACATGATTATTTTCTTTGGTTGGATTACACCGTTTCAGAAGGGTAAGCAAGGCCCGTGGCAGTGGGCAATGGGGTGGAAAGCGGATTCCCCGCCCGCGCTTGATTATTCTTTTGGGTGTTTTTGAAGTGCGAGGGCGGCGGTGAACACCTCGTAAACCAGAGCGCGATGTTCGGCAAAGACACAATCGATCTCCGGTCTTCCATTTCGAACTCTGCGGGTAAAAATCACACGGTTTGAGCCGGATCGCAGACGCTGATACCCGGCCAGTTTGCCTTCCAATGATTTGATGTCTCCCTTTTCCTGTTCGAGCCGGCGCAGCGCAAGGCGGAGCTTGATTCGCGGCTCGGGAGCGAGTTGCCCGAAAAATTCAACAACCTGTGCGGCAAGGTTGACTCGTGTCACGCGTCGAGAGCTGAGAGCGGGGAAAACTTTGTCAGGCCCTTCTCGTAGTCCCGAATCGCTCGCATGGCTCCCGGGTTCGCGAGGAGTTCCATCGATTCAACGATCGCCTCCATGCGCCCGGGGGAGAGTAGGTAACCCACGACCTTGTCTCGTCGCGTAATGGTAATCGGCCTGTCCTGGGATGCCCGGACGAGCGCGGGAAAATTCGCCTGCGCCTCGGTAATGGAATATGTAGATGGCATCGTTGATATACGTAGCACAGGTTTTTCGGATCGTCAAGCACAGGCGGAAGGCATGGGGAAAAGCTGAAACCTGAAAGCGGAAGGGGAAAGCTCAGAAGTGAAAATCAAAGTTTTCAGTGCTCAGTGTTCAGGAAACGAGGCCAAGACGCGCATCCGGGGGGAGAATTGTAAGAAGTCGAGGGGCGAGCTATGGAGGGCTCAAATAGGAAGAACGCGGACTTTATTTCGTTCAGGCAAGAGTGTCACAATTGCGCCTGAGCGAAGTTCAACCTCAAATTGTCGGATGAGGGTGCAAACAGATTCTCCAATGGCTTCCGGGGATACGTCTTGAACTCGCGCCTGGATCACACTTGGTGCGCTGGCTCGGCAATGCGCAAGAATTGTTCCAAAATCAAGGTCGTGAGTAAAAACCACAAAACCATGCTCTTGCGCATAGCGAAAGAGCTCAATGTCCTTGGCATTGCAATCTCCAATAGAGGACCAGTGGAGGGATTCAATGTTCTTGGAGTTAAAAAAGGCAACCCAGCCCGGGGACAGGCAGACATCCAACAGGATCTTCATGCGGGCTGCAAATCTGCGTCGTAAGCCTCAGCAAGCCAGGTTACGTAAGCCAACGCCGCAGCGATATCGCCATCTTCAAGGTAGGGATACATCCGAAGAATCTCATCCCAGGAATGTCCCGCCGCCACCATGCCGGTGATGGTACCTACCGTAATTCGCATTCCCCGGATGCAGGGCTTCCCCCCCATGGTTCCTGGATCTCTGGTTATCCGATCATTGGTGGTCATAAATTTTATCGTATCACATCCCTGCGATATGGCAATTCAAGCCAACCAGCATGAATTGATATGCATCGGCGCTGAGAGCGAGGGCCCGCTGCCAAACTTCAAGATCCTCAAAGCCCGCCATGTCGTCACTGTCTACTGAATACTGTTAACTGATTACTTCCAACTTCCCTCAATATTTCCCGGCGAGGATTTTGATGGCGGGGATCGCACGCTGGAGGAACTGATACCAGCTTGAGATCTGGTTGAGGCGGCCGCGCTGGAATGATTCGTTTGCTCCCACCGCCTGCTCGAGCTGGAGCAGGCGGTCCCGGCTCTTGTCGAGGTGGGGGTCGAGCCGGTCGCGAAGGAAGCCGGCGGCGAGGTGCCGGAGGCTGATTTCCGCGACGAAGTGCTCCTTCCGCACCCGCGGGATATAGACGACGCGGGCTGCCCCGATGCCCCGCAGCCAGCGGAGCCCCTCGTGCGCGGCTCCCCGGCTCATGTGCAGCCTGGCGGTGAGGTCGTCCAGGGAAAGCGGCTCCTCCGTGCTGAAGAGAAGCCCGTAGATCTCCCCGACCGACCGGGGCACCGACAGGCTGGCGGCGGCGTTGACAAAAAAGTCCACGCATTCGTGCTGGAACTCATCCAGCAAACGGTCGCCGTTCTTTGAATCCGGAAGCTCCTTGCTCAGGGCCGCAGCGGACGCAGAGATAAGCAGCTTTTGAGTGGAAGCAGTCGCCACGGGGGTCGTCTCTCTCCTGGTTATTGGAAGCAAGCTGCCGCCTTTGGTAAATTTGAAGGATTTTTACCAATGCCAGGGCTCGCTATGGAACTTTCCGGAAGAATATTCTGAAAAGCAGGAGCGACCTGTCGCAGATTTCTCTGATTCGTTCAAGAAAAAGTGAATGGAGTGAATGGAAGGCGGAAGGAAACGAAAGTTTTCAGTGCTCGGTATTCAGAGGGCAGGGAAAGAAGGGCAGAAGGTGGATTAGAGCAGAAAGGGGAGGGTTAGCCTTGGATTGCTTCGATTCGGCTCGCAAAAACATTGATCAACTTGTGAGCCGGAAGAAGGGCTTCGATCGATGGCCAGGCTTTTTCAAGACAGGCATGGAAAGCATTCTTCCTCATGTTGCCGAAGCGCAGGCGCACGATCCAAGGAGGCGGGTTCGAGAGCATGATGCGGTTTGAAAAATCCGCGTCTTTGCTCACAATGACAAGTTCTTCGCGTCGCGCGTAATTCCAGATTTCCGTATCGCTTGGGCTGTCACCCAAATCCTTCGAGTGACGGACCGGTAAACCGGGAGAAAATGTCAGGCGTCGTGGCGTGTTTTCGTCGAACAGGACCCTCTCAAGCGACCTCCTGCAGCAGGAAGTGGTTTTGCATCAACTCGGACGAGAGGGACAGGCAAGCCAGAACGTCCTGGCGCGTCAGAGACGGATACTCCTCGAGGACATTATCCACCGAATCCCCAGCGGCAAGAAACTCGATAACCGTCTGGGCTGTGATTCGGGTTCCTAGGATTGTCGGCTGCCCGTTGCAAATATCCGGGTCGAAGACGATTCTGTTCATGGCGCTTACGGTATCAGAGTTTCCTTTGAGTGCAGTATCCTGCGAAAGAGGGAGAAAAAAATACTGAAAGGCGGAAGGAAAACCGAAGTTTTCAGTGCCCGGTTTTCAGTCGTCAGAGAAAATTGAGGAGGCAAGTGCATCGTCTCAGTAACAGACGGCAGACCATCTGGTCTAGAAAGTGCCCAGCATGAGAACCTGCGGTGAGAAGCGCTGCCAGACCGGCTCCGCCGCCCAGCTCGGAGGCAAGACGGATGACTTTCATTTCATGATCCGGGTGGCTTTCCCGGAATGAGGCCCGAGAGGAATTCGGCGCACGGGAGGCAGCGGATGCCGGCCCGCTCGATCCGTTCTCTACCACGGTAGAGAAGGAACCGCTGGCTTTCCGGGTAGTCCTGCCCGAACGCCTGAAGCCCTCGCAGATCTTCCTGGCGAATGCGCGCGGTGTTTTTTACCTCGACCGCAAAAAGCCCGGACTCGCCATAAACGACAAAATCCACTTCCACTCCTGAGCGGGTCTGCCAGAAGGTCAGGCTGTATTCGCCGGGGCTGTATGCGCACCAGGCTCTCAAATGCTGGGCAACGAGCCCTTCCAAGGCGGCTCCCTCGATTTCCGCCGGGGCGTCGAGAGGGCCGGATGGACGATTGGCCCGGAAGACACCTGTGTCAAAAAAGTAAAACTTCGGGTGTGCCGCGAGCTCCCGTTTTGCCCTCCGGGAAAAAACCGGCAGCCTCCACCCGAGCAGCAAATCCTCCAGAATTGACAAATGCCCTTCCACCGTGGTGCGGCTGATCTGGCATTCCCGGGCGACATTGGCGAGGTTCAATACCGCCCCGTGGGAAAAGCTCATCGCCTCGAGAAACCGCGCGAATGCCCCGATATTTCGCACCAGTCCCTCGGCCTGCACCTCCTCTTTGAGGTAGAGCGCGTTGTAGGCCTTGGCCTGCTCTTCTGGATTCCCTGCCGCCAGCACAACCGGAAGCAGACCCTGCCGCAATGCATCATTGATCTGGAAAGCCTTCCCAAGTTCCGCCGCCATAAACGGGTGCATGGATAGCGAGGCCGCCCGGCCACCCAACAAGTTCACTCCTCCACGGCGCAATTTCCGTGCGCTCGACCCGGTGAGCACAAACTGAACATGCCGATTTTCCTCGATCAATGAGTGCACCACCTCGAGCAAAGGAGGCAACTTCTGCACCTCGTCTATGACCACCCGCCCGCTTCCATGTCCGGCGACCAGCTCTTTGAGGCGTTCAGGGCGCGCGGCCATCTCCCGCAGCACAACAGGGTCCAGTAAATCCACCCGCAGTGCTCCCGGAAAAACCTCCCCGGTCCACATCGTCTTCCCGGTGCCACGGGGGCCGAGAAGAAAAAAACTTCCATCAGGGATGCGTAAAAATCTCGATAATGCCGTCATTATGAGTCGCAATATTACGCTGTAGTTGGCATTCTGTCAAACTGTCCGATACAGACGGAGCGCAGCCAGGCCAGTCCCGCCGCCCAGCTCGGATGCCACGTGAAGGATTTTGGAAATGGCTTCATTCGGCGGGTGGCTTTTCCCTCCGGAACAGCCGGCTCCTCAGGATTTCAAACCGGGACTCCACGTCGCAGGGGCAGCCCTTGCATTTTGACATTATCCCGAAAACCTCCTTTGCTCGTGGCGATCTGCCACAATCTACTGGCCGCAAAGGGCCTTTGTCAGCGCTCACTGGATCACAGCGGATACGCCTTGCGCTTTCGCAGGCCCTATCGGCCAGCATCTTGCGCCATCTCTTCCCCTCCAAAGGACGTTTTCGGGATTATCCTGAAAACGGTTTTTGGACAGGAACAAGATGCATAAGAATCTGGGAAAGGCAGTTGCAGAAAAGGTTGGAAAATATTTTTGACCGCCGCGCAACCGCAGTAAATCAATCCAGTAAATCTTGTTAATCCTGTCAAAATTCTTCAACCCCCGGATCCGGGATTATAATACAGTTTCAGTGTTCAGTTGGCAGGGAAGAGGGGAAGAGAATGGAAAAGCGAAAGGCGGCATCCCGGAAACCGGAAAACTCTTCATCCCGTGTTTGCGTGGGGAGGGATCGGGAGATAGGGTGCGGGGATGATGAACCCCTCCCTCGATGCCTGGAGCGGGCGATTTGCTGCCCTGCTGGTGCCGGGTGTGGTGTGGGTGTTGGCGGTGAGGGTGGCCTGGCCGGAGTGGGAGATGAATCCGCAGTATCAATACGGGCTTGCGGTGCCGCTGCTGTGCGCGGTCTTTTTTGCGTTGAGGTGGAAGGATCGGCCGGATCCGGAGCCCGGGCGGGGGGTGGCGGCGGTGCTGGCCGCGCTGGCGCTCGGAGTTTCGACGGTGGTGCTCGGCGCGATCCAGCCGGTCTTCGAGGCGAATCCGGGCTGGCGGTTGCTTGTGGCGCTCTCGCTTTTTGCGGCGATTGTCTGGACGATGTGCGCGGTCTTTTTTGCGGGCGGAATGCCATGGGTCCGCCATTTTTTGTTTCCGGTGGCCCTGCTTCTTGCGGGGATTCCCTGGCCGCATGAGCTGGAATCGGCGGTGATGGGCGTGCTGATCCATATCAACTCGGGAATTGTTGTGGAGCTGCTGCATTGGTGCGGGTATGCGGCGCAGCGGCAGGGGAATCTGATTCAGCTTCCGGGCGGCCTGCTTGGGGTTGAGGAGGCGTGCAGCGGGATCCGCTCTTTGCAGACCGGGATTGTGGCGGCGCTGGCGTATGGAGAGCTTTTGCGCCTGAGCGCTGCGCGACGCTGGGTGCTGGTCGGGGTCGGGCTCGGGGCGACTCTGGCTGGAAACACGGCGAGGCTCATCCTCCTTTCGCTGGTGGCGACAAACCTGGGGTTCGAGGCCGAGCAGCTCTGGCATGGGCCTGCGGGGGTGGTGGTGCTGGCCGGGACGATCATTGCCATCGGCATCGCAGGGTCGTTTCTGGCTCGCGGGCAGGACCTGCCCGCATCGGGTGCTGGCGTTTCGGACTTGTCCGGGCTTGTCCGGTGGATGCCGCTCCTTGTGGTCTCGGCCGCCTTGCTTGCCATCACCTGGGCGGGCACGGAGGCCTGGTATCGCTCGCACGAGAGGACGGATGCAAGGCCGGTGAATTGGACGCTTGCGCGCCAGTCGGCGTCGGGAAAGGCGAAGGACTTGAAGGTGTCCGAGCGGACGCTCGACATCCTGAGGTTTCCGGAGGGGTTCTCCGAGAGCTGGGTGGATGGTGGAGGGCTGCGCTGGCAGGCGTATTATTTCCGTTGGGGGCCGGGAAAGGTGGGATCCCAGGTTACCTACACGCACACTCCGACATCCTGCCTTGCCTCGACCGGAATGGTCCTTGAGGAGACCTACCCGCCGCTGGTTTACGAAAATGGCGGCCTTCGCCTGGTGATCGATGCCTACCGGTTCCGGGACAAGGGGAGGCCGCTGTATGTTTTTCATTCGATCACAGAGGATTATTCCAGTGCCGGCGATGAGGCACCTGCTGGCGGGGCGGAAATCAAGGGGCGTTTTGATGCGGTGCGTGTGGGCCGGCGGAACCGCGGACAGCGCCTTCTCGAGATGGCGGCCTGGAATGCCCGAAGCTTCCAGGACGCCGAGCGGGGGTTGCGGGCGACGCTTGACACGAATATCCGGATCCAGGAGAAAGCCGGCCGGTGATTGGGAATATGTTTTCGTCCGGCTGGAAATCCCCGCAGGCCTCCTGCGAGCCGGATGGGCGGCCCCGGATTCCAAGTTTTGCCATTTGTGATTTGCCGCGCCCGATAGCAATCTGGAATGTCGAATGATGGACCCCGAAAAAAACCCGAATCTGGCTGCTGCGCCACCGCCCCCCCGAAAGCCGGCAGGGCCGGACGATCTCCCCTCGTATTTCGAGGAGCCGGAACCGGAGCCCGGGTGGAAGCGCCTGGTGACCGGCCGGGCATTTCGTGCGGGGGTGATCGCTCTGGTTCTGGCGGGTGTCGTGCTGGCCGCCGGACCGGGGCTCTACCGCGAAATCAAGGCCCGGCGCGCGCTGGCGATTCTGTCCGCTGCCGAGGAGGCGGTCAAACTCGGCGATGCGGCGATGGCGCGCGAGAAAGTGCTCGCGGCATTTTCCCTGGCACCCGGCGACCCGAGGGTCATCCGCATTCTCACACGCTACAATGCGGAGGCCGGGGAGATTGAGGCTTACCGGACGATGGAAGGCTGGATCGCCGGGGGATCTGCGAACCCGGAGGAGCGGCTGTCATTTGCAGAGATCGCCATCAAGAGGAAAGACCCCGGCGCGGCTCTGAACGCTCTCAACTCCCTGCCCGCAGCGCTCCCCCCCGATCTTGAAACAGGCAAAATCCTTGCACGGGCAAACCTGCTCGCGAACGAGGGACGTCTCGCCGAGGCGGCGGGGATGCTGCGCGAGGCCCGTGTCCCGGATGAGCAGATGCGCCGCATCCGCCTGGTCCTCGGGACCCTGCTGCTCACGACATCGCCGGGGACAGAGGAGGAGGGCCGGAACATCCTGCTCGACCTCGGAAGGAGCGACTCCGGCGAAGGGCTTGCCGCGCTGCGCCAGCTCGCCGCACGGCATCTTGCCACAGGCCCCGCCGGAGACCGGGCCGGTAGCGACCGGCTCACCGCCCATCCGCTGCACA
>Ga0247838_1006918_pt1 | contig 10402 bp, 3 predicted proteins | sample LaCruzMarch2015__5_FD_189097 | JGI IMG/M metagenome (GOLD analysis project Ga0247838, IMG submission 189097) | Freshwater microbial communities from meromictic Lake La Cruz, Castile-La Mancha, Spain - LaCruzMarch2015_15m | ecosystem: Environmental > Aquatic > Freshwater > Lake | place: Spain... | reverse complement strand
TTGAAAAATTATGCGAGGATGATGGAGAGGATGAAGGATACGAACCGAAAAGAAGATTTCCTTCCGCGTAAGTACGAAGGAGTTCTTCTGTGCTGGGCTGCGCTGAGCTTGCAGTTTCTTTGGAAGTGTAGTTTCTTTGGAAGTGTAGTTTCTTTTTTGTGTGAGGCGCGCTTCAAGTGCTTTTTGAGAGTCGAAAGTGACAAGTGACGAGTTGAAAGATGAACGGATCGGACATCCAATTACGAGAAAACAGTAGTCATTTTTGTGTAATCTCAGAGTCATTTTATCATGCTCTTGATAAGTAAAATCCTAATACTTTCCGAAATTATAGACAACCTAACAAACTGACCACATCGTCGTGCATCATCTATTGTAGATATCATTGTAATTCATTGTCCACATCATCCACGGCGTTTATTCGCAAGGGGTGGGAGTATCGCTATTCTGGTGGTGACGCCACTAGAGGTGCTATTCCTGCAGGAGGGGCCGCAAAAGTACCCTTTCCCGTACCGTAAGGTTGCGATTGAGAGCGGCGGGGATCAGGCACAGCGCAGCTCCCGTTTTGCCGAATGTTCCTGGCAAGGAGGAGTTGGAGTATGGGAATAATATTCCCATACATCGTGAGATTCAACAAGCGCGAACTGAGCGGAAGCTAACACAGAAGGAATAATCGGTGTACTTCGAATAATAATTTCAACACCAACAACACCACATCGTCGTTGACCGAGGCGCTGATTACGTTACAAATGAATATTAATGCACACATGTATCAATTGTACGTCAAATAAGATTTTTACCAACATTATCCTCATGTAAGATGATGTGTGTGTGTATGTGTGTATGTATGTATGATGTATACTTTGTTCGAGTCGGCATATGAATGGAACACGAACAATGGCAAAAACACAACAAACAACCAAGAATACAATAAATTGGTGGTGGTGGTGGTGGTATAAAGTAGAGAGGTGGTAATTAATAATTAAATGATTTTTAAAGATGAAATAATATAAATATAAGCTGCAATATATACAATCAGCTCATAACTTACTCTATTTATGATAAAAATTTCCGATTTTAATGAAAAGACCACCATTAGAACCGCCTCAACAAGGGGATTACAATAATGATAATATGTTGTTGTCAAATGGATAAAAGTTGACAATATCCTTGCCGCCCTTTGGGCTTACTCGCTTTACTTGATGAATGTAATATGTATGATGAAATAATGTACAACAGTGACAAAAACAACAAAAACAGCCTCACTCCACTTTGTTCCGTTCGACAACCAGTAACAACAGCCTCACTTCGCTAACGCTGCGCTCGTTAATATTGTCGCAATAGTCATGTAAACAACGTCCTACCAGACCGGAGTATTCATCATATCACACACACACACAGTCTCACTTCGTTCGACGGTAACATCGTTCGCATCATCATCATACCGTCACCACCATCACCGTATTCGGTCAGACAGGACGTTAATACATGTAGTTAGTAGCCATGATGATGTGTATGTTGTTGTCAGTGCGACGTCCTGCTGGACCGGAGAAGGGTAGAGTGTTGAGTAGTGTAGAGTACCACTACTCTAGTACCATCTAGCATTTTAGCATTACTCTTCTGCCGGTCTGGAGGACGTTGGACATGATAGAGTAGATACCAACGAGACCAACTTTAACGTATCGTCGAACGCAACGCAGTGGAGTGAGGCTGTTTGTTGTAATGGATGTCAAGCGTAGCGAGACGACTGTAATTTTACAGTCGTCATCTTTATCGTCACCACTATCACAGTATCACCGAGGCTTGCCTAGGGTGTTGTCGTTGTTTTCGTCAAAAAATGATAATAATTAAATTTGTTGATTGTCATGTATACGATACCATTAATCGATACCTCTCGTTGTCGTGAGTTCTCAACGGTGGCGTGGTATCGTCAAAAATAATTGGTCATTTTTCCACCGCGACGGCCACTTTTTTCGCCCTGAATATTTGTCGAATTATCATCGCTACATGACAAACAACGGCCTACCGAGGCGTTGCACCAGTTCAATTCGATACAGCTCGTCGATGCGCTTTGAATGGGCCTATCATCGTCGATTTTTCACTCGGCCTTGACACCGTCCGACGCGAATGTGTTGTTATTAGTACCCACCTTTGTCTCACCCTCCCGTGTCAACCCCGTACACAATGTCGCTGCCGATGACAGTGTTGATGATAATGATAATGGACAGATCTCACGTAGTCCATGTAATTCTAATACCTCAATGTATTGACGTTCTGACGGTAGTAGGAATAGTAACGCAGACCGGACCCGCACGAGCCAGCAAGCACGATGGCTAGTCTGACTTCTCTCTTTTGGAGATATACTTTATATGGAACTATCCCTCCACCAATCCCACCCCGTAAACAATTCAAGCCTAATTGACCAAATGCCAAGGCAATGTACGAACGAGCAACATCTCTCCCAGCACCCAGTGGAATACTTTTAGAAGCAGACCATCACTGGAAACATACCCAGCGGACGCAACCAACCACACGACGATCTTTGGTCGCTCATATATGGCTCCAACACCATCAATTACTACTATCCAACAAATCGGTATTGGAATAGCACACGCTTACAGCTCCTTACTTTTGAAAGCAACCCAAAACTTTAAGATATCTGACGCTACGCCCGGATTTGATATCTTCGACTTTCTATTACCTCGTGATCAGATAGATGTTATTCCCAATTTAGATGTAGACGTAAATTAAAAAGCATCGCAACATGGGAAAAGTGAGAAGTCACAACAGGATGATGAAAAATTGGTCATTTTAACCGTTCATCTTTCAACTCGTCACAGTCACTTTCCTTTCGAAAAGCACTTGAAGCGCGCCTTACCTAACCCAGAAATCGGAACACAAAAGAAAAACAAAATGACCATTTCAGCGTACAATGGTACATTGAAACCAGAGGCTTGAGCTCGTCGCGCATCCGTCGAGTATTGATATACAGATATAGATATAAATATAAAATATATAAGACAAGATATCAGTCGGCAGTTGGGTTTGGAATCATGTTCTAATAATGATTCAACCCCCTCGCCCGACTCCTGTCGGCAAACAAAATTAGGGTTAGGAACCTAACCCTAACATGATGCTTCTACCACTTTCAATCTCTTAGCATCGTCACTTCCCTGTCAGTTAGGTGTATTGAGCAAACGCAGGAAGCCTTGACCTAGGCAGTTACCTACGGTTATTAAAACACTGTTGGAAAAATTATGATCTTTATTTTATCTAATTTGCATGTCGAATGCGCACGCGAGTGCACATCGGCATACAAAAGAAAGCGGGGAATACCCCAATATTATCGCGACGCGTAGGAACTACTCCTACGCGTTTAAATCGTCCGATCGGTATCAACAATGATCCGATCGTCCACGGCATTGTCGCAGCGTCCTCGCGACGCTCGACTATTTATCTGGCGCGCCGTTTCTAGTACAATTTTTTATGTACTATTAAATACTCGTAGAAAAGAAATACCCTTTCTAATATTGAGAAGATTATTCAATCTTCTCTATAACGTTGGTACACTACCTAGTTATGTACATCACATCTTATAGCATACGTATCGTCCTACTATCGCGGTACGTAAATATCTACGATACCATGGCGCCTATGTCAAGCCTAGCTTGACGAGCCGCATTGCCACCAACGTTTCTTCGCGTCTCGGCATTGTTAGGGTGGTTGCGTTGTCTTGGATCTCTGTTAGGGTTGGGGTTAGTGTTAGGGTTAGGGTCAGGGATTGTGGTCGTTGCCAGTGTCGGGATGTATCGAAACCGCATGTTTTCGATCATCTTGGACGACACGTCGTGACTGAATTGTTCGATTTGTTTCCTAATGTAACGTAGGAATGCATCGCTCGACCACCGTCCCATCAACATGATCAGGTACACCGGTAGTCCTCCGAGGAACATGGCCATGGCGGCAGCTGATCGAATCGAGTGAGTTCCCACCTCATCCGCCTTGATGTTCAGCGCATCCTCACCTATCGCTCTCACTGTATCTTTTAATACATTTGCCACTTGTTTCCCGGTGACGTGGGTGATTCTTGATCCTATTAGCAATGCCGAGATAGGGGTGTCGTCGTTCATATTCGGGTAGCTCCTAATTCGACGCACGAGTTCGGCTGCTGCTTGGACTGGGCACATCGTCTGGTCCCGTGTTGCCTTGTGGTGTACTGTGTCGTTCTTGTCCTCCTTCTTCTGCATCTCGAAAGTGATGGCTAGGCAGTCTGCTTGCTCCAAATCCGAGTCGTCGTGGCTCATAACTCTACCGTCTCGTATAAATCTCAAGTTTCGTAGTACTAGTATCTTCGTCTTTCCCATTTCCGCTCTCGGCACCTTCAAATACTCTCTCGATCTCATCGGAAGAAGAAGGCGACCCTTACCAATTGCCCCACCGCTAGTTGAGTTGGTGATCGGTTGAGACGAGCTATTGCGAGGATGACGCAGGGTGGGACCGCTTTCTGTTGCACTTCGTTTGGGTCTTCGTTTCGGAAAGCTCTGAATAGTCTTGATAGAAGGAAGCTAAGTTGCCCGTCGTCGTCCTTGGTTGGGTTGAGCCTGCCACTGTCCCTGAAGGTCGAGCATACATTCGAGATGGTACCTCGGATTGTTCCCTCAGCCAGCTGATCATAAGCTGGTCCTGAAAATCTTGCCTGTCGCATAGCCATGGCAAAGGCGCACATGATTTTGTGTTGTTGTGGTCTGGTGAAAGAGTCGAGGTAGTAGTCGTGGCTGAGGCCGACTGAGTCAAGGTACTCCTTGAATCGTCTCCAGGATCTAGCTTGGCTCTCGTGTGTTCCTCCTGTAACTGCTCCTTCACTGGCAACTGCCGCAGCGATGAGGTCAGCCATGAGCTGATCTCGATTGGCAGTGGTACAATTTTGAAATGCTCTGGTAGCTGGGATGGGAAGAGAGAACGTAAAGTGTTAGTAAGGTCTTCGTCCGATCGTTCGAACTCTCGAGAGAGGGCATCGGCAACTTGATTTTTCTTCCCCTCGAACCACTGTGAATACTCTTTTATGTCGTTTTCGATGAACAATGCGGCATGATGGCGAGCTATCTTGATGCGTGTTGATGCTTCGATTGGGTCTACTGTGTCTTCCTTGAAGTTCGTCTTTCGAATCCAACCCGCCGACGTTGTGCTGTCTGTCATGGACAGTGCGCAGTCCCCCTTGGATAAACGCCCTGCAAGAATGTCTATCCATGGGCTGATAATTGACGCCATGAACTCGAGCAGATTGTTTGAAGCTCTGAAGCGCGATCTTGGCGGAAGCTCGAACCTCCAGGCGAAGCCTGTGTCTGAATATCCCCCTAGTCCGAAAGGGCACGAATCGGAGCGGTAGATGTGTGTTGGGCGTCTAAAAGAGAGAAGGTTCATGTCAATGCCGGCGTGGGCTTTGTTAAGGAACGTTATCATCAACCCTAAATCGAGTCGGCACTCCAAGGGCATGATCGTTGGATATCGCTTGTGTTTCGACTTGTGATGCCACTCTCGCAATCGGCTGAGAAAGTGGTACACGAAAGGCAATACCATTCCTAGGTGACCAAGGCGACCAATCAGGGTTTCTAATTCCTTCGCCTTAGCTTTGTTCGCGACGAGTAACTCTTGGATACTGTTACTCCATGCCGTGTGCTTGTTGTCGGGGAGGGAGATGACCAACGACCTGAAGTCCATCATCCACCCGAGTATTAGCTTGATCTCCTCTGGCGTCGCTTCCGCCACCAGCTTGTTCCTCGCTTCCATCGGCTCTCTGGGAATAGGCTCTTCGTCGTGGCTCGGTCGTGCTGTAGTTGCGATAGCCAGTAGGTGGGCGCCTGCGAGGCGCTCTAGATTCTTGGAGCCGGGCACGTCCAGAGTGAGGCCCACAATGTCGTCCAAGTATAGGTCGTGCGTTCCTCTTGGGTTGATTTCGATGTCGACTACGAGTTCCCTTCCTGCTGCTAATGGCCTAGTCGAATCTCGGTTCCGAATTGGTGGTGGGACTAATGGTTGTGATGGAGAAGCCAGTGTTGCTGGGTTCCATCTGTCGTCGTGGAGTAGTGTGGTGCTCAAGTCGCAGACGGGCTCTGCTAGTGCACTCCACTCGCTTGGGCAAAGTTTGCCCCCAAACGTCAGCCGAAGGAACATGACTAGAAGCTTGTTGTCTTCGTCGATTTCCACTTGTGTGCATGATTGGAGCGCTGTGGACGGATTCAGGTGGCACCTGCGGTAAGCGGACTTGAAGTCTACCTTGCTTGCGAAGATGGGAGTGGTCGGGTGCTTTGCTCTTGCCGCACACGCCCAGTTTGTTAGTCGTCTGAGGTACGCTCCGTACATGCAGAGTAACGCGTCGTCGGTGTTGGCTCGGCTGTTGACAGATGTGTCTGAGCCAAACTTGAAGCTTTGGTCGTGTGTTAGTCGATCCTTCTCGACGATTCTTCCCGTCTCGTCGATCGAATTTTGATGCATGATGTTCATCGGTGCGAGTGAGATGCCTTGGATTGATACGGCCTTCGACAAAGGGAATGTCACTGCGTAGCCGTGCTTCACGTCCTTCGACACTAGCTCGAGCAGCAATTCAGGATTCTGCTTTGCCCCTTTGTGATTCCCGAACTCCAACGCCTCGTGCAAATCAGACTTTCGAAGCTCTTCGTCGATTGGATCCAGTGGCCAAGTTGAACCGTTCTTGAGCAAAGAGACCATTCTTTCCCAGATGGGATGCCCGCCGTAGATAGCTTGAAGGACTTCAGGGGGCCTGAATTCCGACCCCATACTCAGTGGAGAGTCGCCTTGTGCCCGAATGGCAGCTTCTAGACTGCCATCGTATTTCTTCAAGAGCAAGTAATTACGTTCGGCTGCTTCCATCGACATGTCGAATGCAAATTCGGGCTTCGTTGGCTTGCGGATTTCCATGCTCATCACCGACTCGATTATTTCCACTAGGTTGTCTGGCCACGTCGATCGATCGAGTCTGTCAATATAGATCTAGTTGATCTTTTATATGAGGAGCATTATCCTGCAGGCATGTGTGTACTGCAGGATTGTGACTGTCAGGTCGACATACATTTCTTTATCACCTACAAGAATGTGTGTACGAATGACAAAGCGGAGTTTTACCTTGGGTATGTTTAAAGTACAGTTCCCTAGGTAAAACCTTGGATCTTTTCTTTGTCTCTCTCCGACTGCAATCAACTGCCCCTGGGAAAGTGTTTTGTTTGAGAATTGTGTCGCGAGGATACTAAAGATCACTTTTGTGTAAAATAAAGATCCGATAAGAACTTTTGCTTGTTAATTCTACCATTGACAACGCTGAAGGCGATACCCCAGTCTCGGTCAGCTACCCCTTATAACAAGAGGTTATCGAGCCCAAAGTAGTGTGACGCTTACGTGCGCGATACTGGGTTGTTGTTGTCAGGATTCCTTCTCTCCACAAGGTCCGTTTTCGACGCGTTAGTTCAACATCTTCATTGACCGTTCGAGTGATAGATCTCGGCCGAACACTGAAGATAAAAGAGTCTATCGAGTTAGTTGGTCGCGTCTCATCGTCGCTTGACCCTTTCTCGAAGACCACGGCAGTCATCGACCAGACGCTTGCGAGTGTTTCTTGTCGGTTGCTTTCGTCGCGCTTCTCGTGAGATATCAAGATCTCGCCGGGCGTTCTTGAATTGAGATACTTCATCTCTTCAAGCTACTATTACCACGAGTCGGGCGCACTTCTACTAGTTGCCTTCCTACTTGCTGTAACGTCGCGAATCCTTTGTGTGGCTTCTCGACGAAAAACGGCTACTTCGATTGCTCCAGTTGAGAGCTCGAGTGCCTCTACTCATTTGATCCCTTTCGTAGTGACTTTATAGCCTACGTCGAGTCGAATCGAGATGTCCGACAATAGTCAGGACAGCGCCTTGCTAGGTGTACCTGCAGTCGTAGCAGTACCTCAAGGTGGTGCTCCTGTGGGAGGTGCTGCTTCTGTGGCGGATCAATCTTTTGCCTCCGCTGTGGGCAGTGTGGCGGTGTTTGGCCGAACCACAAGACGAACCATCCTCGAGCTTGAGCAAAATGAGGTGGTCGTACGGAAGGGAGATCGTGGTGTTCCAAGCAGCAAGGCGTATGTTACGAATCGAGCTGCTGCCACTAAATCCCTATCCAACAAGTTCCTTGGCTCCTTCCATCTGCGATCCAAGAATGCCGATGGCGAAAATGTGCAGAAGAGTCAGCACATCCAAGAGCAGTTTGTCTCGAACCTGATGGTGATGAAGGAGCTCAGGGAACGAGCCGTGCAGTATGATCTGAGGGGCCCATTTCAAGTCCCTGCTGTGTATCATGATATCGTTGGAGAAGATGCTTGGGAGGGTCGATGGGATACTTCCAACCCTAACCGTGTGATTGTAGATCTTCTTACTCACTGGGGCAGTGTCTCATTGGACCACGTCCTCAAGTGGCAGACCGACTTCAACGGATATTCTGAGGATGAGGATATGATCAGCAGCATATGGATGCAGGAGCTGCTTACCTCTTCGATGGATGTTGAGCTTCGGCGTCAAGTCGAGACGATAGAACAAGAGCTCGATGTTTACCAGCGGGGAGGAATCACATTCTTAAAGATTGTGATGGATACTCTTTTTAAAATGAGTACTATGGCTGAGGATTCCCTCAAGCAATTCATCAAGAACTTTGGCGAGACGGGCTTGGCAAAGGTCCCATATGAAAATGTCCGTGTCATCTCATTCCAAGTCAATGGAGTGGCTGAGCGGCTTGCAGACGCTAACTTATTGCGTTCAGAGTCTTTTATCTATTATGTCAATGGATACACTAGGTGCTCGGTGGCTCCTTTCAAGGCAGTCTTTCAAAATAAGGCAACCGAGTACATGTACCTAGATGCAACGGGTACGTCTCCTTTCTCTTCGATGTCCAGTCCTCAGGTGTTGGCGAAGATCAAGGAAACCTCGCGTGTTGCAGAGGCGTTGTATGACAACCTCAACCTTGGGAAGAAGTGGAATCTTCCGGGTAAAGAGGCTGGCTTGCACGCCAACATTGTCAGCAAATGTGATAATTGTGGTGCCCCTGACCACCTCGCCAACAAGTGCACTAAGCCTCGTGATGATGAACGATGCAAGGCAGCTCGCGATGCACGAGAAAAGGCTAAGGAGGACTTACGTGGTAGAGGTGGTGGAGGCCGTGGTGGTGGAGGCCGCGGCGGTCGAGGTGGACGTGGAGATGGGGGTCGTGGTAATTCTGATGAGCGTGCTCCTTGGAAGGAATCAGAGGGCTCCAACTCCAACTCCAACTCTGGTGTTAAGATGATCGACGGTGCTTGGAAAATGCTTTGTAATAAGGGATGTGGTTGGAATTCAACGCATACCACAGGTTTTCATAATGAGCAGAGTCGATTGGCATTGAACTTTAAGTTGCCACCCGAACACATGTGGTGGCGTGTATCTGGAAAGCAGTATGCTGCCGCCGGTGCAGCTGTGATATTGCCGAGTGGTGCTGATGCCACACAAGTTGTACAAGACCGTCAGCAGATGCGTGCTTTGACAGGTGTTGTTGATCAGTACATGACAGGTACTGATAACGCTGAGATGAGCTCCTTCCTTGGAGATATGAGACGTGCACTGGGAAACTAGCGGGGCATAGTTTATTAGATTGGAGTTTCTATGCCCTTATTCTTGTGTTTCCAGTCATCTTATTCATCTTGTATCTATATTTTGGAAGTTATGTTCAGTCTTGGTTGAGAAGTCTTGTGTCTGCTGTGGGGGGGGTGCTCAATTGGTGTTGGTCAGTCCCCATCAGCCGCAAGAAGAGAAAGAGAGTCTCGCATCGTGAACGTCGGGCCAGGGCTAAGGCCAGGGTTCCTAAGTTTCGACGTCGAGCATTGGCGGTTGCGTTGGTACTACGCTGTCGGCGCAGACCATGCAACAAACCTCCACGTCTGGTGTCTCTGGTGTCTCCTGTATCAGAGCCATTAAGGTGGAAATGGAAGAAGAGAGTAGTGGGATTGGATTCGGTCATGTCATCATTGGACCCATCCCAACTCGACAGTTTTTGTGCGGCAGATCATGATTTTCTACGTCTACCCCATCTACTGAAAACTTTATGCAATCACGATTACCATGTGAGGCAGATCAATTCGGCGCTGGATCGAGTTGCTCATCTTCGGGGTACTTATGACATGCATGAAGCTGTTCCAGGCCGCCTTGATCCCAAGACTTTGATGTTGATTTGGGACACTGGTGGCTCTGCTGGTTTGACTCCGTTTCGTAGCGATTTCATTGACTACGTTGAGTGTGAGATTGATGTGCGTGATGTTACCAAGGTCAATAAAGTGATTGGCATTGGCACAACGCTGCATAAGTTTAGGGACGATGGCGGTAACGACGTGTAC
>Ga0247838_1006915_pt1 | contig 10404 bp, 10 predicted proteins | sample LaCruzMarch2015__5_FD_189097 | JGI IMG/M metagenome (GOLD analysis project Ga0247838, IMG submission 189097) | Freshwater microbial communities from meromictic Lake La Cruz, Castile-La Mancha, Spain - LaCruzMarch2015_15m | ecosystem: Environmental > Aquatic > Freshwater > Lake | place: Spain... | reverse complement strand
AACTCTTCGCGGTAGTCGTTGAGGATTTCGATCAGGGTGTCGAGATTCATGTTTGGTTCTCCGTTTGGGTGAATGAAAATTGGTTATTCGATAACACACATGAGCCATGCGGTTTGATTAACCTCAAGCCGATTCCAGCAGCTTTTCTTCAGGTTCTTCCTTGTTTCTCGGAAGGCCTCACGGGGCCCGACGTTGGCCCGTGTTGCGATGTTTTGAATGTTGGGTATTTGGTCGAAGGTGTTCACAAGAACGCAACTGTGGGCGAGTGTCGCGACCAAGCGGAAGAACGCCGCGCTTCCGTTCGCGGCGTCCGTGGCGTTCCGCTGGTCTGTGGTTTAGAGGATCTTTCCGAGGCGGCTGTTCTTCATCGCGTCCAGGGCTTGGACCGCGTTGAAGTGTTCGGTGAGAAGCGGGCCGGCGCTGGGTGTTTGTTGTGCGTCGGCGACCTCGAGGGTTTCCGCGAGGGTCATCAATCCCTCTATCGCCTTGTAGTAGGCTTCGCGGATCTCTTGGGCTTGGTGGGCGTCCATCGCCTTGAAGATCTGGCGAAGGGTTGCGTCGGTCGCTGCGTGTTGGTTGTTTGCCTTGGTCATGTTCGTGTCTCCGTTTCGGAAAAAGGTTTGAATGGTTTACGCGATGACACACATGAGCCATGCAGTTGGCGAAAGCTCAAGCCAAGCCTTCGAGAATTGTGGGAGGAACTCACAGGATTCTTCGAACTGCAACATTTCAATCGAATCGCGTTCGGTGGCTACCAAACAAATGATGGCCCTCTATCTCTGAACTACTCGGGTAAACGCGACGTTGGCGAAACGGTGGGCAAAATAATGCAAAATCGCCGGGATGCTTCTCCCGGCGAATCGCATAGCGTTGGTCTAGGCCGCGCGGTCGTATTTGCGGGCGAGTTCGAGGAGTTTGGTTTTGATCTTCTTCCATTCCGGTTTGGTTTCGCTGGCGATCTCTCCGTAGACCTTGTCGCGAAGGGCACCCTTGTACCAACCCTTGGTCCATCCGAGTCGGTAGAACAATCGGTTGATTTCGGTTTCGCCCAGGCCGGCCCCAGGTCGATCCCAGCAACTTTTGGTTCCTTCCTTCTTGATGTAGTCCCATTCGCTGCAGCGTTTGGTATTGAGGGCGAGTTCAACCAAACCCAAAACCATCATCAGGTATCCGACCACCTTGGTCTTGTTGAGCGTTCCGCCGAAGGCTCGGAATTCGATTCGGTTCTTGCCGCGGGTCAGGTGGGTCAAGTTCAGCAGGTGGTAGCGATCCGATTCGCATCGGCTCTTGGCGTTGTCTTTGTTGCCGTATTGTTTGATCCGCTTGGCGTACATCATCTGTTCGCGTTTGCGGGTACCGGTCGAGGCGTAGATCGCTCGTTCGTGGTTGCCGACCAAGGAAATCAATCTTGCCAAGGCGGCTGCGTCTCCGTTCCAGCTAACCGTTATGTGCAGGCCGCAGCTCGAATTCACTCGGCCTCCGCGAGCGTTGATTCGGTCGATCGCGTTCTCGATCTGCTGTACGCCTTCAACCCCTTTGAGTATTGGGCTTACAAACTCGCATCCTTTGCGGCTGGCGTTCTCGGGTCGGATGCTGCCGTCGCGTTCTGCTTTCCATCCGGTTGGCAGCCAGGGTACTTGGTATCCGTTGTGGTAGGGGCCGATCGGTGTGTTGTCGGTGCCGGGGAGGGTGGTTTCGAATTCGATTCCGAAGGCGATTTCGTTTGCGTTCATCGTTGCGTTCCTGTGTGGTTCGAGGTGTGTTTTGCGTCGCGTTTTTCTGCGTCGCGATGACACACATGAGCCATGCGTTTCGAGGAACCTCAAGCGAAGTCTCGCATGTTTTTCCCAGTAATTTCCATGTTTTCTGAGAGGCCACCGGTGCCCCAACATTACGCCACCGTCGCGTCCAAACATGCTCCGCATAACCAGGCGAACATGCGGCCAAAACGCGACCGTGCGCAAACGGTGGCCCCACGTTTCGAGATGCCAAGTCACGGAGGAATGCGATGAGTGAAGGAACGGGCCAGGTCGATCCGACGAGGCTTCCGGTCGAACAAGCGGCGAAGCTACTTGCGGCCGCATACCGAGAGCGGATCGATCCAGAGAAGATCCGCCTCGACATACAAAGCGGTGCGCCGGTGAACGCCGATGGCACAATCAACCTCGTGCACTACAGCGCGTGGCAAGCAAAGGAGATGGGACGTGGCGAGTGATCCGAGGAAGCTAAAACCAAGCGAGCTATGCCGACTGCTGAACTCGACGCCGCTAGGCGAGGTGATCAGCGAGCGTCAACTGTATCGCCATCGTCAACGCGCCGGCGCACGCATCGGCGACAACAAGACCGTCGATTTGCTTCGCTATTGCGCATGGATGCATGTTGTACGACATACACCTCGTACGACAAACGGTGTCGATCCCTACGATGCAATGAAGGAGCGAGCGCGTGCGCGTAATGCGGCGCTCGCGGTTGCAGGTCGAGACATTGGTGAACTACCAGAGGTCGATAACGCAGATCGCAAAAATCGCGCGTCGCGAGACTTCCGATACTTTTGTGAAACATACTTCCCACTAACGTTCCATCTCGCTTGGTCACCGGACCACATCAAGGTCATTGAGAAGATCGAGCAAGCGGTTGTGCATGGCGGTTTGTTTGCGCTCGCGATGGCGCGTGGTAGCGGCAAGAGTTCGATCGCCGAAGTCGCTTGTATCTGGGCGGTGCTTTACGGGCATCGTAACTTTGTATGTTTGATCGGCAGCGATGAAGGGCATGCGTGTGATATGCTCGACTCGATCAAGACCGAACTCGATAGCAACGAGCTGCTCTTAGCCGACTTCCCCGAGGTCTGCTTCCCAATTCAAGCTCTCGATGGCATCTCGAATCGCGCAAATGGTCAGCTCTACAAAGGCAAACGCACGCAGATCGGATGGACCGCAAAAGAAGTCGTACTGCCAACGATCGAAGGCAGCAGCGCCAGCGGAGCGATTATCAAGGTCGCCGGCCTTACTGGTCGCATCCGAGGTATGAAGTTCAAGCGTCCTGACGGTAGGACAGTTCGTCCAAGTCTCGTGGTACTGGATGACCCGCAAACGGATGAGAGTGCTCGTTCGCTTTCGCAATGCGCGAATCGCGAAAGTATCCTCGCCGGCGCGGTGCTTGGCCTAGCTGGTCCTGGCAAGAAGATCTCTGGCATCATGCCCTGCACGGTTATTCGCCCAGGTGACATGGCAGACAATATCCTCGATAGAAATCGACACCCGGAGTGGAATGGCGAACGCACCAAGATGGTCTATGCGTTTCCCAAGAATGAATTGTTATGGGAACGCTATGCCGAGATCCGCGCCGAAGGGATGCGTGGAGGTGATGGTGGTGAAGCAGCTACCGAGTTCTATCGGCAGAACCAAGATGCAATGGATGAGGGTGCCGTTATTGCTTGGCAAGAGCGATTCAACTACGACGAACTCTCAGCAATTCAGCACGCGATGAACCTCAAATTGCAAGACGAAGCAGCGTTCTTCGCCGAATATCAAAACCAGCCTCTGCCGGCGGAGACGGTTGTCGATGGGATGCTCAAACCCGAAGAGGTCGCCAGAAAATTCAACCGCATGGACCGCGGGTTGGTCTCGATCGGCGCGAATCATCTCACTGCATTCATCGACGTCCAGCAGAAGCTACTCTTCTATGTGGTCGCTGCGTGGGAGGATGATTTCACGGGTTATGTGATCGACTATGGTTGCTACCCTGACCAGCAGCGTCCGTACTTCACGCTGCGCGAGGCTCGACAGACTTTGAGCTCCGAAGCGACTGGAACCGGACTCGAGGGATCAATCTACGCCGGCCTTGAATCGCTGACATCGAAACTCCTCGATCGCGAGTGGCAACGAGACGATGGCGCAGCGATGCGTATTGGACGGTGTTTGATCGACGCCAACTGGGGCCAATCAACCGATGTGGTCTACCAGTTCTGCCGGCAGTCGAATCATGCCGCTGTGATCATGCCCAGCCACGGCCGGTTCGTGGGCGCATCGAGTTTGCCATTCAGCGAATATCGTCGCCGGCCCGGGGATCGTGTGGGACTCAATTGGCGTATTCCCAACGTCCACGGCAAGCGAGCGATCCGACACGTGGTCTATGACACCAACTGGTGGAAGTCGTTTATCAACGCTCGGCTTCGCGTATCGATGGGCGATCGCGGTTGCCTTTCGCTCTTCGGTACCAACGCTGAAACGCATCGCATGCTCGGAGAGCATTTGACCTCGGAGTATTTCGTAAAGACCGAAGCTCGCGGCCGAAGCGTCGACGAATGGAAGCAGCGACCGGAGCAGCCCGACAACCACTGGTTCGACTGCCTCGTCGGCTCGGCGGTCGCGGCATCCATGCAGGGTGTTGTGCTATTCGGTACCGATCGAGACATCCCCGAGAAGCGAAATCGCCTGAGTTTCAAGGAAATGCAAGGGCGACGACGAGGATGAGGTGGCATTGAGCTTTTGGCAACCAAATGGATTCAAATTGACTTGTACGGAAATATGCCGTACAATTGAGCGAATCAAGGAGCAAATGATGGCAACTGCAAATAGCACCTCAAAGTCGGCTAGAATCGAAACGCGGGTCTCTCAAGAGCAGAAGGATCTAATCGAGCGGGCTGCCGCCTTCAGTGGTCGGACCGTTTCCGAGTTTGTGCTTGCTCATGTCGAAGTTGCTGCTAAGAAGGTGATCGACGAGCATGAGAAAATGCACTTAGACCAAGTGCAAAGCAGGATTCTTGTCGATGCTTTGTTGTCTCCAAAGAAGCCAAACAAGAAGTTGAAGCTTGCTATGGAGGGCTATCGCAAGCAGGTCGAAAGCCGATGAAGGACTACGTTTGTGAACCGCTTGGCAATCAACACGATCGAACGCAATTTGATTGTGGTGTGTCAGTTCTAAACGATTACCTAGCCAAGTATGCGAAACAAGATCTGAAGCGAAAGGCTTCGGCAGTTTTTGTTCTGATCGAGCGCGCGGAGCCAAAGCGAGTAATCGGTTTTTATACTCTGTGCGCGACGTCGGTAGCCCTTGCTGAGCTACCCGAAGATGTCACGAGGAAACTTCCGCGTTATCCCGAAATACCTGCAATCCTGGTTGGACGACTGGCTCGAGACGTGAATCATCCAGGCGTCGGCGCGCTACTTTTGTCCGACGCAATCACACGTTGCGTCCGAGTGGCAAGTGAGATTGCGGCAAGCCTGATCGTTGTAGATTCCAAAGGTGAAGCCGCAACGCGTTTCTATGAAAAGTTCGGGTTTATCTCGCTACCGAAATTACCTGACCGGATGTTTCTTCCAATGCAGACGGCAGAGAAGCTCTAATCCAGCGGCATTCACTGCGATTAATACCACAATCATGGTTCTCGTTCACGCCACGAAAGCTGCGACGCAAACTATTTTCTAAATTCCGTTCATCGTTTTCGCCAGTTTGCATGTTTCGTGAGTAGTTCAAGGGGTAGAGAGACACAGCTACCTTTGACAACGGACGGAACTTCTTATGCCAGACGATCTGAAGGACGCGATTCGCGAAAGTGCGAAAGCACCTGCTAAGGCATCTGGAGATGCCGGTAGCGTCGAGCAGCACAAGCTCACTGAGCAGATCGCTGCTGACAAGTATATGGCGTCCAAGGCGGCCGCCTCTCAACCGAAGCGTGGCCTTCGATTTAACAAGCTCGTGCCACCGGGTGCGGACTAATCGGTTCGCAACTGATCGAGCTTGATTCTATAGGCAGGGGTGTCGGGTTTAACAGAAGGGATTGATTCACGGATGTTTAAGTTGCTGTCAGGGATTCTGAGCAAGAACGGCGATCACAAAGATCGGTCGCTCGTCCATGGACGCTCGGCCCGACACCCCTGGTCGTTGGTGAGAATGCTTGGACGCTACGACGCTGCGACCACTACGGTCGACAACGTTCGCCACTGGGCGGCCGCTGACGGACTATCGGCCAGTGCGGCCAATAGCCCTGAAGTGCGTCGCACGCTACGCAACCGTTCGCGTTACGAGATCGCGAATAATTCTTACGCTCGCGGCATCTCACTAACTCTGGCCAACGACTGTGTTGGTACTGGACCTCGATTGCAGATGTTAACCGCTGACGCATTCGCAAACCGCTTTGTTGAGCAAGAGTTCTTTGCTTGGGCTGATGCAGTCGGCCTGGCAGAAAAGCTACGCACGATGCGGCTCGCTCGCGTTTCAGATGGTGAATCGTTTGGTTTGCTAACCAGTAACCCAAGAATCGATTCGCCGGTTCAACTCGATTTGAAGCTCGTCGAAGCTGAACAGGTCACGTCACCCATCTTGGCTCTCGACAGTTATCGTTACCTCGATGGCATTCGCTTCGATGAACATGGCAATCCGATCTCATATGACGTACTCCGAGAACATCCGGGCGATGACGCATTCTCGTTGACCGAGAATTACGACACTATCGATGCCAATTCCATCCTCCATTTTTTCCGCAGCGATCGGCCTGGCCAGATCCGTGGTATTCCCGACATCACGCCGGCGCTGCCACTGTTTGCACAACTGCGACGATTCACGCTGGCTGTTTTAGCGGCTGCGGAAACGGCTGCTGACTTCGCTGGGATTCTTTACACCGACGCGCCGGCTGGTGGCGAAGCCGACGCCGCTGAACCGTTCGAGCCGATCGAACTGGAGAAGCGAGCCCTGCTGACCATGCCAGGCGGTTGGAAGATGGCTCAGATGCATGCTGAGCAACCAGCCACGACTTACGCAGAGTTCAAACGCGAGATTCTCAACGAAATCGCACGCTGTTTGAACATGCCGTTCAATGTCGCTGCTGGTAATTCGTCGGGTTACAACTATGCCTCGGGGCGACTCGACCATCAAACCTACTTCAAGTCGATCCGTGTCGAGCAATCTCAAATGGCTCGCACCATTCTGGATCGCATTCTGTACGCATGGCTGCGCGAAGCGATTCTCATCGAAGGCTATCTGCCTAACTCGCTTCGCACTCTCGACTCCTCGTTCGAGCATCAATGGTTTTGGGACGGACATGAGCATGTCGACCCAGCCAAGGAAGCCAATGCCCAGAAAATCCGCCTCGCCAATCATACGACAACTCTGGCCCATGAATACGCGAGGCAGGGGCGTGATTGGGAGGCGGAACTTAAACAACGCGCGAAAGAGATCTCGCTCATGCGCGAGCTGGGACTCTCGGCCGATTCAACTTCACTTTCTCCAGGAGATGTAACGGATGACGAAGACATTGCAGTCGAACCAGCAGAGTGAGTTGGATGCCGAGTCGGTACCCAGTTCGCTGCGAATCGTTTGTGACGATGCTAGTTCGATCAATTTACAAGCCGCTGAGGCTGCCGAAGAGGGTAAGCCGGCGCTACGCAAATTCTCGATGGTTGCCTACACCGGTGGCGCGATGCGTCTTGGTGGCTGGCCTTACCCTGTGGTTGTGGACCTAGCAGGCATGCGAGTGACTCGCAAGTCGCGCCCAATTCTCAAGGACCACGATCGCGCCAGTATCGTTGGTCACACCGACGACATCATGGTCGGCGATTCGAGACTGGAGGTCGCCGGCGTAATCTCGGGTGTTGGTAACACAGCTCAGGAAGTCATCGCTACCAGCGAGAACGGTTTCCCTTGGCAAGCGTCGCTTGGTGCGAACGCCGACAAGGTTGTCTTCATTCCCGAAGGCAAGACCGCAACCGCTAACAGTCGTGAGTTCAAAGGTCCCGTTTACATCGCTCGCAAGTCAACGCTGGGTGAAGTCTCGTTCGTCGCCCTCGGTGCCGACGATGAAACCGAGGCTCGCATCGCAGCTGGCCAAGCTGGGGATGACGAGGACCTCGACAACGAACAGCCGAATGACGAGACCACCGAGTCCGATGATTCGGAACTCGATCCTGTCAATGCAAGCTTGGACCTGGGTGGCAAGCCTAAGCGTCCTGTCACTAGTGGAGTTGTTTCCAAGATGCGTATCGAAGCCGCTGCTGAATCCAAACGTATCGCCGGCATTCGCAAAGTTTGCGCTAGCAAGCACACGGAGATCGAAGCTCGCGCCATTGAAGAAGGCTGGAGCGTTACCAAAACGGAGTTGGCAGTGCTACGAATTGAACGACCTAAGGCCCCTGATCAACAGGCGAGCCAACCGATGTACCGTCGCGAAGTTCTCGAGGCAGCTTGCTGTCTATCGGTTGGACTCGACGAAACGAAGCTGCTCAAGGCTTACGGAGAGCGGACGCTCAACGCCGCCGATCCACTTCGTCACATCGGCTTGCGAGAACTTGTCGCTGAATGCGCGCGATTGGAGGGCCACGACATTCCGCGCGTATTCGGCGACGGTACTGCGACGATTCGCGCCGGCTTCTCGACGATGTCGCTTCCTGGCATCCTCGAGAACGTCATGAACAAGACGCTCCTGTCTGCCTACGAGTCGACGCCGATCGCTGCATTTGATCTTTGCAGTATCGGGACCGTGAGTGACTTCAAGGAAATCTCTCGCTATCGATTGCTTGGCACGGGTGGCTTCGAAAAGGTCGCGCCCGATGGCGAGCTGAAGCATGGCAAGCTTTCCGACCAAAAGTACAGTAACAAGGCTGATACCTATGGTCAGATTCTCGCGCTGACTCGTCACGACATCATCAACGATGATCTCAACGCATTCATGGACATCCCTCGCCAAATGGGACGAAGTGGCGCTGAGTCGATCGACGAGTTGTTCTTCACGCTTCTGCTAAAGAACACCGCGTTCTTCTCCTCAGCCAATGGCAACTTGCTCACAGGTCCCGACACCAAGTTCGGTCCCGAGTCGCTCACCGTTGCTAAGACCACCTTCCGTAAGCAGAAGGTCGGCCCTGGCAACAAGGCCAAGGATCAAAAGCCGATCAACATTCGTCCTGAGTTCTTGGTCGTTCCCGTCGAGATTGAAACTGATGCGGAACTGCTGATGGGCTCGGCGCAGTTGATGATGGATGCCCAAGGGACGCCGACCAAGATTCCAGTCGACAACCCGCACCGCAACAAGTATCGCGTTATTTCAACGCCGCACTTGTCGGACAGCTACTACCAGGGAGCCAGCGGCTCGGCTTGGTATTTGTTCGCCAATCCGAATGTGCTGCCTGCGTTTGAGATCGTGTTCCTCAATGGTCGACGCACGCCAGTCATCGAACGCGTTGAGATGCCGGCCAACACACTGGGCATGGGCTTCCGCTCATACATCGACTTCGGTGTGAACTCGCAAGACCCACGTGCCGCGGTGAAGGTCACCGGCGAGTAAGCCTCGTCTCCTGACCGTTCTGAAACCAACCATTTTTCGTCCTCAAGGATTCCATAATCCATGCAAGCCCAATTCGTTCATGACGGTAAGTCCGTCGATTTCACTCCCACCGCTGATGTCGCGGTTGGATCAATCGTGATCCAAGGCGATCTAGTGGGGATCACCAAACGCGACATCAAGGCCGGTTCACTCGGCTCCATCGCTGTGGAAGGTGTCTTTGATATTCCCAAAGACCCTGCTTTAGCTGTCGAGTTCGAAGCTGGGACCAAGGTTTACGTTGACGAGGATGGCAGCGTCGTCGCTGACGATGTTGGCACCAAGTATCTCGGCAAAGTCGTGAATGATGCTGCCGCTACCGATTCCTTTGTCCGCGTTCGCCTGAGCCAGTGATGAGACACCGTGAGCAACAACGCACGAATCATAAACATTGGAGCGATCCACGTTGCTGACGGCACGACCGTCGACTTCGTACCCGAGGTTGATGTGCCTGCAGGTTCGATCGTCGTCGTGGGAAAGCTCGTAGGCATCGCCAAGTTTGGGATTAGTGCGGGCTCACGAGGCAGCATCACGGTTCGCGGCGTCTTCGACGTCGTGAAAGACCCAACTACCAACATTCCGGCTGGAACGATCCTTTACTGGTCGCAGATCAGCTGGCATGTGGTCAAGAACGCTTACGCCCATTCGATGATCGGCAAAGCCATAGAAGCCTCGCCGCCAGGCACACTCACAGTCCGTTTACGTTTGAGTCAATAGATGATGGCATCAATTGCAAAAGTAACCATCGATCGAGCTCGCGCAACGCAGTCCTTGCGGATGGCCAATGGTCTAGTCAGCCAATGGCTCTCGGTGGGCGAGTTTCGCAGTTGCTTTTGCTTGGCGAGCCAATCCGTTCCATCGGCATGGATCATCGAAGGGCGTTTACCCAACGGTGACAACGTTCAACTCGCCAGTTATGCAACCGACTTGTTTGATCCCGCCAATCCACGCTACGTCACGATGAAGGCGATGTGTGGTCTGCCCATTCGATTCGTTGCCGCTACGCCTCAAACGAACGCGCGATTGTGGGTGGTATTCAAGAGTTAGCGACGACTACCGCTGGCCCGCACCAGGGGCACGAGTTGGGCCTCGGC
>Ga0247838_1006893_pt1 | contig 10428 bp, 4 predicted proteins | sample LaCruzMarch2015__5_FD_189097 | JGI IMG/M metagenome (GOLD analysis project Ga0247838, IMG submission 189097) | Freshwater microbial communities from meromictic Lake La Cruz, Castile-La Mancha, Spain - LaCruzMarch2015_15m | ecosystem: Environmental > Aquatic > Freshwater > Lake | place: Spain... | reverse complement strand
CACCACCCCCGGACTGACCCATTGGGCAGGACGCGATCTGCCCGCCGACTTGGCCCATTGTCTGCGCATCTGGCCACACCACAACGACAGCGGCGGTTTCTTCATCGCCGTGCTGGAGAAGGACGCGGGGACTGCCGCCGGGCCGGAACCCGAGCCGGCCGGGCTCGATCCGGCGGACGGTGACGCCTGGCTGCCCGAGTTGGCCGCGCACTACGGATTGCCGCACGACTACTGGGCGGGCTTCCGCGCCCATCGCCAAACCCGCCGCGGGCTGCATCTGATGGCCGCGGATCACCACCCGCCGGCCTGGCCCAAGGCGGAGGGGAGCGGACTCTTCTTCCACCGTACCAACTGCCGGCCGCCCAAGCCGACCACCGGTGCGGCGATGGTGTTCGGCCCGCTGGCCACCCGCTGCCGGATCGCGCTGACCCTGGGGCAGCGGGACCACTACCTGCGTCGGGAGCAGTTCGACCCGACCCCCGAGCAACTGAGCGCCAATCCGCCAGGCCAAGTATTGGTCACCTACCGCGGGCAGGTGTTGGGGGTGGCGGTGCTGCACCGCTCCGGGGTCATCGAAAGCCTTTTCCCGAGCCGCTGGAGCGGGTGCACGGGCGGGGGAGGCGTGCAAGGACTGGAAACGGACGATGACTTCGCACCTGCGCTGTGAGACCGGGGTGGGGAACCGGTACGCGGTGAGGTGGCTGAATATCGACAGGCCGCCTGGGGAATCATTCTTCAGCGCCCACCAAGGTGTTGCGGTGGTGTCGGCGGCAGCCAGCGCAGCAACTTGGTGAAGAGTGTGTCCGGTTCCACCGGTTTGGCGATGTGGTCGTTCATCCCTGCCTCCAGACACTGCCGGCGGTCGGCCGAAAAGGCGCTGGCGGTCATGGCCAGGATGGGCAGCGACTCCTTGTCGGGCAGCCGACGGATGGCCCGGGTGGCGTCCAACCCACCCATGACCGGCATCTGCACGTCCATCAGAACCAGGGCATAGTCGCCGTCGCGGACGCGCTCGACGGCGCGTTGACCGTTATCCACCACATCAACCGCCAGACCCAGACCGGTCAGCAACTCCAACGTAACGAGCTGATTTATCGGTTCGTCCTCCGCCAGCAGCAGGCGTGCACCGGCATGGCAGCGGGCGAGCCGCTGCTCCGCCGTCTCGTCCGCCGTCTCGTCCGGCGGGCGCACCGCGCGCGCGGCGGTGGTGACCCGACCCAGGCGGGCGGTGAACCAGAAGGTACTGCCCAGACCCGGGGCACTTTCCACGCCAACCGCGCCGCCCATGAGTGAGGCCAGCCGCGCGACGATGACCAGCCCCAGGCCGGTACCCCCGTACTCGCGGGTGGTCGAGGTGTCGGCCTGCATGAAGGGCTGGAACAGCCGAGCTTGCTGCTCCGGGGTCAGGCCGATGCCCTGGTCCTGAACCTCGATCCGCACCAGGACCGTCTGCGGGGTTTCCTCAGCGACCCGGGCGCTCAGCCGGATCGTGCCGGCATGCGAGAACTTGAGCGCATTGGACAGATAGTTGGTCACCATCTGACCCAAGCGCAGAGGGTCGCCGTGCAACTGCGTCGGGCAGTCGGGATCCACCTCGCAAATCAAGGTCAGGCCCTGCTCCGCCGCGCGTTCGCGCAGCAGGTCGGCGGTGTGATCCAGAAGCTCCGTCAGTACGACATCGGATTGGTCAAGGACCACCCGGTCGGCCTCGATCTTGGACAGGTCCAAGACGTCATTGAGGATGCCGAGCAGGTGCCGCGCGGCCTCCCCGACCCTGAGCAGCCGCCCCTGTGCCTTGGGGTCGGTGATGTCACGCTGGAGCAGGTGATTCAGCCCGATGATGGCATTCATGGGCGTGCGGATCTCGTGGCTCATATTGGCCAGGAAGGCGCTCTTGGCCCGGTTGGCCGACTCGGCGGCGTCGCGTGCCTCGATCAGATCCAGGGTGCGTGCCTGCACCATGGCCTCCAGGTGATGGCGATGGCGGTCCAACTCGCGCTCGGCCAGCGTGCGCTCGGTAATGTCGTGAATGATGGAGAACAGCACCGTCCGTTGTTGGATCACCACCGGGGACGAATGGACCTCCACCGTGCGTTCCTGACCATTGGCAAGGCGGTGTGGAAAGATGAAATAGTTGCGCCTTTCGGTCAGTGCCCGGCCGAGTTCCTCCGCCACTTCCTGCGGCGGGAGGGCGTTGATGTCCTGAATCGCCAGGGTGAGGATGTGCTCTTTGGTATAGCCGTAGAAGGCGCAAGCGGCCTGGTTCGCGTCGAGGATGGCGCCGGTCTCGGGCGCGATCAGCAACATAATGGAATCATGCCGCTCGAACATCAGATGGAATCGCTCCTCGCTCTGCCGCAGTGCCGCCTGGACGTCGAGGCGCTCGATCGCGTCGGCGGCGGTATCGGCGATGGTCAGGAGCGTCTCGACCAGGCGCCCGACCTCAGGGCGTCGGCGTGAGTCCGCGAGCGACAGGGTCCCCAGGACGCGCGTCCCGAGCTTCAGTGGCACGCACAGGAAGGCCGCGACATCCAGTGCGCGCAAGGTCGCGAAGGCATACTCCGGTCGGGTGCCGGCATTGGTTTCAACCAGCGGCTCGCCACTCCGGGCGACCCGGCCGGACAGGGTCTGGCCGACGGGGACGCGCAGCGGACCCGCCGCGGCGACGGGGATGCCGACCGAGCCCGCAACGATCATCTCCCCAAGCGCCGCATCATAGGTCTCGACGGCGGCGATGGGGAACCCGAGACGGGTCGACAAGAGCGTTGGCAGGACCTCACGGAACCGCTGCGCGGAATCGGACGAGACCGCCAGCCGGGCTACGGCGCTGACCGTCTCGCGGGCCATTGAGTCGTACACCTGGTCGGTGATGTCGCCATAGGTGACGACCACACCATAACCCGGGAGCGGCAACCGGGTGGCCGTCACGCTGATCCAAGCGATGGCCCCGTCAGGCTTGGCCACGCCCATCGGGGCGCGATGCAGACCCTGCTGTCCCTTCAGGGCCATGACGCTGGGGAATTCGTCCGGCGGCATGGGTGTCCCGTCGAGCCGGACGATGCTCCAGACGGGGCTGTCGATCGCGCGCTGCCGCTGCTCCGACTGGGTGATGCCAAGGAGTGTCTCGGCGGTCGGATTCGCCTCGATGACCTTGCCCGTCTCGTCCGAAACGGTGATCGCCATGGGAAAGCTGTCGAACAGGGTTTTGTACTTGGTCAAGGCAACGTCGCGTGCCTGCTCCGCGTGCTTGCGCTCGGTGATGTCGAGTATGGCCCCCTGGTACATGCAGATGGCACCCGCGGTATCGCGCACCGCCAGTGCGTTGCTCGAGACCCAGATGGTCTGCCCGTCCCGCCGGTAGCCCTGGGTCTCGTAACCCCTGACCTCGCCGTGGTCCGTGAGTAACCGGCCCAGGGTCTCCCGGTCTCGGGGGTCGTTGTAGAGCTTGGCGCCGATATCGTTGATCTCATTTAATATTTCAGCAGGGGCAGTGTACCCGAGTATCCGCGCGAAGGCGGGGTTGACATCGAGGTAACGCCCCTGTGGGGTGCATTGGTAGATCCCCACCGGGGAGGACTCGAAGATCTCCCGATACTTGTGCTCTGCCTCGCGTAGCGCCTGCTCGGCACGCTCCCGCGCCGCGAGTCCCGCGGCTAACTGCACGGCGTGTGACCGGGATTTGATCAGGGCGAGGACCAGAGCGGCGAGGAGCCCACTGATGACGGTCCCACCGCCCGCGACCAGCCAGACCCTGATATCCCGTAAGGACGAAGCCAATGGACCTGGGCGCGCAAAGCTGAAACGCAGCGTCCAATCCTGCCCTCTGAAATCGATCGGGATGTGCACCACGTCGGACGCCGCCAGGATCGACCCCGGTTGGTCGGCGGGGTGGCTGTGGTAGAGCAGGGTCGCGGGTGAGATCCGGTCGCCGTCGTAGACCGCAAGTTGGATGCCGGTGTCACCGTTGCGGCCCCAGCCGCCCAGGATCCCGTTCATGAGGTCGTTCATCCGATAGGGACTGTAGACCCAGCCGACCAGGGCGGCACGGCGCGCCTCAACGCGATCCGTTGGCACCCCAGAGGGATAGACCGGGACATACATGAGTGTACCGGCCTGGATGTCCTGATCGGTCTCCTGCACCAACTGGACCTTACCCGACAACGCGGCCACGTCCTCATCGCGTGCCCGCTCCATGGCGGAGCGACGCACCGGCTCGGAGAACATGTCGTAGCCGAAGGCGCGCAGGTTGCGTCCGGAAAAGGGTTCAAGGTAAAGGATGGACGTATAGACCGGGCGCTTGCCCTCGGGCCAGACCCGATAGTCGGGGAACCCCTGGTCGCGGACCTCCTGGACGTGTTGGGACAGGCGCTCCCGCGGAATCAGCATCGAAAAGCCGAGCCCCTGGATGCCGGGGAGGTTGAGGCTGACCCTGCTATCATCGACAAAGGCCTGCCACTCCTTGCGGGTGACGTCCGGCGACCCCGCGATGAAGGCGGCACCGCTGCGCAGGAGCTGGGCATGGGCATGCAGTCTGACCTGGATCTTGGTCGCGATCTCTTCACCGATCAGCGTGAGTTCCCGTCGGGTCTGCGACTGGATTTGCGCCTGGGTATAGTGCGCGATCAGCACCGTCAGCACCAAGCCGACTGCCAGTGTGACCCAGGCCGGCCATGATCGGCGGAGCTTAACGGACGGGGGCAGCATGAGTCGATTTGTCGGTAAAGGTCAGGTCAGCGAGCGAGGGCATGCCGGGGACTCCTGTTGACTGGACCTGGAACGGGGCGCCGAGTCGGGCGCGCGCCTCCCCTAGGGTCAGTAGTGCGGCCTCGTACTCGAAGTCGGCGATCTGATGCGCCAGGGTCTGGACGGAATCCCCCAGGAGCGCCTCGACCTTGATGCGGTCTCGCCGGAGTGTCTCCCGTACCGCGACGTCGCCGTGGATCAGCAGGACCTCGATCTGGTCGAGCAGGGCGCCGGCGGTCTTGGGGTCCAGGCGGTCGGGCGTCCCCACGGTGTCGGTCGAACCGCCGCCGGGACCGCTGCCCTCGACCAGGGGCTCGTTATCCCGCTTGCCGCGGTCGGTCGATACTGGGACCGTTGCCGGGGATCGCGATCTCTCGCGTCCGGTCGAGCCCCGTGCCGCCGCGTCCGGCCCTGCGGGTGCGATGGCCCCGTCGCCGGCCCCGGGGTCAGCCTGATCGGACCCGGGCGGGACCCACTTGAGCAGCAGTCCGGACAGGACATCCAGGTCCACCGGCTTCGCGATATGGTCGTTCATGCCGGCGGCCAGGCAGGCCTTGCGGTCCTCGCTGAATGCGCCGGCGGTCATCGCCAGGATCGGCGTCATCGCGTATCCGGGCAGGCGGCGGATCGCCCGGGTCGCATCCAGCCCGTCCATGACCGGCATCTGGACGTCCATGAAGATCAGGGCGTAAGGGAAGCTGCGCGCGCATTCGACGGCTTGGCGCCCATCCCTCGCCACATCCACCTCGAACCCGAGTTCGCGCAGCGACTCGCAGGCGACCTCCTGGTTGGTCGGGTTATCCTCCACGAGCAGCAGCCGGTTCCCCCGGCAACGATCGGCCAGGGACGTCCGGGCGACGGCTGGATCATCAACTGCCGGGACGGACGGCACGGTGCCGGCGAGGCCTTTGCCCAGGTGTACGGTGAACCAGAAGGTACTGCCCGCGCCGGGCGTGCTGGTCACGCCGGCCTGGCCGCCCATGAGTTCGACCAGCCGACGGGTGATGGCAAGTCCCAGTCCGGTGCCGCCGTAACGCCGCGTGGTCGAACTGTCGGCTTGCTCAAAGGCGGCGAACAGCTTACCCAACTGATCCGGGGCAATGCCGGTGCCCGTGTCGGACACCTCGAAGCGAGCAAGCAGGTCGTTCGCGGTCTCCTCGACGACCGCGACCCTCACGGCGATCTCTCCCCGCTCGGTGAACTTGACGGCGTTGGTCAGATAGTTCAGCAGGGCCTGACGCAGCCGGGTGGCGTCCCCGCTCACGACCAATGGAAGTGCGTCGGCCTCGCACCGATAGGCGAGCCCCTTGGCCACCAGCGAATCATTGATGAGCGCGCGAACCTGATCGAGGAAGGCCGCCGGAGAGAAACTCACCAATTTCAGGTTGAGCTTGCCCGCTTCGATTTTCGAGAGATCCAGGATGTCGTTGATGACCGAGAGCAGGTGGTTGGCGGCCGAGCCGATCTTGACCAGGCGCTCCTGCTGTACCGGGTCGGTGACGTCACGTGCGACCAGTTGGGTGAGACCGAGGATGGCATTCATGGGAGTGCGGATCTCGTGGCTCATATTCGCCAGGAAAGCGCTTTTGGCCCGGTTGGCCGACTCGGCCTGGTGCTTGGCCGCGGCCAACTCCGCCGTACGGCTCTCGACCAAGTCCTCCAAGTGCTCGCGATGGCGCGCCAGTTCCTCCGCCAGACGCCGCTTCTCCGTGATGTCCTGCTTGATTGCCAGATAGTGCGTGATGCGCCCGTCCGGTTGACGGATGGGCGTGATATGGACGAATTCCACATAGTCACTGCCGTCCTTGCGGCGGTTAGTCAGTTCCCCTCGCCAGGCTTGACCCGTGACCAGTGCCCCCCACAGCGCTTCGTAGGTGGTTTGGGGCGTCTTGCCCGAGTGCAGGATACGCGGATTCTGGCCCAAGACCTCGGCGCGTTCGTATCCGCTGCTGCGCACGAAGGCGTCGTTGACATATTCGACTCGGGCCTCGAGGTCAGTAATAACGATACTGTTGGGGCTCTGTTCCACCGCGAGCGAGAGCTTGCGTAACTCGTCCTCGGCACGTCGGCGTCCGGTGATGTCGGTGTGGGAGATGACCACGCCTCGCTCGGTGCCCTGCCCGGTCGCATCCAAGGGAGTGACGTGCATGATGAACCAGCGTTGGCAGTCCGGCCCATGGCAGGGGGACTCCAGTGTGAAGCTCGGCCGCCGCCCCTCCAAGACGGCTAGGATACCGTCGTGCGCTTCCCGAGCACCCTCCGACGCCTCGCCCCGGCACTGGCGCAGAACGGCGAGATAGTTCGTGCCGACACCCGTGCGCGGAACCGGCCGCCCCGGTTGCGGGCTGTTGTCGAGGGCGAACCGCTCCCAGGGTCGGTTCACGGCTACGATGGACCCCGTCTGGTCGAGGACGGCGATGTGGGAGGACACCGAGTCGAGCACGGCACGCTTGAGCCGCTCGCTTTCGCCCAGCGCCGTCGCGGCGGCGCGCGCGGCGGTGATGTCGCGGCCGATGCCCAGTACCCCGATCAGCCCCCCCTCCGAGTCGAGCATGGGCGTCTTGATGATCTCCAGAAACTCGCGGTGGCCATCCGCGCGGAAGGTGATCTCCTCCTCGCTGGTCAGGGGGCGACCGGCGGCGATGGCCGCGCGGTCGCTCTCCAGGCAGCATCGCGCGGTTTCCGCATCGACGAAATCGCGGTCGGTCCGCCCCAGAATCTCGGACTCCTTGGCCCCGAACAATGACTCGAAGCGGGGATTGCAGGCTAGAAAGACACCGCTCGGGTCCTTGAGCCACACCAGGTCAGGCAGGGTCTGGAACAGGACTTTGAAGAGTTGACGTTCTTGATCCAACGCCTGCTCGGTGCGCTTCATCTCAGTGATGTCGGGCGAGGCGCCGGAGTCGGTTTGGATGCCGCGCATGGGGGTGTAGCCTCGTCGCCAGGGGTGGGCGGAGCTTAGTCGTCACGGTAACGGATGGCGATCTCCGCGATCTCATCGCGCCCGGCCAGGAAGGCCTCGACCAGGTTAGGGTCGAAGTGCCGACCGCTCCCTTCGCGGATGATTCCGGTGGCGGCGTCGAGTGATACAGGCTCCTTATAGACCCGGCGGCTGGTCAGTGCGTCGAAGACATCCGCGAGCGCCATGAGTCGAGCGGCCAGCGGGATGGCCTCGCCCGCCAGGCCCTCGGGGTAACCGCTGCCGTCCCATTTCTCGTGGTGGTAGTGGGCGATATCCTTGGCCAGGGTCAGGAAGGGGACCGGTTTTCGGGCATCCCGCTCGGCCAATTCGATGGCGTCGCTGCCGAGTTTGGCGTGGGTCTTCATGACCTGCCATTCATCCGGGGTGAGCGGCCCCGGCTTGCGCAGGATTTGGTCCGGGATGCCCACTTTGCCGATGTCGTGCAGCAGTGCGGACTTGGCGAGCAGGTCGATGGTGCGCGTGGTGAGCAGTTCGGCGAAGCGCGACTGCCCCTTGATCCGCGTCGCCAAGGTGCGCACATATTCCTGAGTACGCCGCAGGTGATTGCCGGTCTCGTTGTCTCGAATCTCAGCCAGACGGGCCAGGGCGTGGATGCTAACGTCTTGGATGAGTTGGTTCTCGCCGAGACGCTGCTCTACTTGTGCCTCCAGGCTGGCGTTGCGGTCGCGCAGCAGGCCGCCTGCCCACTTGAGTGCGAGCTGCTTGTGAACCCGCGCGAGCACGATGCGAGGACGCAGCGGCTTGGTGATATAGTCCGCCGCCCCCAGTTCCAGGCCCCGTTCCTCATCTTCCGCCTCATTCATTGCGGTGACGATGATGACGGGTATGTCGCGGGTTTGTACATTTTCCTGGAGTCTGACCAGCACCTGATAGCCGTCCATGCCGGGCATCATGAGGTCCAACAGGATCAGGTCCGGTTGCGGCTCCGCTGCTGCGAGCTTCAGTGCACGGCTCCCGCTGGAGGCGGCCAGCACGCGATAATCGGGCAGCAGGATGTCTGCCAGCACCGTCAGATTGTCCGGCAGATCGTCCACGATGAGTATGGTGGCCGCGACGGCGGCACCATTGCTGCCGTTCGGATACGACAGGGCCGGTAAACTGATTTGGTCGCTCACGGACGTCGGGGCCTCTTGTGCAACGGCTGGCTTTATAACGCCCTGAGTCTAGTTTAGTCACATCGCCGCCGCATGTCCGTGAACAGGCGCGCGTAAAGACTGATCGGCGCGGAGTGAACGATTCCTTATCCGGATGCCGCCTGATCAGTCTGTTCGGCGGCTCCGTTCGCCGCTGATCCACTTGGGTCGTCCAAGGTCGCGGCCAGTTCGCGTAGCGTCATCTTACCCAAGGCCTGGCCGATGGCCGTATCGATCTGCCGCTCCACCTCCTGGACGCCCCGATCCGCAACCGTGTCACGGCAGCCACTTTCGCGCTCCTCGTAGCAGCGCACCGCATCCAGCAGGGACTTGACAGACGTGTTGTCCAGCGCCGTGGCCGGGATGAAGCAGGGCGGCTCATCGGCCGTGCGCAGTAAGAAGCCCTCGCGCTCCAGCAGGTGCAGGCTCCGTCTGATGTTGGTCTTGGGCAGGCCCAGGGCGGCGGCGAGGCCGGCAGCGGTCCAGGCGTTGGTGCCCAGGAGGAAATTGCGCCCGATATGACCGGCCACCAGCAATGCCAGGCGCTCGCGCAGGCGGTTACTGAGGCGCAGGTCACGCGAGCGGCTGCTGAGATATTCCGGATGCTGATGGTAGAAGGCGATGCTGGCCCCGATGAGGACGATGAGCCACGCGATGTAGAGCCAGAACATGAACAGGATCAGGATCGCCAGACTCGAATAGATGGCGGTGTACTTGGTGGAACTGACCATGAAATGGGCGAACAGCCAGCCCACCGTTTGCCACAGAGTCCCGGCCGTCAGCGCGCCGATCAGGGCCGAGTAGAAATTGACCCTGGCATTCGGCACGAAGCTGTAGAGGAAGGCAAAGGTGAAGGTGATCAGGAAGAAGGGCACCAGATTACCGCCGGCATCGATCAGGGTGCCGAAGGGCTCGACGGCCAGCACGGATTCCACGACGGCGGTGTGGCGTGCCGCGGTCGAGAGGCCGAGGATCGTCACGATGAGCACGGGGCCGATCAGCAGAATGCTCAGATACTGGCTCACCCGCTGGGCAAAGGGCCGGGACTCCTCGACCCGCCAGGTGTTGTTCAGCACCTGCTCGATTTTCTGGATCATCGAGACCACGGTGTAGACCAGCACCGCCAGGCCGACTGAGCCAAGCACACCCACCCGTGTGTTGTCCACGAAGCCGATGATGCTCCGCACGATCTCCGGTGCCTGATCGCCCAGCGGTTCCATGAGGTGCAGCAGCAGCGGCTCCAATGCATTGTGGGCACCAAAGGCCGTGAGTACCGAGAAGCTCACTGCCAGCAGCGGCACCAGCGAGAGCAGGGTCGTGTAGACCAGGCTCATAGCCTGGAGTGACAGATAACCTTGGGTCGCGTCGCGATACAGGGCATAAACGAGGCGCGCCAACCAGACCAGCCGCCGCTGCCAGCGCGGCAAGCGGTCGAGTCGGTTGGACCACATCAGGGTGTCCAGGCGTTGCCACGGGGACGGGTTGGCTTGGTTCATGACGGGGCTTGCGGTCGTTGGACTGGCGGGCGGCGGTTGAGGTGCGAGTATAGCGGTACCATAGAGTCGTAAA
>Ga0247838_1006885_pt1 | contig 10436 bp, 10 predicted proteins | sample LaCruzMarch2015__5_FD_189097 | JGI IMG/M metagenome (GOLD analysis project Ga0247838, IMG submission 189097) | Freshwater microbial communities from meromictic Lake La Cruz, Castile-La Mancha, Spain - LaCruzMarch2015_15m | ecosystem: Environmental > Aquatic > Freshwater > Lake | place: Spain... | reverse complement strand
CAAAAAACTCAGCCGAGCGATTGTTTTAACCATCTGTCTGCTGCTCATTCTCTCCAGCCTCTCAACCAGACTCAGCCCACGCTTCGCAAAAGACGACTACCGCACCGCTGCGCAAATCGCCAAATCCGGTCTCGAAAATGGAGAAACAATCTGGTGGGCTGCCGACAGCGCCACCGCCAACTATTATGGATTGAAATTTGATGAGAAATTAATAAATATCTTCGGCTTGTCAAAATCCGATCTACAAAATGCCCCGGCACCCAGCCTGGTGCTTTTATCTAAGGTGGATATTTATGATTCCAATCGCTTCATCTCTGATTATTTAGCTAAAAATTTTTTTACGAATACTAAAAAAATCAAAGCATTTTCAATTTATAGCAATGAGACCTCAGTTTTTGCAATTAAATAACAATGAATAATTCAAGTATAAAAATAATAACTTGGCTTATTATAACTGTATCTCTTGTTGTATCACTTTACATCGGCGCCAAGGTTGCTGAGGGAAATTATTTTAACTTGGGGCTTTCTTCCGCGCTAGTCCTCGGTGCTTTTTATGCACTAGTTATCAATAAATATTGGATTTTTATCTCGTTAGCCATAGCAAGTTTTGGGGTTAGGATTCAACCGATGGGGCCTGCATTGGATGCCGAGCATGTTGCTATTTTGCTCGCAGGAGGATTCATTCTTTCGAACTTTTGGAAAAAAACCACACCCGCACCAAGTGAAAAAATAGTTTATAAAGCATTTATTTTGTTCGATAAGGCATTCCTTATATTTACACTTTACCTTTTAGTTCATGCATATGTAACTTACTATTACCCATCGCCGGAGATTGTGGTCGCATTAGGAAACCTTGCAAAGCAGTATTTTTCATTTTGGTCACCCTTCGCGATTATCTGGACGACCACTCGCTTCATCCGATTTATACCCGCAATTAAAAAGCCCCATGCTTGGATTGGGTTAATTTTTCTCTTCGGGATCACTTTCAACATTATTCTGCGAGCCTACTCGTCGTTTTTTCTCGGTGCTGGAGAAAGAGATTTAGTGACTGGTGAAATGATTTCGGCATCTGCGCTCTACATTCCCGTTTTAAACCTCACAGATAATGTTTTTGCCCTGCGTGGATTATCACCTCTGGTTGCTCTTTTCGGTATCGCCATGCTTACTTCCGGCAATAAAAGCGTGAATGAGGGCACTCAAAAACTTTTCTGGTTTTTATTACTTATCCTTGGAATCGTCGGAAGTCTTTTAAGTATGGGGCGAGCGACAATTGCCATCACGGCATTGTTGGTTATTGTTTGCCTATTAGTTAGAAAGAAAATTGCCGCCGTTGCAGTGATTTTCTTGTTTTTTGTATTTCTTATCGTCGGTGCGCGGGTGGCGTATGAAACCGATAGAGATTATGTGCCTTATGGCTTACAGCGAAGTCTTGCGATGATACCAGGAATGGATATGCCTGAAGCCAAAAGTGATATTGATAACTCTAGCGAATGGCGATGGTTGTTGGCGACGCGTGCCTTTGATGAATGGAAATCTAACAGCAGAAAGTTTTTGATAGGCCGCGGCGTTTATGCTTTTACAGAGCGGGATTTGGTGGTGATTAAATTGCAAGGGTATTTTGGAGCTATGGATGTTGCGTTGCGACGCGGGGCGACCCATAACATTGCAACAGATTTATTAATAACGATTGGTTTGGTTGGAACCATCTTATATATATTAGTATTTATTGGGTTTATCGTCTCCATGACGAAAATTCTTAAAATGGCGAAAGATTCTAAAAATATTACTTACGATACTCTCTTCGTGTGTCTGCTTTTCTGTGTTTCCATGATTCCCCCTTACATTCTTGGAGGGGGTGGAGTTTATAACACCGTTGCTTTGGTTTTCTGTGCCACACTGGCAAATCTGGCAGTGCTTTCACCTTTTGCATTAGAACCACAGAGAGCGGTATCGTAGTTTGTGCTCCAATATTTAAAATTGCAGGTAAAGCAACATCCTGCTCGGATTGGTGCCCTTGCCGGACTCTTCCAGCAGGGGGTTGGGGTATTGGTGGCACTGTTACTAATCCCGGTGGTGACGCAACACCTTTCTCCTGATGAAGCAGGGATATGGTTCGCATTCCAGAGTTTGGTTTCGATTATTAGCATGCTTGACTTGGGCTTTGGCTTTGCAATCGCTCGCCAAGCTGCTTTTACTCTGGGCGCTAATTCTAGCACCATGGCGAAGGATGACTTTCTCCAACTTGCGCCTGGATGGTCAGGTGTAGCGCAGCTTTTTCTGCTCACCCGCACTCTCTACCGTGCCCTTGCTGGAGCGGCTCTGGTAATTGGCATTGTCGCCTTCGAAGTATTCAGCCGAGTAGGCAGCCTTGTGCCGGTTAGCACGCAGGATGTTCGCTGGTGCTGGTATGGCATGGTTGCGGCATCGAGCCTGCTCATTCTTGCTGCAGGCCAATCGTCATTTCTCAACGGGCTCGGGGCGGTTTATCAAACCCGCTTCCTTTTAGGTTTCTATCTACTCATTGCCGGAACCGGGGCGGCTTTCGCAGCTTGGAAAGGCTGGGGATTGGTTGCCATGGGGGCGAGCTTTGCTCTTTCCTCCGTAGTCTACTGGCTTTCCGTAAATATAGTGCGCCGTGCGACCACGGCAGCCATGCTGGAAGCAAAGGTTATCCGTTCCCCACAGGGAAGTTTTAAACGACTGCTCAAAGCCGCTTTACCGGTGGGCGGGGTGAATGTATTTGGTTCGCTTGTTTATACAGCGCAAGCACCTTTGCTCGGCATGCTGCTCGGACCCGAAAAAGTAGCCCCTTTTTACCTGGCGCAGCGAATAGCGATGGCTTGCAATTTGCTGGCTATGCAATTCACTCTAAATCAGTTACCGTTTTTTACCAGAGCGCTTGGTGCAGGAGATTTTGTGGAAGCAAAGGCGAATATGAAGCGAACAATCCTGCGCACTAGCATGCTGGCATCACTTACCACTTTAACTTTTTATTTTTTAAGTCCATGGGCTTCAGAAGTCTTGCTTCGCAAGACAGACTTCATTGATCACGAGACTCGCCTATTCATGGCCATTGATATTCTCTTCTTAGGTTGCACTGTGATTTGGGGACACTATGTGCTCGCCGCAGGCAGGAACCCCTTTGTATGGACAACAATTGCCACGGGATTTTGCTCGATTTTTTTCAGTTTCTGGGCATCAAAATTTTTAGGGACCACAGGGCTTCCACTTGCGACACTTGTTGCTGGTCTTTTATTCAATTACAGACAGTGTATTATGCAAGGTCGAGGTCTTTATAGATCCTTACAGCACAATTAATGAATAGACAAAATATTTTATTATTCCGTGGAACGCGCGCTGCGTCACTGGCCATCAAACGACGCATGCTCACTTTTTTGTATAACTTACTTTCTTGTTCACCCAACTTTCGTCCCATTGAAATGGCTCGGGAAGCTTTCCTCCGAATCAGCGGAATAGCTTTCAGCTCAAAACTTTCAGTTGGAGACAATTTTTTTTATTTAAATGGAAGGAATCTGCGATTCGGTAATGACTGCACTCTTGGACACTTCTGCCACTTTTATGACTGGTTCCCGATCAATATTGGAGATAGGCTTTTTTGTTCTAATCAGTTAACCATCGTTAGCGCTTCCCACGACCCAATCACCTACGAATCAACGGCAGGCCCTGTCACCATAGGAAATAATGTATGGATTGGAATAAATGTAACGGTTGTAGGTCCAGTAACAATCGGAGACAATGTGGTCATCGGCGCGGGATCTGTTGTCTTGAAAGATATTCCTTCCAACGCAATAGCAGCCGGAGTGCCTGCTAAAGTTATAAGATTCAAATCCCAGCTCCCCATTTCCAATGATTGACGGCTCAACCTACTACAACAACCAATCGCAAGCTCGCGGCATCAAAGGAATTTCCGATGTCAGACGCATGGCGGCAGAAAGCGCGCACATTTATGACCGTATTCTCTTAGCCCAGCTGCCAAGTAATCGCGACTGCATGATTTACGAGGCAGCAACTGGTCCTGGGCTTCTTCAAGCATGGCTGCAAAATCATTGTTTTAGCAATTTACATGGAAGCGATTTTTCGGAAAAAGAGGCGACCTTGGCTGGACAAATCACGCCTAGAATTGTCTACGGTGATTCTGTCGCCGATTTGGCAAATCGATTTTCGGAATGCACCTTCGACGCCATCATTGCTCTGGATTTCTATGAGCACATTTCCCGCGAGCGGTTTCGGGATTTTCTGCGAATTGCGTCATCACGACTGAAGCCAAGTGGAGTTCTCGTTCTACGTGGCCCAAATGCAGACAGCCCGTTGGTTGGCTTAAATCTCTACAACGATATCACTCATGTATGGGCATATACAACGACTTGCCTGCGCGTTTTATGCCGATTGGAAGGTTTCCAAGATGTTCGTTTTTGCGACGATGCCATTCCAGGACTTTACCATGGCGCTGCTTGGAAAACGCCACTCATGCGATTAGCGCAGATGATCTTGACCCAACTTGTTTGGATGGCCTCTCGCCAACGAGTTCAATTTTGGGGGTCCTCACTTTACATTTTTGCTAGAAAGGGTTAAGAGCCTAATGCTTCATCGTAATTGGGTATTTTATACAGACGCTCCCCCTCTATTGGAAGGAGGCAATGGGAATAATGGGGTTGCTGTTCAGATACTTCGTTCGATCCATGAGCGACTAGCTTTCGTCTTAACTCGAAAATTTCGCCGTTCAATCTCATTTAACGCTATTAAGAAGGCCTCTGGGGATACAAAGTTAGTTTTGCACCCTGATGCCAGTGGTTATGGCATAAAGCGCGTATTTCCATTGTCAGGTTCCATATTGGATTTTCTGATCTTTGCTATTTGGATTATTTTTTCAAAAGATATTCGTTCTAAAGGAAAGGATTGGTTCATTCTTTGTGGAGCCGATTGTTGGTTTTTGCTTCATATCTTGCTGCTGCAAAAGTTGGGCATTTCTACCCATATTTATTTGGTCGATGAAATAGAAGCCTCTGCAAAATACCAACAACCAAAGTGGGTTCGCTTCTGGATCAGACCAATGCTTGCTCTCGTATTGAAAAATAGTGCCTCTGTCTTTGCCATTTCAGAAGGTTTTGTGGATTATTTAGAAAGTGAATTTCAATGCAAAGCGCGGTGGTTGCCCCTTCCGAGCGAAAATGCGCCTGTAGCTCCTCATATCCTTCCGAGCAGGAATAAATCCACGAGAAAAATTGTTTTTCTTGGAGCGCTTAATTATCTCTACCTCAGCGCACTTAAAGATCTCTATGAAGAAATCTCAGCGTTTAATGCCAAATCCAATATCGGACTCCCTTGGAAGTTAGAGATCCTAAGTTATTGCTCTCCTGACGCCTTGCTATCGCTTTTATCTAATCAAAAACATCTTATTTTTCATCAAAATCTTTCAAATCAGAAATGTATGGAACTGATGTCCCAAGCTTCTGCTTGCTTTTTGCCTTATAGTTTTTTGGAAAGCGAGCGCAACTTAGTTTCCACATCGTTTTCTTGCAAAATTCTTGAGTATTTTAAATCAGGCTCTCCCATATTGGTCTACGGCCCCGAATATGCATCCATACCAAGATACTTTATCAATGAAAATTTGCCGGTATGCACCATAAGTCGCAACGAGTTACGACAAGCGCTGCACCAGCTTGATAGTATTCGAAGTTCCGACTACTTTGCAAAATACTATTCTGCGTGGAGAAAGCATTTTTCTCCTGAAGCTTTTAAAAACAATGTTTTTAGCATTTAATTAAACTATTATGAAGATACTTACCTATTCAGCTCTACCATTTAATCTAGCGCATGGAGGCGTCACTAATATTTACCAGCGGACCTCGGATGTTCTCAGGGAGTTAGGATTTGAAGTGGAGCCCCTCCGTTGGTGGGACAAGGATCAAACTGGGGATGTCCTTTTTTGTTTCTGCAGGACCTCGAATGATATTGTGGACTATGCAAAGAAAAAAGGCATGAAAGTCGTTGTTGAACAAGTTTTAGGAGGACTAGTGAGCCGACCACTCTGGAAGCGCCGAATTCAGAAGTTTTTCAAATTTTTCTTGGAGAAATATGCCCCGAGCATGATGACAGAAGCCTATGGCTGGCGGGCTTTTAATGCTGCAGATATGCATTTTGTTCCATCTCCACATGACGCTCGTGTTGTTAGTCACATGTTTAATGTATCAGTAGACAAAATTCGCGTTCTTCCTTATGGAGTTGATGATGCATTTTTAAATGCTCCTCGCGGTCAAAGAGCGGACCACCTAATCTGCACTGCAACGGTCACGCAGCGCAAGCGCGTTTTGGAAGTGGCGCAAGCTGCGAGTATCGGAAAAGTGCCGTTATGGATTGTTGGCAAAACTTATGGAGCTAATGATGATTATAGCGAAGAATTTCACCGGGTAGTGCAGCAAAGCCATGGAATTGTGAAGCATATTCCGCATGTTGATGGCCGAGATGCCTTGGCAAATATGCTAGCACAATCTCGCGGTTTTGTTCTTCTGAGCACGATGGAAACCGTGAGCCAATCTGCCTTGGAAGCTGCGGCTTGCGGATGCCCCATGCTTCTCAGCGACCTCGACTGGGCCCGCGTTGCTTTTGGTTCTAATGCCTCGTATTGCAATGTTGACGCCTCACCGAAATTTATGGCGCAAAAGCTGAAGAATTTCCATGAGCAGTGCACTACTTTTAAACAAAACTTCAAAGCAGGATCATGGTTAGAAAAGCGGGGTTACTTACGCGGAATCTTGAATTCGATATAATTCTGTCTCTCTTGTCCAGCTTTGTCTCCGTGGATTCCTTTTGCCAGTTTTATTCATGCTCACTTGTGAATTCATGGTTCCAATGCTTTCCATTTCGGTCGCGAAGAAACACGCCTGAGTGCCTCCGCCACAAATTTTAATGTGAAACTCTCAATCCAGTCTTGAAATCCAAATCACACATCGATTTGCCTTTTAAAATCCTCGTCTTCGCACACACCCCGCCGCCGCACCACGGGCAGAGCGTTATGATACAACTGATGTTAGATGCGCTGCAATCAGATGGGCGCTTTGAAGTTCATCATGTGGACGCGAGATTATCCGATGACATGGCAGATATCGGATCATTTCGGCCGAGAAAAATCTTCCGTTTACTGAGGTCCGTCTGTAAGGCTCTACGCATTCGATTTAAGCATGGGACCATGCCTTTTTACTATGTGCCAGCCCCGGTAAAAAAATCCGCGATTCTCCGGGATTGGATAGTGATGGCTTTTTGCCGTCCTTTCTTTCCCAAGCTGATTCTCCATTGGCATGCCTGCGGACTTGGCGAATGGACTCGGACTGGGAGCGGCTTCTGGCGAAGATGGACCAAATTTTTTTTGTGTGGTGCCGAGCTTTCGATTGTCATCACGGACAATAACCGAAAGGATGCCGAGGCTTTGGATTCTCGACGCATCATCGTGGTGTCGAACGGCACGCCGGATCCCTGTTCCGATTTCACCTCCACACTGGAAACCGAAAGGCCAGAACGCTGGAAAAGCCTTACGCAGCGCTGCCTTTTTTTGGCACATTGCACCGAGTCAAAAGGCTTGTTTGACGCCCTCGAGGCCTTCGCGTTGGCGAAGAAACGCGCATGGGAGTCCAGGCAACGGCGCCTCGAACTAACTGTAGCTGGGAATTTTGTCGATGCCCCCGAGGAGCGGCGTTTCTACGATCGCATTGCCGCCACCGATCTCCAACATCCTGATGGAACTTGCTCGGTGACCCCTGTCGGCTTCTTGGCGGGCGAGGAGAAAGACCGCGCTTTTCGCACCCATGACTGCCTCCTTTGTCCCAGTCATTGGGAAAGTTTTGGTCTGACGGTCATCGAAGCGGCGGCTTACGCTTTGCCTGCGGTTATTTCCGAGCATCCCAACCTCTTGTCCCTTTTGCCGGAAGGCCTGCACTTTGCAGCACCGATCAAAAACACCATGGCCTTATCTGAGGCGATTTTAAAGTCCTCGGAATTCGATGAGTTTGCAAAATTGAGGCGCTTTTTTTTGGAAAACTATCAGTCGAATATTTTTTCATCCCGCATTGCAGAAGCAATTTACTCGGCCTGAACCACGCGCAATGAAATTTTCCATCGTAACGCCAAGTTTCAATCAGCTCGATTGGTTGCGAGTTTGCATCGCCAGCGTTCGTGATCAGGTCGTTTCCAGTCCCTCGCAACTTGAGCCTGAGCCACCATCGCTTTCCATAGAACATATCGTTCAAGACGCAGGAACTTCTGGAATCGAGAAATTTGCCCGTGAACAAGGTGCGGCATTTTACCGGGATGGAGTGAAAATATTTGGCCGTTTCGGAGACGCTTCTGATACCGGAGAATGCCAAAATAATGCACCCGAAGTTAAATACTCCTTGTCCATTTACGCTGAAAAAGACTCTGGCATGTATGACGCCATAAACAAGGGGCTAGCGCGTGCACAAGGTGATCTGTATGCGTATCTCAACTGTGACGAACAATACTTAGAGGGCATTTTGCCATGGGTTGCTGATTGGTTCACAAAAAATCCAAATATCGACATAGCCTTTGGCAATATCATCGTAACAGATAAATTAGGAAACTATATCTGTGACCGCACAGCCGTGATTCCGAATAATTGGCATATACTCACAGGTGGAGGCCTTTCCATCTTCAGTGCCGGCACATTTTTTCGGCGTAAGGTTGTTTCGAAAGGAGTGATGTTTGATCCAAGTTGGCGGGTCGTTGGGGATTCAATTTGGTTGTTATCAGTCCTTCGCGCCAAGCTAAGGGGAAAATTAATGCGCCATCGTCTGGCAACGTTTACTTATTCCAGCGACAACTTGAGCCAACAGCCGGATGCTTCTGAGGAATCTCGACGCCTTCGTGCCATGGCTTCATTGCCCATGCGCTTGTTCGCTCCTCTGACGGTGGCTTACTTAAGATTTCAGCGCCTCCTCCTTGGCGGCTATTCTATAAAACCTCATAGCTACAAAATTTTCACTAAGGACAACCCGAATTGCCGCCGCAAATTCCAAGTTCTAAAACCCACCCACTGGTGGCCGTCGGGGCCATTCGAGCCAGCCCAGCATTCATAAACCCGAGCCAAAGCAACACTCTTACCTCAAATATTCAAGCAAATGATAAAAAGTATACTTCAAAAAATTGCTGAAAAGCTTGGCTATATCGTTCGAAAACGAAGGCAGTGGATAATGCGTGGTTGATGAAGAACATCCATGGCAAAAACATCTACTCGGGATTTGATGCTTCGAAACATCCGAGCGACCCCTCCGGTTGGGGAAGTGACTCGCCAGCGTTTGCAAAAATTTTCGCCCAATTCAAACTCCGCTTTGTGATTGAAGTGGGCACATGGAAAGGCGGTTCAGCACTGACTATGGCAAAAATTTTGAAAGCTCAGCCCGGCGCAACAATTTTATGTATTGACACTTGGCTCGGAGCGATTGAGTTCTGGGAGGATCAAAGTGATCCAACTCGTTTCCAATCATTAAACTGCCGGCACGGATTTCCTCAAGTTTATTACACTTTTCTGGCTAATGTTTGCCATGCGAATGCTCAAGATATCATTGTTCCATTTCCGCTTCATTCTTCTTCGGCGGCCTTGTGGCTCATGAGGCAAGGCATCCAAGCCGATGCCATTTATATCGATGCGAGTCATGAAGAGGATGATGTTTATCAAGATCTTTTGGATTACTCGCAAGTTGTGAAAAAGGGTTCGATCCTCTTTGGAGATGATTGGTTGTGGTTGGGCGTTCAAAATGCTGTGAAGCGATTTGCAAGTGAACACAAACTTACGATTTCGCATATTGACGACAAATGGGTTATTAGAACTTGATAAGAAAGTTCTGCCGGCGTTTCGTTTTCCGAGTCGTAAGCTCCAAGCTGGAGGCCTGCGTTGGTATGGCGTTCGCAGTCAGGCGAGACACTTGACCTACGGCTGATAAAAAAAGCAAGGGGGCATGGCCGTCTCGGCCGTGTGCAGACCGGTTCGCCTGTTCGAGAGTGAGCCATCGGTTCTCGGCCGCATTGTTTCGCATCACTCCTCGAGGCGTCTGCTTGCGCGCCTGAGGCGTGTGCGCTCCTTGAGACCATTGCAGGCGAGACGCCTGCGCTACATTTGAGAATGTCTAAAACCAACCTTCCTTTGGTTGACCATCGGCGGTCATAGACCGCCGCTACAGTAGAGTCCAAAAGCATTCAGCTTTTGGACTTATACCTGAAATCTATTTTTCAATAGACAGGTCTATTATTTTTGATAGATTAATCTATCAATTATTAATTACCTTATGTTGCCGACCTATGAGAGAGCTTTTGTTGGGATTTTAGAAGAGCGTTTCCGCTCTCGCGATGTGCTCATTCAAGTTCTGATTGGGCCTCGCCAAGTCGGTAAGACCACGGGCGTAAGGCAA
>Ga0247838_1006882_pt1 | contig 10441 bp, 9 predicted proteins | sample LaCruzMarch2015__5_FD_189097 | JGI IMG/M metagenome (GOLD analysis project Ga0247838, IMG submission 189097) | Freshwater microbial communities from meromictic Lake La Cruz, Castile-La Mancha, Spain - LaCruzMarch2015_15m | ecosystem: Environmental > Aquatic > Freshwater > Lake | place: Spain... | reverse complement strand
ACGGAATCTGAGCTGACGGTTTCGAGCATCGACACAAACTGGGTCTTTGGCGAGCATATTAGCTTCGTTAATCGCGGTATTGCCATCCAACTTCAGCAAAACCTTGATGGCCGGAATTTTGAAGTTCTTGGAAACCCAGCAGGTGGAGCCTCTCGTCTCGCGCTGATCGCTACAATTTCGCCAAAGTCCGATCTCGTTCGAGTGCTTCCCTCAACTCAGCGGCTCGAAGAGAACGCTCTCTACGTCACGGAGGCTCGGCATTGGGACGAGGTTGCGGCGGTTCGCAAGCGTACGAAAGGACGGATTCTGGTGCTCGAGTGGTCGGATGAGCCTGCTCGGATACTGTCCCATGTTTGGCTTCTCGGAGAAGGCTGGCCGATAGGAACGCCGCGATCTAACAAATTTCGAATTACCGGTACGTTGGCTCTCACCGAGATAGGGGCGTTGCTTGCGGTTCCGAAACGATTTACTTTTACGAGCCTAAATCGTGGGGAAGTTGCGCGGCGATGGGGTGGCGAGTCCCTAGGGTTCAGTTTCGGGCTGTGCGTGGTCGCAGCATTTTTCGCGGTTATCCTCGGAATCGCGACATGGTGCATTTCCCAAGAGCGGAATTGGGCGTTGGCGCTGACTGGCCTTGATGCGCTCCTTGTTTTGCCTGCTTGCCTTTCACTGTCGGGCACTGCCGCTCGATTCCTTGGTCCGGAGTTGCTTTGGCTTTGCGTTCCGCCGCTACTCGTTGTGTTGGTCTTACTTGGACAATTGATTGGAAAGCTTGTTCTCCAATCAAAGGGTGCAATTTCTCATATCTCCGTCCTTTTCGGGATCAACGTGGTCGCACTCTCGCTGGGCGAACCGTCTTGGAGCGCGCTTTCGAGCGTGTTCCATGATACGGATCGACCACTCTCTGGAATGTGGGTTGGCGCTTGGTTGCTGAGTTTAATTGGAATCGCCTTAATCAGCGCCGGAAAACCGACTCTCTGGGCATGGGGCTCAAGGCTACTGCTAGCCGCGGCGTTTGGCATTAGTTTGGTGAAACCTGGGTGGTGTGCCGCAGCAGGCATCGTTGTGCTGTGCGCTCCAATTTGGGCCGTAATCGTTGGAGAACGGTGGGTACCCAATTGGCTCGTGGCGGGCGTGATCTTTGGCTGCGGCGCGATTAATGGTCTACGGCATGCCGTAACGTTTGCGCCACAAGATCGATTCGTGACCTTCTGGGACATTCCCGCAGTGAATCTATGGTGGTACGGGTTCGGCCTGCGCGATCCGGCGTTTTGGTTCGCCGTCGGGCTTTGTATCTTGCTGGCGATTTTGGGAGATCGCTTCTATTTCCGCCAGCTTAAGCGGACCATTCAGAACTCGCTACTCGTGAAAACAACGAGCTTTGTCCTGGTCGCGGGCCTGCTCCTACCCGCAAGTGAGCCCAAGCTCTATGATTCGCTCATTGCTGGATTTCTTCTCTGGCTTGTCGTTTTGCACCGGGAAGCGTTGGTTTCGCCCGAGTCGGCGTAGCTCCCGTCTTGGCAGCCCATCGGGTAAACCGCCGCCATGCATTCGCTGGGCATAGTTGCTTCCGTCGTCCTTTCGCTGCAATCCGGCCTGCCATCAGATCCGCGAGACCCAATGCCGAGCCCGTGGAAGGATCCTGGTTTCGCCAAGTTCCTGTGGATTCAGTCGCCGAACTTTGGCCCGCGGCCAGAGGGGGCAATCGTTGATACCGTTGTAGTTCACAGCACCGTCATTCCTACCCTCGAACAGACAACGAACGCGTTCTTGCGGGAATCGAGCCAAGTCAGCGCGCATTTCACCATTGGTCGGGATGGTTCGTACGTAATGCACGTGAGCACTTTTGATCGGGCTTGGCATGCTGGAGTTAGCGTTGACCCGAACGGACGCACCAATTTAAATCATTACTCTATTGGCATAGAGCTTGTGAATCTGAACGACGGAAAGCAGCCGTATCCTAAGGAGCAAGTCCAGGTGCTGAAGTGGATTATCGCCGGGCTAAAGCGACGTTTTCCTCTGAAACAAATTGTCAGCCACGAATTTATTGCTCTGCCTGCCGGGCGCAAGAGCGATCCGGCAGGTTTTCCGTGGGAGTCCCTGAAAGACTTGAACCTTCCGATGTATTTCGGAAAGAATCCAGCAACCGATAAATCTTAGGCGTGCGTGACCTGTGACGGTTGCGTGCCTTGTACCAAGCTGGCACGCTCGAACGCCTGGCTGATGTCAGCTTTCAGGTCGTTAACCCCTTCTAGGCCACAGAACAGCCGAATCACCCATCGCGGAGTTTCGTAGTCTGCCGGAGATGTCTTGAGTGGAACAACAAGACTCTCGAATCCACCCCAACTGATTCCACGCTGGAACACCTGAAGGGCATCGCAGAATGCAAGCACGCCCTCGCGAGATTGTTCTACTGGTTCGAACGAGAAGAGGCCGCCCGAGCCCTTGAACATCTTCTGGTAGAGGTCACGCTGCGGATACGAGTCGAGAGATATGTGGTGCACCTTCGCAACCGATGGATGCCCTTCGAGCCAGTTCGAGATCTCGTCGGCTGTTTTCGCGTGCAAGGGAAGTCTGGCAGCCAAGGTCCGGATGCCACGGAGTAAGAGCCACGCGGAGAACGGATGCAAGATGTTCCCCATCATGTTCACCTCGTTCATCGTGATGTCATAGATGAGCTTCTCGCTTCCGACAATTGCGCCCGCGGTGAGGTCGCTATGCCCTGACATATATTTTGTTGCACTGTGGCAGACGACGTCCACGCCAAGCTTGATCGGATTCAGCAAAAGGGGAGTGGCGTACGTGTTGTCAATGACCGTGTTGATTCCGTTTGCACGCGCATACGCTGTGATTGCCGGGAGGTCTTGCAATCGGAACAGCGCGGAAGTTGGACTCTCCAAGTAGATCAACGTCGTTTCTGGACGACATGCGGCCACCACTTCGTCGGTGGACATTCCCGAGACGTAAGTTACCGACACATTGAATCGCGCCATGAACTCCGACAGGAGTCTGCGCACGGGGCCGTATGCCGTGTCTGGGCAGACAACGTGACATCCAGCCTTGAGGAAGTGGGTCACGGCAGCTGTGATCGCAGCCATCCCGCAGCCAGTTACCTTACATGCTTCTGCACTTTCCAGGGCGGCAATTTTCTGCTCGATCACGCTGAGCGTCGGATTACTCAAACGGCTGTAGTGGTGGGGAGGACCTAGTGGCTTCTGTTCCAAGGCGTGAAGCAGGTCATCGGTGCTTTCGAAGGTGAAAAGCGAGTTCTGAAAGATCGGGAGCACAACCGCGCCCTGATTCTTGGGTTGCTCTCCTAAGTGGGCGAGAATGGTCGCGACATCCATATCGTGATCCGGAAACATGCCTCAGATTGTCGCAGATATTGTCCGCTCACGTTTCCATGCCGAAGAATATTTCGCGGAGCGTTCCGCAAACTCTGGAGATATGAGTAGAATAGACCGCGTTCGGCGCTGGGCTTAGCTCCGCTGAATGAGAGGAACAAGACAACTCATGGCGTTGAAAGTTTTGGTTTGCGATGACGAGCGCCACATTGTGCGGCTTATTCAGGTCAATTTGGAGCGTCAGGGTTACCAAGTGGTAACGGCGTTCGATGGCAAAGAAGGTTTGGAGAAGATCCGAGCAGAAAAGCCGAACCTAGTGGTTCTTGACGTCATGATGCCGTACATGGATGGCTTCGAAGTGTTGAAGTCGATTCGTCGAGAGCCGGAGACGGAAAATCTCCCGGTCATCATGTTGACGGCAAAGGCACAGGATAAGGACGTGTTCGAGGGATATCACTACGGCGCGGACATGTACCTTACGAAGCCGTTCAACCCGATGGAACTCGTGACGTTCGTCAAGAGAATTGCTCAGGGTACAGACGATTCTGGATCCAAGCGCTACGAAATTTAAGGCAATCTAGCCTGTTGTGTGAAAAAACCGGATGGTGAAGACCATCCGGTTTTTGCTTTTTACGTCCCCTGAATCTCAAAATCCGAGGAATTTTCTGAGAATATTTTCGGAAATGCTTGTGAGAATACGAATTCTTGTGTATAGTATCGACAAGAATTCGTATTCTCACAGGTGAGAGCGGAAGAACCAATGAGGGTCACGCAGCAGGACATCGCAAGAATAGCAAGCGTTTCACAGGCAACCGTGTCTCGCGTCCTAGCGGGTGACGAAAAGGTCGAAGCCGCCATTCGAGACCGTGTCGTGGAAGCGATGCGCGCGCACAATTACCAGCCTGATGTGCGCGCTCGATCCCTTAGAAGTAAGCGCACGAACTTGATTGGCCTGGTGCTTAACCGCCCCATGGGCGGCCTGAGTGACGATCCGTTCTTTGCAGGATTGGTCGCAGAAATCCTTGATGTCCTGAACGGTTCGCCGTATCACCTTTGCCTTGACATGGTCACGTCTGTTGCAGGGCAATCCTACATTTACGATGAAATGCTTCGGACTCGCCGCGTGGACGGCCTGATCCTGGTTGAAAGTGAGGCTACCGATTTTCGGATCGGTCGGCTCCAGCAGGACAATTTTCCGTTCGTCCTAATCGGGAACCCACTCAACAATAACCAGATTCATTCCGTGGATAACGACAACGTTGCAGCGGCCGAACTCGCAACTCGACATTTGGTCGACATGGGATACAAGAAAATTGGCATGCTCGCCGGTCGCAGCGGAGTTACGGTCAGTGACGATCGCGTTGCCGGTTATCAGCGTGCGCTACGAGGCGGATCCATGCCGGACCGTATTTGGCATGCCGACTTTGGTGCGGTTTCAGCGCGGGAAGCTGCGCGCAACATTTTGAATTCTGGGGATGCTCCAGACGCCTTGGTGGTTCTCGATGACTACATGGCGCTCGGTGTTGTGGGTGCGGCACGAGAGATGCGTCTAAAGGTCCCTCAGAACTTGGGGCTTGTGAGCTTTAACGACACCCATCTTTGCGAGATGATTGATGGCGGCTTGTCTTCGGTCAGTTTGAACATGGGCGAGATCGTCCGCGTTGCCTGTGCTCGCCTGTTGCAAATTTTGGACGGCGAAGACACTTGGGAAAATCGACGCGTCATCGTTCCGACATCGCTATCCGTCAGGGGTAGCAGTCGGCGAGAGGCGGTACTAGAATGATGCTGCTGGCTGCTGCTCAGGCGGAAACTTCGCTGCATACATTCCGCTATGTTGCAGACACTGCTCTGACTTCGGTGCATGTTGCCGGGACATTCAATGGCTGGAACAATGCCAAGAATCCGATGAAAGTCGATCCGGATGGCCGCACATGGACGGTCACGTTGCCGCTTTCGCTTGGACAGCATCAGTACAAATTTGTCCTGAATGGCAGCAATTGGGTTGTTGATCCCAAGGCTAAATCACAAGACGATGGCGGTGGGAATACGAACTCGCTTCTGTTCGTCCAACCCGCTGACTTCAAAATTCCGGCTGCCCTCGGTGATGGGCGAATCACGGCTAGCGCAATCAAACACTCGACCGCGATCCCGTACTTCAATGTCGATCAGGGACAAGCGCAGGTTGCGGTTCGGGTTAGAACGGCCGACGTTGCATCGGCAAGCCTGCTAATCGGCGGTCGAACGGTGCCAATGAGCCGAATCGCTGGCGACGAGTTGTATGAAGGCTTTAAAGCAGCAGTCCCAGTAAAGTCGGGTCGGTTTTCTTACAGCATCCTGTTGAAAGATGGAGCCGCGAACCGCAAACTTGGCCCCTACCAGATTGATCCTGCCAAGACCCCAGCCTTCGTAACGCCATCCTGGGTGAGTCGTGGAATTGTCTACCAGATTTTCCCCGATCGCTTTGCCAATGGCTCAAAGGATAACGATCCGAAAGACGTGATGCCATGGGACGGAACCCCAACCTATGGCAATCGATTTGGTGGAGACGTCGCCGGCGTTCAGAGCAAACTCTCCTACCTAAAGTCTCTTGGCGTCAGTACGGTCTACTTCAATCCGATCTTCAAGTCGCCGTCGAATCACCGGTACGAGGCAGATACCTACTTCGAGTTGGACCCGCAGTTTGGTACGAACGCGGAGTTCATCGAACTTGGCAAAGCGATGAAGGCGCAAGGCCTCGGATATATCCTGGACCTTTGTCTGAACCATACGTCACCGAGATTCTTCGCCTTTAACGATATTGTTGAGAAAGGACCGCAGTCGGCGTATCTCGATTGGTACTTCATTAAGAAATTCCCGGTCGTGGTTAAGAACCAGCCTGATTACGAAGCCTGGTTTGGCTTCCCAAGTATGCCGAAACTGAATACGGCAAATCGGCAGACGCGAGAACATCTTCTCTCCGTAGCTCCGTTCTGGTACAAGACTGCGCCAGGGCTACAAGGTGTTCGGCTGGACGTTGCAAATGAAGTCGAAATGGACTTCTGGCGTGCTTTCCGAAAGAAGGTCAAAGGCTTGAACAAAGACCTATGGATTGTTGGCGAGCACTGGGGCGATGGGCGGGCCTGGCTAAGTGGCGACCAGTGGGATTCCATGATGGGCTATCAGTTCCGCGACGCAAACTTGCGATTCATCGCGGAAGAGAGAACCACGGCCTCTCAGTATCTCGATACACTTTTCCGAGTCTATGACAGCTATGTTCCGCAAGTCAGTCGAAATCTGATGCTGTTACTGTCTAGCCACGACACGCCGAGGTTTTTAACCCTATGCGCTGGGGATCAAAGAAAGCAGATGTTAGCTGCTTCGGTTCAGTTCACTTGGCCTGGTACTCCGTCGGTGTACTACGGAGAAGAAATTGGTATGCAAGGTGGGGTTGATCCCCAAAATCGCCACGGAATGGAATGGTCCAAAGCGACTGAACAAAACGATCTACTGAAGTTCTATAAACGGTTGAGTCAGATTCGCCAAAGTAGCGAAGCGCTCAAGGTAGGTGAGCCGATTCGCCTTGCTTCCGATGATGCGGCTAGTGTGCTGGCTTTTGCTCGTAAGAGTAGGAGTGACGCAGCGATTGTGGTGCTAAACCGTTCCAGCGAGCGTCGATCAGTTTCGATTTCTACAAGCCAATTACCGACTGCTCAGTGGCAAAACGCACTTACCGGAGAAAAACTTTCACCCCGCGGCGTAGGTCGCAAACTCGATTTCACCCTTGATCCGATGACGAGCGCAATCTTGCGACCGTTGCCGGCTCAACCATCCATATCTGCTCCGAAGGTTAAAACCGGAAGGGCCATGTCCTTATACGCCGATTCACTAGAAAGAACCGGAGTCTCAAACTAACATGAAGAGTCAACGCAGACAGGGCTTTACGCTCATTGAACTTCTCGTCGTTATCGCGATCATCGCGATTCTTGCCGCTATCCTGTTCCCAGTTTTCGCTCAAGCTAAGCTTGCCGCAAAGAAGACTTCTGACCTTTCGAACCTGAAGCAGAACATGACCGCATCGTTGATTTACAGCAACGACGCAGACGACTATCTGCCGCACACGAACTGGCAAGAAGACTACGTTTTCGCAGCGCGCGTCCTTCCGTACACCAAGAACCGAAACATCTTCCAGAACCCGTCCAGCAGTGCCAAGCAGGGTGCTGTTCAGCGACAGAAGGCAGACAACGGTTTCGCTGGTGGCGCTCCTGGCTACATGCTCCCGCCAAACGACGGTTGCGTTGGTCTAGGAACCTCCACCGTTGGTGGCGCTCGCTACTACAGCGACATCTACCCAGCAATGGACTACCGACTGAATCCGAACATTTTCGGATACCAGCAGGGACCATGCACCGGCGCTTACGGATACTTTGCTCCAGCTCCAAACACGTCTTCTAACGGCGGTTCGGGTGGCGGTAGCAACGGCGGTGTAGAAGGCGTTGGCCCAGGAACAACCGAGTTCGTGAATATTGCGAAGGTCGTTCTTTGGTCTGACTTCCCGCCAAGCGGAAAGACCTGGCCAGGCAACCAGAACGGTCTCAGCGGATTCTGGGGCGTCAAGACGGGTTACTGGAACGGCGGTTCGAACGTCGCTCACATGGACGGCCACGCTCAGTTCTATCAAGCAACGAAGCTTCTGCCTAACATCAACAACAACGGCGACCTGATCTACAACGACACTTGGAACGGCGGCGAAGGTGGATCCAACCCGACAAACATCGGTTGGGCTGCGGGCGCACCACACCCAGAGCAGAACGGTAAGGCGTTCAACTGGTGGGGAACCAACTGGGCATCCCCGGACAACCAGTAAGACAAATCCATGGAACCGCCGAAAGGCGGTTCCAGCTCCTTCCCAACCGAAATGATTAAGCCAAATTCCTTTGCCCTGAGTCTGTTGGCAGTTGTCGCAATCGGCACTGTCACGGGATGCGACGCTGGAAATGCCCCTGCAGGCATGTCCGGCGATGACGCGAAAAACGCCATCGCGCGAATGTCTCCAGAAGACAAGATTCGAGCGATCGCGAGCAGCCCGATGCCGCAACCCGAGAAAGAAAAAGAGTACGGAAAAATTGAGGCCGAAACCGGCGTCAAAGCCAAAGATGTACTCAGTTCGAAAGGTGGCGCCCCAGTTCCTGGTGGGGGCTAGCAAAACTGAACTGCCCGTTTAAACGGCGGGCAGACGTTTCGCATCTTCACTACTCGCAAAATAAGATATAAATCACTCGGAAATCTGTAGCGGGGCGTTTTCCCTTTCGCGTGACCGTGACTGCCTTGAACTTTGTGATATACAAATCACTAAGTTTTTGAGGCTCCAAACTATGCAAGGAAATTTGAAGCGAGGATTCACACTCACCGAGCTGCTCGTCGTTATGGCGATCACGGTGATCCTTGCAGGCATGTTGCTTCCCGTGCTGGCACAAGCAAAATCTGCCGCAAAAAGAGAAGTTGATCTCTCCAACTTGAAGCAGTCCACTCTCGGTGCCTTGCTGTACAGCAGTGACCACGACGATACGACTCCATTCTGCCCTTGGCCCGACTTTTACGCCAACGCGGCTCGATTCATACCGTACACGAAGAGTCGATCAATTTTCAAAAATCCCGTCTCACCATTTGGCATTGGAACCTGGCAACAACGCCAAGGCAAGAATCCGTTTGGGAATTTCATGGAGGATCCAAGTTCGAACTGCGTGGGCAACATCGCAAAGTCGGCTCTTGGTCGAAAGGAGTTCTTCGCCGACGTCTATCCACCGTTGGATTACCAGTGGAACGACTCTCTCACGGAGCGTGCGGGAGGGGCTACTTGCATCGGTCCTCACTGGGGTGACCCACTGACCATTGCGGCAGTGATCTAGGCATCACGCAGAGCTCAGCAAGAATTGCAAACATCGCCAAAGTGGCCATGTGGAGCGACTTCCCATCGATCGGAACCCAATGGCCCGGTGGTTGTGTGGACGGCAACTGCGAGCACGGCTCGGACACGGAGCCAGCGATGGCCAACTACTGGGGCAAAAATTTTAAGGGATTCTTTGGAACGCGATCCAATGTGAGCTACTTCGATGGCCATGCCGATTCGGCTTCCGTCCACCAGCTTCATCCGTGCGGAAAAGAGACGTGCGAAGACGCCAATGGACTTCGCACCGACTTCCGGGCCGCGGGATTTACTTGGGCCAGCGAGAGCGTCCAGTAGCCGGTCCAAGTGATATCCTAGACTTGTGGCAACGAGATTAAGCGGTCTCACGACAACGGAGTCGCCCTTCATCGAGGAAGCGCAGGCCAGCGGCCAGCTTTATATTCAGCAGCCGTTCGAGCTTTACTCGGAGGAGAACCACTTGGCGTGGGCGCGCCTATTCGAGCGGATGCAGCCTCGATGGGAGCTATACGCCAACGCGTGGTTTCTTAAAGGGATCGAGTCACTCTGCCTCGATCCGAATCAAGTGCCTCGGCTAGAGGACGTTAACCTGTTCCTGGATCCGCTTACGGGATTCCGAGCTAAAGCGGTCAGTGGCTACGTTCCGGCGTTCCTGTTTTTCGATTGCCTCCGGAATCGTGAGTTTCCGACCACGATCACGATTCGGCGTAGCGACCGACTGGATTACTTGCCCGAGCCCGATATCTTCCACGATATCGCTGGGCACGTTCCGATGCATACGGATCGAGCATTTGCGGATGCGTTGGTTCGGTTCGGCGACTGCGCTCATACTGCCGCAGAGATCGTTAACAGCATTTCAGACGAAACTGAGCGTATACAGCGCCTCACCAGCATCATCCAGGCGATGGCGCGGTTCTTCTGGTTTACGATCGAGTTCGGACTCATGAATAGCCCGAAAGGGCTGAAGGTTTACGGCAGCGGCCTGTTGAGCAGCTACGGCGAAATCGAGCATTCCATCGTTTCGCCAAAGGTTCAGCGGTACCCGCTTCAACTGGAGTGGGTGATCAATCAGTCTTTTGAGATCGACCACTTCCAGCCGGTGCTGTTTTGGGTCGAGTCGTTTGACCACTTGTTCGACCTTGTGGACCGGTTAGAGGCTTGGATGCGGGCGGGGAAGCTGGACAATGTTGCGCCG
>Ga0247838_1006870_pt1 | contig 10457 bp, 15 predicted proteins | sample LaCruzMarch2015__5_FD_189097 | JGI IMG/M metagenome (GOLD analysis project Ga0247838, IMG submission 189097) | Freshwater microbial communities from meromictic Lake La Cruz, Castile-La Mancha, Spain - LaCruzMarch2015_15m | ecosystem: Environmental > Aquatic > Freshwater > Lake | place: Spain... | reverse complement strand
ACCCGCCAGGGCGTCCCGTTGCCCCCCTGGTGAGGTCAAACCCACTCCGCAACGGCCAACGCCAGCGCCGACCGGTGCCGACGACGCCCGATGTCAGCTGGCGGCAGGGTTATGCTTCAGGGCTGCCGTCAGGGCCGCCAGCTTGCGGTCGCTGAGGCGGTGACTGCCGTGATGATAAAGCGACAGGTGGCCGTTGCGCCCTTCCACACACGAGCGACTGCGCTGGAACAGATCGGCACAGCCCCCGGCGACCGTCTCGAGCTGTGCGCGGCGCGCGGGCGCCAGGGCTTGCAGCGGGTGCGCCGGTTGACGCAAGGGTTCGAGCAACTGTGCGCTCAGCGCCGTGAGTCGATGGCGGGTGTCGGCGTGGGTGCTGCGCCCCGCGACCCGCTCCAGGTAGAGGGCCGGGATCAACTGGGTCAGGACCGCCTCCTCCACGTCGGGTGCCAGGTCCAGGGCGTCGACCCGGGTCTGGACGCGCGCCCAGAAGAACGCCAGGGTGGCCAACCACGGCACGGTCAGGCGCTGCGCCTTGGCGAGGTGTTCGCGGGCGCGCGCGGGCAAGTCGGCCGCGTCGGCGAGGCGCGCCAGACGCGCCCACACGTCGGCGAAGCGGGCGGCGACCGTCGCCACGGACTGCACCTGGCCGCGCTCCAGGTCGTAGGGGTGATACAGGATGCCCAGTTCACGGCGTTGCTCACGGGCTTGCGTTTGTCGGGCCAGGGCCTGGGTCTGTTCGGCTTCGGCCGCGACCAGTGCGGTCAGGGCCGCGTCGCTGCGGGCCGCGAAGGCCGGTGGTCGGCCGCGCGGACGGGGGACCTGCGCGTCATACGCCCGTTGCGCGGCGCGCGCCGCGTCCACCAGCGCCTGGGCCGCGGCAACGGCGGCGCCGGCCTGCCTGACCTGGCGGGCCAGGTGCAGACTGGTCCCCTGGGACACCGCATGCTGCGCATGGAAGAGGTCTGGGGAATGCTGGGCGCGGAGGTCTTGCTCGTGGTGGTGGCGTAACGCCTTGGCTTCATCACTGGTGCCTTGGATCACGGTCACCGGCATCCCCGCCAGCGCCGTCTCCAGGGCCTGCGTCCAGGTCGCCGCCGTGCGATCGGGCGCGTACTGTTCCAGCAGAATGAAATTCGACACCGGCTCGATGGCGACCAGGCAGACGTCGGGGTGAAAGGTTTCATCCTCAGCGACCGTCAACTCCTGCGCCGGCATGCCGACGGCGAGGGCGACCCGCTGTTCCTGCGCCTGCGTGGCCGCGGCCTCCTGCAGCTGCACCGTCAGCGCGTACTGGCGGCCGTAGGAGGCCCCGACGACCGCCGACAACCCGCTCAACTCCAAGAACTCACACACCAGCCGCACCCCGGCGCCGGCCCGCAGGGTGATGATCAAATGCATCACCACCACCAGTTGATGCAGCCACTGCGCCCCCGCCGGGGTCGCCAGGCACGCCGCCACCTCCGCGGGCAGCCCCGCCAACGGCGCCGCCGCGCGCCAGCCGCGCAGCGTACTGCGCGCCACCCCCAACTCCGCTGCCACCTGCCGCAGCGGGTGTCCCTGCGCCAACTGGCCAGCGGCGAGCCCGAGTTGCTCCGCCCGCTCCAAGCGGGTGCGGTGCTTCACCGTACACCGCCGCTCGCCGACCAGGCTCGGCCGGGTGGCGAACGCCTGGCATCTGGGCTAAAGTCAGTTGCGGCAGGATCTTCGGACATTGTTGACTACCCCGGGTTAGTTTGCACTTCCAAGGGTATGAAAGTTCCGAGGTCCTGCCAACCTCCCCGACACCAAAGGCCGAGTTCAGCGCTCGGTTTTGGGCGGATTTATGATCAAGGCCGCCTTGCACTCGGCGCTTAAGGGCGTCGAGATTCTTCTGCAAATCCGCGAAAGGTGTTGCCCGGGGTTGATCGTGAAGGGCCACAAAATGGCGCGGCAAATGTGAGAGGCGAGGATCTACAGAAAAATCACAGCCGAAATTAAGGATACAATCAAAACAGCGACAATACTCGTCGACTGTTGTGGCACCAATTTTCTCGCATAGATTCATTGCCCGGCGCACGATATCCTTAGCCGCTTCATCCCCTATAGCTTCGGTACGGGCTGGATAGCTCGTGCGAAAATAGCGCTCGACAGCGACTGCGCAGCGATTCCAGGATAACTCCTTCAGAGCCTCGATTTGGTCGGTTCGTAGCGTTAGCATTATCGTGCATTCTTCACGCGGAGTAATCAGGTACAGAAAGAATGATCAGGGGCAGACGACGGAAACCAATCAGGGAGGCTGTGGTCTGTCCCCGGTTTACCCTCCAGTCTTTTCTTCATGGCTGCGTGAGTTAAGTAAACTGTCCCCGGAATTCTGAAGGTTAGGCTCCTATTCCTTTGCCGGGAAAAGAACTCGAGCCTGGCCCCTTTTGCCGAAGTTTCCCTTGCAGAGAAGCGCCTTTTTCTTCTGCGCTTCGGCCTTGGTCATAATTCCGGCCGCTCTGCCCGGCCCACAGCGCTTGGACATCATAAATCAATGGGTTACTCGCCTAAAGCCCTGCGGAGTTTCTGGTTTTGGCCGGAATTATGACCAAGGCCTGCGCTTCGCTATTCGATTCTTTAGCCTAACGTGTTGCCCAAGGCGGCGCGCGCCACACACGGACCCTGCAAACCAGCTCGAACCCTGATGGCGCGCGCTCGCTCTTTGGGCGTTCGTTAGGCAATTATTGGGTTCGTAGTTGAGCCTGGCCCCTTTTCACATTTTACATTAGGAAATTATTGGGTTCGTAATTGAGCCTGGCCCCTTTTCCTCCCTTTTCCTCCCTTATCCTGGCCCTGGCCCCTTATCCTGGCCCCTTATCCCAAGGCATTAGCTTGGTGGCTCTTGGTTCGGGAATTAGGGAAACTGCCCCCGGAACTCGAGTTTCAACAAAGCCCCTTTGCAGGCATCCTGAAGTTGATTCTCATCTAGGTCGCCATCCTCCCGTAGGCTCGGATCGGCACAGAAGGCGTCTACAGCGGCGAACAGTCCATCGAGAACCTCAAACTCGTCATTTGCCCAATCGGTATCATCGGTCTTGAACAAAAGGAGATACTGCCTCTCAAATTCAGCGCCGCCGATTTCGTGGCGACAAAACGCGTCAATAAGCCGCACGTATGGTCTAAGCTTGGGATTCATTTCAGCCACCCCCCAAATTTCCTGTTGACAAAACATGCTTGAGCTGCGCGGGACTAAGCTTCCATCCGCTAACGAATTGACCTGAAGCGTCTTTTATGACGTTGAGTCCCGTTTTTGGATCGACATAGTGCTTTACTGGCTGCCCCCGATATGTGCCTTTGATAATCCTTGTGTTTGTACTTGCGACATGTCTTTTTATAGCCTCTCCAAGTTTCGTTGCATTTGAGGCATTATAGTTACCAGATATACCGAAATCCTTTGCATGTTTAAACTTTTTTTGAAGAATGCTGGGCGATAACTTGATATTTCGTCCTCTTATTGCTCTCCACGCGTTGCTGCAGAATTGCTTTGACTTCTTTGCAAAACGACCAAAAGCGTTTCCTGCTTTTTTTGCAGCTCGCACGGCAGCACGACGTACTGCCGGATTCTTGGCAACTCTCCATATTGCGGTACCAGCAGCAGCTAGACCGCGGAGAATGAGGGGCCATGCCATAAAACAGATCCCAGAACGCCGTTAGTCTTCTGGCTGAAGCAAAATATCGGAGGGCGTTGCGCCTTGGTCGTCTTCTAGCGCGTCGAGATAGTTAACCAGCTCATCTAACTTTTCTTCACCAGAGAGATCCTGCTGCTGCAAGTATTCCTGTATCTCCGGAATTTCATCGAAATCGGCGCCAGCCGCGAAGGTGAGACAAACAAACTGAGCAATTCCAGCCTCCGATTCAATATTATACTTCGCTGCTCGTCTTTCACTATCGATAATATGCTGCATCAAGGCTTCATCATTGATACCAGATGTCGCTCCGGGGATCTCTTCTCGCAGATACGCCATTAGACGATTGTGAAATCTGCTGCTAGCTGCCTCATCGAGAGCAGCCATTTGTCTTGCACGAATGGTCAGCATGAAGAGCCCCTTGCAACACTGTGGCAAGTGTTATGTTTCTACCCTAACGTTTAGCGTTAACCGGCGCCCGGCCGCAACACCCGCAGCAACCCAGACGCTCGAGTCAAAGCACGAAGCAGGCCGCCGCCGCCGACCTTTCGGGCGCCGTGTTGAACGCGTGGTTGGACGTGGGGCATCACCGAAGTCTAAGTTAGGCGTGACACCCTGTCTATGGTGTTTGAGTGGCTGGGGAACGGCCGGTTGGGGCCGCAAGGCGCGCGCTGACGCGGGGTTACCGGGCCGAAACCGCTGGGTGTCGGCGTTCGTGCGCAGTCCCAAGGGCGGCCGATGCGGTCGGCCGACTGACGCGCGGGGCGGTTGCCGTCGGGCGGAGACGCCGGGACCGCCGCGGTGGCCAACGGGAGCGGATCACGGTTCATCTCACGCCGCCTCCAAGTAGAACGGCGGGGGGTGATGGTGTGGCAGGATCTCGGCAATGGGATGCAGATGGCCTTGGCCACAGTGCGGACACAGGGTGGGATCACGGGCTGGGTGGGCGAACAGCACCCCCCCCTCGGCCACGGCGGGCGGTTCCGGGTGGGCCTGCCCGAGGAGCGCGCGGCAGTGCGCCAGGCAGCGTTCACGCTGGCTGTTGACGAGAAAGCCGTAGCAACGCATGCGATGAAAGCGGGCCGGCAGCACATGGCTGAGGAAGCGCCGGATGAATTCCGCGGCGCTGAGCGTCATGCACTTGTCTTGGCCGTCGCGGTAATCGTGATAGCGGAAGGTGATGGCGCCGTTGGCGATGTGCGTGATGCGGTGGTTGGCAATGGCGATGCGGTTGATGTAGCGGCCGAGATAGCGCAACAGAATCTCGGGTGCGGCGAAGGGGCGCTTGGCGTAGACGACCCACGCGTGCTGGTAGAGGGCCTGGCGTGGCGGCGCCCAGCCGCGCGCGTCTTGCAAGTGCGGTTGGCGCGTGAGGTTGAGCGCCCCTGCGACCTGCAGCGCCTCCAGGGCTTCAATGAATTTCTGCCGGAACACCGGCGACAGGGCTTTGACCGCAAACAGGAAGTGTTTCGGCGCGCGAATGAAACGGCGACCGTCGTTGGTCAGTACCCCGCCGGTGACGTTGCAGTGCACATGCGGATGGTCGTTGAGCGTCTGGCCCCAGGTGTGGAGCACCATGATGATCCCCAAGCGCCCGCCCCAGCGGTTGTGCGCAAAGGTCTGCAGGGTCTCGGCGGCAATGCGAAACAGGAGGTTGTAGATCAGCAAGCGGTTGTCGCGGGTCAGCGCCAGCAGGGCTTCGGGAAGCGTAAAGACGATGTGGAAGTACTGGATGGGCAACAGGTCGCGGGCGCGTGCTTCGACCCAGGTGCGGCGTTGGCTGGCGCGGCATTTCGGGCAGTTACGGTTGCGGCAGGAGTTGTAGCTGATTTCCTGATGGCCGCACTGGTCGCATTCTTCAAGGTGACCCCCGAGTTCCTTGGTCCGGCAGTTGGCCAGCGCGGTCAGGGCCGTGGACTGCTCGCGCGTCAGGGCGTGCTGGGCACGATAGGCCGGACCATAGTCCCGGAACAGGTCGCCGACTTCAAACGGGGGGTGGGTCGGGTCCGCCGTCACCGCCTCGGCGCCGGGGTTGGCAGCGTGGCTGTTCATGCCAATAGTATAGCTGCCAACGCGGACGTCGGCTGAGATCAGCCGCCGTCGGGTGCGCAATGACTCAGGTCGGCGCTTGTTTCTATTACTATTTAGTCCAACGCAAAGTTCAGCGGGCTGAGCGATAGCGAAGCTCCGCTGGAACGTTGAGTTAGGCTTGGTTGCTCCATTTGCTGGGGTTAGCAAGCTCACCCTAGCCTACCGAGCTTTGTTATGACAGCGCTGGGTTAAACCATGTGTTTATTGTGGGATGCCGCGTGCATTGCTGGATAGTTTATATAGATGTTCATAGGCGTGTATTCTTGACTCAAGGACACGCTCAAATAGAGCAGCCGACTGTGTTAGTTTATTTGTTCGTAAAAGAGACTCTGCAAAAATAAGTTTTGTATTGGTGTCGTCAATTAAACCGGAGCTGATGTAACGGCGATCAAGTGCTGAAATCCCTGATTGAAAAGCATTGATGGCATCTTTCTCGCTACTTCTTTTCAAAAGGCTGTGTCCTATATTTAAAGCGGCAACAGATTCTGCATAATGTATATGGGATGTATTTTCTAAGTAGTTGCGAATTTGCCCAAGCTGCTGTGTCTCATTCGCCAAATTCCACGATAGTTGTATAGGGCTTTCTCCCGAACGTTCAATGACCAAATTATATTCGCTATTGGTCTGGAAATAATGATTATCTATATCCCTCAATAGCTTTTGCATCTGCTGAGAGTCGACATTTGTAACCGTCCAGTTGTTCTTATAGATTGACTGGATACCAAATAATTCAAGTTGTAATGTTGTACTAATTTGGTTTGGGTTAGCCCAAACAATCGCCACCTGTTTATGTGTTCGCTGGTAATGAAAACGTGCATTTGAATAATTCATTTTTGCCTCGGTAATGTCTTTGCTGAATGCTGGTGATGTTGATGCGAATGCGTAGATGTAAACTAAACTAACAACCAAGTTTTTTAAGTTCACCATTTTTACCCTCGTAGTAAGCCATTTTGTATTTCTTGGCAATAGTATGTGAAGCACTGGCACTGGCTTCTTGAATAGATTTTCCATTATTAAGAGCGTCGCCAAATTCTTTATCCCATTCGCTGGTCAGATTGTCAGTTTTTGGGGACGATGTTTCTTGAGTTGGGATAACCATAAACTGTTTAGTACCCGCGTCAACATATATGGGTTCTTTGTAATAGTTTGCATAATTTATATCGGCACCAGAAAAGCTAACGCCTTGATATCCGCCTTCAGCTTGGTCGTAAGGGTGTGTATGATAAGTTCCAATAATCTTTTCGTCGGAGCCAACCACCCGATTTGGGCTAAATGTGCCTGAAGTTCCAGTCCCTTCGTTTACAATTTCAATATTCCCCGCACTATCTTTGACCATAATTCCTCCACGCTCCTGACTCTTGCCATTAGGGAAACTATTTTTATAAGAGGCTTGCATGGAATCGTTGACTTGTTTAGGTAAGTTTATCTGTGTAGGCGCATCAGAGCAGTTAGCTGGCAGTTCTTCTGGCAATGCAAGCGGGCATGTCGTTGTCGTGCAAGCTGCTGGAGCTTTGCCATCCCCCGAACTGGGCGGTGTCGGTTGTTTTTCTTTACTCATGAATTTACTCCACCTGACAAGTTTGCAAGCACGTGGTCAAGCCAAGTCAGAGCCTTTCTTTCCAAACGATCTGCACGACTAGCGGGATCAATGATTTTTTCATCCTTCAGCGTATTGGCAATCCAAGGGTAGAGCGGGTCATTAGTGCAACCATGCCCGAAGCCATACATCAATGCAATTATCAAGGTATAAGCACGTGCAGACGGGAAACGTGCTTGTTGTGCCACCGCATAGCCTTTATGGATGAGGGCTAGAAGAGCTTCATTACCCAGATAAGCGGCTTTTTGCGGAAAAATGTTGGTCATTTCTTGTAGCATACCTGAAACAAAATTTTCCGAATTATTGTAGCTTAGCGGTTGGTTAGGCAAAACGACAACTTCCTGAGTGCCTCAATAGTATTTATCGCGTTAGTTCCAGAAACCTTGTTCTGATAATCTATGATTTTTTCATATAGCCGCTCCGCCCTGTACATTTGTTCGGAAGAATCAGCCAAAAGAGTTGCAGTCCAAGGATATTGAGGGTCGGTATCAAGGCTACTCCCAAATAAAAACATCATTTCAATAAACAAACGTATTGAACCACGGCTAGTGAATCCGTAAGCCTTTGCACGGGTTATTGCAGAGCGAATCGCCAAACGAAGCTGGTTTTCACCAATGACTGTACAAAGTTCAGGTGCAAAATTTTGACTATGGGCTAGCATTTCATCTTCAAACCGTTGAAGGGCTACCTGCCGGAAGATGTCCATCTGCTCTTTTCGTATAACTAACATAAGCTTAATTTGATGGTTGATTGTTCGCTGACATTTGTTACCTGCCTAACGTGCAGGCTAAAGCGGCGCGCGCCACTGATGACCTTGCGAGCTAGCACGACGCTCGTGGCGCGCGCTCGCTTTTGAGCCAAAGGTTAGGCATACATTAGTCTTCCCCGCGGTTCCGGTACGGTCCGCCCGAGCTCGCAAGCCGTCTCTATCCATTCCTGTATAACAATTTCGGCGTTTTCTAAAGCCTTCTTATAGCTATTACCGTCCGCCATGCATCCCGGCAACTCAGGAACTTCGGCAATATATGCGCTATCCTCTGCGCTCCAATAGATGATAATTTCATATTTAGCTGACATCGGACTCACCAAGCTTGTATTTGAGGATGACGCTGCGAACCTGCTTGACTTGATAGGGCTTTGCCTGAGAACCAATCGGTTGCAGATTCAAGATTTCTTCGATGTCTGGCCTTGTGAATATGAAATGATCTCCGCGGACGCGCTCAGCGAATCCAAGCCGCTTCAGAAGATTGCATAAATCCTGGAAATAGACATTTGCATCAGATGTTCCGGCCAGTACGGACTTGAGCAATTTCTCTGCTTTTCCCATCAGACTGTTACCCTGGTTTGCAGGCTAAAGTGGGTGTTCGCAGAATCGCGGGGTGCTACCTTTTCCATTACATTAAATTCAATACATTGCGAATTACTGACCAGTCGTTTTTCCTTGCATGATCATCTGGCGCGAACGATATCTCGTCAAACCACCTAAAGCCCACTGCTTTTCTAGGGGTCCCGTCTTTCTTAGGTGTGGAGATGTAATTTTCATAAATTGCTGAGACACGTGTAGCCAGATCTTCACATGTATAAACAAAAAAATCTGGAAGCTGCTTTTCGTGAAGATTAACTAAGACGACAAACTGGCCTTTAGACTTATCCGGGTTTGCTATATCGACTCCGAGCTTCCAGCCGAGCTTATTCTTGACTGACCTTGTCTTTACTTGAATCGTGACACTACTCAAACCATCAGGGGCAGTCGCAATGACATCCAACAAGGGGTTGTTCTTGGGAGTCAGTACTGCCAAAACGCCCTGGCGGCAAAGCTCAGCGCACACATAGTACTCTCCTGCTGCACCGATCAGATTCAGTTGCGACATCCGTTCGTCCTCTGGGCCTAACGTGGAGCCCAAGGCGGCGCGCGCCACCTACGGACTGTGCAAACCAACTCGAAGCCTGATGGCGCGCGCTCGCTCTTTGGGCGTTCGTTAGGCATTGTCTGCGGCTCTTGGGTTCGGGAATTAAGTAAACTGTCCCCGGAACCTGGAACTCTGCGCAGTGAATTAAGTAAACTGTCCCCGGAATTCCGGAACTGAAGTAAACTGTCCCCGGAATTCCGGAACTGTAAACTGTCCCCGGAACTCGGGAACTCGCGAAGCCGGCTGGTGGAGCGTCCCGCTCGAAGCGCTGGTTAGCCGGCATTTGTTGCACCCAACGAACGGCGCTTATATAAAAAAACGACGGCACCGAGGGGAAACGCAATGTTGAGAATGATCGGCGCATATGGCCCGGCACTAAAGAAACCGGCGCCGAGAAGTGCAAAGCTTATTGGCTGAATGCCGTAGCTCCCATCTGTCCAATTGATCGATAACTGAACGAACCCAAGCGCCACGAATACCAGCCATAGCCATTTACGCTTGGCGATAGGTGTTCTGAAGCAAAGCACGAGGGTAAACACAATAAAGAGGGGGATGGTGATCGCAAGGCCGAAAACAATGTAGTGAAGGATGCCCTTGTCTGTAAAAGTAAACCGGTTCAACTCCTTAAGTGACTGCTTCATTGGATATACATGCAACCCTAGAACAGTTAGTTGATCGTCGCGTCTTTGCAGTACAACGTTGGTAAGTAGCCATGCGTTTGAATACTCGTGCTCAAACGTAAGGTCATATGTGGCGACGTCATTGGTAGTGGATATATTTGCGCCAACCGTATTGATGCTCTTCGGTTCTTCAGGTGGAAACATGGCGGCCATTTGTTCAAGCGCAGCTTGAACGGAGGTATTTTTCACGCTGGGATCTAGCTGTTTTTGTACGGCACCATAGTCCTTTGTAGCGAGTTGAAAGAGAACTTTCTTGGCTATGGCCGACTCCTCTTTCGGGATGAACTTTTCGAACATTGCTTGCTGGTCGCAGCCAGCAAGCAATGCGAGGAGGCCGAGCAGTAAGAGAAACGGCTTGATGACTGGCATAGTTGATTTCCGGCTAACGAATAAGCGTTTGTTGGACTCATCCGATCCTGGCACGGTGCCCGCTGCGGGTGCGGCCTTCTTTATAGATAGGGAATTGTATCCCCGCGCCCAGGGTCGCCGGCCGGTGCCGGGCGGTATTTCAGCACGTGGGCGACGCTCGGAGCGG
>Ga0247838_1006868_pt1 | contig 10459 bp, 8 predicted proteins | sample LaCruzMarch2015__5_FD_189097 | JGI IMG/M metagenome (GOLD analysis project Ga0247838, IMG submission 189097) | Freshwater microbial communities from meromictic Lake La Cruz, Castile-La Mancha, Spain - LaCruzMarch2015_15m | ecosystem: Environmental > Aquatic > Freshwater > Lake | place: Spain... | reverse complement strand
CGGATGCCGCCACCGCCCGCGACTTCCGCGATCTCGGCATCACCGACAGCAAGCGCATCACCTCCGACAAACGCATCCGCGAATTCGCAAAAGCCATCCGCAAGTCCGGCACGGCCCAGACCGTGATCGTTGTTCCACCTCCGCGTTACAATGCCCTCATCGAAAAAATGGGCAACGTGAACCGCCTGCTTGCGTGGGGACACGCACGCGCCATCGAGAACCTCTGTACCGCCCGGCCCGATTGCCCGCGGGCCCTCTCCGACAAATTCGCCGACGTCCGGGTGCTCGAACGCGCCCTGATGACCGCGGGCCGCAAGATCCAACTCGACCAACGCACCAAGGCTGAGTCCGATTATGCGGTCGCCGCAGCGTCCATCCTGGCCCGGGAAAAATTCATCGACTGGATGGATGAGGCGGTTGCCGGACGCAGCTTGCCGAGGGGAGCCTCGCAAGCCGTGAAGGACGCCGCCCGCGAAATCGTGAGGAGCGATGGCCCCGGCCGTCTGGCCGCGTTGGCCAAGATGCACTTCAAAACCGCCGCCGAGGTGCTCGGCGGTTAGCCCTACGTAATCAACCGAGCGCGAAGCGCAACGATAATTGTGTGTCGGGGGGTTCAGTCGCGAACCAGTCCGGAAGCTTTGGGAGTGGGAGTGATAGCAGTTCGGACGGCTCGACCTTGTGCAGTCCTCCTCCGTAAGAACGACCGTTTCGTCGCAAAGTTGCTGCATCAATCCCGTTGAGCAGTTGGAGGAGCTCAATCTCACGCTCGGGATGACCTGCAAGTGCCCTCTCTAGGACCGGTTTCGGGTATAAACACAGGAAACCGTTGGTGGCAGTTGCCTGGCTGCGGTTCAGGAAGAAGCGAAAGGGCGCGTCCCGGTTTAGGGTCGAGCGGCCCATGTAGGATACGAGAAAGCGAGCAGGTGGCCTCTGTTCTTGCGCATACCATGGTTCGCGGCTACGGCAGAGATACCCCTCGGCGACCCCTTGTTCACGGCCATGCTCAATATAGGCCCACGTTGCCGGATGAAGCCGGGCCACCTCAGAGGGCCGCAGCGGGCAGTCGAGCAGGAAACGCGGGTCAGGTACGCGAGGAATGCCGTCCTCGTCACTCTCGATGACATCCTCTGGCAACTGCTTTGGGCTGGTAAGAACCGGGCGCAACGCTTTTGCCGAAAGCTCGCGAGCCATACAGTTATCACGCGTCAGCACAAAAAAGTCGTTCGCTCCGGTAGCGATCCCGCGGCGAACCGTGAACAGATCTGCAATGGTGAGAGGTTGCGTTGACAGAGCGTCAGCAGCGACCGAGGGCGAGACATGCCATCGCGACTGAGCTGCAAGCTCTCGGATAGGCACCCGCTGCTCCTTTCCACCCTCCTCTAAATTCGTGCCGTATCGGAAAAGTGCCGTGTGGTCTGCGGGAGGGGGTGTCTTGCGATAAATTAATACGCAGGATGAAACGAGGGCGTCATCAAACTGCACCTCCTCAGGATCGAATTGGAACAGCTCCAGCAAAGTGACTCGCGTGCGCAGGTATTCACGAAGGGGTGCACCGTAGTTAACGACAAGAAATTCTGAGGGGATCAGCCATGCAGCAACGGCTCCAGGTTCAAGGATCGGATCCGCGAGAAGTGTGAAGTAAACGTAGAGCCCGCTCAGGCCGCTCATTCGCAGCCCGAGTTCCGACGCAATCCGAGATTGGAGGGCTCGCTTGCGGTCGGCCGCTAGGTGGTGATGCCGCACATACGGGGGATTCGCGCAGAGCAGGTTAAAGCGTCCGCGTTGTTCTTCGGCAGATGTGAAGTCCATAAAGTCGGCCTCGTGAATTTCCACGCCGTCGTGTTGCCACAGTTCTCTCGACGCCGCAGCGAAACTCGGGTCGAGCTCCACACCACAGCAGCGGGTCACGCGACCATGCCCCACTGCGGTGCGCAATGCGGAGAAGAAAGCGCCAGTGCCGCACGCCGGTTCGATCATCGAAATCGGGACGTCTGGTGGGAGATAGCTGATGGCACGAGCAGTGATCGCGGTGGCCAACGACAAAGGGGTTGCGAATTGGCCCAGGCGGTTGCGTTCCGTAGATGACCTTGTGGCGTCTATCTCACGCTGGCGCTGCATGCGCGTGAGCTCGGTTCCACATACGACAGGAAGCGGTTCGTCCTCCCGCACCAGCAAGCTATCCGGGGTGGGCGGCGCATTGGGGTTAGCCAGCGCGAGTCCAAGCTCGCCCAGACGATGTTCCCACACCCAGTCGAACCCCTCCGCCGCTTCGTACCCCAAATAGTCTGGGCCGAAGTAACCGCAGAGCAGCAGCAGGTAACGCACCGCGCCTCCATATCGCTCGCGCAGCTGCCTCAGCTTTTGTGCTTCCTCTTTCCGGCGTTTATTCGTGTTCGTGAAGTCTCCAGCCGATTTCGCCTCGATGAGCAGCGGAAGCGAGCCGGGCGTTGCCCACGTGGGTTGGATCACGCAATCGACTGGAATGCTCACCGGTGCACCCACATCCCCGGCGGGAATGTTTAGCCGAAAGGTGAACCAACCGGGAGGTAGATTGGTGAACCCGGAAATCGACCCGGCCTCAGCAAAGCAATACCCCCGGCGTGACAACCACCGGCGGAGGGCGGCGAGCTGTCGCCGCTCTTGTGCATTGCGAATAATCGGGTCGGAGGCGGCCCCGCACACACGATCCGCGACCACAAGTGCCGAACGTTCGATCTGCCCCGAATCGGGGGAATTTCCTGCCTGCAGCCAAGGGAACAAATCTCGGTCCGCCATCTCCGCAAGAAGATCCGCTATTCTGCTCAGCTCTTCCATCAGGCGACCACGAGCTATCCGCGGCGGGAGCCTCGGTGCCATCTCCCCCTTGCCTTCCATTGTCTCGACAAGCGTTTTCGATGCGTGGGCCAATCCGATAAGTCTGTCTCGCGCGAGGGGCGGCGCTGTCGTCATGCGAAGGACCGGAAGAATGCCTGGATTCTGGGTTAGGGTTTCGGCGGAGAGGTTCCGCAAATAATCAGTGGCTGCAAGTGCCGTCTCGACCATCACGGTGGTGCGGGCTCGCTGATTGCGAAATGTTTCAGGCGCGAATTTTACGAACCAATCGTTGTAGAAGTCGATCGACCGTTCGACATCGTCCTTCCAAAGATGTGGCTTGTCCGCGTTGATCAATGGCATGGGGCGGAGTATTCCTTGGCACGACGGATTTCGCGAGGCGAAAAGGGAATTGTAGGCTTGCGGAAAGGAAGCGCGTCTGGGCTTGACCTCAACCCAGTGAGTCAGCCAAGCAGTTTATTTTAAGCGAGCAAGCGCTGCATGAAGTTGCGGATGACGCTGTGCCAACCTTTGTTCAACCCGGAGGTCAGTTGACGATTTGGACCGGGGTCCCCAAGGGGGCGTGCTGGAAGAAAGCGGAGGCCATGCGCTCCGGCAGGCGGATACACCCGCGCGAGTCCGGCACACCCGGCAGGAAGCCCTGGTGCATTCCAACTCCCCCGTTGGTCAGTCGCATCCAATAAGGCATCTTGGCACCCACAAAGTGCGCCCCGGCCGGCATCGGGTCGGTTTTGACCGCAACGCCTTTCACGAGCACGGTGTCCGAGGCATCCACATAATCGCCATAGAGGTTCGACCGGTGGTCGGTTTTTTTCTCGATGATCTTGTAGTTGCCGGAGGGGGTTTCGTGTCCGTCGCGCCCGCTGGAGATTGCAGAGACGCCGACGAGTTTATCCCCCTTGTAAAACGAAGCGGTTTGGCGCGGGACGTTGATGACGATCGATGGCGCGCCGGGGACTCCGTCGCCGTCCCAGTAGGACTTGCTTTCTGCGATATTCCCTTCGCGCTCCTTGGTGATGATCGAGCCGTCGGTTCCCAGATAGCGGGTCGCCGAGCTGGTGAGGCGCGAGTCGTGGCCCGCGCAGGCCGCGAGGGCCAATGCCGCAAGGGCGCATGCTGCGGATTGAATCTGTGTGAGGCGACGCATGGGCAGTAACAAAGACGCGGACAGGCGGCGCGTCAAGTGCGCAGCCCGGTTTGCCCCCGAATTGGTCGCATCGGAACTGAGGCTCCGTCAGGCCGGCATTGCGCGGGAGCCGCCTGCTCTGATATGGGAGGTGGTATGCCGACCTACGAATACGAATGCCAGAAGTGCAAGAAAGGTTTCGAGTTGTTCCAATCCATGAAGGACGACCCGCTCAAGACCTGCCCCAAAAGCCATTGCCGGATGAAAACCTGGGGCAAGGGCAAGGTCAAACGCCAGCTCGGCACAGGCGCCGGCCTCATTTTTAAAGGCAGCGGGTTCTACATCACCGATTATCGCAGCGAGGGATACAAGGCCGCCGCTAAAAGCGATTCCGCCGCCAAAAGTGATTCCAACGGCGGAGAAACCGCCAAGCCCGACGCCACGAAAAAGCCCGCGGAGGCAGCAAAGACGCCTGCAAAAACTGAGAAACCCGCCAAGCCAAAGTCATGACACCCTGTGCTGCCTGCGGATTCGAGAACGACGAAACCAGAAACTTTTGCCAGAATTGCGGTGCCCGGATCGAGCGGTCGGCGGACACGCCAGCGGCTCAAGTCACGTCCTTTCCGGCTCCAGCCCGCAGGTCCTCCGGTTCGGCGCCCAAAAAGCGCTCCGGGCCGCTCGCGGCCAGCCTGGTTTTTTTAAGGGAACTTGTCTGGACGGCGGTCCTTGCGTCGATCCTTGCCTGCTTCATCCAGGCACTGCGGCCTCCCGACTCCATTCCGGCTCCGGTCGAGGCCAATCCCACGCAGGCCTCCTTGCTTGCCTCGGATCTGCAGGCGGCAGTAGGCAGCGACTATCCCCGCAGCATCGATATATCCACGGAGGCCGCGAACAACTTCATCACCACCCGGGTCGTTGGAGCCGGGTCCAGTGACGGAATTTTCCGTGCCCGTTTTCAAAGAGCCTACGTGATCCCGGGGACTGGAAGTTTTTGTCTCGGAGTCGAGCAGCGCATCAACAACCATCCAGTCTATCTGCAGTTGTTTGTGAAGACGCGGTCGGAGGGGAGGGGAACTGCGGCGGATATCGTCTCCGGCAGCTTTGGCCGCGTGCCGGTGCCCGGTTTTTTGATCCCGTTCTTCACCCGCAGTTTCGAGCCGGTGATTGCTTCGCTTGAGACGCCCCTGCGATGGCTCTCGAAGGCCTCTGCAGTGGATATCACACCCGCTGGGGCAACCGCCCGCTGGGTGGGACAGGCCCCGGAGCAGTGAATTTCGCCGGCCTTACCCGGCGGCACATTGCGACAGCGGTTCTTGGCGCGCTGGCGGGTATCCTCGCGGATTCCTGCCCTGCCAAGCCAACCCCCTCTCCAACTCCCATGCAGCAGACCATGAGCAACTCGGGGTTCTTCGCGGTTTATGGATTGGATGCCCAGGCCCGGATGGCGGTCGCACGACGTGCCGACCAGCTTCTGGCATCGTGGAATGCCACCACCGGGCTCGATCCGGAATGGAAATGGCCGGTGGTCGTCAATGGCCAGATACCCTCCGCCGGCCGCCCAAAATCTCCCGCCACCAATCTTTATGTGGGAGATGGCGACACTCTTAAAATCCAGGTGGACATGCCTTCAACATTCCTAGGCACCTCGGATTTTGATATCGCGATTATCCGCGCTCTGGCTCTCGAATATGCCTACCGCAAGGCCGGGCCCAAGGCCGGGAAATCCTACAATCGTCCGCCGGCCTGGTTCATCGAGGGCGTCTGGCAGGAAACCGCCGCCAGCGAAGGAGGGCTCTCCGCGGCACTCTTTGAGCGTTTGCTCCGTGGTGCCCCCCCTCCGCGACTGGATGTTTTTCTCAAACAACGTCCCGAGCTGATGGACCCGACATCCCGTGCAGTCTATCGGGCCCAGGCGCTGGGATTGCTCCGCGCGTTGATTTCCTCCGCCGAAGGCAAAGAGGGGCTCGGAACCTATCTTTCCTCGCTCCCGGGCGTTCGTCCGGAGGACTCCTCCGGCCTGCTCACCGCTTTTCCCTCGATCGCCAAAGACCCTTCGATTCTGGCCAAGTTCTGGACGCTCTCGCTTGCCCGTGCTTCCAGCGGTGACAGCGCGGAGTTTCTGGATGCGGCTGAGAGCGGCAAACGCCTCGCGGCGATTTTTAAAGATGTCCGGTTGCCGGCGGACGAAAAATCCAAATCGGGAGAAGGTGAGCTCCGGGGTGCCGCGGCACTGCCCGGGCTCGCCCGCACCGCGGCCGGGCGCTTCACTCTCAAGGGCATTGCCGAGGACTTGCTCCGCCTCGAGGCCCGCGCCCACCCGCTTTACCGTCCGGTCGTGGAGGAATATCGTGAGATCGCCGCCGAGCTTTCCAAAAAGGCCCGCCGCGATGCTGCAAAACGGATTGCAGCTGCCTCCGAACTCCTCTCCGCGCTCGACGCCCGCTCCGAGGCAATCGCCGATCATCTGAATTGGTTTGAGGCAACCCGCATGGACACTCCAAGCGAAGCCTTTCAGCGCGGGCCGGAAGTCTTGCTGACGGGTGTGCCGAAGCGGAGTGATCAGATTTCCAGCACGCTGGATACCGTCGAAAAGACGCTCTCCCGGAAGTGAAACGGGCCCGCACAAGATTTCTCCTTTTGGCAATCAGCGCGCTGGCTGCCGGACTGTTTTTGTCAGGTTGTGCTTCCAGAAAGGCGGATCAGAGCAATCTCGCCTTGCCGGATCATGCGTGGCTGCTCGAAATGATCGCGCAAAGAATGGAGGTCGAAGCCGGGATCGCCCGGGCAAGAATAGCCGCCAGCCTGCCGCCGGTGGAAGCGGAGGAGCGTGAGGCAAGCCTTGCCGCCCTCGTCGAGCAATCGGCGCGGGCCGGATTGCCCCCCATGCCGGTCAGGCAGTTTTTTGAGGCCCAGCTGGAAGCTTCGGCAGAATATGAGCGGATTTTGCGCGGTCCCAAGGGCGAGGGGGTCCTGCCCGATTCCCAATCCCCTCCGGTCCCTGTCTCCGCGGTTCTTGATGCGATTGACGGGCAAATTCTTGCGACGCTCGGGCGGATCGGCAACATCCCATCGGATCGCGGCCTCTACCGCGCGTGCATCCGCAAATTGCGAGATCGGGGAATCCCACCCCGCCCCGCCCGTATCGCCGCGGCACCCCTGCTCCGCTTGCCCGCGGCCCAGTTGGGCACTCCCTAGCAGGATGTCGGGCACGCCAGCAGCCAACCTCTCAGGACTTGGAAGAAAAATATGTGTCGGCCTTTCACAAGTCCGACAGCCTGCTGGAACGGTTTCAGAAGAACTGTAGCCGCGCCCGTGAGGGCGTGGAGGGAGAGACGCAAAGCAAGGCCGAGGCCACCGTCTCACGACGGCGGCTACGACATGATTTCATTCGCTCTAATCCGGCGGGAGCCGGTGGCAGGACAGGTTTGCTGGCAAGGGGATCCTCTGAGAATCAGCCGCCATCGCCGCCGGTATTTACATTGGCGGCCACCGGCGGCTATAATTGCGGGGTGAGCGGCGAAATTCAGAGCCCGAGGTCTGGCGAGCGGAGAATCCGCGGCCAGGGAATCGCTCCCGGCATTGCGCGGGGGCCGATCGTCGTCCACTGGGACGAGGACGAGGAGATTCCTGTTCGGGACGTAAGTGCCGACGATCTTCCCGGCGAGATCGCCCGCTTTGAGACCGCGCTGATCGCCACCCGCGCCGAGTTGCTGGAGATCCAGCAAAAAATTGCCGAATCGATCGGTTCGGGGGATGCAAGCATCTTTGACGCACATCTGCTCGTCGTTGAGGACCGCACGCTCATTGAGGAAGTTCTGAGATCGCTCGGTACCGAGCGCAAGAATGTCGAAGCCATTTTTCACGATGTGGCCAGCCGGTACGCCCGCACGCTGGAACAAATTGATGACCCCTACCTTCGCGAGCGCGTTGTGGATATCAACGATGTCGCCCGGCGCATCATCCGCAACCTCATGGGCAAGGGGCCGCGTGACCTCGCAACCAGTGAGCATCCCCACCTGCTCGCCGCCCGCACGCTCGCGCCTTCCGATACCGCCCTCATGGACCGCTCCAAGGTCCTCGGGCTGATTACCGAAACCGGCAGCAAGACATCGCACGCCGCGATCATGTCCCGCTCGCTCGGCATCCCGGCCATTGCCGGAATCCACGACATTTTCGGCCTGGTTGAAACCGGCGACGATGTCCTGATCGACGGCTCCTCCGGTTTGCTCTTCATCAATCCCTCGGCGGAAACTCTAGCCGAGTATGGCCGAATCGAAGAGCGCCGGGAGGCTGTCGAGGAACGCCTCGAGCTGATTCGCGACACGTCTTCCACGACCTCGGATGGACGCCATATCATTCTCTCGGCCAACATCGAGCTTCCCGACGAGATGGAGGATGTGGCTGACAGCGGGGCGGAGGGAGTGGGGCTTTTCCGCACCGAGTTCCTTTTTCTCAAGCGTGCGGAACCTCCCTCGGAGGAGGAGCAATACGAAAGTTACCGCCTTGTGGCGGAGCGCGCTGCTCCGCACGGGGTCATCATCCGCACCCTGGATGTCGGTGGCGACAAACTTGCTCAGAACCTCGGGATCCAAGAGGAGGAAAATCCCTTCCTCGGCTGCCGGGCCATCCGCTTCTGCCTCGAACATCCCGTGATTTTCAAGGCCCAGCTCCGCGCGATTCTCCGCGCCGCCACCTCCGGGAATATCCGGATCATGTACCCCATGATCTCGGGCCTCGCCGAACTCCGCCGTGCCAATGCCGTGCTCGAGGAGTGCAAAAACGAGTTGCGCACCGAGGGGGTGGCCTTCCGCGAGGATATCGAGACGGGGATCATGATCGAAGTACCCAGCGCGGCCCTCTGCGCCGATCACCTTGCGACGGAGGTTTCCTTTTTTAGTATCGGCACCAACGACCTCATCCAGTACGCCCTCGCCGCCGACCGCGTGAATGACCGTATCTCCTACCTTTTTGAGCCGACGCACCCGGCCATCCTGCGTTTGATCAAAATGGTCGTCGATGCCGGACACAAAGCCGGAATTTGGGTTGGCGTTTGTGGCGAAATGGCAGGCGACATCTCGCTGGTGCCACTCTTGCTGGGACTCGGGGTGGACGCACTCAGCGCTTCGAGCCGCTCGGTCCCGCGTGTCAAAAAAGCCGTCCAATCGCTCTCCATCGCGATTTGCGAGACACTCGTGGACGAAGTCTCGAAGCTGGACAATCCCCCCGAGATCCTCGCGCACAGCGAGCAAATCGCCATCGCCCACTACCGCGAGCTGTTCGACTAATCCGGCGTCTTTGCGGGCTCACGCTGCTTTTCATTCCCGGATCTCTTCGCTTTCGTCGCCATCTGCAAAGAATATCCCCGGGGCAATCCTAAGCAATCCCCCTTCAATCCCAAACCGGCATCAACCGGCAGGTCATCTTGCCGGGCCGCGGCCTGGAAACTCCTTGCGTGGTCCGCCCGGGCCGGCACCCATCGCCCCCTCTTCGAAGGCTGCATCGGGCATCGAGGCTTTTTTGTCTGCAATCGTTTGCAGGAGATTGCCTGTGGTATCAACAATCCAAATTTTGGGCCGGGGCTTGTCGCCGCCACCGATGGCAATGAAGCTTCCACGGAGTGAGGCCATGTTATTGCGGCCCTCGAAATCCGTGCCGTATTTTTTGGCAAAAGCCGCGGAGGTATCGGCCGGGATCGCGACCAGAATTGTTCCGCCCGGCTTGCGGTCTCTGCGGTCAAGCGTGACCGCGTGAAAAAATGCGTACTCCGGCAGCGGGCTGACCCAGTGGACCGGTTTGACCATGGCGACGTCCAGAGTCACCTCCTTGCCCTCGTAGGCCTTTGGATCGCTCAGGATAAATTCAGCCGTCCGTTTGGAGTCGGCAAAAGAGCCTGTCGCGGTGAGGAGGAGTGTTGCAGCAATGTGGAGGATTGGCGTTTTCATACCCATTCAACACAGGTTGGCCGGATCGGTTGCAGAAATAATCCCAATCGAGAGTTTGTAACCCTCCGGCCCATATTCTTGTTGACGACTCCGGAAGAAAGTGGTGAAAAGTGGGGAAAAATGGAGAGGAGTGTTGTTCTTCTCCTTTTCTTTCTCAAATGCAACCCGAACCAACAAAGCTTTATGCTGGCACTTTCGAGCGTTCGATGGACGCGAAAAAGCGGGTTGCGGTTCCATCGGGCTGGCTCCAGAAGAAGGAAGGCGAAGAGTTTTACGTGCTTCCGCATCCCGGCGGGGAATATCTGATCGTGATGCCTCCCGGCGAGTTGATGAACTGGGGGCCGAAGTTCCAGGCCCGGGACGGCGTATCGGCAGCGGAGATGCGGACCGCGGAGCGGCGGTTTTTCGCAGCGGCCCATCGGGTGGCAACCGACTCGCAAGGGCGGATCCTTGTGCCCGAGGAGCATTGCGAGCCGCTGGGCCTCAAGGGGCCCGTCGTCTTTATCGGCGGGCGCAACCGTTTCGAACTTTGGGAGAAGGACCGCTACGGGAGGTCCCT
>Ga0247838_1006867_pt1 | contig 10459 bp, 10 predicted proteins | sample LaCruzMarch2015__5_FD_189097 | JGI IMG/M metagenome (GOLD analysis project Ga0247838, IMG submission 189097) | Freshwater microbial communities from meromictic Lake La Cruz, Castile-La Mancha, Spain - LaCruzMarch2015_15m | ecosystem: Environmental > Aquatic > Freshwater > Lake | place: Spain... | reverse complement strand
CCTCCACCACCAGAACACGCAATGACGACAAGTCAGTCGCCATCGCATCTGACGATCTTGGCGGCTTCTGCAACGGTAAGGATCCTGCCCGGAGTTGAACCTCAAAATGAAAGGCTGATCCGACGCCACTCTCACTGGCGACACGAATACTACCGCCCATCGCTTCGCACAGCCTGGCACAAATGGCCAGCCCCAACCCGGTGCCGCCGTATTGGCGCGTGGTTGAAACATCCACCTGCGAAAAAGCCCTGAACAACCGATCTGACCTTTCGGCCGTGATCCCGATACCAGTGTCCTCTACTGAACCGCGTAATCGAACCGCTGAGTCGGCCATTTGATCCGCACCGATGTGAATTCGGACAAAACCAGCTTGTGTGAACTTGATGGCATTCGACACCAAATTCGACAGAATCTGCCGCAATCGGGTGCTGTCTCCGTTGAGCATGACGGGGACTTCTGCATCGATATCGACATCCAGCCGCAGGCCCTTGGTCGCAAAAAGCGGCTTGTACAAGGCCATAGTGCTGCCGATTTCTTGACGAAGGTCAAAGTCGTGCGACTCTAGTTCGAGCTTACCCGCCTCGATTTTGGAAAAATCAAGAATGCCGTCAATCAGGATCAGCAGGGCGTCGCCGCTGTTGCGTACGACCAGCAAATCCCGCCGCTGCTCCTCGTTCAAAGGTGAAAGTTCCAGCAACTGCACGGTGCCCAAGATGCCATTCATCGGCGTTCGAATCTCGTGGCTCATCATGGCAAGAAATTCACTCTTGGTGCGATTTGCCCGATCCGCTGACTCCTTGGCTTCTCGGAATTTTTGAAGATTTTGAACCCGCTCTTGGACCAATTGCGTGATCAGATTCGAAATCTCGCGCAGGTCTTGCTCATCCTCCTGGCCCAAGGCCCGGGAGCTTTCACCGCGTTGACGTTGCGAATCTTCTGAGGGTTGATCAACGGCAATCTCGCCACCCTGCATCTGCGCGGCCGTTTGTCGCAATACCTCAAAGGCCTTGGTACGATTTTGGTTAGCGAGTTGGAGATTTTCAGACATCAGGTTGAAGCTGTTGACCAGAGTCAATACCTCGCCGCTGGCTGTGACGGCAACGCGTGTTGACAAATCGCCCCGCGCCAGACGAGACGCTGCATGCGCCAGTTCGATAATAGGCATCGAGAAATTGCGAGCGACCACAAAAGCCACCATAAAGACAGCGATCGCTGAAGCAGCCAGCACAGCAAGAAAAAAGTACAGCGCTGACTGGAAATCCTGAACTAACAGGGAAAACGGCACCGCGTAGGCAATACGCGCAAAAAACTCCCCAGGAACGATAGATAGATTTTGATAGGCCAACAACCCTTCTTCGGTGGTTGTGAACAACACACCCCCAAATTTTGTATTGTCAGAAAAAGCCGCCGGGTTCAGTTGCAACGTCGACACGTTTGGCTTGAGAAGTGTGGCGCCATCGGCTGAGAAAAGCCAGATCGGGTTAGTGTCGTAGAGGCTGACCGACTTAAGCCGCGCGACGAAGCTATCGAGTCGAATACGAATCACCACGACCCCACTGAAGGCGCCATTGTCAAAATCCAGCGACGGTAACCCTGCCAGCTGCGTCAAACGTCCTTTTTCATCGGTGAACGGCCCCTCAACAGCGACCTGACGCGGAGGCATAAACCACTCCATGTTGCCGGAGGACAAAAGACTTGGCGTGGTCTTGATACGGGCAAACAATCGATTGAAGTTAGCCCTGGTGGGCGTCGCTTCATCTGACGGGGACAGCTGCTCTGTGCTCAGACCACCTGACCAAGCACTACGCTTCTTGTCCTCAACGCTCGCCACTAACTTGCCCTGGGCGTCAGCGTAATAAATGCCCGAATAATTGTCGTAATCCGCCTGCAAGTTCAAGAAACTTGTCTCAAGCGTTTTAGCGTTAACGATACGTTCATCTTGCGATGCCGACAGGTACATGGCCAGGGCTTCCGACGATGTCACCTGTTTCAGGGACCGCTGAAGCCCCAGGCTATATTCTTGATCAAAACTCGCTGCCAGAATTGAAATTTGCTGCGTAATACTCTGTTGGGTTCTCAGGCGGGCCGACTCCTTGCTGAACTCAAAGGAAAAGTAAATCAGGGGCAGAGCAATGATCGTGCCCACAGCCAGAAAAGCCAGCAACAAGCGATGAAAAATGGGCATCGACTTGGTCATATGCAACCCGAGCGTCAAGTCTTTTTAAACCTTAACGTCGCAATGCCAGGGACTGATCAACAACGTCGAGCGGAATACCCAAGGCCTTAGCCCTATTGCGATTCACCAGATAAGGACCCCGTTCTGGCGTTCTGACGGCCATTCTGGCCGGACTCAAACCCTTCTCTAGGATGCCAAAGGCCATCTCAAACGCCACGTACCCCTGGTTATATCCCGAATCATTGGCGGTGAGCAGCATCCCCTCCAGCACAAATTGGTCTTCATGCGAAGCCTCTGGAATCTTGATGTTGTTCAGGTACCAACGACCGACCTCCAGCATGTCAACGTGGTTCCCTTTTGAATCACGCAAGGTATCGTGATTGAGCACGAAAAAAGCATCCACTGTTTTAGACAGAGCCAATGCCCGCGCCTTGAACTCATCAAGTGAATTGGTCAGCACTTTATCCACCAACTTGAGAGGCAAACTGCCGCGCTCAGCCAGTTGTTCAATCATCTTTACATTGGGCCGTGATGACTCCGAATCGCAGGCGAGGATCGCAAATGTCTTGGCATTGGGCACCAGTCTCTTCAGCAGATCTAGGCTTTCCTTGTGATACCCGGATTGCCAGACACCCGTGACATTTCTGCCAGGCGCATCCATACTGTCCACGAGCCCATACTTCAAGGGCAAACCGTTAATTCCCCAAAACACAACCGGAATTTTGGAGTCGAGCAGTTGACCCCCAATGTGTTTGGCAGCATTATCGTCACCCAACAAGACCAGATCAGGGCCAAACGCCCGTATCGCGGCCAAGATACGCGATGTTGAAATAGCCATCTCAGCACGACTGTCTTTGCGCTTAGTATCCATCCAGTCTTTTTTGATCACCGCTTTGCGAGACTCGACTTGGTCGTCTCGTTGCAGCTGTTTGACTTGCTGCTCAGTGTCAAGATAACCCAGCTTAAGCATGGCAGCACTGACGCCTTTTTGGGTAGACAGTGACCAAATATAGGCCTTGTTGTAACTGCTGACGATAAAGATGCGCTTTTTCTTGGTCTCGGCTGCATACCCGACCCCAGACGCCAAGAAAAGCAACAGCACACACCCTACCAACCCAGAAAATCTTCGCATCAAAATACTCACTCCTCACTCCTCACTCATCGTTCAAGCCACGCCAAGCGCAGCCTACCCAACCACTACCGCCTAGACTTTTTTCTGCGCTCGCCATTTCTTGAAAATCTGAGTCGCCTGTTCAGAATAAAGGTCAAGTGCAGCCTCCGGCGTCAGACGGCCCGATGCGGCATCGGCAAACATTTTGGGTATGAGCCAGTCTTTCCAGATCTCGTCAATGGCCGCATTGGCATAACCTGGGTAGCCCACATTAACGGTCCATTTGTCAGCATCCATAAAGATGGCGTACTTGTCAGACGGCGTCGCCTTGGTGTCATTAGCAACCAATTGCTTGAGGTCAGGTACCAACTGAGGGTAGGTTGGAAAATTGTAAAAACCACTGGCCAAAAAAGCATCACGAGATTTGCCAGCCAGATCTACTAGAAATTTTTTGGCACCACCGATATTGCGTGCGAATTTCCAGATCACATACGCATTCATCAAGTGCATGACCCCAAGCTGAGCAGCCGGACCGCGGGCCGGGCGTCCCAGAAAAATCTTGTTGGCAACCGGTATCTTCTCGCTTTCGCCAGTGCGAGTAACTGAAATTGCATTCAAGGTTAACGAGCCTTTTCCAGCTAGCATCAAGCGGTTATTTGATGAGGCATCCCAAGAAAAAATCTCGTCGGTCATGGTCTCGATGTACAGCGCCTTGGCGTACTTGAGGGCCTCCAGCGAATTTTTGGATTTGAGACTAGGCTGGCCGTCCGCGCCTTGCTCAGAACCACCAAAGGACAACAAAATGGAACGCAGGGCCATACTGCTGTCAAGCTCATTCGACATGCCGATGCCAACCGGGATCCCGTGCTTCTCCTTGATCTTGCGGCCCCCCTCACGAATCGAATCCCAGCTATCGGGCTTCACGCCAACGTCGTCCCAAAGATCTTTACGGTAGTTGACGGGGTCTGGCACATAGCTGTCAGAAAATCCGAAATACTTTTTGGTAATGGGGTTGTAAGTGCTCTTGGTCGCAATGTCCAGGGGCTTGCCATACTTACGCTCACACTCAGCGTAGATATCCTTATGGTCGATCACCTGATCTTCATAAGATGCCGGCGGGCTTAAAAACATGCACAGGTCATGCCCTTGTTTTTTGCTAATTTCAGCCGCAGCGCGGCTCTCAATGCTGGTCATACCAACATTGGTAACAATCACCTCTGTGTCATTGCGCTCACCCCACTCCTTGATATAGGTCTTGTTGAACCACTCGTCAAACGCCGGAACAAAGTGGTTCCACTGCATGATCTTCAAGACCTTTTTTGCCGCATGGGCTGGACGGATCAGCGGAGGGGCCAGGCCTGCCACTAGGCCGGCCGCACCAGCCACATGAAGCACCCGACGCCGCGTTATGGCGGCCTCAATTTGGGTGTCCTCTTTGATAGTCGATGAGAAATTTGTCATGCTTAGGCCCCTTTAACCACGTTTTTTGATAGTTGACAGATGTGGCTATACCATCTTAACCAGTTTGCGACGCTGGGTGAGCGATAAGTGGTGGGATAACTTTATCCGCTTGCACATTAGGCTCCAAACCGAGGGAGGTAGTCAACTCTCATTCCCGCTGGCGGGCGGCACATGGCATCCTGCTACGCTGCTACGCCTAAGTTTTTTTCAGCACAAGCAGCGCACCCGCTGGAGCAACGGAGCGCAATGAACTCATTGAGGGTTTGGATATTGGAGCAGGCTGGGATTGTGTTGCATGCCAAGGCCGCACCAAGTGATTTACGCATGGTTGGGGGATGGCTTGCGATTCAGAGATGCGCATACACGACCAAAGAGAAGGGCCTGCTGCTATTTTCATAGTGGCAGACCCTTGATTTTATTGGGGTGGCTGATGGGGCTCGAACCCACGACAACAGGAATCACAATCCTGAGTTTTAATTATTTCCTTTTGTTGATCTCTGTAGTAAAATCCATATAAATCAACAACTTAAAGAGCTTTCATGGTGAACGCTCACCGCTCAAGTGTTGATTTTTATGCGCCAAAATAGTGCATTACGGCAGGTATAGCGCAGGTATGGCGGTTCCGTGGCGGTACAGCGCAGGTATGGGGCGGTACGGATTGATCAACTTTTAGGGGCTCAAAATGGCAAGACCAAAGAAGGATTCAGCGGTTGATTTGTCAACCACGCACGAACTCAGCGCCGGGCTCATTGAGCGCCTGACCTGCCCGCCAGATGCTCCAAAGGCTTTTCTGCGCGACAAGGATGTGACTGGCTTGAAGGTTCGCGTAACCGCCAACGGGGTCAAGTCGTTTGTGTATGAAGCCAAACTCAACGGCAAGGCCATCAGCCGCACGCTGGGTGGCTTTCCATTGATGTCGATTGACGACGCCAAGGAAAAGGCCCGTGACTTGGCCAAGACAGTCAAGACCGACAAACAAGACCCCCGCGACTTGGAGCGCCAGCAAAGGGAAGCCGCAGCCATTGCCAAGGCGCAGCAAGATGCAGAAGCCATCGCTGCCATCAAGGCTGCCAGCGTTGCCGCGCTGACCGTGGGCGAGGTCTGGCAGGCTTATATCCAAGAGCGCAAACCACACTGGGGCGACCTGCATTACCGCGACCATATCGACAAGGCCAAGGCCGGGGGCTTGCCGTCTGGCCGCCGTGGTGGTGGCAAGAAGCTGACCCAGCCGGGGCCGCTGGCCGCTTTGATGCCGCTGGCTTTGCGCGATCTCGACCAACCCACTATTGAGGCATGGGCCACCAAGGAAGGCTTGACGCGCCCATCTTCCGCCCGCCTTGCATGGCGGCTGCTGACCGTGTTTCTGACCTGGTGTGCGGAACAGCCCGCCTATGCCAGCCTGTTGCCTGCCAAAAATCCGGCCAAGACCAAGAAGGCACGCGAGGCATTGGGCAAGGCTGGCACCAAGAAAGACGTGCTGCAAAAGGGCCAGTTGGCCGCGTGGTTTGCCGCTGTGCAACAGCTTCAAAACCCGGTCATTGCGGCCTGCATTCAAATGATGCTGCTGACCGGTGCCCGACCTGGCGAAGTGCTGGCATTACGCTGGGAGGATGTGAACACGCAATGGAAAGGCATCAGCATCCGCGACAAGGTGGAAGGCACCCGTGAAATACCGGCAACGCCCTACATGCTGCACCTGCTGGCCACCCTGCCCCGGCGCAATGAATGGGTATTTTTCAGCCCCACCAGTGCGACCGGTTGCCTGACGGAGCCTAACAACCCGCATACCCGCGCTTGCAGAGCTGCTGGTTTGGACGGATTGACCTTGCACGGCCTGCGCCGGTCATTCAAGAGCCTGACCGAGTGGCTGGAGGTGCCGGTGGGCGTGGTGGCACAGATTCAAGGGCACAAGCCCAGCGCCACGGCGGAGAAGCATTACACGGTGCGCCCGCTGGAGCTGCTGCGGCTGCACCATGAGCGCATTGAGGCGTGGATTTTGGAGCAGGCGGGGATTGTGTTTGATGCCACGGCTGCGCCGGGTGGACTGCGGGCAGTCGCCTAAAAGCGGCAGCTCAGGTCACAATTCCTCAACACAAACATACAAAAAACTATATACTTTGACCATGAAAGACTTGGAATTCCGGGGTAGCTCACTGAATGATTTGCGGGACTTTCCGCACACGGCGATGCGCGATGTGGGGCACCAACTGGACAGGGTGCAGAAGGGACTGGCACCGGATGATGCCAAACCCATGCCGTCCATTGGCGCGGGCGTTATGGAACTGCGCATTTGGGACGAGGCCGGGACGTTCCGGGTGGTGTACGTCGCCAAGTTTGAGGATTCTGTGTATGTGCTGCACTGCTTCAAAAAGAAGACACCGCAAACATCACAGCCGGATATTGAGCTGGCCCGCAAGCGTTTTAAGGAACTGGTGAAGGAGATTTCAAAATGACCGACAAGCAACGATTCAGCAGCGTGTGGGATGCCATTGAAGACACCCCCCAGCAGGCCGCCAGCATGCGGGCGCGTTCGGAACTGATGATGAACCTAACGGAAGTCATCCGCGAAAAGGGCATGACCCAGGGCGATGCGGCTGCCCTCTTTGGTGTAACCCAACCCCGTGTTTCAGACCTCATGCGCGGCAAGATCAACTTGTTTTCTTTGGACACCCTGATTGACATGGCGGCCACTGCGGGCATGAGCCCCACTGTCAAAGTGTCCAAGCCAAAGGCCACGAAACATGCACGCCCCAAACGCGGGGCTGCACCTGAAATGGTGGCCGCATGAAAGCACCGCGTGACGCAAGTTTTGATGACTACATGGATGCCGTACTGAGAGACCCAGCCGAAGCCGCTGCCTATATAAATGCAATGCTGGAGCTTGGCGACCCAGCCGTGATACGGCGCGCAATGGAGCGCACATTGAAAGCGCAGACCGAACTACTTGCCCTGATTGGCGAGGCGTACATAGTCGTCGGCATTCTGGCGGATGAATGTGGACGGTTTGATGATCCGCACGTCACCAAAGTGATGGACAACTTGGCCGCCGGGCAAATGGTTCACGCCGACGTTCTGCCATTCCCGAGCAAGCCCAATAACCTAACGCAGTTTCATGGCGAAAACATACCCACTCAAAGCCCTGTGGCCCCTGCTGCCATTTGAAGTTGCACCCGCACCGTTGCAGGCCACGCTGGACGCCTACGGTGGCGGACTGGTCAAGTACGCTGCCAGCCAGGATGGGATTTGGCTTTATTCATTGGCCGACCCGCTTACTGCCAGCGAATCTGAAAACCTGACGGGGTTTCACCCGGCTGACCTGGTGCCCAAGCAGATCGAGGGCGTGGAGGGCTACTTCTATGCGTTGCTTGGTGGTGCGCAGCTGCTACCGATACCTTTCACCGCAGACCAATTGATTGCGTTCAACGAGCGGACAGCGGGCCTCATTGCGTCCTGCATTGAGCGCGGCAGTGAAACAGACGAATGGATTGCCGACTTGGAGAAAAACAACGCCGACGCCGCCGAACTGGCGCGGGGCATCCACGGTGGCAAGTGGCCTTTGGATTTGGCTGATTTTCTGGATACCAAGGCGGATGACGTTGCCAAACCACGCTTTCGGCTGGCAGATGGCATTACGCCGAACGACTCTGCCAAGGCCTTGAAATTCGCATTTGATGAAGCACAGCACCAGAAAGATTTGTTGAAACAGTTGGGCATCACCCCCGATTTGATGAAGCAAATTGACTATCACAAAGATATGGAGAAGCTGTTCGGCAACACCCTCGGCAGCGTGGCAGACGCCGCATATCAGCAAGAGCTAAAACGCAGTCAAGACATGTTGCGCAGTGCCATTGGCCCCAGTGCCAGTGAAATGGGGGCAGAAGCGATTGAGCGTCAATTCGCTTCGACACTTGGTCTTGACACCGTTGGCAACGCTGCCAATGCTTATCTTCAAAGTCAATCGACGGTACGGGCGGACATTGAAAAGGCGCTGGGTGGCGGTTTGGGCACTGTTGCCGATGCCTATCGCCAAGCCCAATACCCGCAACAGGCCGAGCTTGAAAAATTCAAAGCTATGGTTGGTGGCAGCGTGGCCGATTCTTTGGGGCAACTTGATCGAGCGGGTTTGGATGCTGCTATTGGCCGTTTCCATGAACCCACGGTCGGCGAAATGTTTGCGCTGAGAGAGAAGGAGCTTCTTGAAAAAGCTATGGCTCCACCAGAGCCACAAGAGCGAATTATTGAATTTACGCCACCACCTTTTTACGATCACCAGGCCGCTGAGAAGCGCCGACTTGACCGTGAACGAGAGCACCGGCTTGAAACAGAACGGCTCGCTGTATTGGTGCGACTGAAAACAGAACAAGAATTCGAGGCAAAGAAGCAAGCCGAAACATCAGTGGCGACCGAAAAGCAAGAAAAACCTGCCGATGGCGATGCAACACGATCCCGTCGGCAAACGTGGCGTGATGTGGCAATGCCTTATCTCTTGGCGAAATACAAGTCAGGCCAATACACAACAGCGAAGGCCTTTTACCGAGCGCTTGAAAGCCATGCACAAGGCCCGGATAGCGGTTCACCCTTTGACAAAGGCACTGGCGAGAACCATGGAAGCCTATTTGTCCGCGAAATTGGGTCAGCGCTGTCCTTCAAAACACTGGCAAATGCAATGTCGGAAATCCGGGAAGCAGCGAACAAATAATCCCGCGACTCCCGCCGGGAGTTCAGGGAGCGTAGGGAGTCAATAGTTCGGAACCTTCAACAGCGCCACATGCGCAGAAAGGTTCCCCAATGCAAACCGCAACCCCCAAACAGTTCCCCCCGCTGGAATCTGTCACCCGCCCCACCGTAGAAACCGCTGCTGCGGCGTTCTACTTCAACCGCCGTGAGCAAACCTTGCGCGGCTGGGCTTGCCATGAAGATGGCCCGATCCGCCCCTTGCGCATCAATGGCCGTCTGGCGTGGCCAGTCGCGGAAATGCGCCGTGTGCTGGGCGTGGCCGCGTAAACGGAGGCCGTCATGCCGTTTGACCGCACCCTACTCCCCGACCCTGAAACCTACTTTGAGAACCAGGGCCTGACCCTCAAAGGCCCACGGTCTGCCAAGTGGAAGACCACCACCTGCAACTTTCATGGCGGCTCGGATTCCATGCGCGTCAACGTCGCCACCGGCGCATGGGTCTGCATGAGCTGCGGCGAGAAAGGCGGCGACGTGCTGGCCTACGAGATCAAGGACGGTGGCCGCGAATTTGTGGACGCTGCCAAAGCCTTGGGCTGCTGGGTGGACGATGGCCGCCCGCAGGTGCAAACCAAGCCCACGCCGCTCAGCCCGCGCCTGGCGCTGTCGGTGATGGCGTTTGAATCCACGCTGGCTGCTGTAGCTGCGGGCAACGTGGCCCATGGCGTAACACTGACCGATGCCGACCGGGCGCGCCTGATGGTGGCGGCCAATCGCATCAACCGACTGGTGGAGGCTTTCGCATGAACCGGCAGGACTACGAACACTTTGCCGCCAATCTGGACGACGATGCAGGCATTGCAGACGCTATCAATTCAGTAGCTGCTCCCGCACGTTCTACAAGGGCTACAGGCCAATTTGACACTTGGCCAGAGCCTACGCCACTCCCCAATGCCTTGCCCCCGGTTGATTCCTTTGATGCCGAGTTGTTGCCAGTGGCCTTGCGTGGCTGGGTGATGGACATTGCCCACCGGATG
>Ga0247838_1006855_pt1 | contig 10477 bp, 11 predicted proteins | sample LaCruzMarch2015__5_FD_189097 | JGI IMG/M metagenome (GOLD analysis project Ga0247838, IMG submission 189097) | Freshwater microbial communities from meromictic Lake La Cruz, Castile-La Mancha, Spain - LaCruzMarch2015_15m | ecosystem: Environmental > Aquatic > Freshwater > Lake | place: Spain... | reverse complement strand
TGTCCCAACTTCTTACAACTCCCACCGGCTTTGACAGCTGCGATTGCGCTAGGCCCTAAGAGAGAAATCGCTAAAGAAGCTACAACCATAGAAATAAAATGGGTCCGCTTCATCCCACAACCTTGCATTCTTATCTTGCTAAAGGCAAGCAGCCACAATCGATAATGCGTGCTAAGTTGCCTTTTATGACCCGTTTACCTAAAAAACGGGGAATTACCCAGGTTGAAGAGGATAAATCCCTCATCCTCCGCCAGATTTAGCTGACTACCGAATCCTTACAAGGGTGAACGATTCATTCCCGTACACCGTCTGACCCGTCAACTCTTGAGGGTTAATCTCTTTGCCACCATTATCAGGTGCTTTTTCGCCGGAAGGCACAGAAGGTTTGGTCTTGTCATCATTTGAATCGCTCGGAGGGTTTGGAACATCCTCCTTCTTCTCTGACGTGCGATTCTCGGCAAGAATAAAGACCGCGGAGTAAGAACTTAAATCCGCGGTTTCAAAATAGCTCTCCAAAACCACATCACTTTCAAAATGCCAAGCACTCAAGTATTGAACTCCATGTCGGGCAACAATTACCGAATTCTCTGGAATCTCAACCTGCTTAACAAGTTGTTTGAATTCGGCGTACTTATCTTCTGAAAAAACTACTTTCATTTCATAAGAAGTAAAGGAAATTGAAGAAATCAAAGTCATTACAGCCAGCAGAGTAACCGGAGCTTTATAGAGATTTTTGTCGGCGTTGCCAAAGATAAGAATGGCAGCAACGCTAAGTGGAACAAAGGAAAGCCCTGTTAGACGATCGGCCCATTCCATAGATATAAACGGTGAAGAGAAAATAAAAGTAGCTATAAGTGAAGCGATCACGAGTGACATATCTGAGAAGGAGAAAATGCTTCTGGAACGCCAAGAAATGATTGCAAGAACTACAACCGCAATTTGGCTCGTGATTATTGTGAAGGTAATTATGGAGTTTGCGTAGCCATGAATAATTCCATCGATTACTGGTCTGACAAATATGGCACTTGGGGTAGTTATGAATTCTACGAGTCGTTCATAGCGATTTGGGACGATTATTGCGAGAGAAGCCAACAAACCTACAAAAGCGAGAACAGAGAGGGATATACCTTTAAGCCAAAACTTGAGACCACTCCTACGCATTTGAAGCAATCCCCACAAAACGATAAGGATGAATGCCAGCAGCGCTGTTCCAAAATGCGAAAGTGCTGTAATCACAAATAGGATGATTAAGTAAATTACTGAAAGTTTCTTTGACCGAGCTTCCCAATTTACAAGAACTAGTGCCATGAAGAAGACTGCAGGAATAGTCGCTTCATTCTTGATGAAATCACCAGTGAAGAAATAAAGTTGAATCGGATGCAGTAAGACAACCAAAATTGCTACTGCTGGCAAGAATGGATTCTTAAATCTCTTAGCGATAAAATAAATGGGAATTGCTGACAATGCTGGTAATGCCGCATCAGAAATTCGAACACCCAGTGGAACATCTCCAACAACCTTGGCGATGGCAGCTTGAACCCAAAAAACCAATGGTAAATCTGAGAATGCGAGTGACTGATTTTCAAGCACTGAGCGAACTTGAACCCAATAGAAAGCACCATCGAGCCCGGGTAAGAGATCGCCTTTGGTTAAAGAAAGCTTGGCCAGTATTCCCGCAAGGACCGCTAAGAGCGATGTTGCAAGAGGAACTCTTCTTAGACTCTGGGACGTTTGACGCATTTGTCAATTATCTTACTTATTTATCTAAAATTGGTTGTCACTTGGCCATAACTCCAGTATTTTCATTGTTATGTCCCGTTCACCTAAAAAACGGGGAATTACCCAGGATGGAGAGGATAAATCCCTCATCCTCCGCTCGTTTCACTCACTTCGGCTGATTCACTTATTTCCGAATCGCTTATTCCCGAGGAACCCCTGCCTTACTTACACATCACACGCTGGGACATTCTCCGCCAGCTTCGAGTCGTCCATTGCAACAGCGATGGGGATAACCCGATTACGGATGTCACGGCTTTTGCCTAGTTTTCTAGGAGCACAATAGTGGGGTGAGTTACTTTGAATAATGCTTAACTTCGGGAGGTCTCCGATTCCAAGAGGAACGAAGAGCTCTCTATAAGTATCTGCTCGAAATTAATGGCGACTTTTATATTAATCAAGCAAACCTGCTTTTAAATGATGGAATAGCAAATAGAAATATCGCAAATGGTGAAGCCACTTTTATCCTTAAGGATAGAAAAGTGAACTATTCCGCAAGAAAGTTAGGTTCTGATGAGAGCCAATCTGATCTCAGAGAAATACTCTTGACAAGAGGTAGGCGATATAACGTAAAAAGCTTCAAAAATATTTCGCTCAATGTGATGTTGATGTAATAATTAACTTTCCCACTCCTGGGCGAATATCCCAGGAGAACACAGGCTATGGCTACAACACTTATCCGTATTACACCCTTGCCTACTATGCCGACGGGGGGAACCTTCTCAAAGGATTCATCAAAAAATTGAGGACCAATGACATGGAAATTCTCACAAAACTACGAACTTTTTAGAATAGTTAAATCTCTACGCCAAGATATTAACTTTGAAAGATTTGATGGGTGGCATCGAATCCACCTGCGCTGTCAAATGCTGATTTTTTTACTCCATCAAAAGGATGGTTGTGGATAACTTACACACTGGCATTCACTTTATTGTCATCCTCAGATATGACAACTCGCAAAATAATTCTCCTGCTTTCGCTTTTCTCACTCCTTATTCCCGTTAACGCCCTGGCAGCTACAGGTGCACCAAAAGAACCGAAACCGCCTTGTCGCTTACAAATAACTAATGCGCATCTTTCGACCTTCATCTTTGAAAAACAGGGCTTAAGAGCCTTAAAAGTAAACGCCTCTTCTATCTGCAATGTTCCTCAAAGTAGTGTGACTGTGACTGTTGAGCTTTGGAAAACAGGCCTACTGGGTAATCACTTGGTGCGAAGACGAACCTTCTACAGTGCGGGAACTACTCTCCCGAATTCTCGCGTTAATAATTTCTTAACATTCAAAAGGTGTAAAGATAGAGATCCCACTCAATACTTTGGAATTGCTTACTCAAAAGCCTTCATCGCTGGCAGGTGGCAGTACGCCCGACATACTCAAACGAAGAAAATTATTCCCCTTAATTGTGGGACCTGAGATACTCTTTTAGAATGGATCTAGATAACTCCCTCAACCTCTCTCCTGACGAGCAGTTGCGGGTAGATCAAACTATGGAACGTTTTTGGAATCTATTAAATTCCGAGCGGTCAAGATATGAGACACAAGCTCGTGAATTAATTGAAAGTCAAACTCTTGTGACAGAAACAGATAATTTTATGCTGAAGTACAGCATCCGAGGTGATCTATATGTTTCTCGTGGTATCCCGAAACAGAAAGATGCCGATAGTTTTTGCATAGAATTCCCCATACCCGATACTAAACAAGAGAGAATTGAATCACTCGTAGAACTTTTTGCTCAAAGTGAAGCTGGGTAATTTAAATGTCTACGCCGATGTACTTAGTCTCGAGGAACTCATGAATTCCGTCGAAGCCACCTTCGCGGCCAAGTCCTGATTGCTTGACTCCACCAAACGGAGCAGCAGGATCTGAAATCACGCCACGGTTGATTGCAACCATTCCAGATTCGATCGCCTCTGCCATGCGCAGTGCGCGCTTGAGATCTTCTGAATAAACATAGCTAATCAATCCGTAATCGGTGCTGTTAGCAAGAGTGACTGCCTCTTCATCGGTATCGAAGGTAACGACGGGGGCTACAGGTCCAAAGACCTCGTGGTTCAAGATTGGGTTATCTGATGCCACTTCAATCACAGTTGCTGGATAGAAAGCTCCCGGACCATCAGGAAGTGCGCCACCAACAATAACTTTGCCACCGCTTGCAACAGATTCATCAACGAGTTCTGCAATCTTGTTTCGCTCATTAATCGAAACACTTGCACCTAGTTGAATTCCTGTATCGCGACCACGACCCATAACAAAAGCAGACATTGCGGCAGAAAACTTCTTTGTAAATTCTGCTGCGATTGGACGCTGTACATAGACGCGGTTAGCTGCAGTGCAAGCTGCTCCACCGTTTCGCATCTTGGCAAGCATTAAGCCTTTAACTGCTTCATCAATATTTGCATCATCGAGTACAACAAATGGTGCATTTCCACCTAGCTCCATTGAGCAGCGAATCACGCGATCAGATGCTTCGCGTAACAAGATGCGACCAACTTCTGTTGAACCGGTAAATGAAAGATTCTTCAAACGCGGATCGTGCAACATCGCACTGATCGCAGGTCCTGTACTTTCGGGAAGGATGACATTGAGAACACCCTTTGGAAGACCTGCACGTTGAATGATGTCGGCAATTGCGAGCGCGGTAAGTGGTGTTTCGCCAGCTGGCTTTAAAATCATTGTGCAACCTGCTGCAACTGCAGGGCCGATCTTTCGTGTGGCCATAGCTGCAGGGAAATTCCACGGTGTAATTAGAAGTGAAACTCCGATGGGTTGGTGGGTAACAAGAATGCGTTTGTCGCCACTTGGTGACTTTCTGAAATCTCCTGGGGTCCGTACGGCCTCCTCTGCAAACCAGCGGAAGAATTCGGCGGCATAGAGCACTTCGCCCTTTGCATCAGGGAGAGCTTTTCCATTCTCTTTAGAAACAAGTTCTGCTAAATAATCAGCTTCTGCTGACATGATTTCAAATGCTTTGCGCAAAATTTCGCTACGTACTCGCGGCGCTGTTGCGGCCCACGAAGCACTGGCTGCATCTGCTGCTGCAAGGGCTGCTTCACATTGGCTATCTCCGGCTAGGGCCACATCTGCGATAACACTGAGGTCGCTAGGGTCATAAACGGGCGTGGTTTTTGACCCATCGACCCATTCTCCGTTGATAAATAACTGTGTACGCATAAGATGAGGATACTCAGAGTGCAAAAAGGTCGCCACTAGCGCCCTTCGGTGCACCTATAAAGGGAGATGAAGTGCCTAAGTCCTGGACCGATGGAGCCCCAGCCCCGGTTGTTTTACAAGATCACGCCACAGTTGAAGATCCGCTTAGTTACAAAATCAAGCGTCGCTTCTTAGGCGGTGCGCTTAATCGCCACTCTCTTGGACATCAACGTTTAAGTAAGCGTTACGCCCTCGGCATCTTGTCATCAGATTGCATCTCATCTTCGGCCTACGGTTCCGAACAGATCCTTATTGCACTTTTGCCGGCATTTGGTTTGGCAGCCTTCACAATCTTGATGCCAATGACTGGCATTGTGATTGCAATTCTTATTCTTATTACTCTCTCATATCGCAACGTAATCGCTGTCTATACAAAAACTGGCGGCGCCTACATAGTCTCGCGCGATAACTTCGGGCCCGTTGTTGCCCAGATTGCAGCTGTCGCGCTGATGCTTGATTACATCGTGACTCTTGCAATCCAATCTGCGGCTGGTGTCGCAGCGATTATCTCGACCTTCCCATCTCTTGCGCCGTGGAAGATTCCGATGATTCTTGTTGTCATTGTCTTCCTTACCTACGGAAACTTGCGCGGCGTTAAAGAAGCAGGAAAAGCCTTTGCCTTCCCAACGTACTTCTTCGTTGGATCGATGTTTATTGTTTTTACAATGGGAATCTGGCGTCTTGCCAACGGAACTCTCCCAGTTTTAGATACCGATCTACCTGGCGCAGTGGAGCTTGGAGAAGGACAAGGACTGCTCACCGCTGCAGCAATCTTTATTTTGTTGCGCGCATTTGCAAATGGTGGCTCATCACTTACCGGGCTTGAAGCAATTTCAGATGGTGTTGCTCTCTTTAAAGCGCCAGAAGATAAGAATGCTCAGCGCACTCTTGTAATCATGAGTTGTCTCCTTGGAACTCTAGTTTTAGGTGTTTCTTGGTTTGCGCACCACATTCATGCAATGCCATATGAATCCGGAACTCCTACAGTTATTTCGCAGATCGCCAAGGCGACCATGGGTGACGGCGCCTTTGGCCAGTTCATGTTCATTATGGTTCAGCTCGCAACAATGCTTATTCTCTTTGCTGGCGCAAACACCACATATAGCGCCTTCCCATTGCTCTGTAACTTCGTAGCCACAGATGGGTATTTGCCGCGACAACTCACAAAACGTGGTCACCGTTTAGCTTTCTCCAACGGCATCTTGTTATTAGCTGGCGGCGGAATCTTCCTTGTTCTGATTACCGCGGGCTCGGTTGAGCATCTTGTCGCCTTCTACGCACTCGGTGTGTTTACCGGATTCACTCTGGCTGGATTTGGAATGGCCCGCTATTTCAAGCGAACACAACCAGATGGATGGAAAGTTAAATATGTAATCAATGGACTTGCCGGATCTATCTCGCTCTTGATCGTAATCATTTTCTCAGTTGTGAAATTTACTCAAGGTGCGTGGTTAGTTCTTGTAGTCTCACCAATTCTTGTGGCCTCTTTCTTGCGCCTTCGCCGTCAATATACAAGTGAGCAGGCAGCACTTTCTGTGAAGCAAGAGCATGAACGTGCAACTTCTATTGCTCGACATGATGTGACCGTTCTTGTCGATAACGTCGATCTTGCTACCGTCGGAGCGATTCGTTATGCGCGAAGCCTTAAGCCACGCAAACTAAGCGCTGTTCACTTTGTAATTGATGATCGCCGTGCCGCAGATATTCAGAAAGCATGGGCAAATTCAGATGCACTTGATGACGTCACGCTAGAGCTCATCGATTGCCCAGATCAGCGTCTGCCTAATGCTGCACTCGAATATTCATTGCGCATGACAGAAAAGCAAGATGTCGAGCTCACGCTCTTACTTCCTCGACGTGCATACTCAGGATTCTTAGGTCGCCTACTTCATGATCAAACTGCGGAAAAGATTGCGGCTCCAATTTCGCAGTTGCAGAGAGTTGTAGCAACGATTGTTCCATTTGACGTGAATCGCATTCTCTCTGGTTCAACGCCTCAAGTTGTTAAAGTTGCAAAAGAGAAAGTTCCTGTGAAACCAGTTGCATTTAAGCCTGTAGAAGATGTAATCCGAAATGTTGAACCAGTTAGCCACTATGCCGAAAACTTAACTCCTATCGGAGAAATTCAATGGCGTAAGCGAGCCCAGGTGCAAGGTCGCGTAACTTCAATTAAGAGCGCTCCTCGTGGATCTGCTCCATATCTCCAAGTTGAGGTGTGGGATCAGACCGGCGGAGTAACGCTTCAATTCTTAGGTAGACGCGATATCGCTGGTCTCGAAGTTGGTTCTCAGATTCGTGCTGAAGGAATGGTTGGCGAAGAAGAAGGTTCGCTGACTATCTTGAACCCTTCATATGAATTACTTGTCTGAGAAGAAATCTTTCAGTAACTGAGCACACTCGTTCTCACGGATTCCTGAAGCAACTTCGACCTTAAAGATCGAGCGTGGATCTCGCAATACATCCCATACGGATCCAACTGCCCCTGCTTTCTCATCCCAGGCGCCAAAAACGAGGTGGCTAATGCGTGATTGAGCAATTGCACCGGCACACATTGCACATGGTTCGAGCGTGACGATCAAGGTACAACCGTCGAGACGAGATTTCTGTAAACGTGTAGCTGCATTTCGAATTGCAACAATTTCGGCGTGTGCTGTCGGATCATTATTGGCTTCGCGCTCATTAAATCCGGTACCGATCACAATTCCATCTGCATTAACAACAATTGCCCCAACTGGTACATCTCCAGTTGCGAGCGCACTACGAGCGATTGTGAGCGCTTCACCCATTAGCTCTTGATGATTGAGAATTTTATAACTCCAATAATTGCGTGAATTCCTCGCCGAATCCTAGCCGACTTGCAATTGCTTCTAGTTGCTCATCTGGAAAGAGATCTGGGTCATCACATAGAGTTGAAAGTTCCATTCGGTGCACACCGATATCAGAGATAATATCTAGATCACCGGCAGGAAATGGTTCATCGTCTTCTTCAGGCATATCTAAATCGCAGAGATCAATAAATTCTGCTGCAATTTCATAATCAATTGCACAGGTAATGTCACTTAGAAACAACTTGATATGAGAGCCAAGAACTCGAATGATCATAAAAAATTCTTCATCAATTGCCAGTAGAGCTAAAGCGCCACCATTTGTCTGCTGAGATTTAAGTCGCTCAATAATCTGAGGAAGATCTTGCGCATCCGGCAACAGAGCGAGAGACCACCGGCCATCTTCATGCCATGCAGCAACGGCAATATCCACATCGTTGATGAGTGGCTCGCCTGCCTGATCATGTGACACGTTGCTCATATTCCCACTCATTGGGGTGGAATGAAAGGGCGGTAAGGTACGGGTTATGAAAGTTCACGTTGCCGACCATCCTTTGATATCCCACAAATTGACTGTTCTGCGCGACAAGAACACCGATTCACCAACCTTCCGACATCTCGTCGAAGAGCTCGTGACCTTGCTCGCCTACGAGGCAACGCGTGATGTGCGCGTGGAGAAGGTCGAGATTGTTACTCCAGTCCAACCAACAACTGGTGTGAAGTTGGCCGAACCGCGTCCTGTTGTTGTTCCAATTCTGCGCGCTGGTTTAGGAATGCTCGAGGGAATGAGTCGTCTCGTTCCTACTGCAGAAATTGGTTTTCTTGGAATGGTGCGCGATGAGAAAACTCTCAAGGCAAGCACTTACGCAAATCGTCTTCCTGAGGATCTATCTGGTCGCCAATGTTTTGTTCTCGATCCAATGTTGGCAACTGGTGGAACGCTCGTTGCAGCGATCAACTTCCTTATCGAACGCGGTGCAACTGAAATTACTGCGATCTGTATCTTGTCAGCACCTGAAGGAATTGCAGTCCTTGAAGAAGCATTTAAGGATTCGGGTGTTCCAATCAATTTGGTAACTGGTGCACTCGATGAACGACTCAACGAGCATGGATATATCGTCCCTGGTCTTGGCGATGCTGGCGATCGACTGTACGGGGTTGTCTAAATGGCATCTACCTCACCGGGGTACGGGATAACGATTCGTGTTGAAGGATCTCCAGATCTTCAGCCAGTTGCTCTGATTACATCAGCGCTATCTGTTGCAGGCGCAACAATTACCGCACTCGATGTTGTTGAATCTTTACTAGATCGTGTTGTCATTGACGTAACGTGCGACACGGTCAACGCAGACCACGCTGATGAAATTACCGCCTCTCTCAACAAAATTGATGGTCTAGTTGTTCGCAAAGTCTCAGATCGCACCTTCTTGCTCCATCTAGGTGGCAAAATTGAGATTGCATCGAAGGTTCCGCTAAAGACTCGTGATGATCTATCGCGTGCCTATACCCCTGGTGTTGCACGCATTAGCCAGGCGATTGTCGATGACCCAACAAATGTCAGACGACTAACAATGAAGCGCAATACCGTTGCAGTTGTCACAGATGGTTCAGCTGTATTGGGCCTTGGAAATATCGGACCAGCAGCTGCACTTCCTGTGATGGAAGGAAAAGCCGCACTCTTTAAGCGCTTTGCTGATGTCGATGCCTGGCCAGTCTGTTTAGATACACAAGATGTCGATGAGATTGTGCGAACTGTTCAGTTGATTGCTCCTGTCTACGGTGGCATTAACCTGGAAGATATTTCAGCGCCACGATGCTTTGAGATAGAGGCACGTCTTCGCCAACTACTTGATATCCCTGTCTTTCATGACGATCAACATGGAACAGCAATCGTCGTCCTTGCAGCGCTAAAGAATTCATTGAAGTTAGTGAAGAAAGATATCTCTGCAGTAAAGATTGTTATGAGTGGAGCTGGCGCTGCTGGACAGCTGTTGCTCGCTTGTTGGTTAAGAGCGGTGCGAAGAACATCATCGCCTTCGATAAAGATGGTGCAATTAATGGCTCACGTAACCGTGACGATGAAATGCGCGCTTGGTTTATCGATCACTCCAATCCAAATAACTTTGCTGGCACTATCCATGAGGCAATGTCCGGTGCTGATGTATTTATCGGTGTGAGTGCACCTAATGTGCTTGCCGAATCAGATATTGCATCTATGGGCGAGAAATCAATCGTCTTTGCACTTGCTAATCCAGATCCAGAAGTTGACCCTGTCATTGCTCGCAAATACGCCGCTGTGGTTGCAACGGGGCGTAGTGATCAACCAAACCAGATCAACAACGTACTTGCTTTCCCGGGAATTTTCCGTGGATTACTCGATGCGCAAGCCAATCAAATTACAGATGAACTACTCATCGCTGCCGCTAACGCGATCGCAGATTGTGTCTCTGCCTCACAACTGAACGCTTCATTTATCGTGCCGAGCGTCTTTGATCCTCAAGTAGTTACGAAGGTAGCCGCCGCCGTGAAGGCGAGTGTATGAGTGATTTAACAAGGTTTTTTGTTGATAACTTTGAAAATTTAGCGCCGTTTATCTTTTATCTAGTTGTTGGCATCATTATCTTTATTGAAACCGGAGTCCTCCTCGGTTTCTTCTTGCCTGGCG
>Ga0247838_1006848_pt1 | contig 10488 bp, 9 predicted proteins | sample LaCruzMarch2015__5_FD_189097 | JGI IMG/M metagenome (GOLD analysis project Ga0247838, IMG submission 189097) | Freshwater microbial communities from meromictic Lake La Cruz, Castile-La Mancha, Spain - LaCruzMarch2015_15m | ecosystem: Environmental > Aquatic > Freshwater > Lake | place: Spain... | reverse complement strand
CCGGAACGCACCGGTCCGGGTTCCAGGCATCTACAGTTTCCGCCAGCTCGGCTTCAAAACCGAAACCATCAAGGGATGGAACACCGGCGCCTACTCGCTGAAAATCTATATGCCGGGGGACATCTCGAAGGATGATGACAGCAATGTGGAACTGAGGCTGCACTTCGTCTACGGGGCCGGTTTGCGAAAGGATTCCTCCTTCAACATTTTTATCAACAACCAGTTTCAAACCGCGATCCGGCTCAAGGAGATCGAGGGGGAACTTCACTCCGACCACAGGGTCTATCTCCCGATGCAGGCTTTCCAGCCGGGGCTCAACGAGATCAGCCTCGCCCCGAAAATGGTTCCGCTGGTTTCGAACCAGTGTGAGATTTTGCAGGATGAAAACCTGCAGTTCACGATGTATGAGGACTCGGCGTTTGTGTTTCCAAAGGCCATGAGGAAGGCCCGCCTGCCAAGCCTGGGCCTGTTCTCGCAAACCGCGTTTCCGTATTCCGCACCGCCCGACGGGGTCGAGACAGCCATCTTTGTTGCGGGCAAGGAGGTGGAAACGGTCTGTGCGGCCTGGACGCTGCTGGGGAAAATGTCCCAGATCTCCGGCGCGCTGCTCTTTCGCACGGAAATCTCCCAGAAGTTGCCGCGCAGCCGCAAGAGCCTGATCGCCGTGGGCCCGAGGGATGAAATTCCTCCTGAGCTGCTTGGCAAGGCCCCGGTCTCCCCGCTCCAGGTCGGGAAGATGCGATACGTCGTGAGCACCAGCCCGAAGCCGGAAAAGTTCGCCACGTCCTCGATCGAGGAATTCCTCCAGAAGATGCGCGGCCAGTCGGCCGCCCGCAACGAGCCTGAACCTCCCTCAACGGTGGAGATGAACATGACGGCCGATCTCATCGACGACGTGGTGGCCGCGCAGTTCGAGTCCCCGTTCCACACCGGCTACCCGGTTACGCTTTTCACAGCCTGGGATTCCGACAATCTTCTCGCCGGCATGAACATGCTGCAGGAGCGCGAGTTCTGGGACAACCTTTCCGGGGATCTGGCGGTTTGGAGCACGCGTCCGGACTCGCTGGCCGTCGCAAAAGTCGGAAGCGATTTTATCTACAAGGCCACCAACCTGGTGACCAGAGTCTCCAGCCGGTTTGACCAGCAGCCATGGTTCTTCGCCGTGATTCTGGTCATCATTCTGGTGCTCGTCGCTCTTGGCATCCGCTCCATTCTCCGCAAGCGCGAGCATCCGGAATAGGTGAAAATGCCCGGGAAAAGCCTCATGGCGGGACTCGCCTTTGCGGTGCTTGTCTTGGGCGGTCTCTTATACTGGCTCATCGTCATGAACGATCCCTGGCGGCTGCCACGAGGAGACTGGTCACGATACAAGAAGCATTTTGTATCGCCCGAAGGCCGGGTGATTGACACCGGGAACGGGGGCATAACCCACAGCGAAGGCCAGGGCTACGGGATGATTCTTGCCGAGGCCTACGGTGACAGGGCGACCTTCGACCGGATCTGGAACTGGACAAAAACAAACCTTCAGACCCGCCCGGATGACAAGCTGTTTTCCTGGTTGTGGAGGCCCTCCTCAGAAGGGGGATCCGTGGCCGACCCCAACAATGCCAGCGACGCGGAAATCCTCATCGCCTGGGCGCTGGTGCGCGCCTCGAAGCGCTGGGGCGTCTATGCCTACGAGCAGGCTGCGGCTGGGATTCTTGTCGAACTGAAGCGCCTGGCAGTCAAGGACACCCCCCATGGCCCCGTCCTGCTCCCTGGCGTTCAGGGGTTTGACCTGGACAACGCGCTCATCATCAATCCCTCCTACTACATCTTTCCGGCCTTCGATGCGGTCTCGAAAACATTTCCCGGTGGCGGGTGGAATCAACTCGGAATGTCGGGGCTTGCCATGATCCCTGCTTCACGTTTTGGCAAATGGAGTCTGATTCCGGACTGGGTTCGCGACGAAGGCGGGATCTATGGATTGAAAACCCAGTTCCCTCCCGATTTCGGCTACAATGCGATACGCGTCCCGTTGCACATTGCCTGGAGCGACCCCCGCTCGCCGCTGCTCGCGCCGTTCGCCGACTTCTGGCAGGAATTTCCCGGGCTGTCCGGCATGCCTTCCACCGTGAATGTCGAAACCGGGGCCTTCGGACCGGACCCCGCCCTTCCCGGCATGCAAGCGATTGCACGTTTTGTTCTCGCCTGCCGGCAGGGAAAACCGTTAATTGTCCGCGATATTCCTCCGCTGATGCCAGACGAACCATATTATTCCGCGAGCTTGAAGCTGCTGACCAAGGTGGCTGTGCGCGAATCGCTGGGAGGAAAACTGTGAAGTTCCGGATTTTTTGCGCGTTGCTTTTCCTGTCGGGCGCACCTGCGGTCCGGGCGCAGGACATGATGCCCTCGCAGCAGCCGGAGTCGATCGCGCTTCCTTCTGACGTGGAAGCTATCCCATCCCCGACGCCTTCCCTTTTTGTTCCGGTCGTTCCCGGAATGCCCAGGCCATCGGGGCAGGGGACCCCCCGTTCCCCGGTGTTTCTCCCGGCGGATATTCCCGCCCCGGCGATTCAGGCGACTCCGACGACGACGGATATATTGCCGGGAGATGCCGCCCTCCTTTCCGAACCGGCCCCGACGCCGGCCCGTCCACAGTCCACACCTTCCCGGCGGGCGCTCCCGACTTCCAAGCCGGCCCAACCGGCGGAATCCCCGCAGCGTCAGGAACCGCAGGTCAGCCAGGCCCAGATCAGCAGCTGGGTGACGCAGGCCACCGAGAAGCAGGATTCCAACCTCGCCACGAAAGCCGGGTGGGCCTACTTCAACCGCGGAGAATACTCGTCGGCAGGCATGTGGTTCAATCAGGCTCTGGAGTGGAGTCCCGGCTACGGGGAGGCCGCCTACGGGCTGGCGTTTTCAAAGTTCCGCGAAGGCGATTTGAGCAGCGCAGAAGCCATCGTGAATTTCCGGGGCGACAGCTATCCGAAAATGCGGGTGCTGAAGGGCGACATTTCCTCGCGCCGTGCGGTTGAGGCCTACGAGGCGAAAAACTATGCGAGGAGCCGGGAGCTCATGTTGCAGGCCTCGCAGGCGCGCCCGCTCAGCCGGAACGAGCAGACCGTGCTGGCCTGGGACTACTATTACCTGAAGGACTACAACAAGTCCGCTGAGCTGTTTGAAAAGCTCTACCGCTCCTCGCCGAGCGAAACCACCGCCCAGGGGCTCTACGCCTCGCTCGCCCGCACCGGAAATTACGAAAAGGTGGACACCATCGGCGAAACCACCAAGGGGCCGCTCAAGACCATGTATGGCACCTCCGAGGCGAAGCGCTACTTTAAGGCGGACCTCTTCGTCGCCGCTGCGGGCGCAGGAGGGGAAAAAATTTACCGCGTGCTGGAAAACTACACCTCGCCCAGTATCGCTGCCGGCTTTCAGTTCTGGGGCAAGTCGGGAACCGAGGGCGAAGGCAAGCTGAATATGGCCGCCATCCCGATCATCTCCGGCCGGATCTACCCGACGAACAAAACCATGGTCTCCGCGCAGATCTCCCGCATCACCCTCAACTCCGGCGACCTCGCGGATTTCTCGGTCGTCGGAAAATACCCCTCCCCCGTCACGACCACCGTCAACGGCGTCACCACGACCGCCGTCCCCGCCACCCCTTACAGCGTCACTCCCACCACGTCCTACAACAACCTCTACGATTTTTCCGTTCACTTTGAATACCAGGACTGGATCACCTGGTTCGCCACGTTCGGCATCACCCCCTCAGGCGGACCAATCAACTCCAAACCGATCGGCGACATCGGCATGATGTGGCGCGACGAAAAAGGCTACGTGGAGGCAAAGCTCTACTCGAAGGCCGTCAAGCAAAGCATCCTTTCCTACATCGGCATGGTCGATCCCTATTCCGGAAAATCCTGGGGCGCGGTGACGGAATCCGGCGGCAGCCTCTCGGTCTTCCGCTCCATCGCTCCGAAGTGGACGATTTTCCTGAACGGCACCTATGCGGTTCTGGACGGGACGGACGTGAAGGAAAACACCCGCATCGCAGGCACCGCAGCGGTCGCCTACGAGTTCACCGCAAAGAATTTTGAATACATCACGCTCGGCCTGGCGGCGTCCTACGAGGCCTACGACAACAACCAGAACCACTTCACCTACGGCAACGGCGGCTACTTCAGCCCGGAATACCTCGGCCAGATCCTCCTCCAGGGCCAGTTCCTGACGACCGAGGGGAAGAAGTGGATCGCTGCCGGTTCGGTCGGGCTTGGCGTGCAGAACAACAAGCAGGCCGCCAGTCCCTATTTCCCTCTGGATCCCGACGGCCGGAATTTCGAATCGCAGGAATCAAGCACCGTCATCGGCATGATCGCCGCGGAGGGCGCCTACATGATCTCTCCCCAGTGGCTGATCGGCGGAGAAGTGGGCTACGCGGTCACGGCCGACTATAACGAGGGGACGATCGGTCTCTTCGTGCGCTACTTCTTTGAACCCCGGAACGGGCTGCTGCGCACGGACCTCGGTCTCGACCGGCCGTAGACCGGAGGGTTTGTCTCCAATCCGTGGACACGGGAATTCCTCAATGCTGGCTCGCGCCCAACGCGCCGCCGCTTGAGGTGGATTTCGGCTGCCATCGCGGGGCTTTCCTCACCGGCGCGGCCTCCGCATTTCCTGAAGGAAATTTTCTCGGCATCGAAAAGCAAAGCTTGCGCGTCGAGGTCTGCAACAGGCGCTTCCTCCGGCTTGGCCTGAAGAACGCACTCGCCATCCGCGGCGAGGGAGAGCAGGCGTTGAAGGAATTTCTGCCCGACGCCAGCGCGGCTGCACTGCACGTCTCGTTTCCGGACCCGTGGCCGAAGCGCAGGCATGAGCGCAGAAGGCTCGTGACCGCCGGATTTCTCGCCGAAGCCGCCAGGGTTCTCCGCCCCGACGGGATGCTTCGGCTCATGACCGACGACGCCCCCTATTTTGACCAGATGAGAAGTCTGACCTCCGCGGGCTGGATCGAAATTCCATGGGACGACGGCATCGCCCGTCCGCCGACCACATTTGAAAAGGCATTTCTCGCGCTCGGAAAAATCCCGTTCCGGCGCGCGCTTCGCCATGCTTGATCCTGCCGCCGTGTGGACATAGGGTATTTGTTCCATGAAACGCGTCTCGATCTACGACACCACCCTGCGCGATGGCACGCAGGGCACCGGCATCTCGTTCTCGGTGCTGGATAAGATCCGTGTCGCCGTGAAGCTGGATGCGTTCGGTGTGGACTATATCGAGGGCGGATGGCCTGGATCGAACCCGCGCGATGTCGCCTTTTTTGAGGAGGCTGCCAGGCGGGAGTGGAAGCACGCGAAGATCGCAGCTTTCGGCAGCACACGGCGCGGCGGGATGGACGTCCAGGATGATGCCCAGGTGCGCACGCTCCTCGAGGCGAAGACGCCCGTGGTCACGATCGTCGGCAAAACCTGGCTCCTGCATGTCACGGAGGTGCTCAGTGTCACTCCGGAAGAAAATCTTGCGATGATCACCGAGACGGTCGCCCATCTGAAGGCAAACGGCCGCGAGGTATTTTACGACGCCGAGCATTTCTTCGACAGCTACAAGGATGACCCCGCGTATTCCCTGAAAACCGTGAAGGCAGCTCAGGATGCCGGAGCCGACCTTGTCGTGCTTTGCGATACGAACGGCGGATCTCTTCCGGATGAGGTCGGCAGGATCACCGCGGAAGTCATCTCCGCTCTCGGTCGAACAGTCGGCATCCACACGCACAATGACAGCGGCCTCGGTGTCGCGAACGCGCTCGCGGCGGTTGCCGCCGGGGCGGGCCAGGTCCAGGGCACGGTCAACGGCTACGGCGAGCGCGTCGGCAACTGCAATCTCACAACGGTCATCCCCACGCTTCAGGTCAAGATGGGCCTGCCCGTTGTTCCCGACCTCGCGCGCCTGCGGGAGCTCTCCCGCTTTGTCGACGAGTTGGCAAATGTCCCGCAGGACATCCGAGCACCTTATGTCGGACCCGCCGCCTTCACCCACAAGGGAGGCCTCCACGTCCACGCTGTGCAAAAGCTCGCGCGCAGCTACGAGCACATGGATCCGGCGCTCGTCGGCAATGCCCAGACGATTTTGGTTTCCGATATGTCCGGCCAGAGCAATATCCTCGCGAAGGCGAAGGAGCTCGGGTTCGAATTTCAAAAGGGCGCGTCCGAGGTCGCTGCCATCCTCCGGCAGGTGAAGGAAAGCGAGGCGGCGGGATACGAGTTCGAGGCTGCGGACGCTTCGTTCGACCTGCTCGTGCGGCGCACGCTCGGCCGGCACCGCCCGCTTTTCGACCTGCGCGAATATCATTGCTCTTTCCGCCGTTCGGCCCTGCACGGATTCACCACCTGCGAGGCCACGGTCAAACTCCAGGTCAACGGGATTTCGGAATACACGGTCGAGGAGGGTGACGGCCCGGTGAACGCTTTGGATGCCGCGCTCCGCAAGGCCCTGCGTCCTTTCTATCCGTGGATCGACGATCTGCGGCTCGCCGACTACAAGGTGCGCATCGTGGACGGCTCGCGGGGAACCGCGGCTCGCACGCGCGTTCTCATTGTTACAACCGACGGACACGCCTCATGGGGCACGGTCGGGGTCTCGGACAACATCATCGAGGCGAGTTGGCTTGCGCTTGTGGACAGCATGGAATTTCACAGCCTTAAGCACCGCGCCGGCTGACCCGCCAATACACCCAGGCGGAAAGCCCGAGCAGCACAACCGCCCTTGCCAGTCCGCCTGCCGTCGTGACCCGGAAAATCTCCAGGGCTCCGAAACATGAGCACCGGACATCCAGCCCGCGCGCGAAAGCCGAGGCGTAAAGAACCACGAAGGCCAGGGAAAGCCCGGTCGCTGCCAGGGCTGCCGGACGGCTGAACCCCTTCAACAGAAGGAAAACTCCGACTAGCATCTCAAAAACCGGGATGCCGAGCGCCAGTGGTGCTATTGCCCAAGCCGGCAGCATCCGGAAGGCTGCCATCCCTTCCGCAACCCCGGAGGGGTCGGGCAGCTTGAGCACGCCGGCCGAAGCCAAAATCAGGGCGAGGAGGATGCGCGCGATCATCGGGAAATTCCTGCCGCAGACCACTCCTCCCACCCCCCCGCGAACACCGCCACATCGCGGCAGCCCATCTTCAACAGTGCCCGGGCCACCACCCCGCTGTCCTCGCAGTCGCCCCCGGAACAATACACAATCAATGGCCTGCCGAGGAAAACCCCTGCAGGAACTGTGTTCTTGATTGCGGAAATTGAAAGATTCACCGCGCCTGGGATGTGGCCCTCCTCGAAAAAATCGGATTCGCGCGCATCAATGAAAACCGCCGAGCCAGCCCGCCAGGCGGACTCGGCTGCCGCCATATCAATCACCGCAGGTTCTTTCACCCCCTCCTCCTTCATCCTGGATGCGCGGTCGCGATAGGGGAATGGCAGCGGGTCCGGGCGGATCCGGTTCGCCAGGATTCCCGCAGCAAGCGACAGCACAAATGCCAGCGCCACGAGAGCCAGATCCCGAAAAAATATCCGATGCAAAACACCCCCCATATTCCGTGCCCATTTACCTCAAATCCCGCCTCCGACACAAAACAATTGTCCCCCGCGCCCGTCCATCCGCTTCACAATAAATGTCCCAGCCGGGACATTTATTGTGAAATGCTTTCACCGGTCAGGGAGGATGACCCGGAGGATGAGCTTGTGTTTTTCTTTGTCCGACGTCCGGACGATGGCCATCTTGACCTGCTCGCCGGTGCGGTTGCCGGCATCGAAGCGGACCAGGACGGATCCGGCGCCGCCCGGCGGGATTTCCTGGATGTCCGCCCTCGCGGACGTGCATCCGCAGGAGGTCTGGATGCCGGTGATCTTGATGATTTCTGATGTCGCATTCCGGAAAGGGAATGTTGCCACATACACCTTTTCCCCCGGCCGGTAATCCATCCCGCGAAATGTCGTCTCCCACCCGAGGCCGGCAAAGAGCGGACTCGCCAAGAAAAGGAAGATCAACCCGGAAATGAAATGGTTAGGAAGCACGAGCCCCTTCTCGTCTCTGACGCTCGAAAAATGAACACAATTCTTTGATGGCGGGAAACGATTCCGGTTGCGGCCTCTTGCCGGACATCTCTTTCAGTGTCGAACCGTCAAGTTCAACCGGCAGGACTTTCTCCAAGCTGGCACCTGCGATCCACGGCGCGCGAACGCGGCGGGTGCATGACAGGAAAGTGAAAAAGGAACAAGCGCGATAGAGATTTGGCTTGTATATGTCTAGCTGCTAGTCATTATTGCCCGATGAATGGAAAAATCGCCCGGCAACGTCAGGAGCTTCTCCTGGAAATGGCACGCATCGAACGAATGGAAACAGGCTCGCTTTCCGAGGAATATCGCGAGGTGCCCGCCTCCGGAGGACCACCCCAACGCCAGGGTCCGTATTTCAAGCATCAGGCATGGGTGGATGGGCGCAACCGCACCCGCCGGATCCCCGCTTCCGAAGCCCCCGCCCTTCGCGAAGCCGTCGAGGGCCGCCAGCGCTTTGAGTCCCTCAGCGCCGAGTTCATCGAACTGACTGTGGCGGCCACCCGCGGAGAAGATCCGGGTAAAAAAAACTCCGCGAAGCTTTCGGGCAAGAGCGCTGCAGCGAAGCGCAAGCGTTCCTGAACGAGGTTCGAGCCCGGTTGGAAAGCGGCGAGCGGCCCGCGATGGACTTGCTGGAAGCGGGCCTGCGCCAAGCCCTCTTCCGGGACGGGGCCCGCATGATCGAGAGCCTGCTCAACGACCCGCTTTACCAAGGGGCCGCCCCGCAGGTGCTGCCAGGCGAAAAGTGCTACCACCGACGGGGGAAAACCGTGGAGACCCTCTTCGGGGAAGTCCACCTGCTGCGCGACTATATCGTGTCCAAGGATGGCGGGAGCCGGGTGCCGTTGGACCAAAGCCTCGGGCTCATCGAAGGCTACTCTCCGGGACTGGCCAAAATGATGGCCCGCATGGCCGCACAGGAAAGCTTCGAGTCCGGGAGTAAAGACCTGTTCTTCTACGCGGGCGTCCGCGTCGGGCCGCAGGCTATCGCCCGCATGGCGCAACTTGTCTCCCCACAAATGAGGCAGGCGCAAAGCCGGGTTGTCGCCGCCCCTCCACCGGCCTCCATCCCGGTCCTTTATGTCGAGGCGGATGGGACCGGGGTTCCGGTGCGCAAAAGCGAAGCTCAGGGCCGCAAAGCCAAAAACGGCGAGGGTGATGCCAAAACCCGAGAGGTCAAACTCGGGGCGATCTTCACCCAAAGCTCTCTGGATACGGAGGGAAAACCTCTGCGCGATCCCGACTCCACCTCCTACGTGGGAACCTTCCTGTGCAGCGAAGACTTCGGGGCTCTGCTGCGGCGCGAAGCTTTTGCCAGAGGATATGACCGCGCCGAAAAAACCGTCTATCTCGGGGACGGGGCCCCCTGGGTCTGGGAGGTTGCCCGCATCAACTTCCCGCAAGCCACCTGCATCCTGGACTTCTACCATGCCGCCGAACACTTGAGCCTGCTCTCCGAGTCCCTCTACGGTGCCGACCCCGAACGCGCCAAATCCCAAGCCAAGCTTTGGAGAGACATGCTCTTGGAGGACCGCCTCCAGGACGTCCTGGCTCGGGCCAGGGCAGATCTGCCGGACATCCCAACCCCTCGTCAGGAGGCAGAAAAGCAGATCGCCTACTTCGAAACCAACTCCTCCCGCATGGCCTACGCCACCTTCCGCGCCCAAGGCTTCTTCATCGGTTCGGGCGTCATCGAGGCTGGCTGCAAAACTGTCGTCGCAAAACGCTTCAAAAACTCCGGCATGTTTTGGTCCCTCCAAGGCGCTCAAAACGTCCTCGACCTCCGAACCTCTCTCCTGTGCAACCGCTTTGACTCCCAGTGGTCCGCCAGAAATCAAATAGCCGCATGAACCTCCGTAACTTTCCCGTCATGCACCCCCGGCCGGGCCTGCGCTGCGATTTGCGTTGTCAATTGAGCCCGGGGTTTGCATGCTGGCACGAGTGCTCGAGCTCAAAGATGTCACATTGTTTATCGGAAGCGGGGACGATGTCCGGCCGTTGCTTTCAGATGTCAACGCCTCGTTTCCCAGAGGGCATTTCGGTGCGATCATTGGATCCTCGGGCTGCGGGAAAAGCACCCTCCTCAAGGTGATCACCGGCATCGCCCCGGGCGATGAGGAGGGAACGATTTTTTGGAATGGCAGAAATGTCACCGAGGAGGACTTTTCCCCGTCGGAGATCGGATATGTCCCCCAGTTCAGCATCGCCCACGAGGAATTGACCGTGCGCGAGTGCGTCGGCTATGCCATGCGCCTCCGGGTGCGGGGGATGCACCCGCCGGCACTCGCGGAGGCGGTCGAGGGGATTCTGGAGGAAGTCGGAATGGCCGAAGTCCGCAACCAGCCTGTGAGCGTGCTCTCCGGCGGCCAGAAGCGGCGTCTCGCGCTCGCGATGGAGCTGGTGAGCAAG
>Ga0247838_1006837_pt1 | contig 10508 bp, 3 predicted proteins | sample LaCruzMarch2015__5_FD_189097 | JGI IMG/M metagenome (GOLD analysis project Ga0247838, IMG submission 189097) | Freshwater microbial communities from meromictic Lake La Cruz, Castile-La Mancha, Spain - LaCruzMarch2015_15m | ecosystem: Environmental > Aquatic > Freshwater > Lake | place: Spain... | reverse complement strand
TGCTGCTCCACATCGACATCGAAGTTGCCGACCATCACGATTCCGCCCTCGGCGCGGATACTTTCCTTGCCGCGGCTGAACTCACCGGAGGCCATGTAACCCTTAAGGATGTTGACGCCGTCTTTCTGATCAAACGAGACGCCGGCCACCTCGTCGAAACAGACCACGTCGTATTGGCAGACCAGGCCGCGCTGGCCATTGCCGTTATTAACAAACATCTTGGCGACAGTGGCCTTACCACCTGAGATCAAGTGGGAATAGGGGGAGATCTGCTGGAACAGGTGGCTCTTGCCTGTGCCGCGTGGGCCTAGCTCCACCAGGTTGAAGTTGCGCTCCACAAATGGAGCCATGCGCAGCAACACCACCATCTTGGCCCGTTCATCGAGGGCGGCTGGCTCAATGCCGATCGAGCGGATCAGGAAGTCGCGCCATTCAGCTGTGGTGAAAGCAGCTCGGCCCTTAGCAAGGATCCCCATCACATTGGGGTTGGAAATCTGGATCGGCCGCAGCCCGGCGATGCTGAATGGCCGGCCATTGCGCTCCTGGGCGATCACCGGGTCGTATTCGAGCGTCACCTCGGCGTAGAAGCCATCGGTGAGCATGCGCTCGTTGGCACGTACTAGCTCGTCGTCGATCTGGGCGTCCTTAATGGCCAGGCTAGGCACCTCTGCCGCGTAGGAATCGCTGCGGGTATCTAGACGGGCCCGCACGATGTCGATGATCTTGACGCTGCCTTGATCGCGGGCCCGTGCCTTGAATAGCTCCTCCTCTCCGGTGCGTACCGTTCGGCCCTGGAGCTGTTTCTCGACGATCTGCAGGCCTTCTTCTATCTCTGCTGGATCGGTGCTGGCGCAGTAGCGGCCCAGCAGGAACTCCACCACGTAGGTGGGTACCGGGTACTGGCGGGAGTATTTGCGGACCAGGTCTTTGCGAACCAGGAAGCCATCGAAGGCACTGGCCCCGAGCTGATCGAGATGGTCCATCTCGCTGGTGGCGGCGATGTCGGCGCTGCTCATGCGTTGTCTCCTCCCACCACGGTGCGGCGTTGGGCGATCACCCGGCCATCAGGGCTCAACAGCACCGCCACCACCACTGCACCTTCCAGCTCGTCATCTTCCACCAGCAGGCGGGCACCGCCATCGTCGATCGGTTTGGCCGTGGTAGCAACCGAGGGGCCGCCAGCGGCTTCTCGGCGCAGGTCTGCTGTCATGCCGGCCGAGCCGCCGCTCACCTCCAGGTTGCAGCGCAGGCCCTTCCAGCTGATTTCGCTAATAGCCGCAGTGGGCGCATTGCTTACTCCGCCTGAGACCACCAAAACTGGGGTGAGGCACTCCTGCAGGCTGATGCCGCCGTGGGCATAGGAGTAATTGCCCCCTGTGTTGAAGCAGGCAGCACCGCTCGGTGTAGCGAACTGCTCGCTGGGGTTCCAGCTCCAGGCGGCGGTGGGAACTGGCACCTGGGAGTCGCCCTTGATGGCGGCGCAGCGGGCCCACTTGCTGGCGGTGAGGTGCTTGGGCAGCTCAGCTATGGGCAGGCCATCGGGGCAGAACAACCAGCCGTGGTCGGTGACGATCTTCACGGAGCGCCAGCCGGCTTCCAGCAACTTCTGGATGCGGAGTGCCAGCCGCTCGATCTCCGGCTGGATCTGGCGCGGCAGGTCGTTTTGAAGCTGATGGCCGCGGTGATCGAGGTCACCAATCTCCAGCCAGCCGCGCGCCTCTGGGCCAGAAGGGATGTTCAAATCGTCGTCGCCCAGCACGGTGTAGCCCTGGGCGGTGAGGGCCTTGCGCAACTCGGCGGCACTGGTGGGCTTGCCCGAACGGAAGGTTGGAGCGAAATCTTCCGGTAGGGCCTGGCCCTGGATATCGCTGATCAGGGGCGTGATGGCGGGCTTGGCTGTGGCGGTAACGGTTGGTAGCCCCGCCCAGCGGGTGGTGAGGCTGCCGGTGATGCCCATCACCTCCAACGACTTCTGCAGCTGCCGGGCAACGTCGTAGCGGAGGCCATCAGCAAAAAACAACACCTCGCCGGGTGCGGCGGTGATGGCTCCTTGGTCTGCTGGAGTCGGCAGGCTGCTGCTGGCGACAGCTTTTTGGAAGCAGCTGGCGGTGTTATCCAGCCAGGGCCGTAGCAAGGCTGCGGCTGCCTTACGCACCACGTCTTCCTCGGCAGTGCTGGCCAGCGCCACGGCCTGCCAGGCGCTCAGATCAGCCTCCCAGCCATTGGTTGTGTAGGGCGTGATGAATTCCTCAGGGGTGACCCCGACTAGAGGTTGATCGGCGCGTTGGGCGAGCAGGCCAATCGGCTCAAGCAGCTTCGCCATGGGTGAAAGCCCGAGCTGGGCCCAGATCCAGTTGCGCCGCTCGCGGTGCTGGGCCTCCAGATCCCGCACGCAACGGCAGGCCTCGGCATGTGATTTAGCAGCTAGGCCCTGGAGAGCAGCATGCACTTGGTCTTCACAGGCGGCGTTGTGGGAGGGCCAGCGGGATAGGTCTTGCCCGCCTACGGCCAGGCCCATCTGCTCGGGCTCAACCCGTCGCAGCAGTTCGGGGATGCCCGGGAAGGCGGTGGGGTTTTCTGCAAAGCGCTGCCAGACCTTGTCCCAACTGCCCTTGCCTTTGGTAAGCCGTTCGGCAGCGGAGAGCTCACCATCTTTGGCTGGATCGAACTTGAGCTCTTTTTTCCAGGTGGAGAAAAGGACTGCCCACTGTTCTTGGCTGCAGCGCTGCTGGAAGGCCGGTGGATCCGCCATCCACTGCAGGAGGTCGCGGATCGCATCAGGAACCAAGTAGGCGTTGAAGTCTTCCGCTTCCAGCCGCTTGCCGCGCAGCTGCTCCAGCGGCACGGAGGCCACTTCAGCAAGAGCGCGGCTGAGAGCTGCTTTGGTGCCCTGATCGCCAGCCAGATCAAGGCCCAGGGCATCACTGGAGCTGAGGAAGGCGGCCAGGGTCCAGTCGCGTCCATTGCGCTGGAGCCAGAGGCTGCCGCGGAACATCAGCTCAATCAAAGGCTCCAGCGCCCAGGGGCAACCCTCGCCGGCACGCAACTCCTGGCGGCTGATGCCAGGGAGATAGATCACCGGGATCTGACCTGCTGCAACAACAGCTGCAGGCAAGCTGCCATCAACAAGGCAGCGCAGCCACAGCGCCGGTCCCTGCTGCTGCTCGGGGTCGTAGTCGCCGAGGCAAAGCAGCTCCGGCAGCTTTTGGCGCAGGAGCGGGATCAGCGGCTTCCATTCGCTGCGGGGATCGGTCCAGAGGATCGCGACGGGCGACTCTTCTGCATCGCCATGGACGTTGCAGCCGCGCAGCTTTTGGATCAGGGATTCGAGCAGGGTGCGGGGCATGACCATCAGGTTTCCCCCTCCTGGTTCAGGGGAGCTGACGGATCCTCAAGCTGAAAACCTTTTGCGCGTAGGCGGAGATCGTTCTCTTTTGCTGCCTTAGCTGCGCGATTTCGGAGCTCGTCAGCCGTTCGGAAACCACTGAGGTAGCTGGCTTCGTTGGCGGTGAGGGCACCGGGGTCGATGCCGAAGGTGTGGTGGATGGCATCAGGGAACTTCTCGCGCAAACGGCGGATCACCAACGGTTCAGGCTTGAGGGGCTTGAGCCGGCCGGCGTTCACCAGCGTAATGACAGTGGCAACCTGACCGCCTCCGGCCTGGATGTAGTCGGCCAGTTCGGCCAGGGTGCCGCCCAGGCAGGTCACGTCGTCGACAAGGACATAGGACGTGCCTGCTGTGACCGGCCCATCGAACTGGGGACGCAGTAACAGGCGCTCCATGGCCTTGGCGCCGGTGTGAAACACACGGGAGGCTTGCACGATCTCGGTTTCAACCTCTCCGCGCAACACCTCGGCGCAGGCACTGGCGAGCATGAGGGGGATGGCGTTGTCGCCGCTGGCCTCTCGGGCATAGGGCGCCACATAGGTGAGCTCCAGTGGCAGCTTGGGCAGGAGGGTGCGCAGAAAGTCCATAGCCAGATCCCAGACCAGATCAATGGCCGCGTCCTGCTCGCCAGCCTTGGCTTGCCGGTAGGCGGGATGGGCCTTCAGGGTCTGGTCGTCATCCCAGATCCAATAGGGCAACGCTGCGACGTCGGGAAATGGATGGCTGCGAATCCGCATGCTTCAACCCTCACCCCGATGCCTTGTCCTGACGGCTTCTTTCGCTGCACGGGTGTAGTGCAGATCATTCCAGCGATTGCCGTCGAAACTGTCGCCTGCAGGCGGTGCGCCTGGGACTGGGGCGCCGAAATCAGTGGCCATGGCTGGGCTGTTTTCATCCCAGCCCCAGAACCAGGGGAAGTCATCTTTGGAGCGCATAGGTTCATTACCTCTGTCTGCCTTACGTTTGATCTCGAATGGCTTTAAGCGCAGAATGCCGGCACCCTTTTTGCCGCCTTTGCGTAAAGAGGCATTGAGGAACGGGCGAATATTGAGGCGGATGCCGTCGTTGATGTCGGGATCCCAGCCGATCGCTTGCTGGTGCAGGGGCTTCCAGCGCACGAAGATGTCGTAGGGCGATTCGCCTTCGAGGATCTTCTTGAGTTGACCCTGAAGATCGAGGGCGGCGGCGTAGCGATCATCAGCACCATTGATGCCTTCGACCTGATCCTGCTTCTGGCGATCGATCCAGTCGCTCAGGTAGGTAAAGGTGAGTTTGTCCAGGGTTTTGCGGCCTTGGCCGTTGGGGGCAGCGAGCTTGTGGTAGTTCACCAGGGCGCTGAAGCCATGAGGATTACCATCCCAGATCTGCCAGATGAAGGGCCGGCTATGGAACAGCTTGCAGTGCTCGTTGAAGAAGGAACTGCGCAGCCAAGTGTCTAGATCAGGATCAGCATTCTTGGCGTTGTTATCCACTGCCGTCGCTAACAGCAGCTCGCGTTCTTTGGCCGCAGACCACTCTTCACCAAACGCAGCAGCCAGCAGCTTGCGCAGACGTTCAACGGCGGAGGCTTCGCCACGAACGGACGCCAGGCAGACGATGCCATCCTCATCAGCCAGAGCTTCCATGCCATCAGGGCCGAGGGATGGGCAATCGGGAAAACTGGAACCGGTCTGGCGGGGCCACTGGTAACCAACAAGCCTCGCTGCTGCCACGTGTAGTGGCTGAGCTGCACCGGCTGGGTGGCCGTTGAAAAGCCATTGCGTTGGGTCGCTAGAAAACGGTTTCGGTAATCCGTGCGGATATTTCTCCGCCGCCACCTTCTGCCAGCGCTCCAAGTCAAAGTTGACCTTAAGAAGTGTCTGATTCGTAACCTTGATTGATTGATCAATCTTGCGCACCTGAATATTAAAGTCGGGCGATGCACAAAAACAGAAGATCGCCGGCAGCATCCCCTCGTTCTCGCTCCAAATTACCCCAGTACCGTTATCGAATATTTCGCCCGTATAAATCGTTGATGGCAAAGAGCCCATCAAGCTGACAGCAATACCCTTTCTTCTCCAAGCATCAGCACCCTGAATGCTAGCAATGCCTTCGTCTGCCAGCTCGCGAAGCGGGCCTTTCCCGTCCATCCAAAGAATCACTCGCTCCTTGCCTCCATACGGGATGCTTGAGCCAACAGTCCCTTGAAGAAAAGTCCAGCCATTCTCAATCAATGGAAGCTCCCAGATGCAGAGCGCGAGCCGTTCCAGGTCGCCAGTTCTTAGGCCATACCTGCTATCAGCAAGATTCTTCAAGAAGTCTCGCGAAGATTGCTCCTCAAGAAGGAATCTCGCATCAGGATTCTCAAGCTGGGCTGACTGGAGTAGTGGCACGGCGGAAATCGTCAGCAGGGACGACGCTTTCCCTCCTGGTGTAGGCACGTCGCCAACATCTAGACCGCTAAATGCGGAGTCCGCATTCGGGATTGAATTTGTCGCGATGAGAAGAGCCACATTCACCACTTCTCCACCAATTGTTTCAAATGCACCAGGACCAAGTCTGGCTGCGGAGTTCCACTGCTTTCCCCTGAGCAACCCCTCTCTTAGTCTTTGGTATCGGCTTAAGACCATCCAGTTGGTCGGGGCAACCAGGGCAAAGCTGCCGGAGGAGGAGCTAAAACTAAGACAGCGTTCGACGAAGCAAGTAGCTAATTCGTTTTTGGCATCTCTGTGATGACCGTCGCAATAATCCCGCAAAATGTCATCTTGCTTGCTTCTGCTCAGGTAAGGCACATTTGTGGCAACGAGTGTGAAATGACTCGCAAGTATTTCCGCCGCTTTAGCCACGCCGCGCGCAGTCACGGCAATTTCATACGCGGTGTCGTCCTGGCGCTCCTGTGCTAGCGCCTGTTCCAGTAACGGCTGGAGTTCATGGAAATCGGCCACCAGCAAATCGCTCTCAGCAGCACGCGGGTTGATCAGACTGCCCAGCACCGAAGCTTTCTGGAACAGCCTGTATAGCCGCTCCATTCCATTCCCAAGCCGCTCGTTGTCATCAGCCATCGCCAGCCAGTCGGCTTCTCGCGTATTAGGCGCCAGGCCAGAGCAGGCGAGGTTCATCGCGGGCAACTGGCAATAGCCCAAGCGTCGCCATGCAGCTAGCGCCAGGTTGAACGCGCCAATCTGTGTGCAGCGCGGGTCAATTTCTAACCCGAACAGGTTGCCCTCGATGACCGCCACCACCGCTGCCGCCTCAATCAGCTCTTCCTCGGCCAGGCGCAACGCCACCAGTCGCTCGAACATCGCCACCACGAAATGGCCGCTTCCCATGCAGGGATCAAGGCACTTGAGTTCAGCTGCAGATCTCGGCCAGCCGCCAAAGTCTCCAGCCGCCGGCGTCCAGGGGCCATCGTCTGACTTGATGAACCGCAGATAGCTCCAAGGACAGCCGGTTAGGGCCACGGCCTGGCGGAGTTCCTCTTCGCTCTGGGCCGTTGTAGCCAGCTGGGGATTGCCAGCCAGCACCTTGCCTGCATGCCAGGCACCCAGGGTGTTGTCCAGCAGGAAGTCCACCATGTAGTCCTCGGTGAACAGCTGCGTCACCGGGGAGATTTCATCAGCGCCGATCTTGACGCCGGAGTCGTTCACCTCCTTCTTGCGCTTCGTCTGCCAGAACTGATAAGTCCAGCCCAGGCTGTCGCTGGCGGAAAAGGTCTCCGTTTCCAGCTCAGCAACCAGGCCCTGCAGCTGTTGGCGGATCTCCAGCGGCAGCTTCGCCGCCAACACCGGATCGTCCGTGCGGAAGATCTGCGGCAGCATTTCTTGAGCAAACTGCGCCGCCAGCCCCCAGAGATCTGTTCCTTCTTCTGCGGCGAGCTCCTCGCATTCATCCAGGCTGATCGACACCCCAGAAGACGGTTCGATCAGCAGCTGGTTCTCCGCCAAAAAGCGGGCGAACAGCATCCGGTGCCAGTGCTCATAAGCCATCTCCCGCACCAGCCGTTCGATGCTCTGCGTGCCCTTCTGAGGATCGCGCTGATCCCCCAGCTGGCGACCATGGGCCCGTAGGCGGTTGCGCAGCTTGCGCTCCTCCTCACTCATTGAGGCAAAGGGCTCGCTGGCACCAACTGCCAAGGCTGTGAGGGCATCCCGTGCCCCGCGCTCGGCCAACTCTCGGGCCTTCACCACGGTGCTTTCGAGGGTCTTGCGCAGATCGGAGGCGAGAGCGGTCATCGGGATCAGTTGATCTGAATTGGGCCGTTTTCCAGGGCTGCCTGCAGCTTCTGGCGTTCAGCAGCCCACCAGGCATCTAGTGCCGCGGGGTCCTTGAGCACCCCACTGCTGAGCTTCACAGCCTGGGTGGAGGGCTCCAGGGCCCTGGCCGCGGCGGTACGGGCTTTGGCGAATCGGGTGGGCATGCTCTCGGCCTGCTCTTTCCGGCCGGTGATGGAGCGTTGCTGGAGTGCCTCCAAGAGCTGGCTGCGTTCGACGGGCGCCACCGGTGGAACGGAGGCGGGCAGCTGCAGCGTTTGGCTGATTCGACTGCGCTCGGCTTCCGGCAGTTCCTGCCACTCAGCACTGGCCTGCAGTTGCTGCAGCTCGGCGGCCACTACTTGGCTCACCTGTTGCTGTGCCTGCTCCAGCTCGGCCGTGAGCGCCTGCTCCAGTTGCTGGAGCAACGGGGTCACGAAGTCGGTGGTGGGATCGAGCAGGGAGCGCTGGCTCCGAATTGCCTCCACCTGGGCCTCCAGCTCCTGGTGCACTGGCAATCCCTGGGACTGTTGCAGGAGAGCCTGCAGGCGTTCCCATCCAGGCTGACGTTTGTCCTTGAGGGCACCCAGGCTGCAAGCCTGATCCCACAGCTCCTGCAGCTGCTCCTTGGCCTCAAGGATCGCTTTGAGTTGCTCAGGCCCACTCTTTTGGCGCAGCTCCTTTAGGAGGGTGGCGTTTACTGGCGGGGGCAGCGGGGCCTCGCCACCGGATTGGAGCACCTTGTTCTCAAGGGCATCGAAGAACTCAACTGCTTTGGCTTCTTCCTGCCCTGATTGGGCCGTGACGCCGGCAATGCCAAACACGGCCCGCACCCCCATCTTTTCCTTAGCGGTGAGGCGTACCTCCTGCAAGTAGAACCGCGCCTTGCCGAGGCTCTGCTGATCGAGCTGCCCAACCGCAATCGGGTTGTTCTGGCTGTCCTTGGCGCTGAGGGTGCCATCGCGCAGCAGGGCCAGCAACACCGTATCCAATGCATCCTGCGGCCAGCCATAGGGCGCAGTGCGCAGCTCATCGCGAATTTTGCTGCCCTCCTTGCCGCCGCCGATGGCACTAATGACGACGCGGGCCACTGGATGGCTGTCATTTGAACCCTGATGGCCAACGGCTGAGAGCGGTGAATCGCTGCCATCTTTGGCGCGCTTCACGGCGGTGCCCCAGCTGCCGTGATCGGCCTTGTGGAACTCGGGGAATAGCCGGGCTAGTGCTGCTTCAGAAGCCGCGGACTGCAGCTTCTCGCTGAGCTTGATGCCGTACTCCTCGATGCCGCCGCCCTTGAGCACCAGGGCATTGGCGATCACATCGGCAATCAGCTCGTTGCAGTCGTCTCCTGCTCGGCTCTGGCGGCTTTGCATCGCCTGCCTTGCTTCCTTGCCTTCTGGTGTGGAGGGGGTGCCGTAGTGATCGAGCACCCGGCGAGCGGCCGTGGCATCAATGATCCGGCTTTGCAGTTCTTCCGCGCCTCTGCGCGGCAGGAACACATGCAGCACCGGATCATCGGCGCCGGCCTCGCGGGCGGCATCGCGCACCTCCTTGTCGCTGCAGCCCCAGCCATCGCGAATCCACACCACCACCTGCTCGTTCGAGGGCGCCGGTGGTTCGGGGTTAGGCCAGTGCACGATCGACCGCTGGATCTTGGCTTGCCCCTGCAGCAAGCGAACCGCCTTGAGTTCCTTCTGGAGCTCAAGGCCGAGGCGCTTCTCTCGCTCGTTGGTGATTTCGGCGGTGTCGCTGCGAACCGCCTGGCGCTTTTCCTCAAACAGGCGCTGCCACTGGGCGCCTTCTGTGGTCTGCAGGCGGTATTCCTCCAGCCCCGGCTGATCGCCCACCTTCATCAAGGTGCCGTCTTCTTCCATCGCCTCCAGCAAGCCGGCGATTTGATTGCGCAGGCGCCCGCTGTCCTTGTTTAGATCTGGCACCATCAGATCTGCCAAGGTGCGGGATGTGGCGCGAATGCCTTTATCGACGCTCTGCTCGCGCGGCAGCCGGCTGATCAAGAAGGCCAGCCCGCAGAGGCTTTGCTTGAGCATGCCCACCTCTGAACCATCCTTGCCGAGATTGGCGATTCGGTTACTGAGCTCATTTAGCAGTACACCTGAATTAACCAGGTCGTTCGCCATCGATGTGAACAACACATCGCCGGTGATCACCCGGCCCAGGTCTTCTTCTGCGATGTCCTTGACGGCGTCAAAGATGATCCGCAGCTGGGAGCGCAGCTGGCTGTTGGTGCCAGCTACATCAACGCTGCGGAAGCATTCCTCCCAGAAACGCCGGCGCGTGGGCAGCAGCGGGTAATCGGCTACCGCCACCTGGCGGTCTTCTGATCGCTCCTTGATCTGGCTGCCTTCCAGCTGCTTGGAAACCTCACCGGCATTGGCCTCAAGCATCTGCTGCACTTCTGCTTGGGCATCAGCGCGTTTCTGCAGGATCACCTTGCGGATTACCGTTTCTACGTCGGTGTCTGAAAGCTGCACCGTGATGCGGAAACGGTCCTTGAGCTTCTGCAGCTGCGGTGTTTCCGACGACAGCGCTGACTGGCCAGAAGCCACCAACATCACCCGACTGTTGAGTTCGGTCTGCAATGCCTCTGCTACCTCCACAAAGTCGGTGGCCCGGTCGTTGGAGTCGCCGATGTATTGCTGCACCTCATCGAGCACCAGCATTGTGTGGGGCAGCTCGCCGCCATTGGGTGCCAGTGCTTTGCGGGCTAGCTGTACGAACTCGGCGGTAGTGATATCGCTGTCGCTGTTGGGGTATTGCTGGCGAATCACATCCCGCGCCTCGCGGTTGCCGGCGGCATAGTCCGGGTCTTGCTCCAGCACGGCGCCGGCGATCAGTGGGCTCACGTAGAGCTCATCGAGCTCTTCCAGCCA
>Ga0247838_1006829_pt1 | contig 10513 bp, 10 predicted proteins | sample LaCruzMarch2015__5_FD_189097 | JGI IMG/M metagenome (GOLD analysis project Ga0247838, IMG submission 189097) | Freshwater microbial communities from meromictic Lake La Cruz, Castile-La Mancha, Spain - LaCruzMarch2015_15m | ecosystem: Environmental > Aquatic > Freshwater > Lake | place: Spain... | reverse complement strand
TTTCGGCGGATCGGCGTGAGGGCATTCAAATTGGGACTCGGGGATGTCCTAAGGAGCGATTTTTCGTGGTACGTCCCCGATTTTCCGCGGCGGAAAATTGCGTTAGCCCAACAAGCCATCGATGCTGACATCAAAAGTCCTTCTTGGCGTCACCCTCTTGGTTTGGCGGATCGGGAAACTCCATGCCGACACCATAGTTTATGGTGTTATCGCTGTGGGACCTGCACATAGTCTCATCGTCGTGACACGTGTTGTACGGGCGTCGAACGCGTTCCGCAATATCCTCCCAACGTCCCTGGAGCGCTTGGGGGGTCTGCACTGCGATGCTGACCAGAGCGCGGGCAGCTGACTTGCGCTTCTCCCAGTCTGAATCCCTTAGACGATTCTCCAAGAGTCTGATCCGTACCCCAAGCGCACGGGCATCGCCACTCTTCTCGAGACCTGTGATGTCGCCTTCAGTCCCCTTGATCCAATGCACCCACGTCGGCTCACCGAGACGCCCGAGAGCGGCAGCAGCGGCGCGACGCACATCGGGATTGCTAGCTCCGAGCGTCTGAATAAGCGGCTGGACGGCGCGCACATCACCAAGCTGACCGAGCGCTTCAGCGACGGCACGCCGGTCCGTACGAAGATTGCTATCTCCGAGCGTCTGAATAAGCGGCTGGACGGCGCGTACATCACCAAGCTGACCGAGCGCTTCAGCGACGGCACGCCGGTCCGTACGAAAATCCTCCAGTGCCAATAGGAGCAGATCAAGTGCCCGCTGGTCACCGCAATTGCCGAGACCTTCGAAATCGTCGCTTTCCCCTTTTACCCATTTCACCCAACTCGGTTCACCGAGACGCGTGAGCGCGGCAGCAGCGCAACGACGGACGTTGGCTTTGTAATGCACAAGCATACGAATAAGCGGCTGGACCGCAGAGCGATCACCAAGTTGTCCCAGAGCAATGCAGGCAGCCGCACCCACGGAGGGCTCTTCATCTCCAAGCGCTCTGACAAGCGGATCGAGTGACCGGGAATCACTCAACTCCCCCAGCGCGCTGGCGGCACTTGCTCGCACATCCCGATCCCCATCCCCCAGAGCTCGTATGAGCGGCTCCACAACGCGGGTATCATCCAAGAACCCTAGCTCTCTGGCAACTGTTGCAGCCCAAAGGGAATGGCTCCTGCCCAGCGCCAGTATCAGCGGCTCCAGAGCTCGCGCGTCACCGCATCTCCGTAGACCCAAGATATCGCTTGAGCCGTCCTCACCGCTGACCCAGCCCATCCAACTGTATTCACCTAGACCAGCGAGAGCCTTGGCGGCTTCGCGCCGCACATTGCCATCGCAATCTCCTAATATTGAAATGAGTGGCGACACGGCACGCACATCTCCTATTTGTCCCAGTGCTGCCGCAGCAAAACAGCGCACACCTCGCTCCCTGTCTTCTAGCGCCCCAATAAGTGCTTCAACTGCACTTGAATCTCCGATCTCTCCCAATTCTTTAGCCGCGCATTGGCGGACCTTCCAATCGGTATCCCTAAGCACATCAAGAAGCGGGCCGACGGCAGACGCGCCGCCTAGCTTGCCGACTAGCTGGGTGACGACTATTCTAACGTCAGAATCCCTATCGCCAAGTTGCGAAATGAGCAGATGAACAGCGTCATCCTCTGCAAACTTCGCGAGCAATCTCGAAGCATTGATTCGATGGCGTGGTTCCGGACTTGTTAGGGTTCGGATTAGCGTTTCCAGCAGCTGAGCTTGATCCATGCACTGTAGTGCTTGAGTGGCTGATGCTTCCAATAAATCCCATGCCTTCACCAGAGGCTCAATTGCGCGCGGATCACGTAGCGAGCCTAAGACCGCGGCTGATGTCTTGGCTTTGGCTCTGGCCAGTCTGACTTCCTCGTTAGTTACGTAATGCGCAGGCTTGTCGACCGCGTCAACCTTTCGGCAGTGCCACCAGAATCGCAGTGAAGTGAGCATGCTCTTATTCCTCCGTTTGCGTTTACAGTGAAAGATCGAGATATACGCGGGCCGCTTGAAGGATCTTCTCGGCCCTGATCTTCAACGGCGCACATTCAGACCGTGCCGAATGACTCTGGTCCTGAACCTGGGCCCTGCAGAAAGCTCCGCAACCGCCTCCGCACAGATAGCGCACATGGCATTGTCTACACCTGGGTCGTGTATCGACCGTGTCTGCGAGTAAGGCTGTAAAGGCGGGTTTTTCGATGATTTCGTTCAGTCCTTCCGAAACGACATTGCCCAGTCGCTCCTGTGGGCCATTGTGGGCATAGCATGGAAACGCATCACCCGAAACCTCAACATGGAGGTTCTGACCGAGGCCGCAAATGGCGAACGGGCGGAAACCGGCTTCGATCAGGCCCATCGGGTCCGCCGTCTCCGCTAGCGACTCTAAGGTTGGTGGTTCGCTCGAATCGGCGGCCCGGCCGAGTGGCAATAGTCGGCGGAAGCGAACCTGGTCGATTCCAAGGCGTTGCGCCAAGTCGCGTACGACTTGACCGGGAGCTCCGCGGCTGTCGGCGGGGCTTATGGTGGCAGCCAGCGAGATCTTTGCGGCGCCGGATAGACCGGCAGTACAACTGCGGTAGGTTTCGAGGTTTCGGACCACAGCGGCATAGCTCCCCGGTCCGCGTCGCGCGTCATGTGTGGTCTTGTCGCCGTCCAGGCTAACGAAGAGTCGATCCACAGCGAGGGCGATACGCCGGAGTGTCTCGACATCCAACGGCAGCGATAGGTTGCTGCGTAGCACCAGATCCATGGTCGATCCGCGTTGCCGCGCACGTGCCAGGACGTCCATCAGGGCGATACGATCGCGGTACAGGAGCGGCTCCCCGCCGGTCAACTCGACCTGCCGGAAGCCCGCTGCTCGGGCCTCGCTGAGCAACCGCTCCACTGCCGAAAGGGGTAGGTCCGACTGTCCCCGTCCATGGGCATCGGCGCGGGCGTAGCAGTGGGTGCACCGGAGTTGACAGCGCCAAGTCAGGTGCAGGTAGAGGTTATTGAGGCGGTGCGCCGGGGGATAGATCTCACGCCACAGGCCGGCGAGTGAGGCCTCGCCGGACGCCTGGGTCCGGCAGATGCCCATCCTGACCAGTCGCGCGGCCGCGGTGGGCTGGTCCGGCCCGCGGGCCAGTTCGACGGCGGCGATAATGCGTTTGGCGGTCCGGGCGACCTGTTGCGGGTGCGGTGGCGCGCGGACCAGTTCGATCAGGGGGCCGCGGCGCAGCAGCGGGTGTCCCTGCCCGTTCCAGGGGCGGGCGGCGACGGCGTCCAGGTTCTCGGGGGCGGTCATCTCGGCGGTCAGGCGGTGCCCGAGGTGGTCGAACAGGGCGCGGTAGGCGCGGCAGTTGGGGTCCGGTCCCGCACCGTCGCCGGCCGCGGCGGCGTTGTAGGGGCAACCGCCGCGGCAGTAGGGGAGGTGCGGACAGCCGGCGCAATGTTCGGAGATACGCCGCTCGCGTTCGGCAAGGCGGCGGCCGGGCGGGGCGTCCAGCAGCGAGGCCAAGCTGGGGCGGTCGGCCAGGTGTCCGAGGCGCCAGTCGGTGTGACCACAGAGGCGTTGGCAGGGGTAGAGGTCGCCGCGGGGGTCGATCGCGATGAACATCCCCAGGCAGTCGCAGAAGGTGCAGGTCTGGCCCTGGCCGGTGCCGAGCGACTGGCAGACCTGATCCAGCGAGGCGACCGCAAGGTCGCGCCGGTGCGCAATGTAGTGGTCGGCTAGGTCGCACAGGAGCCGGCCGTAGTCGTCCGGCGGCAGGGTGTGGCGGCGATCGCCGCCGGCGAGGGGCCGCAGGGCGGGATGGACTGAGAAGTCTAGGCGCTCGTTCAAGAAGAAGTCGAAGACCTCGCGCCAGCGGGCGGCACTGGCGGGGGTGAAGGTGGCGATGCAGCCTGGCTGAAGGCCGTGGGCCTGGGCGCGGCGGATGCCGGCCAGGGTCCGGGCGAAATAACCGGCGCCGCGCTGGGCGTCGGTGATCGACTCCGGGCCGTCGAGACTGGTGCCGATCTCGACCCGGTGCTCCCGAAACAGGGCGCAGAATTCGTCGTCGAGGCGCCAGAGGTTACTCTGGATGGCCAGACGCAACCGGTCGGCGCTCAGGCGGTCGCGCAGTCCCGTGAGTATCCGGCGGAACAGGGCGGGGCCAGCCATGAGGGGCTCGCCGCCGTGGAACGTGATCTGTACCCGGGTCATCCGGTTCTCGGCGGCGACGCGTGCTATGAACTCGACGGCGGCGTCGGCGACCTCGGGGGTCATAATTGGGCCCTGGTGGGGGCCGAAGCAGTAACCGCAGCGCGCCGGACAGGCCAGCGAGGGGATGACCATGAACTGCGGTTGGGGCGCGATGGTACCCTGGTCGGCGTCGGCAGCTTGCGGCTCGGGGATAGGGGTGGTGGACATTCACGTTCTTCCAGCGGCTCTCATAACCAAGAAGCGGCGACCCGACGTATCGTCCTCCGGAATCGGGTGGCTGATTCTCGCGGTTGGGCATTCCGGGGGACAGTATACCTAACGCGTGAACGGGGCGAGGGTCAGCTGCCCACGCGGCTGCGGACCCCGGCTGGCGAAGTGACAGTGTTTGCAAGTGGCCGAAACCGGAATGCTAAACCTGTCCGCCAGAGCCTCTGCGCCTGGACCCGGGTGGCCCGTCCGTCCGGGTCGAGGCCGTGCGCCAACGCTGCCCCAGCCCCGCCGGAATCATCCGTCTTGGTGACGGGCGTTCCTCCCGCTCGACGACGTGCCCGAGTTGCTCCGGGAGCCGGGGACGCTGGTCGAGGGCGGCGAGCAGCGTGCGGACCTCCTCTATGTGAGCGCGACCAAGAAGGGCGGATTGCGACTGGCCTTCGTGGAGGTGAAGTTCCGCCGCTATCTCAAGACCGCCCGCTCCCCGGACCTGGCGGAGGGGATGGAGCGCCAGATCGCCGCATCCTGTCAGCGCTGGGGCCAACTCTTCGGCACCCGGACCTCGGCCCTGGAGAAGACCGTCAACCGCGCCTGGCTGGCGCGCATCCTGCGCTTCTACGCGCGTAAGGGGCGGCGTCATGGGTTGTCGGAGGAGGCGTTCAATACCGCCATGCGGGAGATCGACCGGGTGGTTCGCAAAGATGCGGAACTCCCCGATCACCTGGAGATCAAGCGGGTCGGGTTTGTATTCTGTCCCGAGTATGGCGGGCACCAGCCGGCGCGGATCGAACACGGCGGCGAGGCGGACCTGTGGCTGTTCGGGCCGGATATCCTGCCGGAGCCGCGGGCGGCCTCAATGGATGACGGGGAAGGTTCCGATGCTCAGGCCGAGCGGGGCATTTGCTCCGTCCGAAACGTTTCGGATGCCCCGGATACCCTGAGCCGTGGCGTTTTCCCCGAGTCCTCAAACGCTCGGGACGGGGTTGCAAACCCCGTCCCGCCTGATGGTACACGTGTTCGCGACGAAGTGTCAGTCCTCGTTCGGGCCACCGGGAGGCATTCGTCTTCGCCGACACGCTCGGATTCCAGGGGGTCGCCCAGGCTCAGGCCGGACGGGGCCTGCGCCCCATGCGTGACGTTTCGGATGCCCCGGATACCCTGAGCCGTGGCGTTTTCCCCGAGTCCTCAAACGCTCGGGACGGGGTTGCAAACCCCGTCCCGCCTGAGCTTACCGGCAGCCACTCGGCGCAGAGGGCCGCGGAGATGCGTGACGCCCCGCAGCCGTGTCGTGAGGAGGAAAGTGAGGAGCCCGCCACCGATAAGGGTCCGGAACCGGCGGCGACCGGCGAGGCGACGGTGCTGCTCGGCCACCGGGAGTCGGGCGACGAACCCGTGAACTGGCGCCCAAGCATCCGGGCGAACCCCCACCTGATGATCCTCGGGCAGCCGGGCATGGGCAAGACCACCACCCTGATCAATGTCTGTCTCCAACTCCAGGCGCAGGGCGTGACGCCCATCGTCTTCTCCTACCATGAGGACATCGACGAAAAGCTCACCAAGGAACTGCCGCAGCCGCCGTTGATCGTCCGCTATGCGGGGCTCGGATTCAATCCGATGGAGGTCGTCGGCGACAATCCGCTCGGGTATCTGGACAACGTCGGGATGCTGCGCGACATCTTCTCGGCGGTCTTCCCGGATCTTGGCGATGTGCAACTCGGGCGTCTGCGCGAGGCAATGAAGCAGAGCTATGCGGACCTGGGCTGGTCGCCGGGTCAGACCGGCGCGGCCCCGGCGTTCGGCAGCTTCCTGCAGCGGCTGCGCGCCGAGGAAAAGCGCGACAAGGGCCTGCTCACCCTGCTCAACCGGTAGAACGAGCTTGATGACTATGGCCTGTTCGCCGCCGGGAGCGGTGCGCCCTCACTCTTGGATCAGGACCGGCTGTCCCTGATCGAGGTCCACGGCACCCAGAATGAGCACCTGCAACGGGCCTTTGCGACCTTCGTCCTCTACAACCTCTATCAGGGCATGTTCCGCCGCGGACCCCAGGGCCGCATTACCCATGCGGTGATCTTCGACGAGGCCCACCGCGCCGCCCGCCTCAAGCTGATTCCGACCATGGTCAAGGAGTGCCGCAAGTATGGCATCGCCTTCGTCGTCGCCTCCCAGGAGGCCAAGGACTTCGATCCCTCGCTGTTCACCGCGGTCGCCAATTATCTGGCCCTGCGTCTGAGCGAGGCCGACGCGAAGCTGATGGCAAAGAACTTCGCCGTAGCGGACAAGGTCGCGCTCTATACGGACCGCATCAAGCAGATGCCGAAGTACCAGGCGATGTATTACGGGGAGGGGCTGCGCACGCCGATCAGGGTCGCGTTGGCGCAATATCGGAATCCGGATCGAACCGCGAAATGAAGCGTTCCGGATCCTCCGGGTACCGGTAGCCGTGGCGGTGTCCCGGAGTCCCCAAACGTTCGGGACGGGGTTTCAAACCCCGTCCCGCCTCAGAATTGGGAGAAAGCGCCGCAATCACGCCGCCTCGAGTCGGACCTGGACGCGCAACCCAAGGGCCGCCGCGATATTCACCAAGGCATCGAGCGAGAAGCGTGAGATGCGCCCCCGCAGCAGGTCATTCATGCGCGGCTGGGTTACCCCGCAGCGCGTGGCCGCCTCGTTCTGGGTCCACCCGTGCTGTGCCACGATGGCGGCGATTTGGTCCATCAGTTCGGAGCGCAACTTCAGGTTCGCCGCCTCTGCGGGTGTGTCGGCGATGGCATCCCACACGCTGCTGAAGGTCTGGATGGCTTGCTCGTTCGTTGGGTCGCTCGTTAGGTCGCTCGTTAGGTCGCTCATTGCTCGCCCCGTATCAGTCGAGTGAACCGCAGCTTGGCGATATCGATGTCGCGTTTCGCGGTGCCGTGGGTCTTTTTCTGAAATGCGTGAAGGACATAGACGGCATCGGCCAGACGCGCCATGTAGATGACCCGAAAGGTTCCCGCCTCATCCCAGATGCGGATCTCCTCGACACCCTTGCCGATCGTCGGCATGGGCTTGAAGTCATCGGGAGGCTGGCCGCGCTGGACCCGGTCGAGTTGACGCCCCGCGTCTTGCCGAGCGTCGCAGGGAAAGGCCCGCAGGCACTTGAGGGCGTCGCCCAGGAATCGCACGGGTTTCATGTGTCCAACTATATCCGTTCCAATATATTGGAGCAAGGTCCGGCAAGGTGTTTGTCTTCGCCGATTATGAACGCGATCTGCTTCGAGCCGCCGGGCAGGCCAGGGCCCAGACCGGGCGTTTCCTGTCCGCCACCGCGGAACGTCGGCAAGATAAACAGGTCGTTATGGCTGCGACTACCATGGTTCACGTCCGCATCCACGAACAAGTTAAGGCACAAGCCACCGAAACGATATGGTTGCGCCCTACGAGCTATCTTGCGGCCTCGATCAGCTCAATGTCCTTTCTAAGCAGATCATTGACCAGGCGATCAACAGGCACACCCTTGGCATCCGCCCGCGCCGCCAGGTAACTCCGGACCTCCGCATCCAGATAGACCGGAACCCTAAGCACGGCACCTTCTCGAAAGAACTTACCCCGCTGTGCTCCGGAGAAGTCGATCTCTGCGGGCATCTCGTCGTTCGTGTCGTCGATTACGTGTGACATAGCGGACCTATCGCGGCTCGTTCTGGTACTGTTGCCGTTCGCGGCGTGTGGCTTCTCTGGCAGAGATGATTCGGACCAAAACACTCTCCCCGGACTCGCACAGATACGTGTGAGAAACCGCCAGAAATCTGCGGCGGGTGGTTTCGCCGAGGGTAAACCAGCGTTCCTCCTCGGTGCTGTGCGCCGCATCGAACACGGTGAGCGCCATCGGATCCAGCAATACCTCGGTGGCCTCGTCAAAGGTGACGCGATGGTTCGACTCATTTTTCTGGGCTTTGATAGGATCCCAGGTGATGTCGATGCGCTGACGGGCCATCAAATCTCCGCAGTGAAAGGCTTACTTACGCAGTGGCATTAGGTTCGCGATGCGGCTCGGATTTGCCAGCGTGATGGTACGCGACGGGGGGCAGAGTCTCAAGGTAGATACTCTCAGTTCGCGGCTGGATCGCGCGCTGGGGGAAATGTGCCTGTTCGCCAGCCAGCGCAATTGCACCTACCTGCTGGATGCACTCAAGGCGGTCAGCGGCCGGTTGGCGCTACGGCTGGCCGGGACCGGCAATGCGGTCCAGGCGATGATCGCGGTCGCGCTGGCGCAGCGGCACTGCGCACGGGCGGGCAGCGACGAGCCGGCCTGGCTGTCGCTGGCCGAGGGCTTCCTGATCCCGCTCGACGACGTGCCGGAGCTGTTTCGGGAGCCGGGCAAGCTGGTCGAGGGCGGCGAGCAGCGGGCGGACCTGCTCTATGTGAGCGCGACCAAGAAGGGCGGCTTGCGACTGACCTTTGTGGAGGTGAAGTTCCGCCGCTATCTCAAGACCGCCCGCGCTGCGGACCTGGCGGAGGGGATGGAGCGCCAGATTGCGGCGTCCTGTAGCCGCTGGGGCCAACTCTTCGGCACCCGGACCTCGGCCCTGGAAGACCGTCAACCGCGCCTGGCTCGCGCGCATCCTACGCTTCTATGCCCGCAAGGACCGTCGTCATGGGCTGTCGGAGGAGGCGTTCACTACCGCCATGCGGGAGATCGACCGGGTGGTGCGGAAGGATTCGGAACTCCCCGATCATCTGGAGATCAAGCGGATCGGGTTTGTCTTCTGCCCCGAGTATGGCGGGCACCAGCCGGCGCGGATCGAGCACGGCGGCGAGGCGAACCTGTGGCTGTTCGGGCCGGATATCCTGCCGGAGCCGCGGGCGGCCTCCATGGATGACGGGGAACGTTCCGATGCTCAGGTCGGACGGGGCATGCGCCCCATGCGAAACGTTTCGGATGCCCCGGATACCCTGAGCCCTGGCGTTTTCCCCGAGTCATCAAACGCTCGGGACGGGGTTGCAAACCCCGTCCCGCTTGAAGCGCGGACGGCGGGGCTTCTCGTTCCCACGCTCCAGCGTGGGGATGCGGTGCGGGCGCTCCGCGTCCGGCCTTGGCACTGGACGCGGAGCGCCCGCACTTGCTCCCACGCGGGAGCGTGGGAGCCAGAAGGCTTAACTTAACGGCATTGGTGGCAAACTCCGTCCCGCCTGAGAAAGCTCCGCAATCACGCCGCCTCGAGTCGGACCTGGACGCGCAGCCCGAGGGCCGCCGCGATATTCACCAGGGCATCGACCGAGAAGCGTGAGATACGCCCCCGCAGCAGGTCATTCATGCGGGGCTGGGTCACCCCGCAGCGCGTGGCCGCCTCGTTTCGGGTCCACCCGTGCTCTGCCACGATGGCGGCGATTTGGTCCATCAGTTCGGAGCGCAACTTCAGGTTCGCCGCCTCTGCGGGTGTGTCGGCGATGGCATCCCACACGCTGCTGAAGGTCTGGATGGCTTGCTGGTTCGGCCTTGATCATCGTTTCGGCCGCTACCCCGAGGTCTCACACCGGAGGTCGAGGCTTTAGCCGGACCCGGAGCGCGCTGACGCGCCGTCGACCGGCTAAAGCCTCGACCTCCTGTCCCCTGCGGCCGGAACGACGATCAAGGCCGCTGGTTCGTTGGGTCGCTCATTGTTCGCCCCGTATCAGCCGAGTGAACCGCAGCTTGGCGATATCGATGTCGCGCCGGACTTGGTCCTTTGCATCCAAGGCTGAAGCCTTGGACTCCGGTCCGGGCGGCCGGAGCGATGATCAAGGCCGCGCCCGGCCGCCTTAGCCCCCCGCTTCCCGAATGAACTCCCGATAGAACCGCGCGCTGTCCTTGAGCGTGCGTTTCTGGGTAAGGCGGTCGACATGGATCAGGCCGAAGCGCTTGGCGTAGCCTTCGGCCCACTCGAAGTTGTCGAGCAGTGACCAGGCGAAATAGCCGCGCAGGTCCACCCCTTGGTCCAGGGCGGCGTGGGCGGCGGCCAGGTGGTCGCGCAGGTAGTCGACCCGCCGCGGGTCATGGACCTGGCCCTTCATCGGTTCCGGGTCGTCGAAGGCGGCGCCGCTCTCGGTGATGTAGAGCGGCAGGTCGCCGTAGCGCTCTTTGATCCAGACCA
>Ga0247838_1006819_pt1 | contig 10536 bp, 6 predicted proteins | sample LaCruzMarch2015__5_FD_189097 | JGI IMG/M metagenome (GOLD analysis project Ga0247838, IMG submission 189097) | Freshwater microbial communities from meromictic Lake La Cruz, Castile-La Mancha, Spain - LaCruzMarch2015_15m | ecosystem: Environmental > Aquatic > Freshwater > Lake | place: Spain... | reverse complement strand
CAATCGCCCATCATTGACCTGGAGGGAGCTCTCTACCTTCATTGGACTTGCTGATAGCCCAAATATTAAGAACAGGGTATTAATCACAAATTGCGATGATTTTCCTGATTTACTGAATCAAAGAGGAAACTTTTTCTGCATAAGAGGAGCCGATCTAGACCGTTTGGATAAAGACGCCTTTAAAGAGATCGCAGAATGGTTAAAAGGTGCGGTCTTTGAGAAAACCAGAAAGACGCCTAAACCACATCAACAAGAAGCGATTGATAAGATCCTTACGGAGTTTTCGAGTGCTGATCGAGCTACAGCAGTCATGGCCTGTGGAACAGGGAAAACTCTTGTTGGCCTATGGGTCATGGAAGCCCTTATACCAGCCAAAGCGATTATCCTAATGCCTTCCCTCGCCTTAATACGCCAGACACTCCATGAGTGGTTAAGGGAAACAAACATCGAACAGTTTAGCTTTTTATGTGTTTGTTCAGACCAATCCGTCTCAGATGGAATCGACAGCCTTGTTATCAATCAATCAGACCTTGATTTTGAAGTTACTACGGATCCAAAAAGAATAAGGGCGTATTTGGACACGCCATATGACGGTACAAAGGTCGTTTTTACAACATATCACTCAGCCCCAGTTGTGGGCGAATCACTCAAGCCAGAGGAGCAGTTCGACTACGGCGTATTCGATGAAGCGCATAAAACGACTGGAAAAAAAGACAGAAGAACGGGCTTTGCTTTGTCAGATGAAAACCTAGCAATCAAGAAAAGGCTTTTCTTAACAGCTACTCCGAGACGATATAACCCACTTAAAAGAGATGAACAAGGAGAGGCCGAACAGCTTTTTTCAATGGATGACAAGGCACTTTACGGAAAGGCCTGTTTTACGCTCAGCTTCGGTAAGGCAGTTGATCAAGAAATCATCTGCCCATACGAAGTTCTCATTTCGGTAATTACAACCGAGATGATTACAAATGCGATGCTATCCCATGGTGAAGTTAATATTGCTGGCGACAACGTAACAGCCATGCAGGTAGCGCATCAGATCGCAGTCCGTGATGCCGTCTACAAGTATAAGGTCAGAAAGATTTTTACTTTCCACAATACAGTTAAATCAGCAGCTCTTTTTACAGATAAAGGACCACAGGGCATCAAGATCCATCTTCCATATTGCTCGACTTTTCATGTTAATGGCGAAATGGCCTCAAATCACCGTGAGAAGATTATGAAAGCCTTTAACGATGCGGACCTTGCAATCATCAGTAATGCCCGATGCCTGACGGAGGGAGTGGATGTGCCAGCTGTTGACATGGTGGCGTTTCTTTCTCCAAAAAAGAGTCAGATCGACATTATTCAGGCAGCAGGAAGAGCCATGCGTAACGCATCTGGAAAAGACAAAGGTTACATATTGGTGCCGCTTCTGGTTGAACAAAAAAAGGGGGAAAGTATTGAGTCAGCAGTATTGAGAGCTGATTACACTGAAGTATGGGATGTTCTTCAGTGCCTCAAAGAACAAGATGATGTTCTCGAAGATATTATTAGCATCTATGGTCTTAATATTGAAGCACCCAAGAAAGCCCTGGCTGATGCAAAAGTAAAAAGAAGAATAAATATTCTAGCGCCAGATATCGCACTAAAAGACATCGAGGCGGCCGTTGTTTCCACCACTCTTAAGCAACTCACATCGAAGTGGGATGCGTACTATAACGAACTCTTATTTTACTATAAATCCAATCTACATTGTAACGTAGAGTACTTCGTTGGAAGATATAGAATCGTCGATAACGAAATAAGAGACTGGCTATTAGAGCAAAGGAGGTTGTATCGCAGGAATAAGCTGACCCAAGACAAAGTGCAGAAACTTGAGAAGATCGGCATTATCTGGGACTTTAAAGAGCATCAATGGGATGAGAATTGGTATGAATGGGATGAAATGTTCCAACAACTAGTTCGGCATAAAAAGAGGTGTGGGGATCTAACCCCAGCATACAGGCCACTTCGGGCATGGCTCCGCAATATGACATTGGCAATGATTAGAGGAACTCTTGAGTCTCACAAAGAAAGACTACTGAAATGCATTGGTGTTGAAAAAGAGTTGTACAACAAACTTAAAAAGGAAGATAGCGATTCACCGCAAAACTATAAAAGAGGCGCAACCAACAAGAGGTCCGATAATAATAAATTGCTACCTACATCAAAGAAAGAATACAAAGTAGATGAAACTGACCAACCCAAAAGTTGGGAGGTGAATTATGAAAGACTTAAGAATTGGTGGGAGAATCACCAAAACTATTTCTTTTCACACATGGAGCAGGACGTAAAGAGATGGGCTAAGGATCAGTGCTGCAAAAGAAGGAATGGGACACTGACTGAGGAACAAATCAGCCTGCTCAATCAGATTAACTTTCCTTGGAATAGATACTGATTCTTCTGGTAATTATCATTCTCTAATTATCTATGCATTTTATTTCTTTACTCACTTCATCCCTCAAAGGCTGCCGTTCCTGGGTCGACAGAGTTTAAGAAATTTTGGAGGCGAGGGTCGGAATCAAACCAGCGACCCGCATTTGTAGCTGAAGGCAGACCCCATCGTTTAAAAGATATTTTACCCACCCCCTAGGACAAATACAGGGCTACCGCGCGCGCTCGGGCCGACATCTCCTGGCCAGGGAGAGTTTCAGAAATTTTGGAGGCGAGGGTCGGAATCGAACCCTCGTCCCGACGGTATCGCCTGCCCGCTCTAGCTGCACCAGTTGTTGCCTGATATTTTATTTTGTAGAATTCAGTAGAATTTGCGCTCCGTCCAACTGGCCATCATTAACTTTTGTCAGCGGAACTTTGACAACGCGCTGAATTGACTTGAGCTTATCGATCTCAAAAGTAACAAAATTTAGTGCACCAATCGTGCGTAAATAAAACCGGTTCCGCACCTTGTCGCTCATCCAGGTGAAAAGAGTTACCTCACTGGAAGTAGGTTTGGAGCCTCCCCCCTCACCCGCAAATCCTCGGTCTGTCGTAATGTCAAAAGGCCGATCAAAGTTATTGAGGATGTGGGCAAGCATGACCACCGCTTCCTCTGGGGATTTTGCTTTCCGCGCATACTGCACGTAGTAAGCCGCCTTTACAAAACGGCCTGCAGAGATTTGACTCGAGGGAAGACCCGCCAGCGCGTTACCGGAATCGGGGGCCTCGACCTTAAGCTTTCCGAAAGTCCCGTTGTTCTTGTCTTGATTCGAAAGAAACGCGTAGTTGCTAAGGTTCTTAAGGTGCCAACCAAAATCAGGAGCATTCGTCACCACGCCCACCGGGTTGTCGTAGATAGTTTGCTTTCCGTCCAAATACTCCACCACAATCCCCGCTCCGGTTTTGTCGAAAAAGATGTAGTGTAGGGGCACCGGAACATTAACCATAATCGGCAACTTAGGCAGCCATACCTGGATCTCCCCGCTTTCCAGAGCCTTGCGAACTTCGCCCACAGTCTTAAATTTTCCCAGCATGTAGAGCCCAAGATCGGTCGCCGCGAGATATTGCGCCTTACCACCCCCCGAAAATGACGGTGTCTCAGATTTGTTTAGTTGATTACTGCTAACGGAAAGCCCTTGGTCATTGACCGCCTCAGGCATCATATCTGTACCCGTACCCAAGCCGGCATCAATACCTACCCCGAGTACAGCGTATTGGGTTTCAAACGACAGCCCAGGACGGCCGTCAGGCGCGAGCGACGTAACCTTGGTGCTAATGGGCAAATAAACCATCTCAAATGGCATCGTCGTCGCATACTCCATCGTCTTGCCGCTGTAGCCATTCCCTTGTTTATCGGTAATCATCAGCGCGGTGCAGGCCCATACAGGGCTTACGGGCAGGGCAAGAGTTAAAGCCAGAATAAGAATTTTTATCATTTACCAACCTTAAATAACCAAGAATGACAGGCAAGATATGAAACCATCACCCTTTATGATTGTTTCGCAAAATCACCCCGCAAATAATGCAGAGATGCAATTCGCCAAGTCACCCAAAACAGGCACTTGGTCTTAAAATACTCGGACTTGGAAGAGGCTATTATTTCGTGGCTCCAATCTCGGAATTAGAACCGGCTCTGAGGTTTTCCTGCGCCCAGCTGAGGCCAAGCCACTCTTATGGCCTGCGTCACTTCAAAAGCAAAAATTCCAGTCCCCTCTCCATCCGTGCTTTCTGTCTCTTGATCACCCTTTTCACAGCCATGGGGAAGGCAGATCCATATGCGGCTTCTGCCACGGAAAATGAAAAAGTCGTAGCAGATAATTTCGTGGAGACGGAGCAGTCGGCGGTCAAGCTGAGTGGTTACGTCGACGCCGGTTATAGCTACAACTTCACTGGCTCGGGCAACCAGTCTGTGGTCAATGGGCGCACTGGCGAACCCGCCCGCGGGGACTTCAATCTCTATGCCCTGAAACTAGTTTTGGAAAAGGCTCTGACCTCCGAGAATAAGGCCCAAGCCGGTTTCCGCATCGACACGTTTATTGGTGAAGACACCAACTATCTAACTTCCCGTGCCTACGCCAACAACGTGGATGCCGACTCCAATGGACTCTATTTAGAACAAGCCCTTGCCCTGTTACGCGTGCCTGTGGGCAACGGTTGGGATTGGAAAATTGGTAAGTACGTCTCGATCCTCGGCTACGAGGTGAACGAGCGCCCAGCCAACATGAACATAAGCTTCAGTTTGCTGTTTATAAACGCAGATTCCATCAACTACACTGGAGTTCTGACATCCTACCGGTTTAACGAATTTCTGGATGCCAAGTTAGGGGTGGGTAATGGCGCCAACTCTGACAACAACACAACCATTGATGGCAACGGGGATGGGGCGACAATTTTGGCAGCTCTTAACGTCACGGCTCCCGGAGGAAATGCCAACTGGACTCATAATTTCACCTATGAAACCAGTACGGCAAACGATAGCGCAGGGTCCCCCCCCGCCACGCTTAGTTCTTATGGATTCGTTGGGGCGACGAATCCGGATGGACCCGCTTACATCTATAACTCTTGGGGCAACTGGGCTCCCCACTTTGCCGACAACAAACTCCTCTTGGCCTTCGATTCGATCCTAGGCGCGTACTGCCCAGCCAACGGTCCAGCCGGTGGCGCTACCACCATTTGGGGAGGGAGTACCTACGCCAAGTATCAGTTCAACGATTGGTTTTACTTGGCCAACCGCGGCACGTACTTCGCTTCGGACAACCAAAACAAAACCGGAATCACCACCGCAGGGGGTGGGAACGGAAGTATCTGCTGGTGGTCCTACACCCTCACTGCTGGCTTCCAGCTCACCGACAACCTTCTGATCCGCGCCGAATACCGCTTGGACTGGGGAACCAATATGGTCGGAGGTTCGGGGGGGACCGTAGCGGCCCCAGGAATCCCCGCCAGTGGTGGCCCAGCTCACGAAGCGGGCGCGGAAGTTGTTTTCAGCTTCTAAGTTCTTCAGATTTTTTTCGTAATATTCTGCAGCAACGATTCCGATGGGTGACGCAAATTCTTTTTTAATATGCAGATTTGTAGAACAGAATGTTATTGGTCCCGCCCTACCTTAACCTCAGTTTTCCACCGCCTCGAAATACTTGTTATCCAGATTCTGAAAGACGCCGTCCTCTTTCATCCGGACTAAGGACTGGTTAATCGCCTGGCGATATTTACTCCCCAAAGGCATGGCTAAACCGACGGTGCCTTTATCAAAAATGCCCCCCACCACTCCCAGCGGTAATTCGGGGTGCTTTCGGTCAAAATATCGAAGGGCAAAAGTGTCGAAAGCGATGGCCGATATCCTCCGACCGACCAAGGCGTTCGCCGCCAAATCGAGGTTTTCAAACGGGACACCGACCAAGCCATATCTCTGGGCAACTTTTTCGGATAACGTCCCCTGGATCACTCCCACTGGTTGATTAGCTAAATCGCTCACCCAATGAACGGTCTCCCTCAGCTTATTGGCTGTCATCACCGAGGTCAGAGTTGAAGTGATATACGCCACCACCGCGACTCCACCTGCCAGCCAAAGAGCCGCGAGGATTTTACCCCAAGATCCGAGAATTCCCCGGTGTATGGATTTCCCGGTCATGCAAATGGACATCACGTGATAAAAACAGTCGGCAAAACCAGCGAGATATCCGCGGGGATATTGTGTATTGGACTTCCACTCAAAAATAAGCAACAGATGTGTGAGGATCATGATGAGGATGGCGCCAATGGTCAGGACCTTGATATGACCGTCATCTACCAACCCCCTCCACAGTTTCTTCAGAGAGTGGCGTTTTTCTGTGTTCACCATCAATTGTAGGCCCGATTCGTGAAAAGGATGGCTGAAGTCCATTACCTTCAACCGTTCGCTGGTGATAGAGAAAGGGCCCACCGCGACATCCAGTTCACCGGAACGAATCTTTTCCAGAACCGTAAGGGCATTTGGCAGAACCGTGTACGTGCAACTCCAACCATGATCCTCCATGATCCGATCCCACATCTCGATACAAAGCCCCCCGAGCCCGGACGGTGTTTGCATGACACAGGGCTCCTCCAAAAAAACCCCCACCCGGAGCTTCTTGGAGTTCGAATCCTGAGCTTGAGCAAATCCATAGGAGCATAAAAACGAAGCCAAAAGGATTAAGGCGCACTTCCTCATCAGCCGATGATCATCCTACTTTCTCGCCGTTTCAAGGCTAGAGCTTCCAATGCGAATCTGGTGGTGCCAGCGGAATGCAAAAACTCACTTTAACACATCTGCAACACGAGGCTCTCAGACTTCAGGCTTCGGTGGTGGGATTGAATTAGGTGGTCAAAACCACAACGCAGCATCCGCTTAACACAGCCCAACCTTATCCACCTTGCACATTGCTCCTGTCTGAATTTTCGTGGGAATAGTCGCTTGAACAGCACGCGCTGAAAAAAGGGAATCGAACTCTTAGTTCGATAATTTTTGGACGAATCTGTTGTAAAAAAGTGTTGTAACTGAGGTCAATTCCCGACCCCCCTTAAGCCGCATCTCCCTGCAAGGGAGAGTTTAAAAATTTTGGAGGCGAGGGTCGGTATTGAACCTGAACGACTAACTTGTTCGAGATGCTTCCAGTTTAACTATTATGAAGTGAAGCGGGATTATGGCTTTGAACTCCCCAGCTTCCATTCACAGGAATCTTCCAAGTTGCCTTTACGCGATTGAGCAACGACTCGGATGGAGTTGGGGCCGAGCTTCAGCTTGATCTGTTCCCAACGGCAGATTTTGATTTGGTTAGTTGAGCTCTTCATCGAAGCAAACGGCGACTTTGCCACACTTCCCGGAGGCCATCAATGCGTAGGCTTCATCGATCTTCTGAAGCGGGAAGCGATGGGTGATGAGATCTGAGGGATGTAAATTCCATCGCACCAACCGCTCGACGAGCTCCATCATTTTCCATGTGGAAGTCACCCAGGATCCGAAGAGTGTTTTCTGGTCGTGAATCATGTCGGGCGAAGGATTCATGTCCATGCGACCGCCCTCGCCGATCATTACAATGCGTCCCCATTTGCGGGTGGCACGGATGGCCATTGCACGTGCGGCGTGATTGGCGGAGCATTCGACGGCACGCTCGATGCCGCGGCCACCTGTGAGCTTGCGGATGTCCGCTTCGTTGTCGGGCCCGGCATCGAGCACTTCATCGCAGAGGCCGAGATCTTTGGCGATTTGGTTGCGCTCTGGGATCGCGTCCACGCCGATGATCATGCCAGAGCCGAGCTTGCGGCAGAGGGCAGCGGCGGCGAGTCCGACAGGACCGAGCCCAGTGATCAACACGGCATCGTTGCCGCTGATGCCGATTTTTTCCAAGCCCTCGTAAACGGTTCCGAACCCGCAAGCGACTTGAGCACCATCGGAATAGCTCAAAGTGTCGGGCAGGTAAACGAGGTCCTTCTCCTCGGCGAGAAGGTAGCCAGCCATGCCGCCATCCCGTTGCCAGCCATAGGCTCGCCGTAGGGTGGGATGGGTGCAGGAAATCATGTAGCCGCGCCGGCAATCATAGCAGAGTCCGCAGCCGGAGATGTGATAAACGATAACGCGGTCGCCGGGCTTGAATTGCCTGCATCCTGCTCCAGCGGCGATGACCTGGCCTGCCGGCTCGTGCCCGGCAATCATACCCGGTTGGTAGCCCTCGGGTCCTTTGCCAAGATGCTCGTGGTATATACATCGGATGTCGGAGCCACAAATCGTCGAGGCTTTGACACGGAGAAGCACCTCGCCGTTGCCCGGCGACGGGACCTGGAATTCCTTGAGCTTGACTGTGCTGTCGCCGGGGAGCACAGCTCCCTGCATTCGATCGGGGTGGGAGTTTGTCATGAGCGTGGTGTGGTTGGGTTGGATTTGGTGATCGTTCCATCGAGGTCCCAGAGGTCTTCCCAACCCTTTGCGTCCTCCCAGAGAAACACCTGGCCTTTGATGAGGCGGCAGTTCTTGTCGATCTTCGCCAGCGCCTCCATTTCCTGCGCAGTGAGTGGATCTTCGTCCGCCGCACGAAGGTTGGCCTTGTAGTTGCGCGGGTTGGAGGACATCGGGATTGGGACCTGCCCGCGTTGAACGGCCCATTTGATGCAAACGATGGCGGGATGAATACCATGGGCGTTCGCGATCGAAATAACGACGGGATCTTCGATGTCAGCGGTATCCTCGGGCGTGCGGTCACGCTCCGGGCGTCCGGGGGAGCCGAGGGGACAGTAACCAATCGGGAGGATGCCGTTTTTGACGACGAAGTCGAAAAGGGTGGGTTGTTGGAGGTGTGGGTGCAATTCCATCTCGTTGGCCGCCGGCTTCACCGAGGCATCTCGCAGGAGCAGTTCAAGTTTCGGGATCGTCATGTTGGAGGTCCCGATGTTGCGCACCAGGCCTCGGGCGAGTAATTGCTCCATCGCCTCCCATGTGCGCATAAAGTCCGCGTGGTTGTAAGGACGCGCATCCGGGCTCCGGGATTCCACCGTGCAACCCGGCGGATGAAAGTTTGGAAACGGCCAGTGGATAAAGTAGAGGTCGAGGAAGTCAATCCTTAGGCTTTCGAGCGAACGCTCGCAGGCAGCAATGACATCGCGTGGCTTGTGATGGTTGTTCCACACCTTGGAGTTGATCCAAAGATCCTCGCGCCGGACGCCGGAACTCATGACATGTTCCAGAGAGCGCCCGATGAACTCCTCGTTACCGTAGACCTCAGCGCAGTCAAAGTGGCGGTAGCCGATCTCGGCGGCTCCGATCACAGCCTCGGCCACTTGCTCGTGGCTGACATGATCCGAGCCGAAAGTTCCCATGCCGACGACGGGGATTGACCCCTGCGGCATGTTGCGTCGTGGAACGGAAAGGACAGATTTGGTAGCCATAAGAAATACTGTATTGCCCTGATCCAGTCAGGGGAATGGAGTGGATTGACTTTGTAATGGATGATTTTAACACTCCTTGGTGCCCCAAGCTCAGATGATTCCCCCATTTCTCGCCCGACGGGTAATCCGCGGACGCTATATGTTTTATCCTTCGGGTAATCGCCAACCATCGCCGCGAATCCGGGTCCTGTGCGCTGGGTTCGAGGAGTGCTCTCCAGAATATGCTCTCAGGCGGGTGGGCTTTACCTATACCGCTTTGGAACTGATCGTTGGGGGCGCGTGGGATCTGTCATCCGATGGCGGAAAATGGCTGCTCGAACCTGGTATGATTTTTACCTACGGGCCGGCAACCCGCTACTCGTTGATCGCGCGCGCTCCTCGGGGATTGCGCAAATATTTCGTGGATTTCGAGGGCCAGGATTCAGCGAGAGCATTACGCCGGGCCGGCCTCGAGCCAGGGTTTCCGGCAAGGCTGTCGCATCCGCGCTGGGCGCAGGATCTGATTGAGCAACTAATCGACACGGCCCGCATGGAGGTCCTGAGCAAGGAGAAACTGGGGCCAATGCTTGCCGAGCTTCTCATCGAGCGTTTGCGAACGGACCGGGAATCTGTAGAGCCGCGAATCTCGGGATCGCGGATGACCTTTGATCGGTGCCGGGAATACCTGACGGCCCACTATTTGGAGATCAACGATTTTGCGCAGGCAGCTAAGACATGCGGGGTCAGCCAGGTTCACCTATGCCGCCTGTTCCGCAGGCATGCCGGCGAGACGCCCCAAAGTTACGTCACCCGCATGAAGATGAACCATGCCGCCGAGTTGATTGCTCGCGGCGATGTTGCAGTGAAAACTGCCGCCCTCGAAGTTGGATTCCCGGATCCCTACCATTTCTCAAGGGTGTTCAAAAAGGTGCACGGCAGCGCTCCTTCAAAGTTCTGCGGCCAACGTTGCTGACAAACCAAACCCGCATGGGGTCCTGAGTTTTCATCGACCCCTGAATCAGGGGCGAGCGGCAAGCTTCACCTGTTCGAAGCGCGGGCAAAGGATGGCGTTGATGCCGAAGCTGACGAGATAGGCGACGGAGCACCAACCGAATAGGATGACGTATCCGAACGAGCCCATGGAATCGAGGAGTCGTCCACAGACCACCGGGAAGACCATGCCAGCCAGAGAACCCATAAATC
>Ga0247838_1006817_pt1 | contig 10538 bp, 6 predicted proteins | sample LaCruzMarch2015__5_FD_189097 | JGI IMG/M metagenome (GOLD analysis project Ga0247838, IMG submission 189097) | Freshwater microbial communities from meromictic Lake La Cruz, Castile-La Mancha, Spain - LaCruzMarch2015_15m | ecosystem: Environmental > Aquatic > Freshwater > Lake | place: Spain... | reverse complement strand
GACGCCCACTCCAACGCCAACGCCAACGCCCACGCCAACGCCAACGCCAACGCCAACGCCAACGCCAACGCCAACGCCAACGCCAACGCCTGACGACTGGGGAACTTGGTAGAGACGCTGATTTTTAATTTTTTGCAACCATGAAACGATTTTCCGGAGACATGACGATGAAAATTCACAAATCCTTACCTTTTCTTGCAGTCTTTTGTTGGGTTGCTTTTACGACTGTTCCAATTTGCTTGGGGCAAACCGAGAATCTCCCCTACTCAAGCGGATCCCAAGGCGAGGATGGCCCGCTGGAGTTTCCGCTTCCATTGAACATACGGATGCAAGAAGCCCCCATAGCCTTTGACAGCGCCCGCGATGAAGTGGTGGTTTTTGGTGGCCGCGATTCCCAGTGGAATCTTACCAACAACACTTGGGTTTGGACAAAAGAGGATGGCTGGGATCAACGCTTTCCTGAAAATTCGCCTGCGGCACGACCAAACTCTGTGATGTGCTTCGATGCGGAACGGGGGGAGATTGTCCTGTTTGGCGGTTGGGGCCAAAACGGAGAGTTGAACGACACCTGGGTATGGAACGGGGAGACCTGGGCTCAAAAAACTCCTGATTACTCTCCGCCCTCGGGTGGGAATTGGAATTATTACGGAAGGGCATGTGTTTATGATGCGGCGCGCAAGGAAGCCGTTCTTCTCCTAAACAACCAGGGATCCTTGAGGCTCTATGGATGGAATGGAACCACTTGGGTGGAAAAGACAACAAATACTTCACCCGGCGGTCTCTACAATTACTCATCCTTCAGCGCCGCCTACGATGCCAAGAACCAGCGGATTGTTCTTTTGAATCAATCCGGCACCTGGTCTTTCAATGGAACCGATTGGTCCGCGATTTCGACCACATCCAACCCTGAAAGCAACTGGAGTTGGTATCAAAAAATTGATAATTTGGCGTATGATCCCATAAGCGAAAAGGTTCTCTTTTTCGGGGGGCGGAATATTCAGGGCTATTTGGGTAATGAAACATGGGTTTTGGACGGAACAGATTGGAAGCAATTGACTCCCGAGAAATCGCCCGAGGCGCGCAATACCCATGCGGTTGTGGGGATGGATGATGGCGTATTCCTGTCCGGAGGAGATTTTTTAAACAACGGGAAATACTCCTCCAATAATTCCTACCCCCAAGGATCCACACAAATCTGGGATGGCTCGAATTGGGTTTACGAATCCGGGGGCATTTACGAGTTCGACATGACCGAGCGTGCCGACGGGGTTTGGAAATTTACGGAAATCACGATTCCTCAAGGCATGGTGGTGCGGTTCAAGAAAAACGCGAACAATACTCCGGTTCACTGGTTGGCCACCGAGGATGTTCGAATCGATGGGTTTGTGGATGTGGGCGGGGAAAATAGCTCCAATCTCAACTATTACTATTACCCCCAAGGCAATTTCAGCGTGTCAACACCTCGCGGCGGTCCGGGCGGGTTTGATGGCGGGCTGGGTGGTGTTCGCTATTCCGAGTCAGGAATATATGCGGGAAATCCGGGCATCGGGCCTGGCGGAGGGTTGCCCGGAACATCGAATGACGCCTCCATGGAGAATTCCTACGGCAAGGCGGGGGGATTCACCGGGAGCGCGGATGCTTCGGGCCAAATTTCCGCATCCTACGGTAATACCTACCTTCAACCCTTGGTTGGAGGTTCCGGCGGAGGGGGTAGCGCATCGAGCGCCACCATCGATGGCGCGGCTGGTGGAGGCGGCGGTGGGGCGATCTTGATCGCCACATCCCGCGACATGATTATCAACGGTCGAATTCTTGCCAATGGCGGAGACAGCGGATACTCCTACAGCTACGATTATAATAATTGGTATAACTACTACCGCGCCTCGGGCCCAGGGTCCGGCGGGGCCATCCGATTGGTTGCCGATCGCGTCACCGGAACCGGGGGCTTGAATGCCCAAGCTGGTAGTGGAACTTGGAGTGACTTCTCTACCGGTCGCATCCGCATCGAGGCTTACGAGAGGGATTTGGCCAATTCTGGATCAAATTATCCCAGTGCCTTCCAAGCCCCGCCTGCGCTGGGCAACACGATCGAGAGTTTCGGCATCTTGCGCGTGGTTTCCGTGGCCGGCGAAAATGTGAAACAGCCGCCGGGCGGGCTTTTGGAAACCCCGGATGTGGAATTTTACGAGTCAGGCGAAGTCGAAATCACAGTCGATGCGGATAGCGTGCCGGATGGCACGGGTGTGCGTGTGAGGTTGACCATGCGCGGGGGGGAAATGCAATCGCAGGTGAAACTTGTGGAAAACGGCCGAGTGTCTTTCGCTATGAATGTCCCGGCTGGCGTGGGCACGGTCCAAGCCTATTCGTTGAGAGAGGATGTCTTGGACCCTGCACCAACCCCAACTCCAGAGCCGACGCCCGACTGGATTGCAATGCCTTTATAAAAAAATTTAGAAAAACCTGAAATGAAAAAACATTCCACTAGAAACGAATCAAGTCGTTATGCTCGGGCCGTTTTTTATCCCCTGTATCTTCTTCTTGTTGGATCCTTCCCTCTTATGGCGGCCAATGTGGAACTCGGGGACCCGAATTTGTCACCGGATCCAGAGGTGCCGTCGAAGCTGGCTGTGAGCTTGAAAAACCCGGCCGTGCCGATTGTGGGTCTTCAATTTGACCTCGTGTATGCCAGCGGGTTGGCGAGCCCGGGGATTCCCTCGTTGCGCGACGAGTCGAGTGGGCAGAAGCTCGATGTCCGGTTGGTCGAACCCGGACGCTACCGCGTGGTTCTGTTCTCGCCTGGAAATAAACCTTTGGAAGCCCCCTACAGCGTGGATCTGCGATTCGGTTTCACGGAGGAGGCGCCGGAAGGCGGACCGGCCATGCGGCTGGAAAATATTCTGTTGGCAGGGGAGGATGGTTCCAAATACGAGCTTTTTACCACCACCTACGGGCCGATCGGAGGCTGGAGAAACAACAAATTCAGCGAGGCCACTTGGAACAACAAAGCCACGGGCGGGGACTCGGGCGATGCGGACGGGGACGGGCTGAAAAACTTGGAGGAATTCTACTTCGGCACCGATCCGGTGAGCGGCGAGGCCGGAGCCAGTGGAGCTGTGGTGAGCGGTGGCGTCCTGCCGGATTCCGGGAATGCAGGCAGCCGGATTTTGCGACTGACATGGAAAGAGCGCAAGACCGTGGCCGGCGTGAAGCCCGTGGTGGTGGGCGGAGTGGATCCCGCGAATTTGACCGATGCAATTTCTCCGACCAGCAGCGGGGAGGATTCCACATTTCGCAACCTGAAGGCGGAAGCCCCCGTGGGAAAAGATGCCAAGGCCTACTTCTTGGAATTGCGGGTGAATCGGGAGTGATTCGATGTCGAGTGCGCGCCATAAACCCTCGGGGAACCGAATAGGATCGGTCTTCAAGACCAACTCCTCTTCGATGACTGGTCGCGCCGGAGCTCCATTCGTTTCGTTGGTGGTGGCGTTGTTGATCCTCTCGCCGGCTTCGATTTATGCAAAACCCAACCCGGTGGCGGATTGGAACGCGCTTTTGACCACAAGCATCGCCCGGGAATGCCAAACACCGGCACTCGCATCCAGAAATCTCGCCACTTTCCATTTGGCCATCGCCTCGGCTGTCGAATCCTGTCAGGGGCGCTCGGAAGAGGACAAAGCATTGGCCGGTGCCTCGGCGGCCTCGGCCGTCGGAAAAATGTTGTTCTCCGGCGAGGCGGCGCGGTTCGACACTTTGTTGCCAATCGCATCATCCCATTCCGACCGCGAAGATCTCATCAAGATTGGCCACCGGGCTGCGGCCGCGGCGATCGAGATGGGCCGGGGCGATGCGGAAACCACCACGGTCAATTACCACACCTCGTTCGAGCCCGGGCAGTGGGAAAGAACCTGCAACCGCCCCCCCGAGTTGCCCCATTGGCGGTGGGTGCGCCCGTTTTTGATTGGAAATGCAAAAGAATTCCTTCCCGCACCGCCTCCGGCTTTGGATTCTCCCGAATACGCCAAAGCCGTTCGCGAAGTCCAAACCTATGGTGCCAAGGAAAGCATCGCGCGCTCCAAGGAACAAACAATGCTCGCGAAGTTCTGGTCCGATTTCAGCTACACCTCGACCCCGCCGGGGCATTGGAACGAAGTGGCGAGGTTTCTGGCTCGGGAGCGCGGAATGGAGATCGCGGAATCCTCGCGTTTGTTTGCCGCCCTCAATGTCGCCATGGCTGATGTTTCCATCGTCTGCTGGGAGGCGAAATACCACTATAACTTCTGGCGTCCCCTCACCGCGATCCATGGGGCCGATCGAGATGGAAATCCCGAGACCCACGCCTATGCGGAATGGAAGCCGCTTTTGAGAACTCCGCCGCATCCGGATTATGTCTCCGGCCATGCCGCCTTTAGCGGGGCGGCGGCCCGGGTGATGAAGGAATTTTTCGGCGATGGCACGGAATTCCGCGTCACTAGCGAGACCGTGCCTGATGTGGAGCGCACTTACACCTCCTTCGAGGGCTGCGCCAAGGAGATCGCGGAAAGCCGGGTCTTCGGAGGAATCCACTACCGTTTTTCCGGTGAAGTCGGGCTGGCGATGGGTCGCGCTGTGGCGGACTCCGTTTTGCAAAGCCTCGGCTCCCGACAAATCAGCCAAATCCTCTACAACCAAGAACCGATTCCATGAAAACTGCCATTCGCCATCCTTTACCGATCCTTGCTGCCTTGGCCGGCATATTGCTTTCACCTGCGACAGTCCCAGCGCAAAACCTCATGGTGGGCTTCAACCGCATCGAATGCCCGCCCCGGTCGGATACCTTGGTTTCGGTGCCATTCATGAAGCACCCGGTTGCAGCCGTATTGCGTGTCTCAGGTTCGCCAGACCTCTCCACGCAGGACCGGGTCGTGCTGGCCCTCGGGCAAAATGCTACCTGGTCGAACGAATCACTCAAAGACACACACTATGTTCGATTCACCTCAGGGGCCAAGGCCGGGCACTGGTATGACATTGCCGCCAATACGGCTGCGTCAATCACGCTGGACCTCAATGGCGGCAATGGCACCGGCATCGCCGCCGGAGACGGCTTTTTGGTGGTGGAATATTGGACGCTCAAAAGCCTTTTCCCGCCCTCCTCGCAAACGACCATCCATGTTTCCTCCGGCACGCTCGGCTACCAGCAGAAAAGTCTGATTTTGATCCCGAATGTCAGCTCCGATGGAATCGACCTCCCCGTCGAAGCGGTCTATTTGCTCACTGCCAGCGGTTGGAAAAAAGGCGTGAAAGGCTTCCCTGCCGCCGGAGACACCATCCTGCCGCCGGGGTTGCCATTTATCATCCGCCACCCGCGCGGCGTCGCGGCCACGACCTTCGAACCCGAGGGGCGCGTGTTGCGCACGGCCGATGCGGTCGAGTTGGCTGGAGCCGCCTCTACACGGCAGGACAACACGGTGGCCGTGTTGCGTCCGGTCGCCGTGGCGCTCGCGGATTCGGGATTGGACGAGACGGCTTTTCTCTCGAGCGTCGGACACTCCGCCGCCGACCGTCGGGACGAGTTATTGGTCTTTGAGAACAGTATTGCTGGTTTCAACAAAAAGCCCTCGGCCATTTACTACAAGGTGTCCGGTTCCTGGTTCCGCGAAGATGGCAAGGCCGCAGCCAATCCCCTCGCGGGTCAGGAAAAAGCCCTCTCCGCCTCCGGCGGCGTGGTCGTTCGTAAAGCCGCAGGAACCTCCGCCATGGCTACTTGGAAAAACAATCCCACTTACTAATTAAGAAACCAGGGAATATGAAAACACTAAAATCATTCGCCACCTTGATGGCGGCAACGCTCCTTTTCGCAACTCCATTGGCTGCGGAAACCTTCAATCTCTCCTTGAGCGTGGGCGGCAACGCGACCTTCTTTCCCGAAGCATCGCAGGGTTTTCTGGTCGCCGACACGGCGGGCGATGGGTTTCAATTTCTTGGTTCGAACTCGAGTTATCTCCTTTACGGGGCAACAACTTCTGCCAACCGCACGCTTTGGGGCGCGGATGATGTCGTGGTTTTTGCCAATCTGGGAACGGGTGAGTTTCCGGATGTGGGCAGGGGGTTTGACACGATAGTTTTGCCTTACGATTCGACGGCGCTGAATCCCAACTGGACGAGCGGGGACGCCTTGATCCTTGTTTGGTTTCCCTCTGGCGCGGCTGGAAACGGCGCTGTGTTCAACCACTACAGGTCCGATAACGCTAATGACGGCACCATCGGATTTATCACACCCACCCAAGGTGACACGGACAATATCGTTGCGATCGGAGTCACTCCCACGAGTGCGAATATTGCTCTGTCCACGAATGAGGAATTCGTCGTCTGGCTCTTCGAAAAAATCTTCCTGCGGGTGCCTGAGCGTGATGAGTTTATGGATTACCGTGGCCGCCTCCAACCGAACGGAAACCTCACGGAGAGCGGCTTGGCCAACGAGATGTTGCGCAGCACGGCCTTCGCCAACCAGGACAAACCCGTTTATGCCGCGCACTATTGGCTCGGTATTCTGCCCGCGAACCGCGACTCGGTGGCGGCTGCCATCAACCTCGTGCAGGAAAACACCGCGCTTCTGGCCGGTTGGCAGCCTTTCGGAAACTCCACCGCCGCCCCGTTCGGAGCCACCTTTGGCATGGCCAACGCCACCCAATCCATCTTGGCCAACGCCGGGCTCCAGAGTGGCAACGCCTCGGTGGTCTCCCTTTCGAACCCGGCTTTTGTGGATTGGTTTTTGGGACAGTTCGATGAAAGCGGAGTCACGACTGACCAGAAAACCCAACTCACCTCGTTCATGACCTCCCATTCGCCTCAAGACACCCGCCAAGGGGCATTGGTTTCCTTTTTGTCCAATTATTTCGCCTCCACCAACGATGCCATTCTCGGAGCAGCAGCCCGGTGGCTGCTCAATGATCGCTGGGACCCAGCCACCAACCGCGATCTCAGCGACGCCTACCTCCAACTCCTCTTGGATCCACCGGTCCTCTCCATTTCCGCCAATCCCCCGGGCGGCGGAACGGTCACGCAGAATGGAACATCCACCCAGAACGCAACGCATGATGTCGATACCCATGTGCCCATCGCCGCAACGCCCTCCGCCAATTATCAATTCCTGAACTGGAGCGGCAACGGCGTCGCTGACACCAGAAATGCCACAACTACCGTGTTCTTGGACAACGACATCGAGATCACTGCGAATTTTGCTTTGATTCTTACCGTGAGCTACAACACCCAAGGAGGGAGTGCGATTGCGAATGGAGCGACGACAACGGGCGGTTCGATTGCGAGTTCACCCGGAACGCCGACACGGGCGGGCTACACCTTCCAAGGGTGGTTCACGGCGCCAAGCGGCAGCAGTGCGATTGCATTCCCCTACACGCATGGCCTAACAGGCAACTCCACGCTGTTTGCGCAGTGGACGGCGAATGCCTTGACCGTGAGCTACGACAGCCAGGACGGCAGCGCGATTGCGAATGGAGCGACGAAAGCGGGGGCTGCGATTGCGAGTTCACCCGAGACGCCGACCCGTGCAGGCTACACATTCAACGGGTGGTATGGGGCGCCAAGCGGCGGCAGTGCGATTGCATTCCCCTACACGCATGGACAAACAGGCAACTTCACGCTGTTTGCGCAATGGGACGAAATCATTAGTCTCTCTCTCAGCGGCAACATGTCGTTCGGCAATGTGACCCTAAACCAAACCTCGAACCGCACATTGACCATTACCAACAACGGCACCGGGAATCTAACTGTAAGCGGAATATCCTACCCAATAAACGGTTTCAGCGGGAACTGGAGCGGCGTGATCGCGCCGAGCAATTCTCAAAATGTGACAGTCTCCTTCAAACCGACGGCAACGATCTCTTACAGCGGAAATTTGACCGTCCAATCCGATGCCTCCTCCGGCGTCCCAAGTCTTGCACTGAGCGGCTCGGGTGTATCCGCCTCCAATGGCAGTGCTAATTCATCCCCGGGTGGAGGAGGTGGCGGTGGAAGTCCTGCCGTTGTGGAAAAGTCCAAGAAAAAAGGCGGGAAAGGAAAATCCGCTTCTGCAAACAAATCCGGCGGTTCGAACAAGAAATCCGAAGCCAAGAAGTCCAGCGGCAAGAAGAAAAAATCCGAGGCCAAGAAATCCGGAGGAAAGAAGAAATCCGACAGCAAAAAATCCGGCGGGAAGAAAAAGAAGGGCGGGAAATAAGATCCTACTCCAATGTCTCCAAGATTGTGCATTTTTTGAAGGCGCTCATGTCGGTCAGGCGTCTCTCCGAGCCGGAGGCATCGCCTTTCATCGAACGGCTTCCACCCCGCAGGTCTCGGGATTGGAGTCTCGGAAAGCGGGACGCCCGCGCGACATTCCAGAAGCCAAAAAGCGATTGGATTTTGGTATCAAGCCCCACCTGAAAAAATCTAAAGCAAGGTTATGAAACTCCCCGGCTTCCTCCCGTTCTCGCTCTTGGTTGCGGCTGCGTTTGTTTGGAGCGCTCATTCCGTGGCTCAGGATTCGGAACGGCGGGGGCTGGGGTTGAGGCCGCCCACTTTGGCGGAAATGGCGGAGGATGCCCGCTCGCAGGTGCGGACCAAAATGGTGTTGCCGAACAAGTTGGCCATGGAACGGGTGCGGGCGGAGAGATTGCTCAAAGGCCTGCCGACTCCGCCTTTGACCCCACCGGTGCGGTTCGGAGAGGAGGTCGTCTCCTTTGCCGCGGCGTCTCCCGTGTCGGCGGGTTCTGGCGTGGGGTCTTCGCCCTTGATTGGAAGCACCCCGGGGCGGGTGGACAACAGCACTCTCCCGAACTTCCCGCCGATCCGCAACCAAGGCACGATCGGCTCCTGCGCCTCGTTCTCCTCCGCCTACACGGTGGGCACCCATATGTTCAGACATCCTGACCTGGCGGGAAAATGGATGACCTGATTGGGCGGTAGACGAGGCGGAGGGTGGTGCCGGGATAGCAGATTTCTGTGGCGTTGAGTTCGGTGCATAGGGCTTCGAGGGTGGCGTCGTGGATGGGGTTGGCTTGGCCGTGGATTTCGACGCGCAGTTCGTTGCGGGCGGGGTCGGGGCGCAGGTTGACGCTGGTGGCGAAGAGAGCGCGCACAAAGCTTCGGGCGTCGTCGGGGCGGCGGAGGGTTTCGCGGGCGAGTTGCACGAGGGCGGTTTCGGCGCGGTAGGCGATGAGCTTGATGGTGTCGATGAAGTGCTTTCGGCCTCCGCGCAACTGGGCGACTCGCTGCTCGGGCGGGAGGTCTTTGATCTGGATGTGTTTCGCGGTGGCTTTGCGTTGGGTTTTGAGGGATTCGAGTTGGTCTTGTTTGGCTTGGAGGGCCAGGAGTGCGGCTCCTTTTTTTTCTTCGTGGCGGGCTGCGGCTTCGGGTTCGTTTTCCTGCGCGCCGATGGTGTGGGCGCCAAAGGTGGCGCGGGCTCGACTGAGCTCGGCGGCGGTGCGGCGGGCTTGGCTGTCGAGGGCGCGCCAGGCGGGATTGATAAGGCGTGTGGTTTCAGGAATGGGGCTGATTCCGTGTTCGACGAGGCGGTCGAGCCCGTAGTGTTCGCGCATGTATTTGAAGAAGTTTTCCTGATTCCATCTGGCGAACATGGTGGCGGCGGAGCGTGCCAGGTCACTGCGATAATCGGTGCTCAAGATCGCGGTTTGATGGCCGGTTTCGCTCAGGGCGCGGATTTCACGAACCCAGAGGCCGTTGGTCAATCGGGTGCCGCGTTCGGCGAGTTGGAGTGTGCTTTTTTCTCCGTTGGGATGGGTGAGTGTTTGCGGGGTGAACTCACCGGGATTCCATTCGGGGCCGGGGTGTTTGTGGTAGGTAAGAATGGCGATGCGTTGGGTTTTGAGGCGGGAAAAAAGTTCGGGCGAGTAGCCTTCGCGGTCGAAGATGAGGGTGAAGCGGTGGAGGCTTGGATCTGCGGCGAGCTCCTCGGGTGTGGGTTGGCCGGGGATGTCGTGGAGGAGGCGGGGGACGATTTCTTCTTCGAGGGTTTTTTGCAGGCCGGGGTCGATGGCTTTTGTGACGCAGAAGAAGGGGGCTCCATCGAGGGCGTTGACCCAGTAGTCGGTGGTGCCGCGCAGGCAGAGCTTTTCGCGGCTCACATAGCGGCGGGGCAACTTGGTGGCTTGGCCGTGATAGACGCGCACATGGCCGTCGATGAGGAGCACGCCGGCGGCTTCGACATCATGGGCCATCCAATCTTTGGCGAAATCCCCGCTCCATCGTGCGGTGCGTTCCTCGTCGTCGCCGAGCACGGAGATTTTCGCGCGCAAAGTCTTGACTTCGGGAATGCGATCGAGGCCGAGAAGTTTTCCCCATTCCCCGGGCGAGTGGTAGCGGAGTTGCTCGAGGCTCGGAACGCGTCCCAGCGCCAGATAGGCGAGCAGGAGGAAAATCGATTCCATGGGATAAAATCCTTTCGGACTGCTGAAGTGGCTTTGCGCGTGGCGCAGGAGTCCGAAGGTGAGCAGTGCGGCAAGCGCGCAAAGCACTCCGCCGTGCGCGACATCATCGGCCCGCTCAAA
>Ga0247838_1006809_pt1 | contig 10555 bp, 7 predicted proteins | sample LaCruzMarch2015__5_FD_189097 | JGI IMG/M metagenome (GOLD analysis project Ga0247838, IMG submission 189097) | Freshwater microbial communities from meromictic Lake La Cruz, Castile-La Mancha, Spain - LaCruzMarch2015_15m | ecosystem: Environmental > Aquatic > Freshwater > Lake | place: Spain... | reverse complement strand
GTTGGTGATTGCATGCGCCGTGACCCGGCAAAGCGCGACGCATATGAATTCTACGCCGATGGCAGCCCTCAAACCGCGAATTGGGCGAAGCGTTCGTTCGACCGCGTTTGGACGAAGGCAAAACCGGTTCGCGCTGGAGCCTTCTCAACAGGTAAGTGCAGCGCGACCATGGTCATCGATGCCCAGACAGCAGAAGCGCTTGCAGCGATGGGTGAGCCAGCCCCGGTCGCCGGTGCGACCCGGCACTGAGTTTGGATCTAGCGCAACCCGACGATGAAGTCGGTGAATTGACCCGTCTCGTTGCTCATTCCATAATCTGAAACGATCAACGATGATCCTGGCTTCAAGGCATCCTCGATAAGTTCTCGTGCCTCCTGCGGGATTTTGATGCGGTCGAGGGCATCTGCAGGCGTCTGGCTAGCTGTTAAATCGGGCAGCGGCTTTGCGAGGGCCAGTTCCGCGCTCTTTTTCGATTTCTTCTCCCCCGGCTTGTCTGCAACGGGCGGCAAAGTCGGCACTGAAGCGACACTCCAGCTTACGTCTCTGGCGCTGGTGCCAATCGAAAGCGCAGTGAACACGTGCGTGCCAATTGGCTTTTGCGGCTCAGCGATTTCCACAGCGGCTTCATAAATGGGCAGATAGCCCTGGCGTACGTAGAGTTTTTTGGTCTGACGGCTGATGAACACCGCCACTGGGCTATTTCGCTTGGCCTCGCGGCGCTTAGCTTGTTCGACCGCGGCGAGCGCTTGCTTGACAGATGCGACAGTGTCTGCCTGAACCTTGAGGGCGGCGACGCGATCCGCCTCTGCACTTTTGAACAGATCGTCCGCAGCCTTGACGTTGGCCTTGAGGTTGGCCACGCTTTCCTTTTCCGAAGCGATGGCGACGGTCAACTCGCTGAGCTTCGTGTCAATCGTGACTTCGCGTTGTGCGGATGCTGCGGCCTCAGCGTCTGTCGGAGCGCGGTTCGCGGTTACAACCGCGCGGGCGAAGCTATCGAGTTCTTTTTCGGCAGTGTTACGCGCCGCTTCGTTCTTGGCGAGCGACTGCACGGCCGCTGCCAATTCGGCGTTTGCATCTTTCAGATCGGCTGCGGCGATAGAAGAAATCTGAGACGTTGTCTTGACGATGTCTTCTGCGGCTGCCTGCTCTGTCTCGGCATCTGCCAGTGCTTTGTTGCGCCGCTCGATTTCAGCGAGCCACGATTTGCGATACGGCGACAGTGTGCCTTGTGTTGCGCTTTGATCTGTCGTTGCGGCTTCAGCTGCCGCAAGGCTGAACAGCCCGGCCCCAGACTGCGATGTTCCCACGGTACGGCCCGAGGCGTCGGCGACTTTTTCTCCAGCGCCCTTTTGTGCAGCAGGGGGTGTTGGCGCCGCGCGTGCGGATACAAATGATGTGGCTGAGAACAGTGCCTGATGCGTGAACGATTGCACTGGAATGTCATCGCGCGTCACGATGACGCGCGCGCCCATTTTGGTCATTTCAAAAAGACGCTGCGAGAATCCATGCGGCAAGCGGATGCATCCGTGAGACGCCGGGTAGCCGGGCAGCACTCCGGCGTGGAGTGCAACACCCGACCACGTGATGCGATGCATGTTTGGCATGGGTGCATTGTAGTAAAGGTTCGAGTAATGGATTTTGTTTTTTTCAAGAACCGAGAAGACGCCCATTGGCGTTGGATTGCCGACGCGGCCCGACGAGATCGGTGATACGGCGATGACGCCGCTTTCGTCGTAGACGGTGACGCGCTGGTTCTTGATTGACACCACGATCACCAGCGGCCACTGCACCGCCTTGCCGGCCACTTGCACTTCAGTCTTGGCAGCCTTTTCCGGCGCAGCAACTTGACTGCCGTCTTGGAGGACTGGGCGCTTTTTGGCTTTCTGCTTTTGCGGCTTGATTTTTTGTGGCTTCCACCACGGGCTGCTGTCGCCGTAACTGAAGCCAAAATCTTGTGCTTGGGCCGGTGCTGACGGAAGGCAACTTAAAGCCCCGAGCGCCACGGCAGCTGCACCAGCGACGCGCGTAAAATGAGATGCAATCGAGGGGGCCGCCGCTACGTTAGCGGTCTGAAGAATGGAGGCAGATCGCCCGAAGCGAAACAGACCGGTTACTATGATCACAATTGGCCTCGACTCTTTCGATACTTCCACGGAATATGTGGAGTGTGCTCTCTAACCGCCGCGAGCAAAGGCTAACAGACTAGCAATCCTCATTGCAATCTGTTGCCGGTGACAATGCTGAGCACTCAAACTAGGTGTGGCGCAATATCAACGAATTAGGGTACTTAGCCTGCCTCAGTGGGGTCACAAGCGGCGCCTGCTGGGTCTCGCAGTGTTTCACCTCGCAACCCTCGTGCCACCATAGCTAACGTGTAGAACCCCCAATGTCCGTCCACACGTCTCAAAAGCGTCTCATGGCCCCTAGTGTCGCGGCAATGAAGGGTGTGCGCCCTATTGTGGCCCTGACCTCGTACCACGCCCACACAGCAGCTATTGCCGACGCCCATTGCGATATCCTTCTGGTCGGTGACAGTTTGGGCATGGTGATGCACGGATTTGAAACGACGCTGCCGGTGCCTCTCGATTTAATGATTATGCACGGCCGCGCCGTGGTGCGCGGATCCAAACAGGCCTTGATCGTCGTCGATATGCCGTTTGGCAGCTACGAGGAAAGCCCGTCGGAAGCCTTCCGCAACGCTGCCCGCGTGATGAAGGAAACCGATTGCGGGGCGATCAAACTCGAAGGCGGCAAGCGCATGGGTGAGACCATTCGCTTTCTCGTCGATCGCGGCATTCCGGTGATGGCGCACATCGGCCTGACGCCGCAAACGGTGAAGGTTCTCGGCGGTTTCAAAACTCAAGGCACAACAACGCGCGAGTGGGCGGCCATCGAGGAAGATGCCCGGGTTGTGGCTGAAGCCGGTGCATTCGCGGTGGTTTTAGAGGCTGTCGCGGGCCCGCTCGCCGCGCGCATCACGTCGGCCATTCCCGTGCCGACAATCGGGATTGGCGCTTCGGCGTCTTGCGACGGTCAGATCCTCGTCATGGAAGACATGCTGGGGCTGTCGCGCCGCGTGCCAAAATTCGTCAAACAGTTTGGGGAAATCGGTGCGGCGATCGAATCCGCGATCCGGTCCTATTCCGAAGACGTGCGCAGCAAGGCCTTTCCCGGGCCTGAGCATTCTTACATTATGAAGCCGGGCGAAGACGGGCGGGATGCGGCTCCCGGCGGCGCGCCGCCCGCCGTAAAGCTGGCCAAAAAGTCGAAATAGCAGGGCAAAGCTTTGGGTCCGATAGAGTCTAAGACCGCCGGCGCTGCTTCCCATTGCTTAACCAACATAAATTCGCCGATGGGGTTCTTGACTTTTGATAACTGGGTTTGCCTTCCAGGGCCCGTGTCGGCTATCACACCCCGGTCGCAAATCTAATCACGGTGTCTAGAGCCGATATGGGCGCGGGCGCTGAACTTTAAGCCGGGTGGCCCTGCCGCCCTTAAATCCGAACGAAGGGTCAAGTGCCGGATGGTTGACAGGAACGACACCTTGCTACGGGAAGTAGACGAGGAGTTGCGCCGCGAGCGCATGGAGAAGTTTTGGAACAGATACGGCACCTATGTACTTGCCGCCGCTGGTCTTTTTGTTTTTCTTGTCGGGGGCTTCAAATATCTCGAGGCGCGCGACAAAGCGGCTGCAGAAGCCGCTGGAACGCAGTTTGAATCCGCAGTCGCTCTGGCCAAGTCCGGCAAGGCCGATGATGCCAACGCGGCCTTTTCGGCCCTCGCATCGAGCGACAATGCCGGTTACGCGGCGCTGGCCGAACTCAAAATGGCTGGCGCGTTGGTCAAGGCTGGCAAACCTCAGGACGCTCTGACCGCTTTCGACAAATTGGCGAAAAAGCCGGGCGTCGATCCGTTGATCACAGGTTTTGCACAACTTCAAGGCGCAGCGCTGCGTGCTGGCGAGGCAGACTTTACCGAATTGAAGAATCGGCTCACCCCTTTGATGGCCGACGGCAGTGCCTGGAAAATGGCCGCCATCAAAGCGGGTAAGCTAATCGAAGCACGGATCGCATTGGCGCCACTGTTGGCTGATCCAAGGTTGTCGCGTACCGCGTCGGAGCGAATCAGGACGGCAATGTCCGCCATTGCGGCGATGGAATCGAGCAAGCCCAGTGCTGCTGCGCCCGAGAGCGCGGGTGCCAAAGATGCGGCTCCGGCAGTTCCGGGGGGTAAACCCGCAGACGATAAAAAATAGGGCGGTACCAGTTCAGGTGCCGCATCGGGAGTAGAGAATGACGGCCTTGACCTTGCGGCTGAAACTCCTGGCGGCGGCACTCGTGCTGATGCCGTTGGCTGGCTGCTCAGATAGCTTGCCGAGCCTTCCAAAAGTCGGCGATCTCAATCCCTTCAAGGAAAAAATTGCGCCGCTGCCAGGCAAGCGCATCTCGGTGATGCCGGAAAAAGAAAAAATTCCCGGTGAACTGGCCGATGCCAGCCAGCCCATCGCGCTTCCGGCCGAGCGTCTGAACGATACCTGGACCCAACCTGGCGGGGAGCCAAACAACGCACCTGGCCATTTGGCTCTCAGTGGTGGTGCCCGCGTCGCCTGGACTGCGGATGCCGGTGAAGGCACCAGCAAAACCGGCCGCGTGTCAGCCAGCCCCATCGTCGCCGAAGGCCGCATCTTCACCCTCGATGCTGGTGGCACGGTGAGCGCCTTTTCGCTGTCGGGCGGCTCATACGTGTGGCGCGCCTCGCTTGAGCCCTCGGCAGATAAAACCAAGCAAGTTGCCTTCAATGCCAGCAATATCTTCTCGCTCGGCGGGTCTGATGGTGGCGGATACGGTGGCGGGCTTGCGGCCGATGGTGGGCGCATCTTTGCTGCCAGTGGCTATGGCAACATGATTGCGCTCGACCCGGCCTCGGGCAAGCGCCTGTGGGAAAAGAATCTCGGCGCGCCGGTTCGAACTTCGCCGACAGCCGCAGCGGAGCGCGTCTTCGTTGTTACGACGGAAGGGCGTATTATCTGTTTATCGAGTGCAGACGGCACCGAATTATGGTCGGCGCGTGGTCTGCCGCAGCAGGCCAGCCTGACGTTGAATGCAAGCCCGGCAGTCGATGGCGATATTGTTGTCGCCCCCTTCCCATCGGGTGACATTCTTGCTCTCAAGATCGCGGATGGTTCGTCGTTGTGGACGGAAAATTTGGCGCGCACGCGCACGACCTCCCAGCTCACCGCTTTAAGCGATGCAGCCCGCCCTGCGATTGACAACGGCGTCGCTTTTGCCATTGGCCACGGTGGCCGCATGGTGGCGACAAACGTAAAAACCGGCGAGCGATTGTGGTCGCTGAATGTGCCGGGAACGCAGATGCCATGGGTTGCCGGCGATAGCGTGTTCGTCGTCGACACGACCGGCCAGTTGATGGCGATTGCCCGGCAAGATGGCCGCGTGCGCTGGACTGCGAAACTGCCGGGCGGCACCACGTGGTCTGGTCCGACCCTTGCGGGTGGCATGCTGTGGCTGGCCTCGAACAAGGGGCAATATGTCGGGGTTGAAGCCGCGACAGGCCGGGTCGCAAGTCAGACCGACATCGGGTATCCGGTCTACGTAGCCCCGATTGTTGCGCAGGGCAAAATGTATGTGCTGACCGACAATGCCAAACTCATTGGGATGAACTGAGTAGGGCTGGCAGCACAGCAAAAATTTCTGCCGCGGCCACAGCCGCCAAGAGCGCTCTTGGCGTGGGGCTATGATATTGCAGGGCGCTGTGTGACACGCACCTGCTGTTAACTGTTAGTCGATCATCGCCAGGAATTCTTGCCGCGTGATGGCGTTGTCGCGGAAGATGCCCAGCATACGGCTGGTCACGAGATCCGTACCGGGCTTCATCACGCCGCGTGTCGTCATGCAGTGATGCTCGGCCTTGATCACGACGCCCACACCTTGGGGCTTCAGAACATCGTTGATGACGTTGGCGATCTGGGCCGTCATCTTTTCTTGGATTTGAAGGCGTTTTGCAAAAACTTCTACGACGCGTGCGAGTTTGGAAATGCCAACGACGCGGCCATTGGGGATATAGGACACCCAGGCATGGCCTACGATCGGCGCCAAGTGATGCTCGCAATGGCTTTCAAAACGGATTTTGCGCAGCACGATCATTTCATCGTAGCCCTCGATTTCCTCGAAGGTCTTGTTCAGAATCTCTTCCGGGTCGTCCGCATATCCCTTGAAGTACTCCTCAAATGCCTTGGCAACGCGCGAGGGCGTTTCAAGTAGGCCGGGGCGCGATGGGTCGTCACCGGCCCAACTGAGCAGCGTGCGAACGGCAGCTTCCGCTTCGGTGCGGTTCGGGCGCGTGGGCACCGCAAGAAGTGTCTTGGCGATCTTCGTTGTCATGGGCAGGGTGACGTGTCCTTTATTTGCAAGTGACGAGACTACGGGCGCGCTTGGCAATCGGATTGACGGTTGCAGCATCGAGCCTTGGGGCTCAAGCTGCGGCGTGATCTCAGCTGGGCGCGCAGAAGCCGCCTGCGCTGCCACCATAATCCCGTTTTGCGAGGCTCGCAAAGCCGAGCGGCGTCTGCTTGCCTGCCAATGCTAAAAAAGTCCATGCAACTTCAAAGCTTGAGGCAACACGGGGGCCGTGCAATATGGTTGTCACAGGGTCTGGACAGGTCACATTTGGCCCCCTATAAGACCCAGACTTCGCTCCTGGGTTCCGTCCGGTTTGAAGCAGATGCCTAGGTAGCTCAGTTGGTAGAGCATGCGATTGAAAATCGCAGTGTCGCTGGTTCAAATCCGGCCCTGGGCACCATTCCCCTTTTCCCAAATCGGGTTTACTTGCTGCCTAGGCTGGCTTGGCTTTTTGAGCCTAAAGGGCTCGTGGGCCTACGCCATTTTCGCCTAACCGCGTGACAGGCCCTTGGCTTCCAATTCGCCGAGGTAGTCCTTCCATTTCTTGTCCTTCTGTAGGCCAAGCATGTGCAGGTAGGACCATGTGAAGAGGCCGGTGTCGTGGCCATCATCAAAGACGATGCGAACGGCGTAGTTTCCAATTGGCTTCAGGTCTTTGATCTTGACGTTGCGCTTGCCGCCAACGGTGACCCGCTGTTCTTTCGAATGGCCTTGTACTTCCGCCGACGGGCTCATGACGCGCAAAAGCTCGGCCGGTAGATTGCATACATCCCGGTTGGCAAACGTGACAATGAGGCCGCCGCCGGCATCGCTCACTTCCATTTCGGGCGGCTTCATGCCTTTGCCCTGCGAGGCCTGTAACTCGGCCCAGACGCTGGTCGCAAGATCGCGGAAAATGGCGGCGTGCTGGCCTGCCGGGTCCTTGATCGTCACCGGGGTGCCGGCATCCGAATTGGTGCGGATATCCATGTGCAGTGGCACTTCGCCGAGGAACGGAACCTTCAGCCGTTCAGCATCGGCGCGCGCCCCGCCATGGCCGAAAATGTCTGTGCGGTCCCCGCACTTCGGACACAGGAAATAGCTCATGTTCTCGACAATGCCGAGCACCAGCACGTTGACCTTGCGGAACATGGCGAGCCCCTTACGGGCGTCAATCAAGGCGAGGTCCTGCGGCGTTGAGACAATCACAGCGCCCGCAATTGGGGCCTGCTGTGCCATCGTCAGTTGCACGTCGCCGGTACCCGGCGGCATGTCAATCAGCAGCACGTCGAGATCACCCCACATCACATCGCGCAGCATCTGGTTGAGCGCCTGGGCCACCATCGGGCCACGCCAAACGATGGGTGTTTCTTCTTCCACCATAAATCCCATCGACATAGCTTTGAGGCCGTGGGCTTGATGCGGCATCAACTTCTTACCCGCGCTCATTTGCGGTGCACCCGAGAGCCCGAGCAACCGGGGCTGCGAGGGGCCGTAAATGTCGGCATCGAGGATGCCAGACTTGAGGCCGATCGCCTGCAGCCCGAGGGCCAGATTGACCGCGATCGTTGATTTGCCAACGCCGCCTTTGCCAGAGGCCACGGCGATGATGTGTTTGATTCCGGGAATGTTTTGCGCAGCTTTCATGCCAGGCTGTGTGCCGGCGGAAGCCTGTGGGGCGGCGGCGGCGGCCGGTGGGGCTGCAGACGTGGTGGCCCGTCCATCGCCGGCCCCGCCCGAGGCTCGCGCTGCTTGAACGCGAGGATGTTCTTTGACCGCTACAGGGGCACCCGCCCCGTTCGACGATAGCACCTCTGGCGCCGGCGGCCGGGTTGGGGATCCTTGCCCGACCTCGGCAGTCAGGACTGCCGTTACACCTTTAACACCAGGCATGTCGTTGACCACTTTCTGCGCTGCTTGGCGCAGGGGCTCAAGGTCTGGCGCCATGTAGGCGGGAACCGTAATCGAGAAGTAGACCCGCTCGTCCTTTACGAGGATCTCGGAGACCAAGCCCAATTCAACGATATTGCCCTTGAGATCGGGGCCCTTTACGCGCTTCAACTGTTCGAGGATCTGTTCCGTCGATACCGGCATTTTGTAAAGATCTCCGCGGACATTGAGCCGTTGGGCCGGATGCAGGCAGCTGAGGTGCCCCCGCATCACAATCCGCATGTTTGATTGAATTCGTGCTGGATACTGTCAGACGCTTGGCTGGAAGTCACGCCCTGCCAAGGCTATACGATTGTCGCGGTCCGGCATGTTGCCGCAGCAGCGCATATCGAGGCGCGGCTGCTTCGGATCAAGGCTTTGGCCGCACATTTTTCAAACGGAGACTGCTAGCTGCGAGGCCATGAGGGGGATCTGCATGCAGGGGTTTGTGGATTTGAGCCGCCAGATTGACCGGTTCAGCGGCGCCCTTGGCCAGGCCGTGGCTTGGCTGATCGTCGTTGCCGTTTTTGTCAGCGCCGCCAATGCCGTGGTGCGCAAGCTTTTCGATGTTAGCTCGAATGCTTGGCTGCATGCTCAATGGTGGCTGTTTGCAGCTGTGTTCCTGCTCGCCGCTCCCTGGACCCTCCGCGATAACGAGCATATTCGCATCGATGTGGTAAATAGCCATCTGCCGCAGCGCTGGAAAAACCGGATCGAAATTCTCGGACATGTTTTCTTTCTGCTCCCCATGGCGGCCATGCTCACTTGGACGTCGTCTCACTACGCTTGGGTGTCGTGGATGCAGAGTGAGCAATCGTCCGATGCGGGCGGGTTACCGCAATGGCCCATTAAGATGCTCATCCCGGTGGCATTCGCGTTGCTGTTTGCTCAAGGCGTCTCAGAACTCATCAAGCGCGTTGCGATCATGCGCGAGGCCGGCAACGCTGCGCCGCCAGATGCGGGCGATCACGACGCCGTAACGCAAGCGGGCCCAGGCTACAAAGACGATCTGCCGCCAGCGTCGAATCCGGCCGGTGAAGAAAAATAATCTGCCTGCACCGGGCGCCTGAACGCGAAACAGTCATGGGCCGGAGCGGCCGAAGTTGGAGTTGAACGATGGCCGCGTTTCTTGCCCAGAACATGGCGCCAGTGATGTTTCTGGCACTCGTGATGTTCTTGTTACTGGGCTATCCGGTAGCGTTTTCTCTTGGCGCGGTCGGGCTCATCTTCTTTGTCGTCGGGGTGGAACTGGCACCCCTGTCGGATGGGCTCATTACCTTGTCTTGGCCGCTGTTGAACTCGATGCCCGGCCGCATCTTCGACGTGATGCGCAACGACACGCTGCTCGCCATTCCCTTTTTCACACTCATGGGTCTCATCCTCGAGCGCTCGGGCATGGCCGAAGATCTGCTTGAAACCGTTGGTCAGTTGTTCGGGCCCGTGCGCGGCGGGCTTGCCTACGCCGTGATTTTCGTTGGCGCGCTGCTTGCCGCCACCACGGGCGTTGTAGCGGCGTCTGTAATCTCGATGGGGCTGATCTCTCTGCCCATTATGCTGCGCTACGGCTACGACCGGCGCTTGGCAGCCGGCACCATCGCGGCTTCCGGAACGCTGGCGCAGATTATCCCGCCGTCGCTGGTGCTGATTGTGCTTGCCGACCAGCTCGGCCGTTCGGTCGACGACATGTATAAGGGCGCTGTGCTGCCAGGCCTCGTCCTTGCTGGCCTTTATGCACTCTACGTGTTCAGCGTCACGATCATCAATCCGGCCGCTGCCCCCGGCTTACCCGATCACGAAATTGGACACCGCAAGCCCGATGGGTCACGCGGGCTGCCGTCGCTCGCGATGCTGGCATTGGTATCAGGTCTGTTTGGATGGTGGATGCTGAGCGGCACCAGCTATGCTGGCACCGACGCATTCATACTGGCGCTGGCAGCAGCGATTCTTTTTGCTCTTGCATTGGCCTTGCTGAATCGAGCGTTGAAAGCGCGTGGCTTCACAGGGTTCTTGTCGCCGTTGGGCGAGCGCGTCACGTTTGTGATGGTGCCCCCGCTGCTGCTCATTTTCCTCGTTCTTGGAACAATCCTCATCGGCCTTGCCACGCCGACAGAAGGCGGAGCGATGGGCGCTGCCGGGGCCATGTTGCTGGCCGCTTCGAAACGCTACGCCGACAACGACCCTTCGCGCTTCAATTGGGCAATCGTGCGCTCGGCAACCTATGCCACGGC
>Ga0247838_1006808_pt1 | contig 10555 bp, 14 predicted proteins | sample LaCruzMarch2015__5_FD_189097 | JGI IMG/M metagenome (GOLD analysis project Ga0247838, IMG submission 189097) | Freshwater microbial communities from meromictic Lake La Cruz, Castile-La Mancha, Spain - LaCruzMarch2015_15m | ecosystem: Environmental > Aquatic > Freshwater > Lake | place: Spain... | reverse complement strand
TCACCCGAACTCGCCCTAACTCACCCGAACTCACCCGAACTCGCCCTAACTCACCCGAACTCACCCGAACTCGCCCTAACTCACCCGAACTCACCCGAACTCGCCCTAACTCACAGATGCCTGCAGGCGAAGGCGTATGTTTGCCAACTGGAACCATACAAGAATTTTACCCATTCTCTGGACCTGCATGGTAGAACAACGAGTATCAGAGCTGTGTCAACCAACACAGGACAGTTCTTCGTTCTCTACCAAGACCTGGCGTCTGCTCTCACTGGTGAGAAGGATCCAAAGAAATTGAAAGCTCCTCTGAACAATGCAAGAGAAAAAATACAAACCAGCAAAAGCGAGGCCACCAGCCTCCTCATGAAACCCAAGGAAGGCATGTTGACACTTGGACGAGCACTTCTCAACCTTGAGGTGTGTATGCAATTTTATTTATGCAACTTATAAATTAATATTTCCATGAATCATCAGGACGGGGATAAGCTGCCGGATGGAGTGTATTATCATTCCTGGAAACGAAACAATGATAGTGGCCATATCTCCAAGGTCCTAGCTCTGAGTATGGCCAGTGCCAGAGAGTTTATATGCCTCTGTGATTCTGGGGATGCATCAAAGAATAAGGGTGAACTGTTGGCATTGCTTCTCCAATTTGAACAGCAAACGCATGCATCTGGTGCAAAGGTACACACCAATTATTTGCATTTCTTGATTATTTTCTGATGTTTAATATTTCCCAGGTATCCGCTGGCCCAGTCCACGAGACTGCAGACACGCTCCAAATGGCCCCGTACAACGTTCGTGCCATGGCCCGCTTCGTGAACATCCACAAGCAAGGCCTGCGTGAACAAGCTCGGCAGAATAAGAAGATGCATCTCGAGCTTGTTAAGTACATGGACACGTCCAAGACCCAGGGGTTCAACGACCTGCTTGCTGTCGTTTCAAGCCGTCAACATGAAGGAAATCTCGAGCTTGTGAGACACATCGACACGCTGAAGGCCCAGGGATACAACGACCTCATGGCCGCGCAAATCGAGCTTGGGATCTCCAAAGAAAAGGAACGCTTGCTTCAGGAGCAACTTAGCTCGGTGACCGCCAACCTTAACTCGGTGACTGCAGAGAAGAATGTTCTTACCAATGGCTATGCCGAGCTCTCTAATTCCCTCAAGGTGGAGAGGGAGCTGAAGCGCTCAAAGACCGCCGAGTTCAACGCGCAGGGCGCTGAATTGAAGGGTATCAAGAGCGCGAATCTGGAGCTCACGTCAGCCAACGCCAAACTGCTTGGAGAGAATGTTTCGTATGTGAAAACAAACCAGGAGCTCGGGGGCGATCTGGATCGGCTCACGGACACCGTCAGGATCAAGACGAGGGACCTCGTTGAATTGCAAGGCGATTTCAAGGTTCTGCAAAGGGAAAATACGCATCTTCAAAACAAGCTTCTGCAGGCCGAATTAGAGCCGCGCCACCGCCGAAGCGGTCTGTGATCACCCGTTCGCGGCGCGGGTGGCGGGCGGGATTGGAGGAGCGGCGCGACGCCGTGTGTATTTAAGCGGTTGGCCGAGCCCATTGGATGCTCCGCACGCTTGAGCGCGTGGTTGGCGCGGCGTCGGACGCCGGTGGTGCGGAACCGAGCGCAGCTCGCGTGATTGAATGGATTGCCCACGTGTTCCGCGAACCCTCCATAGATGAGCTGGTGCGGCTGGAGAACAAGCGGGCGGGGCATGGCGTGATGAATGAGAGGGAGAAGGGGTTTGTGCAGCAGTGGGGCTCGGATGCGGACAGCCTGCTGAGCACTATCAGATCCCTGTCTGGGTATTTGTACTCTGTTTCACTGGCAGCGGGGGATGTCCAACGCCTGCGGAACTCGCTCGCGCCGGTGGTGACCGCGTGGGTGCCGTACGTGAGAACGTATAGCACTGCCAAGGACGGCGTCGTGCAGAAGGTGTTTGCCATCGAAACGGCCCTTGTGAACCTGCTCTCGAAGTACCCGTAGCAGCAACATCATTCGAACCCGTCGTCTAAAAAAAACACTATTTAAACCCCCCTGCTTCCACCCGTCGCCACTACGCGCAATGTCCACCGACGAGACGACTACGATCCGAGTCCCATCCCACATCATGCCGTTCCAGCGCGAGCGGTACCTCGAGCTGATGCGTGAGAAGCTCCTGGACCGGCCGACGATCCACGCGGAGGCGCGGGCGCGGTTCCCGTTCTTCGCCACGCCGCTCGGCGGGAAGGAGACGCCCGCGCTGATGCGGGCCGAGGTGGCCGCGGTGGTGGCCGGCCTCGAGGCCACGTCGACGAAGCTGGAGGCGGCGCGGTCGCTGGTGACGCACCGGCTGGTCCGGTCGTACGACGCGTCGTACGGCGGCGGCAGAAAGCCGCAGCTCCTGCGCCCCGCGCCCACGGAGTTCCCGACCGCGTCGCAGGCGGCGATGCACGCGGAGCTGCTGGCGCTGCACCCGTTCACCACGCCGATCGCCGGGCGCGCGGAGACGGTGGCGGGGCTCCTGGGCGAGATCGACGCGGCGGCCGACGCCGTTCGCGCGCGCGTGGAGGAGGCGAGGGCGGCGTCCGAGGTGGTGCTCCGCCTCGAGCGCGCCTTCACCGAGCCCCGGTTCGGCGGGCGGCGCGCGATGGTGGTGAGGGGGGCTATTGCCAAGAAGAAGAAGTAAACCAGCCTTTTGGCTCGTATTTAAGCGGTTTCCGCGCCCGTCGCCGATGGAAGAATCCCCAGCCGCCACCCCATCGTGGGCAGCGATAAAGTCGAAGTTCGCGACGGTCCGCCGGCGCGGCTACCCCGTCGTCGCGCACAACGAGTTCATGTGGGCGTGGACGGCGCGCGCGTCCAAGGATTGCCCGCCGCCCGATTTTTTCACCGCGGCCGGGGACGGGTAAAAAGAATGGCCGTGTGCTGGTACGAACGAAGCGGGTGCGTCTCCTGCATGGGGCGCCTTTACTTCATGATGGACGACAACGAGTGCAATCGGTACCAGCTTCTGGCGACGGGAACGCAGCTCGACGGGCGCGTGACGATGCTGGACGCCGCGGAGAGCTGGCCCACCAACTGGCCCGTCCCCGATTACTGCATCGCCCTCACGCTTCAGCGGCCGGGGGTCCCAACCGACCACGGCTCGTTCTTTTACTTCATGTGCGAGCGGGCGAGCGTGGGGTGGAGAAACCTCCGGTTCATCGACCAGATCAACCCGGCGTTCCGGCGCCTCCAGCGGTGGTTTCGGAAGACGGCGCGGCGGGCGCTGGACGCCCGGCGGCTCGCGTTCATGCTGGCGACGCACGCCCGGCTCGGGGGTTCGAGCCCCGCGGGTGGCGTGAACGCCGATGCGATGAGCCTGATTGTCAGGCGTATTTAAGGGGGTCGCCTCGCGGTGCGCATGCTGGAGCACCTGCTGCCGTGGGCCACCGTCGCCGACGCGAGGGCGCTGGACGCGGCGCTGGTGCGGCTGCTGGAGCGGTACGACGGCATGCGCGACCCGTACGCCGCGATCGTCCTGCGGGACGAGATCGCTGTCGACGGCGTGCGCCCGCCCGTTCGGCGCGCCCTGCGGACCCTGTTCGCCACCGACGGCTACCACGGGGCGTCGCTGCGCGTGTGGGCGCTGGACCTGCTGAACGGGGTGCGGAGCGGGCCCATCCAGCCTCAGGCGCTCGGGTGGTGGCCGGGCGCGCCGCCGGCGGAGATAGCGCACATGTGCACGGCGGTGCATGATGCGGGGCATCCCACGTGGTACAAGCAGGTGTACCGCGCGCACCTCGTCAACCACCCCCCGCTGCGCGTGCTGGACCACGGGGCCGCGCCGTGCACGCTGTATTGCTGGGACGAGAACCCGCAGTGGAAGACGACGCGGCACTTCGGGCAGCGGAAGCTGTTCATGTCGGAGATCGAGTTCCTCACGCTGCACGCCCGCCCGAACGACACGGTGGTGTACGCGGGGGCGGCGCCGGGCACGCACCTCCGGCTGCTGCGGGAGATGTTCGCTCGGTTGGAGCTTCGGTTCGTGCTGGTGGACCCGGCCTTCACCCGGGCGGACGTCGACACGCGGTCGTCGGAGGGGTGTCATATCATCAGGGATTTGTTTGAGGTCGAGGGCGCGGACCCCAACTGCGCCGCATCCTACTACAGGCGGGACGACGTGCTGTTCATCAGCGACATCCGGTCCAACTCGTCGACGGAGGGCCGCCCCCCCTCCCAGCGGGACGTCGAGCGCGACATGGAGCTCCAGCGGCGGTGCGTGGATGCGATGCGGCCGCGCGCGGGCATGCTCAAGTTCCGGCTGCCGTGGCGGCGGGTGCTCGTGCCGTACACCCGGGGGGACCTGCACCTGCCCGTGTGGGGGGGGCAGCGCACCACCGAGTGCAGGCTGGTGTTCACGCAGGGGGGGGTGGAGGAGACGCGCTACGACGCGGGCGAGTACGAGAACGAGATGTACCACTTCAACACCGTCACGCGCGTGAGCCGGTACGCGGTCCCGGACGGCGGGTGCGAGTGCTACGACTGTGCGGCGGAGATGGAGATCCTGGGGGCGTACGTCGATAGGTTCGGGGGCGACGCCGGCGCCTGGCGCGACCGGATCACGCGCGACAACCCGGCGCAGGACCCGGGCGCGGCGGCCGGGGACAGGGGTGGTGACGACGACTAGCCTAGCAGCAGCGCGGCGGCGAACGACAGCGCGATCGACACCACGTGGAGGACGGCGCACGCGAGCGGGTCCGCGTCGTCTTCGAGCAGCATCGCCACGGCCTCCGCATAGCACGCCAGCGCGAGGCGGGCCCGGACCGCGTGGCGCAGGCGGGCGGGGAGAAGGAGGGCGGCGACGTCGAGGAGGCACGCGAGCATGGAGTGGGGGGTTAAAATAACGAGGACGCTGTTGCGTGAAAAACATTCATTGGTGGTTCACGTGCGCGCGCCGCCGTTGACCTTCGTGTTGTTCACGTGCGCAGTTCGAGGTTAGCGCTTGTAAACGAGCAGCGAGATCTCGTTGTCGTAGGCGTCGACCTCGAGGATGAAGTCCTTGTTGCGCTTCTCCTTGACCTTGAACTCGACCCTGCGGAGATATTCCTTGTCGGTGATCTTCACCCTCTTGCTGCCGTACACGGCGGCGACGAAGCTGCCGATGAACGCGACGATGCCCTCCTCGCTCTCATCGTAGTAGCCGTCGGTCCTCTTGAACGAAAGGCTCGTTGGCACGCTCGTCACGCAGAAGTCGAACTTGTTGTCGTACAGGTCGAGCTCCATCCAGAAGCGCTCGGGGAGCCCGTTGGTAAACAGGTCGGTTGCGTACTCCGCCCAGAGCCGGCGGCCCGAGAGGTTCGCCGGGAGGTGTTTCCTCTGCTGGTGATGATGGCTGTACACGCTGCGGCAGTCTTCTTCGTCGACAGCGAGGTTCCACTCATCGTAGAAGGCGAGGAGGTTCAGTTTGCGTTGCGCGCGATCGATGGGCATCGGTGAGGACGGCGGTGGTTGGGCGGTCCTGGTGTGGGGGGAGGGCCGTCTTTTATACTGGTGATGCTGGTATAACGTTTTTACTTCAATGGTTCCTGGGATCATGCGCGCCGGTGCTTTTGTACCAGTGGGGTGCCATTTCGTGTAATTTTTTTTTCTCGTGTGGTTTTAATTTTTTTTTACAAGAAAATCAACCCCAAGCAATCCGATGCTAACCCCCATCTTCTCGACCCACGGCGACATCCTGCGCGCGGTGGTCGCCCACCTGAGCCCGCAGGGGGCGGCGCAGGTGTCGGAGGTGAATCGGTTCTGCCGGCTGCAGGTGAGCCCGCTGCTGCCGTCGCGGTTCGGCGAGCTGGTGCGCGCGTGCCCGTGGGCGTCGGCGCCGCAGGTCATGAAGACGTGCTGCCGGTCGATGGGGTGGGACTCGACCAGGATGACGTGGAGGCTTCTCGCCGACAGCCCGAACCTCCTGGAGATCACCGCCGACACGATGTGGAACGGCGTGCGGACGTTCACGCTGCCTCGGTACCCTGGCGGCGACGAGGGCCCCACGTACGTGGACGACCCCGGCGCGGTGTTTCGCCTGGTGACGCCGACGCCGCCGAACCCGTTTCAACCGCTCGAAAACCACCGCGACCTGGTGCAGGCGCACGCGATCCGCCCCCCGCAGGCGCACGAGCGGGTGCTGTCGGCGCCGCTGGGCCCCGACGCGCTGCTGGTGGTGATCCAGCGCAACAACTACATGCCGTACGCCGCGTCGGAGCTGAGCGTCGTGGACCGCGCGACCCGCCGGCTGCTGCGGCGCGTGGGGACCATCGCCAAGTGCCGCCCGCCCGTGCTCGTGGGGGACGGCGAGTTCTGGGTGGTCGACGACCAGTCCGGGCGCATCCACTACTACGGTCCGCGCCAAGGAGGGGAGCAGCAGGTGAGCACCGACCCCGCGGGACGGGTGTGGTCGGCGCGGATCCTCGCGGGCGTGGGCCGCATGAAGGAGGCCGTCGACCTGCTGGCGCGGCGCGCGGACCCGATCGACCTCCGGTTCAAAGGCGAGACCGTCCTGCTGGCGATGGTCACCGAGGCCCTGGCCCGGGGCGCCCCCCTGCGCCGGAGCGCGCTGCGGCTGCTGCGGGACCGCGGGGCCGACTTCGAGGCCGCCACCGCCGACGGCATCACGGTCCTGGGCTGGGCGGCGGCCTTCGAGAGCGTCACCAGCGCGCGGATGCTCATGGAGAGCGGCGCCGCCGCCGACGTCCGCCTCGTCGCCAAGCTCTACCACGCGTGTGGGTGCAGGCCCAGGAGGTGGGTTGGGTTGTTTGGTTTTGTTTATTGACGAGGGGGGAGGGGGCTGATCGCGCTGCGCCAGGTGCAACCGCTTCGTCGACGCGCTCCTCGACCACGGGGCGGACGTCAACGCCGTCGACCCCGCCACGGGCCTCGCCCCGCTCATGGCCGCCGCCGCCTCCTTCAGCGTCGAGGGCGTCGACCACCTGCTGGCCCGCCGCGCCGACCCGCGCGTCCGCAACGCCGACGGCCGCTCCGCCCTCAACGCGCTCGAGGACGCCGTGAGGGGCGCCGTGTTCTGCGGCTCGCGGGAGCCCATGGCCGTGGTCGCCGTGCGCGGGGCGTTGGAGCGGGCCCTGGTGGGCTGGTGTTAGGAGATGGTGCAGGACTGTTCCTTTTTTACTTCACGTTCCTGATCTTGGATGCTTTTGAGAATTTTCGATGACGGGTGAAGACTCTTAAGAGTTTCCAGCATTGTGCTCGCCACGGCAGCTGTTTTCGTTTTCAGTGGTTGGGTAACCTTTTCCTCGTTTTTAGCCAAGTATTTAGTTACAAAAACATTATAAGTGGTGGATTCAAGCTCTGCTAAGCTTTGAGCCGAAAGCTTCAGTTTTTTGAGCGCTGTGCACCGAGCGGCTACTTCGGCGTGAATTTTACCAAAGGTCTCATCTATGTTTGTGGGGATGGGTGAACCTCCTGCAATCGCCATCACCCTGTCTTGAAGGCTTTGGCAACCATTGCTTAGTTCGATTAGCAACGTTTCTGCGCTTTTACCTGGTGTCCCGCCTTTTGCCTCCGCCACCAGCACAGTCGTTGCCCTATCCAGCATCCGCAGCACCTCAGCATTGTTGTGCATCATCGTGGCCGCAGACGCCGCGCCCCCTTTAATACCCGCCCGCGTCGACCGCATCCATAAGCCCGCGCATCGCGGCCTCCAGGGCCCTCCTGTCGAAGACCCTTCGGTGGCTCCTGGCGACCCTGGTCTCGCTCGCCGCATCCTCCGCGTCGCCGACGTCCAGAAACGCCGACCCCGGCCGCGCGGACGGGCGCACCGTCACTGCGTAGTCATAGAGCGTCACGGCCACCTGCCACCACTGGTCGCCGCGGCCGCAGCGGACGGTGCCGGGGGTGCTTTGATTCCAGGGGCTTACGTTCTGGCCGGGGTACACGAGCAGTGCGACCGCTTTGGTGAACTGCGCGAGCCGCTCGCTGCTCTGCCGCAGCCAGTCGGTGGCTTCCCGCTCCCAGAAATGAATCACGGCTACCTGATGGATCCTGTCCTGGACGAGGTAGCGAACGAGATCCGCTGTGTTGGGCCTCGCGGTCGCAAAGTGGAAGATGTCGGTCACTGCATCGGCGAACTCCCGCAACCCATCAGCGCTGATGAAAGCGGGCAGAACCTTTGTCTCTGCGTTCGTGCCGGCCGCGTCGGTGGACCACTTCACCATCCGCACCCTGCTTCTCGCATCCAATACAGGGAACTGGTCATCGCCCTCGATTACAGCGACGACGTCGCCCGCCAGCCGTGCGACCACTGTGGGTTTCTGGATCCCTGTCACGAACGACAGCAGCTGCAGCCGGAACGGCTCTGACTCGACGGTGAATGGCGCGAGGCGCGTGGTCCTGCCCTGGCTGATGGTTGCTACCTGCCGGGACATGGCCAGCGTCCTGATGAAGTGAATGATATCGTCGGCCGTCTGTGCCGGCTCCTGCTCCTTCACCGCCTCGAGCAGCTCTTCTTTAATCGAGCACGGGTCGTGGTAGCCCACCCAGAACGTTTCGACCGCGCAGCTCGCCGCGGCGGCGTTGCCGTGGCTGCGAATGATAGAGACGATGAACAGCCACGAAGGCGTGTGGAGCAGGCGGCCACCGAGGGTCCACTCCACGGACGTATCGGTTCCGACCTCGCTGCACAGGCGCGTGATGGCGGGCCGCATCGCGCGGAGGTGGTCGTCGTCGCTGAGGTTGCGGTCCAGGTCCTCGAAGACGGTCGTTTTGTCCCGGAAATCCGACAGATTGTGGGACGTGCCGCCGGCCTGGATGGCATGGATCTTGTGCGTCATCATCCCCGATCGCGTCAACATGGTGTCCATGGCCGATGCTGTTCTGGCCCTCCACGCGCTGGGGTCCAGGCGCGCCTGTTCCGAGGCCGCTTTCGCCATGTCATCGCAGAGTTGTTTGTAGGCCATGACGGGGCGGGGGTGGCGGGGGTTTATCTACTGATTTGCGTGGAATGGCTTGCTGGCCATGGAGCGAGTGGTGGGGGCTATTCTCCTTGCTAGTGCCGGTGATGCTACAGTCAATACTTCGATGGGAGGTCGGCCTTACTGGACCACGAGGGCGTCGTCGTCGGAGAGGTCGCACACGGGGCTGGCGATGAGCTGCAGGGTGGTGCTGTTGTTCTGCAGGGTGAACTCAATCGAGTCTCGGCCGTTCATGTGAAAGCTGTTGACGGTGCTGCCGGGCACGAACTCGCGCAGCTTCTGCTGAAGCCGTGGGCGGCCTACGGGCGTGTTGAAGCGGTTGTACGTTGTTCGTTGGTTCTCGGACCAAATGCCCGCGCGAACGGCGAAGAGCAGGGATCGGTCGGGGTAGCGGCCCGTCAGATCATTTGGGTTGAACTCGACGAGGCCATCCAGCGTTGTCACTACTGTATTGCTCCCCGAGTTCGACCCGATGATGCGTTTGTACCATGCGACTGGTTGTGTCTTGTTCAGGGATTCGAGCGCTGCTTTCAATTGCACCATCGTCTGTTCGGCTTTGCGCTTGTAGAATTCATTCTTGTTGGTATCGATAAAGGCGGACAACGTGTTTCTCGCCTCTGCGAGCGCCGTTGGCCTGGATTCTGCCACCAGTGAACAATCGTACATCACCACCGCGGCCATGCGCGCCGCAGCCTCGTCCAGCTGCGCGCGCGTGCCGTGGTTTGCCAGAAGGTCGGTGAGAGTTGCGATTCCATCGACGACAGCAGCCTTGATGCGTTTGATTATTTCCTCGGTTGTCTCTATGTTGGCACACACGAGCGTTGCGACCCTTTCCAGAACGCGGAGCATCCGTGCGCTGGACGGGTCTCCTCCCTAAATACACCGGCCGATGAGTTCGCCATTGAATTTGAAAAAAAAACCACCAACAAATTGTAATTCCCCTGGTTAAAACTATTTAAACACACCCCTTTGCAAAAGATGAATCCCCACACCGATGGATTTCCTCGACAGCGATGGGCTCATCGCCATGAGCGGGCGCCTCCCCATCCTCGCGGCCATCCGACTCGCGTCCACTTGCCGAACCATCCGCGCCACCATCGGGGCGACGGTCGGCGACCGACCCGAGCTCCTGCCGCGGCGCGTGGTGGTGGGTCTGCTCGCGCACCTGCTGCCGTTCCTCGAGACCGAGCACGGCATGCGGCCGTCGGTGCTGGCGGAGCTGATGCCCGTTCAGCGGCCGGTGCCGGGGGACTACGACGGCGAGTGGGTGCGCACGCTCGAGCCGGTGGTGTACGTGCACAACGACAACACCGGTGAGCGGGTGGGCCAGATCGAGTACCGTGTCGACGCGCGCCGCGTGGATGTGCGGATTCACTTCCAGCGGCAGCCCAGCTGGTACGTGCGCGCGGACGTGGAGACCGAGGCGGCGGGGACCATCGTCAGCTGGTTGCCATACACCAACGGGCTGTGGAACGCGGTCGTCGCGCGAGAGCAGGCCCGGCGCGCCAGCGCTTCTTGAGTAAACCCTTTATTACTCGCTGTCGTCATCGAGCAGCAGCCCGTTGCTCACAAGCGCGCGCACGAGGTGGGGGGTCGGAGAGGTGGC
>Ga0247838_1006804_pt1 | contig 10560 bp, 8 predicted proteins | sample LaCruzMarch2015__5_FD_189097 | JGI IMG/M metagenome (GOLD analysis project Ga0247838, IMG submission 189097) | Freshwater microbial communities from meromictic Lake La Cruz, Castile-La Mancha, Spain - LaCruzMarch2015_15m | ecosystem: Environmental > Aquatic > Freshwater > Lake | place: Spain... | reverse complement strand
GCACTCTTTTTCCATTAGCTGTGCCATTATTCAGTAACATCTGGAGAAAAAGCGCATAATCACGAGCGGTACAACTCAAGCCAGCCCCACCGCTAAACCACGTTTTAGCTCCCTTTACCGGATAATCTGCATCGTAGTAAGTTCCCGTATATTTTTCCCATCCCTTTCCCGTTGAAGCGGGCTTTAGCACGGGAACCAATCTATCTGCTTTACTTTCAGGCAGATAAAAACCGGCATCTTTCATACCTAAGGGTTGAAATAAATTTTCCTTTAGAAAAACATCAAATTTCTGCCCGGACCATAATTCAATCAAATATCCTAAAACATCTAATCCCATGGCATAATTATATTTTTCACCTGGCTGAGACACGAGCGGAATAGCTGCCAGCTTATTTATGTTTTCAGCTAAAGAAACCTTATCTGTAGTATAAAGCTCTGTTATACCAGCTTTAGCAGAAATGGCATGAAATCGTAAATCGCCGGAAATTCTACCGTACGACAAGCCGGAAGTATGCGTAAATAGCTGTCTAACAGTAATAGGTTTGATTGCCGGGACGGTGGTATAGGTAGTGTCCTTTTGATTATAAGACGATAAAACGGTCATATTTTTGAAGGCTGGAATCCATTTTGAAATAGGATCATCCAGATTAAATTTGCCCTGTTCATAGAGAATCATGGCCGCTGTAGAAGTAATCGCTTTACTCATGGAAGCAATTCTAAAAATATCATCTATTTTAAAAGGACGATTTGTTTTTGGGTCAGAAATCCCAAATGCCTTTTCATATACCACTTTTCCATTTCTTATCACCAAAGCTACTGCACCAGGAATTTGTTCCTTATTAATAAGTTCCTGGAATCCAGTTTCTATATTACTTAACCTATCTTTATTAAACCCTAGCTCGTTACTTGTCAACGAATTTGGAAATAATTTCTCGTAATCAGCCGGAATTTGAGCAAAAGCTGAAAACTGAGTAATAATTAAGATAGCAAAAATAAAATTTTTCATCCTTTTAAAATTAAATTATAAAACACTAAGTTACAAAAAAAATAATTGCTATAAAACTTAGTTTATTCTAAAGTGTTTAATAGCTTTACTATCTAAAAATTGAGTGTGCGAAACGTAAGCCTTTGGGTAATCTTATTTTTATTCCTTGTAGGTAATTTTTCTACCCTCGTATTAATAAAATTTGATATTTTATTATCGATAGAAAATAATCAGGAACTCATTGATGAAAATAAATCATCTCAGGAACTTGATTTTGAAATAAAGAAAATATTTACAATAAATGGAATAAAAATTATTTCCGATTTTTCCATTTCCGCTTTAATCAAAAATTTTAAAAAAATACCTTTTTATTTTTCCGACCATATCATACCGTTATTTATCCCCCCTCCAAACCATTAAAATATTTTTTATTCATTTAGAGATGACAAATACATTGGTCATCTACATTCAATTTTTAAACCATTTTACTTAAATTTATTGTTATGTTTTCAAAAATCAAATATGATTTACCAGCCAGTATTGTAGTATTTTTAGTAGCCCTTCCTCTATGTTTAGGGGTTGCATTGGCTAGTGGAGCTCCATTATTATCAGGCGTTATTTCAGGCATTATCGGTGGCATCGTCGTCGGCTCATTGAGCAGTTCTCATACGAGTGTAAGCGGACCGGCAGCTGGCCTGGCCGCGGTAGTTCTTGCCTCCATCACTCAATTAGGAAATTTTGAGGTGTTTTTAATGGCTGTTTTGCTAGCCGGCATTTTCCAGTTTGTTGCAGGTATTAGTAAATTAGGCTTCATTGCCAACTACATACCATCCAATGTTATCAAAGGATTATTGGCAGCCATTGGTGTAATTCTGGTTCTAAAACAGATTCCACATGCTGTTGGATTTGACAGAGACCCTCAGGATGATTTCACTTTCTTACAAAGAGACGGTGAAAATACTTTTTCCGAATTGCTGAATATTTTTACCTATTTTTCATGGGGAGCCATTATTATTTCCATTTTGTCTATGTTAGCCATGATATATTGGGATAAAACACCAATGAAAAAAGTTAAATTTTTTCCAGCTTCTCTATTTGTGGTAATTTTCGGTGTCTTTCTTAACTTTATTTTCGGTAAATTTTTTCCCTCACTTTATATAGATTCTTCTCATCTTGTAAATATTCCTCCGTTCGAAGGTATAAACTCACTTATAACTACCCCTGATTTTTCAAGTATTTCAAACTATAACGTTTGGACAGTAGCTTTGACCATAGCCATCGTTGCCAGTATAGAAACCTTACTGAATCTGGAGGCTGTTGAAAAACTAGATACTCATAAACGACAGGCTTCACCAAACAGAGAACTTGTTGCCCAGGGCATTGGAAATACCCTTTCCGGATTAGTTGGTGGTATACCTTTGACGTCTGTTATCGTTAGAAGTAGTGTCAATATCAACGCAGGGGCAGAAACTAAGTTATCGGCTATCCTACATGGTATCTTTTTGTTAGTGAGTGTTTTAGTTCTCAGTCCGATCATTAATCTGATTCCTCTTTCTTCCTTAGCAGCTATTTTGATTTTAACAGGTTATAAATTAGCTAATGTAGCCCTGTTCAAAAGCATGTACAAAAAGGGTTTAAGCCAGTTTGTTCCTTTTTTAGTGACTATTTTGGCTATTGTCTTTACTGATTTACTAATTGGTGTAATCATCGGATTATTTGTCAGTATTTTCTATATATTAAAGAGTAATTTTAAAAATCCGTTTGTTCTACAAAACGAGGTACTCCATTTCAACGAAACGCTCCGTTTAGAATTACCTAATCAGGTTTCCTTTCTTAACAAAGCATCTATAAAAGATACTTTGTGGAGTGTTCCAAAGGGTTCTAAGGTTATTATTGATGCTTCTAATACTGATTTTATAGATCATGATGTCATTGAGGATATTGAAGAGTTCAAAAATACTATTTCAATAGAAAAGGATATTAAGCTAAATATTATTGGTTTGAAAGACCAATATCAATTGAAGGATCATATTCAGTTTGTTAATGTACTTGATAAGGAAGCTCAGGAAAAGTTGACCCCTGAGGAGGTCTTAGATACCTTGAAGAAGGGAAATGCGCGCTTTTTAACAGGTGATCTCACTGAAAAGTACCTAAAACATCAGGTAAATGCCACCTCTTTTGGTCAAAATCCATTTGCTATTATACTCAGTTGTATTGATAGTCGAACAACCACGGAACATATTTTTGACCTGGGTCTGGGTGATATTTTCAGTGTTCGTATTGCGGGTAATATACTCAATGAAGATATTCTCGGCAGCATGGAATTTGGCGTCCACAAAATTGGCGTTAAATTAGTTGTGGTTTTAGGACATACTAAGTGTGGCGCCATTGCCGGTGCATGTAGTAATGTTAAGTTGGGTAATTTAACAGGTTTACTTGAAAAAATTAATCCTGCCATTGACAGTGAAGTAACTATAGAAACAGACAGAGATGGATCTAATCCTGTTTTTGTTGATAAAGTAGCGGAACTGAATGTTCACAAAACAATGGATAGAATTAGAAACGAAAGTAGTCTGATTGCAGAATATGAAAAAGAAGGCAAAATTAAAATTGTCGGAGGGATGTACTCTGTTGAAACAGGGGGCGTCACCTTTTTCTCTTAAATAAATAAAAATAGGAGGCTGTCTGAAAAGATAGCCTCTTTTTTTTGGTTTGGATGTAATGTTTATTCGTAAATGTTTACTGTTAGTACATCCTAATATCACGTTCGTAGGGGCGAATTGCATTCGCCCTCCCATGATTCAGGTGTATTTCCCTATTAACGAAATGACCTGTCCCACCGTTAAATCATCCAACCCCATCCGGATTCAATATAATTTCACTCCTAACGCCCTGTTTTGAATCAGGATTTTCAGGATTTCCAGGATTACAGAGGACGTCTTCGGTTTTAGCGCAATGGTCATTCGTAGATGATTACTTCATACCCTTCTTTTCGCCGATGCGTTACGCATCGGCGAAAAGCCTGGCAATGAAAGCAATATGTAATAATAACCTTCCCACTCAAACCAACGACGTTATAGTTAATCCTATAAATCCTGTAAATCCTGATTCAAAAACCATACGCTGCTGCGCCCGTAATTTCCAACGGAGATTAGAGTGCTTTGGAATAATATGTCCTGTAAATAATTTTGAATCAGGATTTTAGGGATTACAGGATTTCCAGGATTACAGAGGACGTCTTCGTTTTTAGCGCAATGGTCATTCGTAGATGATTACTTCATACCCTTCTTTTCGCCGATGCGTAACGCATCGGCGAGAGGCCTGGCAATAAAAGCAGCATGTAATAATAACCTTCCCACTCAATCCAACGACGTTATAGTTAATCCTCGAAATCCTGTAAATCCTGATTCAAAAACCATACGCTGCTGCGCCCGTAATTTCCAACGGAGATTAGAGTGCTTTGGAATAATATGTCCTGTAAATAATTTTGAATCACGGATTTTAGGGATTATTGGATTTCACGGATTACAGAGGACGTCTTCGGTTTTAGCGCAATGGTCATTCGTAGATGATTACTTCATACCCTTCTTTTCGCCGATGCGTTACGCATCGGCGAAAAGCCTGGCAATGAAAGCAATATGTAATAATAACCTTCCCACTCAAACCAACGACGTTATAGTTAATCCTATAAATCCTGTAAATCCTGATTCAAAAACCATACGCTGCTGCGCCCGTAATTTCCAACGGAGATTAGAGTGCTTTGGAATAATATGTCCTGTAAATAATTTTGAATCACGGATTTTAGGGATTTCAGGATTTCCAGAATTACAGAGGACGTCTTCGGTTTGGGTGTAATGGTTATTCGTAGATTATGTTTTTTTTCCTTCTTTTCGCCGATGCGTTACGCATCGGCGAAAAGCCTGGCAATGAAAGCAATATGTAATAATAATCTTCCCACTCAATCCAACGACGTTATAGTTAATCCTGAAAATCCTGTAAATCCTGATTCAAAAACCATACGCTGCTGCGCCCCTAATTTCCAACGGAGATTAGAGTGCTTTGGAATGATATGTCCTGAAAACAATTTTGAATCACGGATTTTAGGGATTATTGGATTTCACGGATGATAGCGTACGTCTTCGGTTTGGGTGTAATGGTTATTCGTAGATTATGTTTTTTTTCCTTCTTTTCGCCGATGCGTTACGCATCGGCGAAAAGCCTGGCAATGAAAGCAATATGTAATAATAATCTTCCCACTCAATCCAACGACGTTATAGTTAATCCTATAAATCCTGTAAATCCTGATTCAAAAACCATACGCTGCTGCTCCCGTAATTTCCAACGGAGATTAGGGTGTTTTGGGATGGTATGTCCTGTAAACAAATCTGAATCAGGATTTCACGGATGATCTTATTGGCCTCTCCTAAAAAAAGTTTACCCTTTTCATTCCTGACCCCTTGGGGTCTCATGTCTATTGTTCATTTTTATTTAAGTTTTACTCTCATGATATAATCATCGCAGGTTAAGAACAACATCGAATAATCTTTATTGAAGGCACAATTGGAGGTAGCTTCGCCGGTCAATATTCTTCCAAGGACTTTAGCTTCAGGACTAAAAATCCACAATCCACCCGGCCCGGTTGCCCAAACATTACCTTGTGGGTCAACTTTCAATCCATCGGGAGCACCTTTCCCTTCGTTATCACCGGGAACAAAGAAAATACGTTCATTCAGCACATTTCCCATTTCATCTAAGGAAAAAGCATGCCAGCTTGCCGGAAATTCAGAATTTGAAACGTACATTATTTTTTCATCTGGCGAAAAGGCAATGCCATTTGGTCTTGCCAATTTATCAGTAATTAACTTGATATCCCCTTGGGGGCTACATCTAAAAACCCCTTGAAAAGGTAATTCTTTTGTGGGGTCATCAGAATTACCCACTAAACCATAAGGAGGATCAGTAAAAAACAAATTCCCCTTCGAATCATAAACAGCGTCATTAGGACTGTTAAATTTTTTACCCAAATACTGCCCAGCGATCGATTCAAAAACAGCAGAAGGTTCCTCCAATGGAGCTGACATTCTGGCCATTCTGCGATCACCATGCTGACACATGACTAATTGACCTTTTGGATCCAGAATGAGTGCGTTAGAACCAGGTTCACCACCTCTGGGTACTGTTCCAGTGTACCCAGATGGCTTTAAATACAGGCGAACCCCCTCTTTTTCATTCCATTTAAAAATACTATTCTGTGGTATATCTGAAAATAGCCAGTAGTCCCCGTCTTCAATATAAAGAGGTCCTTCTGTCCAGATAAAACCATTTGAAAGCACTTCAATAACGGCATTGGGTGCTATAAGGCTGTTCATTTTGGGATCTAATCTCTCAATCGATCCTGAAGTTGGATAAGTTACTTGTGACATTGCTTTAAAACTTAATGATAAAATGAAAATGGGTAAAAAAGGCATTACTTCACAATGTTTCTGGCCATTAAATCAAACTTTTGTCCCTTGGACAACATAATAAATGGTTTATATATTTTCCCAAATTTTTTCACCTGCAGTGCCCAGTCCAAAGGATTGTAAACTAAAACGTATGACGGACCCCAAACACTGAATTGATTATTTGAAACAATAATGGCGGTTTGCTCATCCATGGCAATGCCCAGTAATTGGGGGTAAGATTCCAGCACAGGAATTAAATCGAACTGCCTGTTTCTCTTTAACACATGCTGATCTAAGACAGTGCCCGGCAGCAAATCTAAAGCAGGCGGATAGGGAATATTTATATTGGGAAATGCACGGGCATCCCCACCAATTAAAAGCGTTCCCATGATGGTTGCCCCGGCCGAAGATCCCATGATTACACCTCCTCTCTCAAGTAAACGTTTTAATTCGTCGTGAACTTTCGTTCCTAAGAAAGCATCAGCTATTCTTGCCTGGTCTCCACCCGTAAAGTAAATAGCGGACGCCTGCTGAATTTTAAGCACATTTTCAGGAAGATTTGCCTCTGATTTATCTCTGGTATGAACCACTTTAATCGAAGAAAACCCAAGTTTTTCAAACCTGTCCTTAAAGTTATATTCAGCGATATCCTCATCGCTCATCGCGGTTGGAATAATGACCATCTGCTTATCTTTCCCCCCGGCAAACTGGCCAAAGATATGATAAAGAGAATCGGCCATACTTCCACCACCCACAATAATTAGTTTACCCCGCTGCTTGCCATCTGATTGAGAAAAACCCAATGAGACGGCACACAACAAAGGAAAAACCAGAATATATATTCTGTTAATCAGCGACAAAAACCTATTCACTTACAATCATTTTCTTTGCGTGAGATACACATTTTACGACTTCCTTAATAGCATCGGAACCTTCAGGAACAGCATACTCCAGTTCCACTGAAACTGGAAATTTCATTTTTTTATCTTTCATCAACTGAAAAATTTCCTTCATCGGAGTATCACCCGTTCCCCATGGTAAATTTCCTGCACCATGTTCAGGCGTCGTTCTATCCTTTAAATGCATGCTACTTATGCGCTTATGATTTTTTTCAATAAAAGCGAGAAGAGCTGGAATAGTGTTTTTACCACCGGCGGCTAAATAATGACCTGCATCAAAATTAATAGAGTTATTGGGTGATTGGCTAAGGGCAACATCCCATAAAACATCTGTAGCCTGGGTATGATTATGATAACCAACCAACATTTTGTGTTTTTCACCTAATTCTCCTAATCTTTTTGATTGCATTGGATCGTTTGGTAATTCCAGGGTAACTGATTTTGCACCCAAAACCTTAGCCACACGCATACCGTAAGAAACCTCCTCATCGGTATTATTAGGACTAAAGGCATTAGGTTTAAAGGCATAAATTTTGATACCTGCGGCATCAAACTTTTTCCTAACCTCCATAAATTTATCCATCGAAATGGTTGCTCTCCAATCGGCTACTTGCTTATTATAGGTAGCAACTTGCGCTTTCTGCAAATCTGTCATAGGCTGACGTGGACCACTCCTCCATGAAAAATCTGCCGTTGGCTTCCCTGCATATTCTTCCACTGCATCACCCATCAACTCAATGGCACTGATGCCCGATGCCAGGCAAAAATTAATCAATTTATCTATATCGTGCGGCATACTCCGGTAAGAGTACGTAATTACACCAATCTGAATACCCTCAAATTTTGAATTTGGCTTGGTAGAAACAGTTTGTGCGTGCAAAGAAAGGGTGAAGAAACAAGCGATGGTGCTTATCCACATTTTTAAATTTAGAGTCATAGTAGGTTGCTTTTTATTAAAAGTAATGAAAATAACAACTAAATACTATACCCACAACATTTTAATAAAAAACAGCCTATAAAAAGATTGAAATTAAAAGCCCAGAATACTTCCGAGACCACCTGATGAAGATCTTCTTCTCGTAGATTTTACCCCTAAAACGCCTAAAAGACCTCGGGTTACTTCTTTTAAAATCACCTGGGTCGTTTTGCTCTCTAAAATTTTTTCAAAATCAGATTTCTCCGCTTTTTTAGGGGGATCGACCTTGGACGTTTCAGTTTCAACCGAAGCGGTTTGTTTTATTTTTGCCGACAGCATTTCAAAAGCGGATTCTCTATCCACCTCCTCGTTATATTTTTGAGCCAGTTTTGATGCTTTAACATTAGCATCCAGTTCTTCTTTGGTAATAACGTCCATTCGGGTTCTTGGCGCAATCATCATAGAATGGGCCAACGGCGTAGGAATACCTTTTTCGTTTAACACTGTAATAATAGCTTCACCAATACCTAGCTGAGTAAGTAATTCATCTGTTTTATAATAGATTGATTCCGGGTAATTCTCAGCCGTTTTCTTGATTCCTGTTCTATCTTTAGGAGTAAACGCACGCAAAGCGTGTTGAATTTTCATACCTAGCTGGCTTAATATAGCATCGGGAACATCGGTAGGATTCTGTGTACAGAAGAAAACGCCTACCCCTTTGGAACGAATCAGTTTAATGATAGACTCCAACTGATCTAGTAAAGCGTCCGAAGCCTCATTAAAAATCAGGTGAGCTTCGTCAATAAAAAGGACTAGTTCCGGATTTTCCTTATCGCCTTTTTCAGGGAATTTCTCATAAATTTCAGCCAGAAGACAAAGCATAAAAGTAGAGAACAATTTTGGTTTAGTTTGAATATCTGACAGTCTTAATACATACACCTTACCTCTTCCATTTTCGTCCAGGTCCACCAGATCATCGACATCAAAACTCCTTTCACCAAAGAAGACCTCTGCACCTTGTTCTTCTATTTCAAGTAATTTCCTCATAACGGTACCCACCGTTGCAGAGCTAATCAGACCATAAGCATTTTCAACTTCGGCCTTTGCTTCATTTGAAACATACTGCAAAGCTTTTCTAAAGTCTTTGATATCTAAGAGAGGTAAATTTTTGTCATCACAAAACTTAAAGACAAGCGCAATGAGGCCACCCTGGGTTTCGTTTAAATCCAATATTTTTGATAATAAAACCGGGCCAAATTCTGAAATAGTTGCCCTGAGCCTAACCCCATTTTCCTTACTTATTGTTAGAAACTCAGTGGTAATTTGCGTTGGCGACCAATCAATACCTGTTTTATCCGCACGCTCTTTTATTTTAGGATTCTCTGTACCTTTTTGAGAAATGCCACTTAAATCGCCCTTAATATCCATTAATAAACAAGAAACCCCATTAGACGCTAAAGATTCAGCCAGCGCTTGCAAGGTTTTAGTTTTTCCAGTTCCTGTCGCACCAGCAATAAGGCCATGTCTGTTAAACATTCTTAAAGGCGCCTTAATGTGTAAACCCTTTACCGGCTGTCCATCGACCATGGCACCACCGAGGGTGATATAATCATCTGAAAAAGTATAACCATCCAGAATATGCTGTGTGAAATTTGAAATATCGGCCATTTTAAACTGTTTTAACTTTTTTAAAAATCATTTTTTATTCTGCAAGGAGATTAAAATATCCATAGCTTCTTTAGGATTTGACTTTCCGCCTGTTTTTTTCATTAATTCCCCCATAAAAAATCCAGCAAGGCCTTTTTTTCCAGAGGTAAATTCCGACCATTTTTGAGGATATTCAGCGATAATTTCTTTGAAAATAAGTTCAATTTTACCCTCCTCTTTTTCTTGTAACCATTGTTGACTTTCAGCCAAATCTAAGGGATGAAGCGATGGATTTTCCATCCAAAGGGGGAATAATTTTTGATAAGCAATGGAATGACTTAATTTCTCTGACGATATTAATGAAAGAAATTGTAAAATTCCTTCTTTAGAAAGCGGTGAGTCGGCTATTGAAAGACCTTTTTCGTGAAGGGAAGGAAGTAACTTATTCACCATAAAATTGGTAAGTAATTTTTTGTCTTCTACCTTTTCCAAAAAACTTTTATAGTAAATAAAGGTCTCTTTCAACTCTGAAAGAATCGAAGCCTCTTGAACCGGCAATCCAAGCTCATCATGTAAAAAACGAAAAGCTTCCCAGGGAAGAACCGTTATATTTTTTCTTTCGGTAGCAAGAAAATCTGCACTTAACTGGATAGGTGGTAAATCTGGTTC
>Ga0247838_1006790_pt1 | contig 10578 bp, 9 predicted proteins | sample LaCruzMarch2015__5_FD_189097 | JGI IMG/M metagenome (GOLD analysis project Ga0247838, IMG submission 189097) | Freshwater microbial communities from meromictic Lake La Cruz, Castile-La Mancha, Spain - LaCruzMarch2015_15m | ecosystem: Environmental > Aquatic > Freshwater > Lake | place: Spain... | reverse complement strand
CCAAATACTCATGTTTACCTTGTCGTCTTTGCGAATAATGTATTCAGCCTTGCGACTTTCCAGAAAAGTAACAGAATCAATAATTCCCTTGTTGGCCTTGTCCTGAAACAGCACATGCACCTTGCAGGAAGAACTGCCGAAAACAATTGTAGCAGCTATTAAGAAGAAGAGAATGTGTAGAGTAGATTTCATGCCATGCGTTACCAGCAGTTTTATAACTACAAGTGTACATGGGTTCTATAACTTAGGTTTTATTGCATCACTTTTATGCTTACACATGTAAGATTTAACATCTTACAGTATTTTTTGGGCGGCTGCCTAATACGGCATGCACATAAAAGAAAAGCTATACGTAATTCGGCAACGCGTGTTTCGCAGTAGTCCTGTTTCTTTCAGAACCAGGAGCTACTTTGCTTCACCCGCTGCCGCTGGCATTTGGATAACATTTAATAAAAAAGGTAAAATTGGAAATTGGCAGTTTTGATAATTCATTTCCCACGGGTAGAAACCATTTCCCACGGGTTGAAACCATTTCCCATGGGTTAAAACCATTTCCCATGGGTTAAAACCCAAGGCTATTCAGCCAATTATTAATTATTCATTGTTAATTATTCATTTTTCAATCCAACTTTCTCCATAAAGAATACGCGTCTTCTGCGTTTACCCTTTTCAGCTTCTTTGTCTACAATTTTCTGGTAACCTGTAATTATAAAATTATTGTCATACCAATAGGTTGCATCGGTGCCGCCAGCTGATTTCAATTTTTCGGTTTCTGTATTTTCTTTGATTTTTTCGGTGCTTCTTTCTTTTACTACCGCCCCATTTTCAAAAGATATAGATTTTATTGTATTCAGGTTTGCAAACAAGCAATTGATAGTATTTCCATCAATACTGGTCCTTATAAATTTTCTCGCATAATAGGGTTTTTGCGATAAATTCATTTCAAAAATATTATCCCACAATTTTTTTCCTTCTGCGTCAAATGAAGCAACTAATGCTTGTGTGTACTGGTAACCATCAAACACTTGCCTTGTAAGTGTTTGCGCAACTCCATTAACTGTTGTAGTGTAATATTCTGTTCTGTAAGTTGCATAATAAAATTCTGCAATCAACACATTCGAACCATCGGCAAGTTTCTTTATCGCATGCATTTCATTAAATAATAATGCGTCACATTTCTCCAAATATAAAAGCAGTATCAAAAAATAAAATTGAGCAATACTCAAAAATAAATCATTCTATACTTGGAGATATCTTTAAATTTAATGCAGATTTCTCCAAGTATAATGAATTTTCTGAGGCTATGAATTAGCAAACACATTTTCAAAAATACTGTCATTTTCAAAAATATTCCAAAGTCAGATTCATCAAAATCCTGACTAAAAACCGGCCTTTATATTAAGTATGTTAATAATTTCTCAAACTTTTGATTTTCAACTATTTTTTTCTTTACATTTGCACCCTTGTAAAATAAAGAAACAATACGAATATGTCATTGACGTCAGAAGTTAAAAAACAAATCTTCGCTAAGCACGGCGGAGTAGAAACAAACACAGGTTCATCAGAAGGACAGATTGCACTTTTCACAGAGCGCATCAACGAGATGACAGAACACATGAAAGCGAATAGAAAAGATTTTGGAACACAACGTTCTTTGATTCGTTTGGTTGGTAAACGTAGAAGTTTACTAGACTACTTAAAAAAGCGTGATATTATGAAATACCGGGCACTCATAAAAGAGTTAAATCTCCGGAAATAATCCAAGAAAAAGGCAATTGTTTACGATTGCCTTTTTCCTTTTTTACACCTTTTAATACCCAATAATATTATGAATTTAGGAGTGCGCAAGACCATTGTCATGCCTGATGGGAAAGAAATTACCTTAGAAACAGGCAAATTAGCAAAACAAGCACATGGCTCCGCTGTTATCAGAACAGGAGATACCATGATTCTCGCAACTATAGTAAGTAATCAAGACGCCACAGAAGGCATCGATTTCCTACCACTTACAGTTGAATACCAAGAAAAATATGCTTCAACAGGAAAATTCCCAGGAGGTTTTTTTAAACGTGAAGCTAGACCTTCTGAAGGTGAAATTTTAACTTCACGTTTAGTTGATAGAGCATTACGTCCACTTTTTCCTGACGATTATCACGCTGATACTTTTGTTCAAATACAACTAATATCTTCCGATAAAGAAGCTATTCCAGATGCATTCGCTTGTTTAGCAGCTGCTACAGCAATTGCAGTGAGCGATATCCCTTTCAATGGACCAATTTCTGAGGTTCGTGTAGCTCGTATCAATGGGAAATTAGAAGTAAATCCAACCATTTCCCAATTGGAACAAGCCGATTTAGATATTATGGTTGCTGCTTCTCAAAACAGCATTGTAATGGTAGAAGGCGAAATGAAAGAGGTTTCAGAAGCAGAAATGTTAGAAGCTATTAAGTTAGCGCATGAAGCTATCAAAATTCAAATTGCTGGCATCAATGCTTTGGCTGAACTTATTGAGACTTCTTCTCCAAAAAGAACCTACTCTCATGAAAAGAATGATGATGCATTACGTGAGTCAATATTCAGTTTTTGCCTTGAGCCATTAATGGCCGTTGCTCGTTCTAAAAACGCTAACAAGAAACAACGTGCTGCAGATTTCAAAGCAGTAAAAGAATCTTTTGTTGCTACATTAACTGAAGAAGAAGTTGCTGCTAATAAAGGTCTTATTGGAAAATATTTCCACGATGCTGAGAAAAAAGCAGTTCGTGCTGTAATGTTAAATGAGAAATTGCGTCTAGACGGACGCGGTTTAACTGATATTCGTCCTATTTGGTGTGAGGTAGATTATTTACCAACTGCACATGGTTCTGCAATTTTCACAAGAGGTGAAACGCAATCGCTCACCTCTGTGACGCTCGGAACTAAAATGGACGAGCAAAAAATTGATGGTGCAGTTATGGAAGGTTCAAATACTTTTTTACTTCATTACAATTTCCCATCTTTCTCAACTGGTGAGGCCCGCGCAAATCGTGGAACAAGCCGCAGAGAAATTGGACATGGTAATCTTGCGTTGCGTGCTTTAAAACCATTAATACCTACTGGCGAAGCAAACCCTTACACCATTCGTGTTGTTTCAGATATTTTAGAATCAAACGGTTCTTCTTCAATGGCTACAGTTTGTGCTGGAACTTTAGCTTTAATGGACGCAGGTGTGAAAATAGCTAAACCCGTTTCTGGTATTGCAATGGGCTTAATAACTGATGACGGAAATAATTATGTTGTGTTAAGCGATATCTTGGGAGACGAAGATCATTTGGGCGACATGGACTTTAAAGTTACTGGAACAAAAGACGGAATCACCGCTTGCCAAATGGACATTAAAGTAAATGGATTGAGTTATGATATAATGCTCAATGCATTGAACCAAGCAAGAGAAGGACGTTTGCACATTTTAGGTGAAATGATGAAAGTTATTTCTGAACCGCGTGAAGATTACAAACCTCATGCTCCTAGAATAATTGAAATCAGAATTCCAAAAGAATTCATTGGTGCTGTAATCGGGCCAGGTGGAAAAATAATTCAAGAAATGCAGAAAGAAACTCAAACTGTAATCGTAATTGAGGAAGTTGGAGACCAGGGTGTAGTGCAAATTTCTTCGACCAACAAAGAAAATATTGAAAAGGCATTGAAGAGAATCAGAGGTATTGCTTCAACTCCAGAAGTGGGCGAAGTGTATACTGGAAAAGTAAAATCTATTATGCCATTTGGTGCATTTATAGAAATCCTTCCTGGAAAAGATGGCTTACTTCATATTTCTGAAGTAGAATGGAGAAGGTTAGAAAGTCTTGAAGGAGTGCTTAAAGAAGGTGATATTGTAGATGTGAAACTAATTGAAGTTGATAAAAAAACTGGCAAATTGAAGCTAAGTCGTAAGATTTTACTTCCTAAGCCTGAAGCTGCTGTAAATTAATTTTCTATCATAAAATAGAAAGCTGCATTATTCATTTAATGCGGCTTTTTTTATGTTCACGTTTTTAGAAAAGGAATTTCGATTATCCATTACCAACTAAAATGAGTCTTAATTGCATCAGTTACGCCATTTTCATTATTTGATTTAACAGTAATGAATTTAGCTGCTTCTATAATCTTGGGGTGTGTGTTGCTCATTGCAAAACTAAAATCTGCAGTTTGCATCATTTCCAAATCATTTAAATAATCGCCAAAAATCATGGTGTTTGCAGATGTTATGTTCAACTTTTTCTGAATCATTTCAATGGCAGTTCCTTTATTTGCATTCCAATTTGTGATATCCAACCAAATTTTTCCTGATACAACAACCTTAAAGTCATTTGCATAATTTTCAAAATAAGGAAAACTGTTGGTTTCTGGATTTATAAAATCGCAAATGGTAACTTTCATTATTTCGTCTGTTACGGTGTTTAGATTTTCAACAATCTCTAAGCGCTCATAATATAATGATGCTTGTTCTATAAACTCAAAGTAATTGCTTTCTACGTAAGCTGAATGCTTTCCGCACAAAATAACATTACCTGAAGGAATGTTCCTTCCAATTTCAATAAATTTTACAACATCCTCTTTTTTTAATGCATTTAAATACAACAGTTCTCCTTGATAAGAAATGTAAGTTCCGTTTTCAGAAACAAACATTGTTCGGTGTTTAATTGGCTCAAACAAGGCTTCCATATTATAAAATTGCCTTCCGCTGGCAACACAAAACAAAATTCCGTTTTTTACCAATTGGCTTTCAACTTCCCAAAAATCAGACGGGAGCTGTTTATCTTCACGCAATAAAGTTCCATCTAAATCAGTAACCAATAATTTCAGCATTTAAAAATTACTTTAAGAAGTATGGTCTAAAATAATTCTCCAATTTCCATCAATGAGCTTGAAAAGTAATGAAAAATATCCACTGTTTTCACCTTCGGCATCCTTTACTTTCCATTTACCTATAATTAAAGTGTGTGTCTTGTCAATTGCTTTTTCTGATAAAATTTCAAAATCCAAATTCCCCATTTTCTCTTTTGTGGGATATGATTTTTTGTAATTATTATTTACGTTTTCCCATCCGTAAGTAATGCCTTTGGAAGTTAAAAACTGCAAACTATCATTTTTCCAATAACCTTTCATAAAACCTTCTACGCTGCCTATATTCCACTCTGCAAGTTGATTATTCAAAACCTGTCTTACAGATTCTCCTTTTTGCGCATTAACGCTGAGAGACCACAATGCTAAACATGCAATAATTAAAATCTTTTTCATTCACTAATTGTTTGAATTTTTTAGGTGAACTAAATAACAACTTTCTTTTCAATTTAACGAATAATAGCTAATAACTATCTTAATAAAAATTTAAAATCAAACAATCCAAACACATGATTTTAGGGTAATGTGAGTAAATTTGAACCTTGAAATGAAAAAATTAATAGTTGGAATTTTATTAAGCTGCCCGATAACATCTATTGGACAAATTTCGAAAGGTTTTGAAGCATTAAAGATTTATGATTTTTTTAAAGCCAAGAATATTTTTACTAAGTCAATTAAATCAAACCCTACGGCAGCAAACTTTGGTTTAGCGCTAATTCATTACGATTCTTTAAATCATTTTCACCAATTAGATTCTGCCATTTCAAGAATTTTTAAAGCTGAAGAAAGTTATCATTTATTAACTCCTAAACAAAAAGTTAAAATATGGGAAACGGGTGTTATTGATTCTTCAATTGCTGGTTTAAAGTTTAGAATTTTTGATGCTGGATTTAAAAGAGCAAAAAAAATAAATACAGAAGTTGCTTGGCGCACTTATTTAAGAAATTTCTCTGGCTCTCCTTTTTTAAATGAGGCTATTAAAAGCAGAAATGAAGTTTGCTATAATAACGCAGTAAATACTAATGCTATAGCTCCTTTGATTTCATTTATTGAAAAATATCCTGATGCTGATGAAATTGGAAATGCAAAAGAACTCTTAGATGACTTAATTTTTAATGAAGCAAAAAAAAGCAATCTATTAGGAGACTATGAAAATTTCATTTTAAAATATCCATCAAGCAAACATGTTTCTGATGCTGAAGACGCAATATATAGCATCTCTGTTACGGAACCCTCTATTGACCAAATTTATGCATTTGTAAAGCTATTCCCTAAAAACAGAAATACATTGAATGCATGGGAAATTTTATATGAATTATATACAGGCGACCAAAGGGTAGAAAGCTTTACTGAATTTAAAGAGAAATTTCCTGAATATCCGTTCCAAGATAAAGTTTACAGAGATGTAGCTTTGTCCCAAACAAGACTTTTTCCTGCAATAGAAAATGAGAAATGGGGTTTTGTAGATTCTACGGGAAAAGTTGTGATACAATATCAATATGAAGAAGCCGGATCTTTTAATGAAAACCTAGCAGCAGTGAAATTAGAAGGGAAATTCGGATTTATAAATAAAACTGGAATTACTGTAATTAAACCTCAATTTGAAGAAGCTGACCATTTTATTAATGGTCTTTCCCTGGTAGAAATAAGTAATACTGTAGGATTAATTGACCAAAGAGGAAATTGGATATTTAAAATAGATTCTGCAAGTATTTCAGGGCCTGCAAATAATTTTTATATTGTAGAAAAAAGTGAAGCTTCTTTTTTTCTAAATAGGAAAGGGAAAAATATAAATATTGAATTTGAGAATTTAAGTGAATTTAACGGTTATAGAGCGGCATTTAAAAAAGATGGAAATGTAGGTTATATCGATACATTAGGAAACATAGTTGTTCCAGCAATTTATGAGGAGGGAAGCGATTTTGAAAATGGATTTGCTCAAGTTAAAAAAAATGAATTGTGCGGATTAATTGATAAAGATGGCAAGTTTATTATTCCTCTGAAATTCGACTTTATAGGACATACCGATAAAACTTTAATAAAAGCTGTGTCAAAAGATAAATGCGGTTATTTCGAAAATTCAGGTATTATTAAAATACCTTTTGGAAATTTATGCGCCGCTCCAATTCTTGGTATTGATGGTTTTAATGGTCCTCTAGCAAGAATAGACAAGAAAAGTAAAAAGGGATTTATTGATGTAAATGGTAAAATTGTAATTCCAACAATTTACGATGATGCACAATATTATTCCGAAGGTTTAATAGCTGTTAGGAAAAAGAAATTATGGGGTTTTATTCAGAAAAATGGTAAAATGGCAATAGATTTTCAATTCGATGCTGTTTATCCTTTTTCGGGAAGGTATTCTAAAGTAAAGAAAAAGGGAAAGTGGGGTTTAATTGATAAAGAAGGAAAGTTTATACTTCCTGCAAACTTTGATCAATTACAAGATTTTAATGGATATATTGTTGGCTATCAAAATAATCAAAAAGGATTAATATCATTAAACAATAAAAAGGTAGAATTGTTAACTGAATTTATTTATGATGATATTATTAAATCAGAAGACGCAGGAATTTTTCAACTTTTAAAAAATGGCAAAATGGCCTTATTTCATGTTGAGAAAAAAGCAATATTTTGGAAAGAGGAAGGCTGGTAAAATATGGATGATATCTTTGAAAAACTAAGCCAGGGTGAGGGAGAAAATCTTGAATATAAATTTGAAGTAAACTCAGGGCGAAAAATCGCATCAACTATTTCAGCATTTTCTAACACTAGTGGTGGTTCTATTTTAATTGGAGTAAAAGATAATGGAAGTGTTGCAGGTGTGCGATTAGAAGAAGAATTATATGTACTCGATGCTGCTGCAAACCTCTACTGTAAACCCGAAGTAATACTGCAATTGAAACGTTGGAATATTAAAGGAAAAATGGTATTGGAAGCAATAGTTCCAGAAGCATTAAATAAACCTATACTTGCAGAAATTGAACCCAATGTTAATAAGGCGTATTTAAGACTTGGAGCCTCTAATTTACTGGCAAACGCGGTCCATTTGCAGTTGTGGAAAAACGCTAAAAACGATGAAAAACCAAAAGTATTTTCAGAAAAACAAATTGCTGTTATTTCACTTTTCAAAACGAATAAATGGTTGGGCTTAAATCAAATAACAAAGAAAAGTAAATTGCCCAGAAATATTGTAGTACAAACAATTGCAGATTTAATTCGTTGGAGAATTCTCGACAGTATGACCGAGCATAGCGGTGGATTTGTATATTTGCTCTCCGAAAATTAAATGAATTTATTTAAATTATTATTATTAAGTATTGCAGTGCTAACCGCTCCTTGGTTAACGTTGCAACTCCTCTTATGGGTTTGTAGAAAAGATAAGGAAGAATAAAGTAAAAAGGGGAAAGGGGAAAGTATAAAGGGAAAAGTTTAAAGTATAAAGGGGAAAGGGAAAAGGGGAAAGGGAAAAGGGGAAAGGGAAAAGGGGAAAGGGGAAAAGAGTATATAATGAAATTATTCTAATGGAAGCACTCCTAAGCGAAATTTATTATTTGTAAAACCCATTAAGAGCAATGAGTTTTCACTTATCTGACTAGAATTTTCTGGAACGAAATAGAAGTTTGATTTCTTTTTATCGCCAGATAATGCTTTTCTTGAAAAACTTCCATTTGAGTTTAACTTACAAACTACCTGAATTGCACCTCTAATTTTAGTCATCGCTTGCATTTGCTTTTGGTCGTTAATTTTCAAATTATCTTCATTCTCATTAAAAACAAAATACATTGCATTCCCGGAAACACCAAAAGCATAAGAGGAATAAACTCCATAATCATTTACACTTTCTTGAAATTTCGGAATATTAGCAGCCCATTCAACCTCTCCATTTTTCAACATTTTAACAACAACAATATTGTTGTAGTAATAATAATTGGTGCAACTAATCATACCTGTTCTGAAATCGGTAAAACATACTTCATCAAAAATAAATTGTTCGGCCACTAATGCATAACTACCGTCTTTAAAATGAACTAAATGATCCATTTTGAAATCACTAATTTCGGTTCTATTCCTGTAACGAGTACCTTCATTAAATTGTGCAGCAAAATCAGTTTCAAAAGGTGTCAATACTTGCTCAGTTATTTGTTTTTTCTCTCTATCAATTTTGATGAAAAAACTACCCGAAGCATTATTCAAACCAATAGTTGAATATAAACCAGCACAAACAACATTACCAATAGAATCAATAGAAAAATCGATATCATTTATAAACTCATTTCCCAACTCAATTCCATAATCTTCAATTAAAGAAGTGTCTTCCGAAAAAGTAACAACTCCATACCTGAACACATTTGCTTTTTTCTGATTTTCTTGCTCTTTAAAAACTTTTACTAAAAGATAAACCCTTCCGCTAGGAGCCAATTTAACCCTAAAAATACTAAAGTTTTTTCCTTTATATGGGAACTCTATATTTCTATTCCATCGTTCTTCCAAATTTTTATCAAACAAATGAAAATCGATTTTCTCATTTTCATATTTGTCAAATTTCTCAGTAAAATAGGTGAGCATAGATGTTGAATCTTCAGATGCCACAAAGTTCATTGCCTCAATTTGCTGCTTTCTTGTTGCAGAAAATTCCGCAATTTTTTTTTCTTTTTCTGTAGGTTCACCTTCTAAATCATATTTCCTCCCGTAAAGCTCAATTTTGTTTTTATCCTTGTTAAAATATGTCGCAAATAAAATAGGATTTTCTCCCATCCTTGTCATTACCTGATATTCAAGAGGCTTATTTCCTTTGCTACTTTCTAATTTTACCTCCTTAGTATATTGTGGCAGCAAAGTCATGTTATCTACTCTCTGAACAAATGTTTTGCCTGATGAAAATATCTTTGAACTTGTCTTGCTCTGCAACAAAATGCCTTCATTCCAATTACCTATAGTATGAAAAGTAGTTCCTGATGCAGGTTTGAATATCTCTCCTCCCCAATACATTGGCTGAAAGTCAGTTTGTGCATTTAAAAAATAAATATTTGCACTTATTACAATCAATAATTGTATTGCACGTTTTAACATTGATTTTAATTTATTCATTACAAAGAAAACGAAATATAATTAAATCATTTGCACTTTTAATGTATAAAAAGCACATTCAATTTATCAATGTTCTTAACCCTATTTTGTTGATATATAAATAAAAGCATATCAACAATTTCAAGATTTCTACGATTAATTTACACTCAAATAATTTATAAATGATTCTTCGCCAAATTCTTGCAGGTGCTGCTATAATAAGTATTTCCATATTTTCTTCTTCAGTGGAATTCAAAAATGTAAAATCTATTCAAAAAGAAGATCCTGCGTTTATAAACGAAGGCAATAAATGGGTAGATAGTATAATGAAAGTGCTGACTCCAGAGCAAAGAATCGGTCAATTGTTTATGGTTGCAGCATATTCTAATAAACCCAAAGCGCATCAAGATGAAATTATTAATTTAATTAAAAACCAACAAATCGGTGGTTTAATTTTTATGCAAGGCGGTCCGTTAAGACAGGCAAAACTTTGCAACATGTATCAGCAAATCTCAAATGTGCCTTTAATGATTTCTATTGATGGTGAATGGGGATTAGCCATGCGTTTGGATTCAACTGTTTCTTTTCCAAAACAAATGACCTTGGGAGCCATAAAAAATGATACGCTTA
>Ga0247838_1006781_pt1 | contig 10596 bp, 10 predicted proteins | sample LaCruzMarch2015__5_FD_189097 | JGI IMG/M metagenome (GOLD analysis project Ga0247838, IMG submission 189097) | Freshwater microbial communities from meromictic Lake La Cruz, Castile-La Mancha, Spain - LaCruzMarch2015_15m | ecosystem: Environmental > Aquatic > Freshwater > Lake | place: Spain... | reverse complement strand
CAATATGGCTTTAATGTGTCCGTTGACAAAAGAATCAGATGTTGATCGTCACACAGAAATATTTAGAGAAGCTGTTAATTCGATAATTTAATTGGTTTTCTTAAATAATTTATTACATAGAAAACTGCTAAGGCAAAAGCAAGAGATCCTAGAGCCCAAGTTGTTAATGGATTAGGTAAGAAACTCCACCACCATTCAACATCTTTATTTAAATTCCAATCAGTTTTATCAGTTCCAGTAAAGCCACTACTTACTCCAGTTATGTATCTGCGCATTGTGTAATGCAGAGCAAAAGCATGAGCTACTACAACGGATCCAAATAAAACAAATGCTTGAGAGAAGGTAAAAGTTATTGGCTCTTTGTTAAGAGTTAATAAAGCAATTCCCATGAAAACCATCAATAGAGGAAGGAAATATCTAGGCTGAACTCCTTCGCCCACAAAATTAAAACCTAGGTAGAGAATTCTTAATGGCAAATAAAATATTGCTCCCATTATCAGAATCAAACTTATATTTTTTTGCCAAGTAGTAACTCTTAATCCAATAAAGAAGAAACCAATTAAAGTTAAGAAACTAAAGAAGCTAGTCATTGGTGGCATTGGCGTATCAAACCAACCTAAAGGCCAACCACCAACTGAACCATCAATTAATCTTGGCCACTGGCTGATATTTCTAAACCACAATTCACCCTTAGTTCTATTTGGATCTCCACCTTGTAATCCTGAAGACCAACCAAGAGTTGATGGTGTTGTTAAGAATTCATAAAGTGCAATAAGGCCAACAACTATTGGAAGTAGATATTTGTAATCTAATTTTATTAAATTCTTGATTGGTGCACGAATAAAAATAATTATTAAGGTAACAAGGATTAAATAAGGGCTTGCTTCTGATCTGGAATTAATAGCCATCACACCAGTTGTGAATGTAAGAGCACCATTTATTATTAAATATTTTTTTTCTTTAGATTGCAGAAACGAAAGAAGTGCTGCCCAATAAATTCCAAGACCAATAATGGACCAACTACTTGGATTGGTAGATGGAATTGTAAATAAGGCAAGAGGTGTTACAACAGAAACCCAAGTGCCAAGAAGGGCAAATCTAATAAAAGGAGTTGCATAAATTGCAGTAATAGTTAAGAGCAAGATGGCAAGAAATGAGTTAAATACTCTCATTAGCATTGCTGATTGAAGTGTGTTATCTCCGATAAGTAAATTCATCGTCCAATAGAAACCATTAGGAAATCTTCCAACTTCATTAGTTCTAGAACCTGCTAATTCTTTGTTGTTCCAATCAAACTGTTTTGCCTGGCATGCAGCACTGTTTTCAGAATTAAATGCAAAACAAATAGCTGAAGGCGATAAAGGAGTAGGAGTTTTTCCGTAACCGTCTCCGGCAACTTCAGGATCACAAATGCCTTCAACAGCACCATGGGAACACCAAATAGCTGGCAAATGAAAATCATCATCAGGAGCAGATCCTGGAGGAGAAGCAAAGGCCCAAACAGAAAGTGCAACAAAGGCACTAATTGCGGCAAGGGCAACGGGAAGAATCTTTCGTAAACGCAAAGGACTAACTCCTTATTCGTGCTCTATTTACTCACTTGAGAGTAGTGCAAGGTCTAACGCCTAATCTTTACTCATGACTACGCCACACCTGCGCGATGACTTAGCCAGCATGCCCGCTTACAAGGCCGGCGCTACTCCAAAAGAAAAACCCGGTGTTGAAACTTTTAAAGTTTCTGCGAACGAAAATCCTTATGCACCAATTCCAGCAATTGTTGATGCAATTACCAAAGCTGCTCAAAGTGTGCAACGCTATCCCGATCCGGCATCAATTCGTTTGAGAACAAAATTAGCTAATAAATACAAAGTTGGAATTGAAAATATTCAAGTTGGAACCGGTTCAGTTGCAGTATTAACACAATTGATTCAAGCATCATCAACAGTTGGTAATGAAGTTATTTTTGCTTGGCGATCCTTTGAGGCTTACCCAATTATTACCAAAGTTGCTGGGGCAACTCCAGTAATGATTCCTTTAACAAATACTTTTGAACACGATTTAGATGCAATGGCAAAAGCGGTTACCAGTAAAACTAGTTGCATTCTGTTATGCAGTCCAAATAATCCAACTGGTCCTGCAATTAAAAAAGATGCATTTATAAAATTTATAAAGCAAATTCCAGAAACTGTTTTAGTTGTATTAGACGAGGCCTACACAGAATTTGTTAGAGATGAATTAGCAGTTGAAGGATTACGTGACGCCTGGGGAAAGAAAAACGTTGCAATTTTGAGAACTTTTTCAAAAGCTTATGGGATGGCTGGATTACGCGTTGGTTTTTGTATCGCACAACCACATGTAATTGAAACCTTAAACAAGGTAGCACTTACTTTTGGTGTCACAAACTTAGCCGAAGAAGCAGGCTTAGCTGCCCTAGATAACGAGAAAGAATTGTTAGCAAGAATCGATTTACTAGTTGAAGAAAGAATCAGAGTTGTAAATGAATTAACTAAACAAGGTTGGAATTTTCCAGTAGCTGATGGAAACTTTGTTTGGCTTAATTTGAAAGAAAAAGCAACAGAATTTGCTTTGAAATGTGAAGAAGTGGGGATAAGCGTAAGAGTTTTTGCAAATGATGGAGTTCGAATAACTATTGCTGAAAAAGCTGCTAACGATCGTTTCTTAGAGGTTTGCGCTAATTTTCAGGACTAATTAGTTCTTTTCTCTTTTCGCCTAGTACCACTAATGCAATTCCGCAAACAACAACTGTTCCACTAACAATTATGGAGGTACTTATTTTCTCATTTCTTAATAGGTTTCCCAGAAAAAGGGCAACAATTGGATTTACAAATGCATGAGTGGCAACAAGTGAAATAGGTGTATTAACAAGTAAGAATGCATAGGCACTGTAGGCAATTGCACCCATGACAGAGATATATAAGAACGCTATCCATGTTTCACTCTCACTTGCATTAAAAAATGTTGAGGTATCTTCACCTTTAAATACTCCAAAGAAGATCGCACATATTCCACCAAAAAATGTTTGAATAGCTGCTGTTGTTAAAGGTGATTCTGGCAGCTCGATTCTTTGTGACCAAAATGAACCAACCGCCCAGATAACATTAGAAATTAAACATATAATTATAAACATGTTATTTTCAACTGTTGGGATCACTAGGACAATAATTACGCCACCAAACCCAACCACGATTCCAAGAATTGTTTTCAAACTGGGAATATCACCAAAGATAAATCGCAAAATAGCAATAAAAATGGGCGTCATCGCTACTAAAAGCGCTATTAGCCCACTTGAAATGTGTTGAGCAGAAATACCAAGTAAAGGAGTAGCTAAACCAATAAGAATAAATCCAATAAACATGGCATTAACTACTTGTTTTTTATTAATTCTTAATGCACGTGGACCTTTAGTTATAATTACGAACAAACTAAGTAATATGCCTGCAGTCATAAATCTAAAGCCAGATCCGGTATAAGGATCTATTTCTTCCACCACAAAAGCTGTTCCCACATACGTTGACGCCCAGACAAAGTAGATGATGCCAAGAGAAACCATGACCGAGAAAGTGCTTGCTGTTGAATGGGGTAAAACTAATCGGCTTCTCATCACCTTTTAGCCTACGCACTATTGATGCTAGATTTCATCAAATGAGCACCGCACTTGTGTCGTTACTACAAATTAGAACTGATGATTCAGAATCACCAAGTGATAGATATCAACGTGTAATTGATCAATTAGCAACAATTGCACAAGGAACAAATGGTAAAAAACCAGATTTAATAATGCTTCCAGAGTTTTGGCATGGTGGCGCTTTCAATATTGAACAAAGTGTTTCACTTGCCACAACTTTTCCTGGACCAATTTCAGAAGATATTTGTGACATTGCTGCAACGAATGATGTATGGATTCATGCTGGCTCTTTTGTTGAAAACATAAATGGTTCGTTGTTCAATACTTCTCTTCTGGTTGATGGACAAGGCCACATTGCTGCAACTTATAAGAAAATACATTTGTTTGGTTTTAGTGAAGGTGAATCAAAACATTTAACAAATGGCGATGAATTAGTTTGTGTGGCAACACCTTTAGGTATGACTGCTTTAACAACTTGTTATGACTTGAGATTTCCTGAATTATTTAGAAAACTAAATGAAAAAGGTGCCACAAGTATTTTTATGACTTCAGGTTGGCCAGTGCCAAGAATTGAACACTGGAATGTTTTAACAAAAGCTCGCGCCATTGAAAACCAATCAATATTTATTGCTTGCAATGGTGTTGGCACAAATGGTGACACAACACTTGGTGGTAACAGTGTGGTTATTGATGCTTGGGGCAAAGTCTTGAATGAACCAACAACAATAGAACAAGTAATTAATGTAGAAATAGATTTACAAAGCGTTACCCAGGCAAGAGAAAAACTTCCTGTTTTAGCTGATCGAAAACTTTAAGAAACATTAAATCCTGGGGTATTTAAGAAAATGACTAAGAGACGATAGGCTCAATCCCATGCTTCTTTCTGATAGAGACATTAAGTCTGAGATTGATAAAGGACGAGTTGTCCTTGAGCCTTATGACGTAAACATGATTCAGCCATCCAGTGTGGATGTGAGATTGGATCGTTTATTTAGAACTTTTGAAAACCATAAATATGCCCACATTGATCCTGCTGAAAATCAACCAGAACTAACTCGTGAAGTTGGTGTGGAGGGCAATGAACCGTTCATCCTTCATCCAGGTGAATTTGTACTTGGCAGCACTTATGAAGTTATTTCGCTGCCAGATGACATCGCAGGTCGCTTGGAAGGAAAATCTTCTTTAGGCCGCTTAGGACTTTTGACTCACTCAACCGCAGGTTTTATTGATCCAGGATTCTCAGGACATGTGACTCTGGAATTAAGCAACGTGGCGACTCTTCCCATCAAGCTTTGGCCAGGCATGAAAATCGGCCAACTATGTCTTTTCCGCCTCGAAAGCCCAGCAGAACATCCCTATGGATCAGCTGTTTATGGCTCTAGATACCAAGGTCAACGAGGACCAACACCTTCCAAGGCCTATTTAAACTTTCATAAAACTGACATTAAGTAAGTAATTCCTGGGTAAATACCCATTTCTTTAGTGCACTAGACTCAAGAGAGTTGAGTCGACAGGGCTAACAAAAGTTGCATCTTGAGTCCCATAGGTTCACTATGGATACAACAGCCAATAAATGGCTTAAAAGTATCAACTTGAAGGAGAAAAAATGGCACGTGCGGTCGGTATTGACCTTGGAACCACCAACTCAGTGGTTACGGTCCTTGAAGGCGGAGAGCCAACAGTTATCGCTAACGCCGAAGGATCCAGAACTACTCCCTCTGTAGTGGCATTCGCTAAAAACGGTGAAGTACTCGTTGGAGAAGTAGCAAAAAGACAAGCTGTGACAAATCCTGATCGAACCATTCGTTCAGTGAAAAGACACATGGGAACTTCTTGGTCACAAGACATTGATGGCAAGAAATACACACCTCAAGAAATTTCTGCAAGAACTTTAATGAAATTAAAAAGAGATGCAGAATCTTATTTAGGTGAATCAGTAACAGATGCAGTTATTACTGTTCCTGCATATTTCAATGACGCCCAACGTCAAGCCACAAAAGAAGCTGGCGAAATTGCTGGTTTAAATGTTTTAAGAATTATTAACGAACCAACAGCAGCAGCATTAGCTTACGGTTTAGATAAAGCTAACAAAGAAGAACTAATTCTTGTTTACGATCTTGGTGGTGGAACATTTGACGTTTCACTATTAGAAATCGGCGAGGGTGTTGTGGAAGTTAAAGCAACAGCTGGTGATAACAAATTAGGTGGCGATGACTGGGATGAAAAAGTCATCAACTGGATGGTCACCGAATTTAAAAACAAAAACGGTGTAGATCTATCAAAAGATAATATGGCTGTACAACGTTTGAGAGAAGCTGCAGAAAAAGCAAAGATTGAATTATCTGCATCAACTTCAACAAACATTAACTTGCCATATATAACAGCATCAGCTGCTGGTCCATTGCATTTAGATGAAACACTAACTCGTGCACAATTTGAATCAATGACAGCTGACTTACTAGACAGAACTAAAAAACCTGTTGAACAAGTAATTAAAGATGCTGGTATTGCTAAAGAAAAAATTAATCAAGTAGTTATGGTTGGTGGATCAACTCGTATGCCACAAGTAACTGATTTGGTTAAAAAACTTACTGGTAAAGATCCAAACAAATCTGTTAACCCAGATGAAGTGGTATCAATTGGTGCAGCATTACAAGCTGGTGTTCTAAAAGGTGAAGTTAAAGATGTGCTTCTACTTGATGTAACACCTCTATCTCTTGGTATTGAAACCAAAGGTGGGGTAATGACAAAACTGATTGAAAGAAATACCACCATTCCAACAAAGAGATCAGAAATCTTTACAACAGCAGAAGACAATCAACCAAGTGTGCAAATCAAAGTTGCTCAAGGTGAGCGAGAAATTGCTGCCTACAACAAGAATTTAGGCACATTTGATTTAACGGGATTGCCTCCAGCTCCACGTGGAGTGCCACAAATTGAAGTTACTTTCGACATTGATGCCAACGGCATCGTGCACGTAAGTGCTAAAGATTTAGGCACAGGTAAAGAACAATCCATGACTATTACTGGTGGATCTGGTTTAAGTAAAGAAGAAGTAGAGCGCATGATGAAAGATGCTGAATCTCACGCTGAAGAAGATAAAGCGCGTAGAGAAGAAGCAGATGTCAGAAATGGTGCTGAAGGACTTGTTTACCAAACCGAGAAATTCCTTAAAGACAATGCTGAAAAAATTCCTGCTGAAGGAAAAGCCAATGTTGAAGAACCACTTGCAACATTGAAAAAAGCATTAGAAGGAACAGATATTCCAAGCATCAAAACTGCCATGGAAGCTTTAGCTGAAGCTTCTCAAGCAGTTGGAGCTGCGATGTATCAAGAACAAGCAGCAAATGCTGAAGCATCAAATGAAAATGCAGCAAACAATGGTGAAGACATTGTGGATGCAGAAATCGTTGATGAAGGAGCAAACACTAAGTGACAAATGCGTCTGAGCTAAACGAAGAGTCCAGCGAAGGCGTAAAGATCAGCGACAAGCGTCGAATTGATCCACAAACTGGTCAGCCGCGCGATGAAAGCGCGGCTAACCAAAACAGTGGTGAGACGAGTGCAGAAACGCCTGACAAAGTTTCTGAATTAACTGCTGATTTACAACGCATCACCGCTGAATACGCCAACTATCGCAAACGCGTTGATCGAGATCGCGAATTAATTCGTGACATGTCAACAAGTGTTGCGCTAGAACAATTGATTCCAATTTTGGATGACATTTCGCGTGCTCGTGAACATGGTGATTTAACTGGAACTTTTTCAACTGTGGCAGATGCGTTAAGCACTGTGACCAAAAGATTAGGGCTTGTTGAATTTGGCAAAGTAGATGAGGACTTTGATCCAAGTATTCATGAAGCACTTTCTACGATGGAAGATGATTCAGTTCAATCTCAAAAAGTTGGCACTGTAGCCCAAGTTGGTTACAAAGTTGGAGAAAGAATTCTTCGTCCAGCCCGAGTAATTGTTAAGCAACCACCAGCTAAATAAGAATTGAGGTGAGTAGTAATTGAGCGCTAAAGACTATTTAGAAAAAGATTACTACTCAATTCTTGGCGTTGCTAAAGATGCAGATGCTGCAACTTTAAAAAAGAAATATAGAAAATTAGCTAGAGAATTACATCCTGACACCAATAAAGAAAAAGGTGCAGAAGATAAATTTAAAGCAGTTTCAGAAGCTTACGATATTTTATCTGATCCAAAAAAACGTACTGAATATGACCAAATGCGCACCTATGGTGCATCCAGTGGTGGTTTTGGTGGTGGAGGATTTAATCCCCGCGGTTCACAAAATCAATCTGGTTACAACATTAATTTTGAAGATGTCTTAGGTGGATTTAATTTAGGTGATTTATTTGGTGGCGGTGGTGGAAGAAAACAACAAAGATCTCGTCGTGGCTCAGATTTAGAAACAGAAGTTTCAATTTCATTTAATGATTGTTTAGATGGCACAACTCTTCCCTTAACTCTTCGCGGCCAAACAACTTGCAACAATTGCAAAGGCAGTGGTGCAAAGCCTGGAACAAATCCAAAGAAATGTTCTGCTTGTAATGGATCTGGCCAAACCATGAGAAATGCTGGCGGATTTGGTTTTGCTGACACCTGTTCTGTTTGTTATGGCACCGGAAGAATTATTGAACAAAAAGATTCAAACTGTAATGGAACTGGAATTGTTAATGAAACAAGAACAATTACTGCAAGAATTCCTGCAGGGATAAAAACTAATTCCAAATTAAGACTTAAAGGTAAAGGTGAACCCGGTGGAAGTGGCGGGGAACCTGGAGATTTAATAGTAAATGTCATTGTTAAAGAAGACGAAATATTTCAAAGAGATGGCGATAACGTAAGAATTTCTGTGCCAATTCGTTACGACGAAGCAGTATTTGGTGCTCAAATTGCAGTTCCAGTTCCATCAGGAACCACAGTTACTTTAAAGATTCCAGCTCACACTCAAAACGGTAGAACTTTCCGAGTTAAAAATGAAGGTATGACAAATACCAGTGGAACTAAAGGCGATTTATTAGTAAAAGTTGAAATTGCTGTGCCTCAAAATATCACCGGGGACGCCAAAGATTTGTTAGCAGAATATGCAAAAGAAGTAACTCATGACAATCCTCGTGCAGAAATTATTGCTTTAAATGCCAGAAGGAAGCGATAAATCATGACTGCAAAGAAGAATTATCGAAACGTTGAAGATCACATTCCAGTTTTTGCTATTTCTATTGCTGCTGAATTAAGTGGACTTCACCCTCAAACTCTTCGCCAATACGACAAATTAGGAATCGTTTCACCTTCTCGTCAAGGTGGATCAAGAAGACTTTATTCCCGCATCGATATAGCTAAATTAAAATACGTAGCGCAATTAACTTCTGAAGGAGTAAACCTTGAAGGAGTTAAAAGAATACTTGCTTTAGAAAATCACATTAGATCTTTAGAAGCACGTTTAGTTGGAGTAATTCGACCAGGAAATACCACCGATGTTGAATTATGGAAATCACGCAGGATTCAAAAAACAAGTTAATTTATTTGTCCCAAATAAGTACCACACTTTAATTATCACTTGAAACTCAAACGTCCCACGAGTATCTATTACTCGAGGGACGATTGTTTATGTTTAATAAAACCAAGCTATGGCTATCGGTGTTTCCATTAATTATTGTTAACAACTTTATTGCAACTCCTGCTAAAGCAACATCAAATGATGCAATAACACTGGAATCAATCAGAGCGGTTTCTACAACAGTTTTAACTGGTGAAAATATTGTTATGGAATTAGAAGTTGCAGTTCCAACTGGTTATTCGTGGGATCCAAATGTCACAGCGTTAGGTGGGAAAATTAAAGTTTTAGTTTGCCCAACAGCTCTATATTCTTTAATTTCCGGGATTCCTAATTGTAATTATGGTTCATTGCAATCGAGGTATTCACTAACAACGATTTCGACCGTCACAAGTACGACCGTTGGAAGTTTTGATATTAAATCTTTTACTGTTTCAGGACTGGCATCTCTAGGTTTGGTTGATAATTACAAATTGATGATTGTGAGAATTCCAGCTGCAAATATTCCTAATAGAGACGAAATGAATTACTACTCGCGAGGAAATCTATACGCAACAGATGATTACGGAAGTTTACCAACTATTTCTGTTCCAACATTCCTTAATGGAGATGTAAGTGTCGTCGCACCAACTCCAACACCTACACCGACAGTTTCAGAAACAGTTACTCCAACTCCAACTCCCACAGTTTCTGTAACTCCAACTCCCACCCCAACTCCGAGTGCAACTGAAACATCAACGCCAAGATCAGAAAGTGGCACCAGCACTGTTGTAAACAGAATCATGAATCCAGTTCTGCAACCAATTGGAATTCAATCTTCTGGACGAAGTCTGAAGAAAACTCCCAATAAAAATGGTGATCTAACCTGGCAAAAATCTAGAGAAATAGTTACTACAAATGAGGATTGGGCAGTGAAAAAGAATAGAAAAGCATCTGGTGGCAGTTTTGTTTCTACCTCTATAAATGAATCAAAACTTCAATTAACCACCCGAGGTGATGCATTTACTTTGAGATTTATGACCGGTAAAAAGATGGGAAAATTTCAAGTAAATGTTGATGGCAAAAAGCTTGCCGTTATAAACACCAAGTCAACTTCTAATAAATCAAAAGCTAAGTCCTGGATCGGAATTGGAACCGGAAATCACAAAATAGAAATAATTCCAATTCTTGATCCTGGACAAAGTATCGGAATTGATGCTTATCAAGTAGCAAGAGCGGTGTAACTAAACATAAAATGCTAACGTGTTTTTATGACCAAAGCGCTAGTTACCGGAGCAACATCTGGAATTGGATTGGAATTTGCTTATCAACTAGCTCAAAAAGGTTATGACTTAATTTTAGTTTCAAGAAATTTAAATAGATTGAATGAAACTGCTCAAGACTTAACTAA
>Ga0247838_1006780_pt1 | contig 10598 bp, 10 predicted proteins | sample LaCruzMarch2015__5_FD_189097 | JGI IMG/M metagenome (GOLD analysis project Ga0247838, IMG submission 189097) | Freshwater microbial communities from meromictic Lake La Cruz, Castile-La Mancha, Spain - LaCruzMarch2015_15m | ecosystem: Environmental > Aquatic > Freshwater > Lake | place: Spain... | reverse complement strand
GTGGGCTGGCGCCCGAGGAGCGACTGCGCGGTCTTGATCTGGAGGAGCGTCTGCGCGGCCTCGATCCGGAGGATCGCCTGCGCGGGCTCGACCCCGAGTTGATCAAGGCTTGGCTCAAGCGCTCGGATCACTGAGGCCAGGGCCCGGTGGCAGGTCCCAGGTGCCCCGTATAGGAAGAGAATCCAACCCAATGAAGACCCAAGCCAATCAGCCCCCGCGGCCCAGGTTGTCAGGCCGATGAACCGCCACCCAGCGACCGGCACGGCGCTCGCACTCGCCGCGCTGCTGCTCGCCGGCCCCGCCGGTGCGGACTCTCTGGCCGAGCGGATGGACGCCCCGACCGTGCGCGTGATCTGCCTCTCGAAGGAGGGCAACCCCGGGGCGGGCTCCGGTTTCGTGGTCGGTCGCGGCGACTACGTGGTGACGAACCACCATGTGATCGCCTGCACCGAAGCGGGCGGTCAGGCGGTGGTCCTGCTCGACGCCGAACGCAGAGATACTGTGCCGGCGCAGGTGAAGGCCAGTGACGAGAAGCGCGACCTTGCCGTGCTGCAATTATCACGTCCCAGCGGGCGTCCGGCGGTCGGTTTCGCCACGCTCGCGACCGTCGAGAAGCATGACCCGGTGACCGCGGTCGGCTTTCCGGGTGCGGCCGACGATAGCGAAGGGGGCAACCTGAGCGACCCGTCGCACAGCGGCGGCCTGATCAGCCGCATCAACCCCCCGCCGACGAATCCGGAACTGCCCCGTCTGGTGCAGACCGACGCGGCCATCAATCCCGGCAGTTCCGGCGGACCCCTGTTCGACGACGCCGGCCGGGTGGTGGGCATCAACACCCTGAAGGCCCTGACCGCGGTGCCCTCACTCGGCGCCGACGGCCACAGTATGGAGCTTCAGCGCGTCCCGCTCGGCGAGGGCATCGGCTGGGCGGTGGCGAGCGACGAGATCCTGCCCTTCCTCGACCGGCTCGGCATCCCCTACGAGGTCAGCCGTCACCGACCCGGGGTCCTGGCGCGTCTGTGGTCCCGGGAGCCCCTGATCCTGACCCTGCTCGGCCTGTTCGCCGCCGCACTGACCGCGGTGGCGCTCACCGGCACCCGGCACGGGTTGACCCTGGTCAAGGACGGGGTGACCCGGGCCCTTGCCCGGGCCCGTCCGCCCCAGGCCCGGCGGGCGGTCCTGCGCGGGCTGACCGGACCCTATGCGGGGCTCACCATGCCGTTGGGCGGGCAGCCGCTCGCCATCGGCCGTGATCCGGGGCTGGTGCAGGTGGTCCTGCCGCCGACCGCGGAGCGCATCAGCAAGCGGCACGCGCTGATCTCATACGACGCCGGGCGCGGGCTCTTCCGCCTGGAGGACTGCCGGTCGGCCAACGGCACCTTTGTCGGCGAGGCCCGGACTGCACTGGCGGTGCCGCCGGGCCAGCCCCGGGACCTCAAACCCGGGCAGCGCTTCTTTCTCGCCTCCCCGGACATCGCCTTCGAGGTGGACCTGGAATGAGCCCGCTGACGCTCGTCACCGCGACCCTGAGTCACCCCGGCGGCCGGGCCGTCAATGAGGACGCCGCCGGTCACGCGGACGGCTGCTGGGTGCTGGCCGACGGTCTGGGCGGTCACGGCGGCGGGGAGGTGGCGGCGCGGATCGCGGTCGATACCCTGCTCGCCGCCGCCGCGCAAGGGTCGCTGACCGACCCGGGGGCGCTCACCCAGGCCCTGCTGGCAGCGGATGCGGCGATCCACGCCGAGCAGGAGGCCGAGCCGCGGCTGGAGCGGATGCGCACCACGGTGGTGGTGCTGGCGAGCGACGGTCGCGCGGCTCGCTGGGCACACGTCGGTGACAGTCGCCTCTATCATTTCCGCGACGGGCGCATCCGGTTCCAGAGCGCCGATCATAGCGTCCCCCAGGCGCTGGTCAAGGCCGGCGAGATCGCGCCCGCCGAGGTCCGTTTTCACGAGGACCGCAACCGTCTGCTGCGCACCCTGGGCAATCACAAGGACCTGCGCCCCACACTCGGCCCCGCACCCGACGGGGCGCCCCTGGCCCTGGCGCCCGGCGACGCCTTTCTACTCTGCACCGATGGTTGGTGGGAGTATGTGACCGAACCCGAGATGGAGGTCGCCCTGGCCAAGTCGGCAAGCCCAGCGCAGTGGCTCCAGACCATGGCCACCGGGCTGTTGCGACGGGCGCCGATGGATCATGATAATTTCACTGCCATTGCACTGTTTGTCGCATAGTAACGAGTCAAGAACGAAACCCGACCAGGAGGTGCACCATGGATACCGTTTTCTGCAAGAGCGGTCATGCCTACAACCCCGAGGAGCACTCGACCTGCCCCTTCTGCGGTGTGGCGGTCGATCTCGGCGATACCAGGCCCTATGCGCCGGGCGGCACCGTCACTGCGCCTGCCGCGGCGCCCAGCCCAGGCGCGACGCGGGCGGAGAACGCCAGCCCTCGCCGGCGCCCCCCCGCGGATGGTGAGACCGTGCACGTCTGGCAGAAGCGGCTCGGCGGCATCGATCCGGTGGTCGGCTGGCTGGTGTGCGTCGAGGGTCCGGACCGCGGCCGGGACTATCGCATCCACACCGAGCGCAATTACATCGGGCGCGCCGCCACCCAGGACATCGCCATCACCGGCGACCCCGGCATCAGCCGCGAGGGCCATGCGGTGCTGAGCTTCAACCCCAGGCGCCAGAGCTTCCGGCTCGGCCCGGGCGACAGCCGCGGTCTGGTCTATCTGAACGACGAAGAGGTCATGACGCCAACCGAACTCCACGCCTATGACCGCATCGAGGTCGGTGAGACCCGGCTCCTGTTCGTCCCGTTTTGCGGGGAGCGCTTCGTCTGGCCCACGGAGCCGGCGTAAAGTGCAGTACAGGATCGGGACGCGATGACACAGCGGCACTCAAGCGACCTCTGCCCGGGCTGCCTCGCCGCCAAGGGCCGGGCCAACCCCTGCCCCGACTGCGGGTATGACGAGGCGGCCGAACGCGGCCCGCTCCTGCTGCCCCATCGTACCCTGCTCAATGGTCAGTTCCTTGTCGGGCGGGTACTCGGCAAGCCGGGCGGGTTCGGCATCACCTACCTGGGCTGGGACCAGAACCTTGAGACCCGGGTGGCGATCAAGGAATTCCTGCCGCGCGACCTGGCTGGCCGCGGCACCGACCGGGTGACGATCGCCCTGCACTCCCGTGACGAAGGGGGGCTGTTCCGCTTCGGCCTGGAGCAGTTCCTGACCGAGGCGCGCACCCTGGCCCAGCTCGACCATCCCAACATCGTGCGGGTGCGTCACTTCTTCGAGGCGAACGGCACCGCCTATCTGGTCATGGACTACTACCAGGGGCTGTCGCTCGCCGAGCACCTGGAGCGTCATGGCGGGCGCCTGCCGGAGGAGCAGGCCAAGCAACTGATGCTGCCGATCCTGGACGGTCTGCGCGCGGTCCATGCCAAGGGCTTTCTGCACCGCGACATCAAGCCCCAGAACATCTATCTGGCACGCCTGGACTCGGGCGGGACGCGCCCGATCCTACTCGACTTCGGCGCCGCGCGCCTGGCGCTGGGGGAGCGCAGCCGCTCGCTCTCGGTGGTCGTGAGCCCTGGTTATGCGCCGTTCGAGCAATACCATCGCAAGGGCAATCAAGGCCCTTGGACCGATATCTACTCGGCTGCGGCGGTCATCTACCGCTTGGTTACCGGGGAGACGCCGCCGGAGGCGACCGAACGCCGCGACCTGGATGTACTCAAGCCCGCTGCGGCCTTCGGCGTCTCCCGGCACTTGAGCGACGCCTTGGGCGAGGCCTTGGCCCTCGCCCCCGAGAAGCGACCGCAGACGGTGCGGGGGTTTCAGGCGCAGTTGTGGGGGATTGGAGTGGCACCGGAGCCAGGTCCCGCCCCTGGGTCGTCCGTCCCGCCGCCGACGCCCGCCCCGGCGCAACCTCCGGCTCGATCCGCACCCTCGGCCCCGCCCAAGGCCAGAAAGACCTCGGCACATTCCAGGGCGCCGGCTTCGGCCCTGCCTCGTTGGTTGTGGCTGGCGGCGCTCGCCGCAGCCGTGGCAGTCGTGAGCTTGGGCGGTTTGTATATGCATCGCGAGGGCCAGTTGCGAAAGAACTCTGGTGACCGCTCCTTTGAGGCGACACAGGTGGCGGATTCGGACTTCGCGAGTAAGGCTCGCGAGGATGATTTGGCCGCTTATGCCGCCGCCGAAAAGGCCGATACGGTAGAGGCACACCAGAGCTACTTGGCCGGTTGCGTCGGTAACCGCTGCGCGAAGAGTGCCGATGCTCAAGTGAGCCTCGGCCTGATGTACCGCGACGGTCGCGGCGTAGAGAAGGACGAGCGGGAAGCGGTGAAGTGGTTCCGAAAGGCCGCCGACCAGGGCAATGCCAATGGGCAATGGAAACTCGGCGGGATGTACGACGGCGGTCGCGGCGTCGAGCGCGACGACCGGGAGGCTGCGCAGTGGTATCGCAAGGCCGCCGAGCAGGGGCAAGTCGATGCTCAGCATAACCTCGGCGTGATGTACGACGAGGGTCGCGGCGTCGAGCGCGACGACCGGCAAGCCGTGCATTGGTACCGCAAGGCGGCCGAGCAGGGCCTAGGCGACTCTGAAAACAACCTCGGCGCCATGTACCGCGATGGTAGTGGCATTGAGCAGGACGACCGGGAGGCTGTGCAGTGGTACCGCCGGGCCGCTGAGCGGGGCCTAGCCGCGGCGCACTACAATATGGGCCTGATGTGCTTCGACGGTCGCGGCGTGGAGCAGGACCGCGCCGAGGCGATGAAGTGGTTCCACAAGGCCGCCGAGCAGGGCCACGCTGACGCCCAATACAACCTCGGCGTTATGTACCGGAACGGCCTTGGTGTCAAACGCGACGACCAGGAAGCGATGAAGTGGTACGAAATGGCCGCCAAGCAGGGTAATGCCAAAGCTCAAGCGGCCTTCGACAAGGATGACCCCCGATCGGCATCCCCATAAACCAATGTGCCCCTGGCCCATCGCCCTGGCCGCAGCCTGTCTACTGCTCCCATCGCTCACGGCGGCAAACACGCTCGCCGATGACATGGACGCCTCGACGGTGCGCCTGATCTGCTTCCCGAAGGAGGGCAACCCCGGGGCGGGCTCCGGGTTCGTGGTCGGCCGCGGGGACTTCGTGGTAACCAACCACCATGTGATCGCCTGCACCAAAGCGGGCGGCCGGCGGTCCTGCTCGACCCGGCGACGCGCGACCTGGTGCCCGCGCGGGACGGGGTGTGTCCCGCGTCCCGTAGGTTTCGTATCACGCACCTTGGTCGCGAACCGAAAGGCGGGAAACACGTCTGTGCCGGCCATGGAACGGTGATGCAACCACACTCCCCACCCGCTCGCGCGACCATCCAGCCATGAACACGACGACCCCCTGGCACCGCCTGCTCGGCATGGTCCTGACCGACCTCTTCACCGGCCGCCCCTGGCGAGTGGAACTGGAGCAAGAACTGGCGCTCAAGAGCCAGCGCCTCGATATCCTGATCATCGAGCGACAATCGGGCGAGGCCACCAGTACCCAAGCGCAGGACCTCGCCGGCCTGCCCGACGGTCTGGAGACCCTGGCCGCACACAACCTGCTGACCTACAAATCGCACCATGAGGCACTCGATATCTGGGCGCTGGAGGAACTGACGGGGCACTATGTCACCTATCGGAAGCTGCAATCGATTCGTGCCGCCCAGGCACGCCGGGGCCGTTCGGGCGGGGCCAGCGCTGGGCAGGCGGGCGCGCGCTTGCTGCCTGCACGCGACTTTCGCCGTTACGCCGTGGCCACGCGGATACCGCGTGGCCTGTTGCGGCGCCTGCCGCCCGGGGTGTGCCGTGCCACCGACTGGCCCGGGGTCTACGATCTGGTCTTGGGCGTGCCGCCGATCCGCCTGATCGTTATCAATGCCCTGGCCGAACACCCGCGCAATGCCCCATGGGAGATCTTCGCCGGCGAACTGGAGCGGAGCCGTTATGGACTGGCCCATTTCCAGCCCCCCGGAACACTCGGACAACTGTTGCAACATCATCTAACCACTGCCTATCGCCTGGAGGTGCCTGACATGGCCTACACCGTCGATGACTTCATGCGTGATACCTACGAACTGATTGCCCGTGACCTGGCCGCGTTGACCCCCGAGCTGCGCGCTGCGGCGCTCGCACACTTGGACGTTGAGGAGCGTCTGGCTGGGCTGACGCCTGAGGAGCGCCTGCGTGGGCTGGAACCCGAGGAGCGACTGCGCGGTCTTGATCTGGAGGAGCGTCTGCGCGGCCTCGATCCGGAGGATCGCCTGCGCGGGCTCGACCCCGAGTTGATCAAGGACTGGCTCAAGCGCTCGGATCACTGAAGCCAGCCCTGCGGCCCAGGTTGACAGGCCGATGAACCGCCACCCAGCGACCGGCACGGCGCTCGCACTCGCCGCGCTGCTGCTCGCCGGCCCCGCCGGTGCGGACTCCCTGGCCGAGCGCATGGACGCCCCGACCGTGCGCGCGATCTGCCTCTCGAAGGAGGGCAACCCCGGGGCGGGCTCCGGTTTCGTGGTCGGTCGCGGCGACTTCGTGGTGACGAACCACCCCGGTAGTTCCGGCGCCCCGCGCTTGCAAAGCCCCGTCCCCCGCCGCAGGATCGGCCATTCATCACGAAGAGACCGACCACCAATGCAAGCCATCGAGTTCGAGACGGTGCCGGAGCACCACAGCATTCGGCTGCCGGACGGCGTGCCGAGCGGCGTTCCCGTGCGTGTCGTGCTGATGTGGGAACCGGCCGCGGCCACCGGGGAGCGGTTGAAGGACCTGTTCGCCAGCGTCACCGAGGGCCTGACCGATGCGGACCTGACCCGCTTCCCTTTGCGGACGGACTGATTACCGCTACAGTTATTCAACATGGTCTGGTCATCGTGACGGGCAACTCAGGCGGCTGGGACACGGAAACCTTGGGGGTGTCTGGAGGGCGCCCGTCCTGCCCTGTTCGCCGCGGCGGCGCACACCCATACTCACCCCAAACCCAGAGGTATCGACACATGCAGACGATCTCCGACGCCGACGCCCGCACCCGGCTCGACCAAGTGCTCGACCGCGTCGTCGCCGACGCGGATTACACCGTCATCACCCGCCGCGATGCCGCCGCCGCGGTCCTCATGTCCCTGGACAGCTTCAACAGCCTGATGGAGACCGTCCATCTGCTGCGCTCACCGGCGAATGCCGAGCATCTCGCACGCTCCATTGAGCAGTACCGCCGCGGCGAGGCCCAAGAGCGGAGCCTGATCGATGGCTAGAGGTCTCGCCTGGACCGCCGAGGCCTGGGCGGATTACCTGTACTATTGAGCGGACCCGCCGGACGACGCTGCCGCGTGGCCGGAAATGTGACCAAGGGCCTTTGCTCCGCTCACAAACTCTCGACCTCAAACCCGACCACCGTGCGCCGCTTGCGGCTGAATTCGACGCCGATCAGGTGGATCGGTTGGCCGCTCGCCCGGTAGGGGTCGGCATAGCCGCGGTCCTTGAGCTGCTGGAGCGCGCCCCCCGCGGCGGCCAGTTCGACGACTTTGAACTCGAACAGATACACCTGGTCATTGAAGCGCAGGGCCAAGTCCAGTCGTCCGGCGTTGCTGCTCTCCTCCGGGGTCAGGTCCAGACCCAGGGAGGCGAAACAGGCATAGAAGACGCTGGCGTAATAGCCCTCGTAACGGGCGATGGGGTTGTTGCGATACCAGTCGCCCGGGATGCCGGCGAAGAAGGCGGTGAAGTGTTGCGCAAGGCCCGCGAAGTCGTTGGCTTCAAGCAGGCGGTAGAGCGACTTGCGCTGGCGTCCGTCGGTTGCTGCGGCCGGGGTCCAGGCCTCCAGCAGGGCGGTGTTGAGGCTTTGGTAGACCTCGCGGTTGGGATAGCGCAGGCGGTAAAAATAGCTTCCGCTGATGAACTCCTCGCGATCGATGGTGAGATAGCCCGACTGAAACAGCAGGGCTTCGGTACTCATGCGGTCGACATCGAAGGCCGAGAGCAGTGCGGCGTCGGTTTCCAGTTGGCCCAGTTCGGGGAGCCAGACCTGGCGCTGGGTCAGGACATCGATCAGAAAGGTCGGTGTTGCCGTCTCAAACCACCATGGCCGGAACTGGCGCTCTTGGAACAGCAACAACAGGTCGAAGGGATTGTAGACTGCCTCGCCGGTCCAGTTGTAGCCGTTGTACCAGGTGCGGATCAGGTCGCGGTCGAGACCCGCGAGCTCGGGGGTGAAGACCTGGTCGAGGTCCGCCTCGGTATAGCCGCAGATGGCCGAGTAGTCGCGCGAAACCGTGATATCGCGCAGGTTGTTGAGCCCCGAGAAGAGGCTGACCTTGCTGAATTTGCTCACCCCGGTCAGGAACGCAAAGCGCATGTCGGCGTCGGCGCCCTTGATCACCGAGTAGAGGTTGCGCAGCCCGTCGCGAATCTCGCGCGCGGCGGCCGGGTCGGTCAGGTTGTCGAGGATGGGCTTGTCGTATTCGTCCACCAGGACCACCACGCGCTCACCGTGCTGGGCGTGCGCGGCGCTGATCAGGCCGTGGAAGCGTCCGGAGATGCTGCGGTGGGGGCTCCTGACGCCGAGCCTGGTCTCGTTGTCGGTCAGCAGTTCGCCGATCTTCTCGTCCAGTTCGGCGCGGCTGCGCAGGACGCCGTCGGCGAAGCTCAGCCGGACGACCGGATAGCGCCGCCCCCAGTCCCAGCGTCCGTGCGCCTGGAGCCCGCGAAACAGGGCCTCGGTGCCGCTGAAGACCTCGGCGAGCGTATCCAGGAACAGTGACTTGCCGAAGCGGCGCGGGCGCGACAGGAAATAATACTTGCCCTGCTCGATCAACTGCAGGGCAAAGCCGGTCTTGTCGACGTAATAGCAGTCAGTCTCGCGGATCTCGCGAAAGGTCTGGATGCCGATGGGGAGGATGCGACGGGTCATGGTGACGCTTAGCGAGGCCCCTCAGACCGACGAGTCGGCGGCCACGGCAGCGGCGCCCGCCCGGGACCGGGGTCCGCGGTCGCGACGGACCCCGCCAGTGCGCGGGCGGGGCCACCCTGGTCAGTCGTGCACCACCTTGAACATGTCGTGGCGGGTGACGATGCCGACCGTGTTGCCGGACTCGTCGACCACCACCAGTCGGCGGGTCCGCGCCTCTTCCATGCGCGCGATCACCTCGGTCAGGGGGGTGGCGCCGGTCACTGTCTGGACCGGGTGACTCATGATCGCACTCATATGGGTGACGACCAGGTCGACGCCCTCGTCGCCCAGGCGGACCAGGTCGCGTTCCGTGACGATCCCGACCGGGCGGCCGTGACGCTCGACGATCACGCTGCCCAGGTGCCGGTCGGCCATCACGCGGACGGCCTCGCGCACCAGCGCGTCCTCGGGCAGCGTGACCACCCCGCGGGTCATGATGGCGTTCACGTCGGTATCGGCCAGGAGGTCCTTCGTCGTCAGGCGGTCGATCAGGTCCGCCTCGCTGATGATCCCCGCCACTCGGCCAGCCTGGTCGGTCACGATGAGGTGGCGCACCCGCCGTTCGGCCAGCAGGTGGTAGGCGTCGCGCACGCCCGTGTCGGTCGGGGCGGTGAGCGGGGGGGTGCGCATCGCCTCACTGACCGGTACCGCCTCGGGGTCCCGGTGCTGCGCGGCGAAGCGCACCGCGTCGCGCTCGGTGAAGATGCCGACGGGGCGCTCGGCGTCCGTCACCACCAGGGCGCTGATACGCTGCCCGCGCATCACTGACAGGGCCCACTGGACCGAATAGTCCGCGGGAACCGCCGTGGCCGGGGACGTCATGATGTCCGCCAGGGTCGCGGGCGGCAGGCCCGCGGCGACGGAACCGGTAGCAGATGGGGATGATTGCAAGTGCGGACACTCCCTGGGGCAGTAACATCGATCGCCGAGCGACTCGCCGAGCGACTCTGGTTGAGGTAGCGACGGCTTTAAGCCCTCACGATAGCCGGGCTTGGCGTGTCCGTCAAGATTGCGGTGCCTTCCTCGCAGCGATCAGCGTCGGTTTCGGGTTATGCTTGGGGCACTGGGCCGCGTCGGGCCTCTCCGACCCGTGCCGGCGTCCCCTGGACCGAACCGGAGTTAGCCGTGGACATCGCAGAATTACTCGCCTTCAGCGTCAAGAACAACGCCTCCGACCTCCACCTCTCGGCCGGCCTGCCGCCGATGATCCGGGTGGATGGGGATATGCGTCGCATCAATGTTCCGGCGTTGGAACACCGGACCGTGCACTCGCTGGTCTACGACATCATGGATGATAAGCAGCGCAAGGACTACGAGGAGTTCCTGGAGACCGACTTTTCCTTCGAGATCCCGGGCGTGGCGCGCTTCCGCGTCAACGCCTTCAACCAGAAACGGGGCGCCGCGGCGGTCTTCCGCACCATCCCGTCGAAGGTCCTGAGCCTGGAGGACCTGAAGGCCCCGCCGATCTTCAAGGACATCGTGAACGTCCCGCGCGGCCTGGTGCTGGTGACGGGGCCGACCGGCTCCGGCAAGTCCACTACCCTGGCGGCCATGGTGGACCACTTAAACGACAACGAGTACGCCCACATCCTCACGATCGAGGACCCGATCGAGTTCGTG
>Ga0247838_1006778_pt1 | contig 10600 bp, 9 predicted proteins | sample LaCruzMarch2015__5_FD_189097 | JGI IMG/M metagenome (GOLD analysis project Ga0247838, IMG submission 189097) | Freshwater microbial communities from meromictic Lake La Cruz, Castile-La Mancha, Spain - LaCruzMarch2015_15m | ecosystem: Environmental > Aquatic > Freshwater > Lake | place: Spain... | reverse complement strand
GCAGCCCGGCGTTGCTTTTGCAGAGACAGAGGTAATGAATGGCATCGAGCACGTTGGTTTTGCCCATGCCGTTCAGGCCGGTGAGGCAATTGAGCCGCTCCGAAAATACCAGCGTTTGGCTTTCGTAATTTTTGAAATGGGTGAGCTTGAGGGAAGTGAGCATGTGGGGGGCAAAGGTAGTGTTCGTAATAGGTATTTTTAACACAAACAGCGCGATATGATTTGGCGGATGAACTTAAAAAATGTCTATGTTTGGAGCGGAATTGGTTATGATTTATCTTTGCTGAACTAACATGGTAATCTTACCGCCAATAACTGTTGAAGTAGAAGAATACTAGCAACCAATTAAAAAACAGCGTTAAACGAATTGAACTATGATCACCGGAGAGCTAAAATCGCAAATAGATAAAGTATGGCTAGCTTTCTACAGCGGTGGACTTACAAACCCTATTACCGTTATTGAACAAATGACCTATTTGCTTTTCATCCGCAGATTGGATGAACTACAAACGCAAAAGGAATCGAAAGCCAATTTGCTGAAAACGCCTATTGAAGATCCGCTTTATGCTGCCGAAGAAAACGAATTGCGCTGGAGCCATTTTAAAAATATGGATCCAGAGGTCATGCACCGCATGTTTACCAAAGACCAGGGCGTATTTGACTTTCTGCGCAATGTGGGCAACCGAAGTGCCGCCTTTAGCAAGTTTATGAAAGGCGCCACCTTCATGATTACTACACCACGCTTATTGGCCCAGGTAGTAGAAATGATTTCCAACATCGACATGAGCGACCGCGATACCAAGGGCGATGTGTACGAATACCTTTTGAGCAAAATTGCCAGTGCCGGCCAAAACGGACAGTTCCGCACGCCGCGCCATATTATACGCATGATGGTCGATATGGTAGAGCCTACCCTGGAAGATGTGATTTGCGACCCAAGTTGCGGCACTGCCGGTTTCCTGACCGTGGCAGGCGAATACATACGTGCGCATTTTGAAAAAGACTTATATACCGACAGCGTAAAAAAACATTTTCAGGAGAAGATGTTCATGGGCATGGAGTTCGACCCGACCATGATCCGCATTGGCGGTATGAACCTGATGCTGCATGGCATCGAAAACCCGCAGTTATTGGATGTGGATGCTCTAAGTGAAGCCAATACCGGCTTTACTGAAAAAGCGACCCTCGTATTGGCAAACCCACCGTTTAAAGGCAGCCTCGATCGTGAAGCAGTGGATGGCAAAATACTGGCGGTGGTGGACAGTAAAAAAACCGAACTCTTATTTTTGGCTTTAATATTAAAAGGATTAAAACTGGGTGGACGATGTGCCGTAATTGTGCCCGATGGTGTACTCTTTGGAAGCAGCAATGCACATCAACAAATACGCAAAGAACTGATTGACCGCCAAAAACTGCAAGCCGTCATCTCTATGCCCAGCGGGGTATTTAAACCATATGCAGGTGTAAGCACTGCCGTATTGGTGTTTACCAAAACTAATAGTGGAGGCACCGATCATGTATGGTTTTACGATATGCAAGCGGATGGTTTGAGTTTAGACGACAAGCGCCAGCCCATAGAAGCCAACGACATACCCGATATTGTAAACCGCTACCACAATCTAAAAGCCGAAATCAAACGCAGCCGCACCGATAAAAGCTTTATGGTGCCGGTAAAAGAAATACAGGACAACAAGTACGACCTCAGCATTAACCGCTACAAAGAAGTGGTGTATGAGGAAAAAACTTATGAAAAGCCCAGCGTGATTATTGAGCAAATAGAAGCCCTAGATGCAGAACGCGCGGAATTGTTAAACCAGTTAAAAGCGATGTTGGTATGAATTGGGAAACGGTGAAACTTGGAGAAATAGCTGAAACATCAAGTGGAGGTACACCTAATCGCTCAATTGAAAAATATTGGGTTGGTGGAAGCATTCCATGGATCAAATCTGGTCAACTAAAAGATTGCATAATTGACGGGGCAGAAGAGTACATTTCGGAAGAAGGACTACAAAATTCAAGTGCAAAATTTTTTAAAAAGGGTACTCTATTGTTAGCATTGTATGGTGCTACTGCTGGTAAATTAGGATTTTTAGGATTAGATGCAACAACGAATCAAGCTATTTGCGCTATTGTCCCAAAATATGGAAATTTAAATACAAAATACTTGTATTACTACCTACTCACAAAGCGTAATGAAATTATTATTGATAGTGCAGGAGGTGCACAACCTAATATCAGTCAAAATTATGTTCAGCAAATAAAAATCCCCCTCCCGCCGCTCCCCATCCAACGCCGAATCGCCGAAATATTGGATGCAGCCGATGCCTTGCGCCGCAAAGACCAGGAACTCCTCCAAAAATACGACGAACTGGCGCAGGCTATTTTTATTGATATGTTTGGGGATCCGGTGAAGAATGAGAAGGGGTTTAAATTTGTAATGCTGGGTGATTGCTTAGATAATATTCAAATCGGACCTTTCGGAACACAATTGCATGAATCAGATTATATTAAAAATGGAATACCTGTAATTAACCCAATGCATATTGGCGATTTAAAAATAAAGCCAAATTATAATTATTCAATATCAGAGGAAAAGTATTATGAACTTCCCCAATATCACTTGAAAGAAAATGATATTATTTTAGGTAGGAGAGGTGAAATGGGGAGATGTGCAATTGTAACGAAGAATCAAGGAAAATGCTTGTGCGGAACAGGATCACTTTATTTAACAGTGAAAAATGAATTGTTAGACCCTTTGTTCCTTGTCTATGTGTTGAGTAGAAAATCAACCAAGATTGCACTAGAAAATGTTTCTGCTGGGACAACAATGGCAAATTTAAACAAGAGCATTATTAACGATTTCAAAATAATACTGCCGAACATTGAAAAGCAAAGAGATTTTGTTAAAGCGGTTAAACTTTCAGAAGAAAGCATAGAACATACAATGGGATTAATTGATAAATCTGCTATCATTTTCAACTCCCTCCTCCAAAAAGCCTTCAAAGGCGAGTTGGAGAAAGAATAAAAGTGCACTTTTACAAGCTCAATAGCCAAAAACCAAAATAGCGCCATGCAAATGATCAATTCTGAATATAAAAATTGGCTTCAAGAGGTAAAGCAACACATTCGTGAAGCCCGTATAAAGGTAGCGTTGGCGGCCAATAGCGAGTTGGTGTTTTTTTATTTTGAACTTGGAAAAATGCTTTCAGATAAGTCCAAAGATAGCCAATGGGGGAATAATTGGCTTGGCCAATTATCTATTGATTTGCGGAAAGATTTCCCCGATATGGAAGGATTTTCAAAAACCAACTTGTACAATATCAAACGGTTTTACCAATTTTATCAGGGGGCAGACTTTTTCCACCAGCTTGGTGGAAAAATTCCCTGGAGGCATCATGTAGAAATTTTCACCAAATCAAAGGATCATCAGGAAGCCTTGTTCTACATCCAAAAAACCACAGAAAACGGTTGGAGTAGAGCTATTTTAGGTCTGCAAATAGAATCGAAGCTCCACCAACGCCAAGGCAAAGCCGTTACCAATTTCAATGATACCTTACCTGATGTTACTTCCGATTTGGCGCACCAATTACTCAAAGACCCTTATCAGTTCGATTTTCTAACGCTTACCGAAAATTACCGAGAGCGCGAATTGGAAAACGCACTGGTAGAAAATATTACGAAGTTTTTGCTGGAATTAGGCAGTGGTTTTGCGTATGTGGGCAAACAAGTGCCGATGCAAGTAGGCGATCAAGAGTATTTTATCGATCTTTTGTTTTATCACCTAAAATTAAGGGCATATGTGGTTATCGAATTAAAAGCCACCGATTTTATCCCTGAATATGCGGGCAAATTGAGCTTTTACCTTTCGGCAGCCAATGATTTACTTCGGCACCCAACGGATAATCCAACCATTGGACTAATGATTTGTAAAAACAAAAACAGCATCATAGCCGAATATGCTCTAAAGAACATCAATCAGCCCATAGGCGTTTCTGAATATCAACTTACAAGGCTGTTTCCCGAAGAATTTAAAAGTAGTTTGCCCACTATTGAAGAAATTGAAAACGAATTAAGAGATGAGTAATTTTTCCTTCATACCCACCCAATGGGCCACCTTGGAGCAGGCACCAAAAGAAGCGGAGCAGCATGTGCACAACGCACCGCTATATGCCGCCATGCTGTGTCGCAAGAGTCTGGAAGAGTGGGTGCGCTGGATGTACGAGCACGATGCCGATTTGGTATTGCCTTACGATACCACGCTTAGTTCTTTGATGCACGAGCAGGGTTTTAAAAATTTGGTGGCGCCCAATCAGTTCCACCAAATCAACCTCATCCGCAAGCTCGGCAACACGGCCGTGCATACCAGCGCCAAAATAAAACCACAGGAAGCCCTGTATGCCCTGCAATTGTTGCAGGGTTTTATTGGCTGGGTGGTGCAGTTATATGGTGAAGAAAAAATAAGTGTTCCAAAATTTGATGAAAGCCTGCTTGCAAAAGGCAAAGGGCAGGATTTAAACAAAAACGACCTTCAGCAATTAGAAAGAAACTACCACGAGGCACAAAGCAAGCTCCAAAAACTGGAAGCCGAGTTGGAAAGCATCAAAGTCATTAAAGAGGAGAACAAAGCCTTTGTTCCGCCCCCCATTGACCCCAACGAAGACCTTACCCGCAAAATATACATCGATACCCTCTTGCGCGAAGCGGGCTGGGATCCTTATGGCTTCAACGTGCCCGAATATCCAGTACAGGGGATGCCACAAGGCAATGGCGATGAAAATGGAAACGGTAAAGTTGACTATGTGCTCTGGGGCGACGACGGCAAGCCTTTGGCAGTAGTAGAAGCCAAGCGCACCAAACGCGACCCGCGTGTGGGACAGCATCAGGCAAAATGTTATGCCGATTGCTTGGAAAAAGAATTTAATCAACGGCCGGTTATCTTTTATTCCAATGGTTTCCGCACCTGGCTCTGGGACGATATAAACTATGCTCCCCGCGAAGTATTTGGTTTTTATACCAAAGACGAATTGCAAATGATGGTGCAACGGCGCACTTCGCAAAAAACATTGGCTACCCAAACCATCAACAATGCCATTACCGACAGGCCCTACCAGCATGAAGCCATCCGCAGGGTTGCTGAGGCATTGGACGGCAAACACCGGGAAGCCCTGCTCATTATGGCTACAGGGACCGGCAAAACAAGGGTTTCGGCCAGCATTGTCGATTTATTGAGCAAAGCCAACTGGGTAAAACGGGTTTTGTTTTTGGCCGATCGGAATGCTTTAATCCATCAGGCAAAAGTGAATCTGAACGATTATTTGCCCAACCTGCCTGCCGTAGATTTGACCAAAGAGAAAGAAGACGAAAGCAGCCGCATCGTTTTTTCTACCTACCAAACCATCATCAACATGATTGATGGCGAAGCCGATGGCAATAATCGTTTTTACAGCGTTGGGCATTTTGATGCGATTATTTTCGATGAGATACACCGCAGCGTTTACAACCGCTACAAGCATATTTTCAAATACTTTGATGGCATTCGTATTGGTTTAACCGCCACCCCAAAATCGGAAACCGACCGAGATACCTATGCTTTGTTTGGTATGGAGCCCAATAATCCCACGTTTGCTTACGAGTTGGAGCAGGCCGTAAACGACGGTTTTTTGGTGCCGCCCAAAGCCATTTCGGTACCCATTAAATTTCAACGCAGCGGTATTAAGTATGCCGAATTGAGCGAAGAGGAAAAATTGGCCTATGAGGCGCAATTTACTGACCCGCTTACTGGAGCGTTTCCCGATGAAATAGATGCTGCCGCCTTGAACAAATGGCTGTTCAATACCGATACGGTGGACAAAGTAATCGGCCATTTAATGGAACACGGAATTAAAGTAGAAGGAGGAGATAAACTGGCGAAAACCATTGTATTTGCCCGTTCACACCTACATGCCAAATTCATTGAAGACCGGTTCAACAAACAATATCCGGCCTACAAAGGCGATTTTCTGAAAGTAATTGATTACCAAGAAGAATATCGCTACGACCTGCTCAACAAGTTTAAGGACAAAACCAAAATGCCACAGATCGCTGTTTCTGTCGATATGCTCGATACGGGTATTGATGTGCCAGAAGTGTGCAACCTGGTTTTTTTCAAACCGGTTCGAAGCCGTGTAAAATTTTGGCAAATGGTAGGCCGTGGAACACGCCTGTGCAAAGACTTGTTTGCAGTAAACGAGGGCAAAAAAGAATTTGTCATATTTGACTTCTGCGAAAACTTCGAGTTTTTTAATGCTCATCCGAAAGGTATAGACGGCACTAACAGCAAATCCTTGAGCCAGCGCTTATTTGAATTGCGTTTGCGATTGGCATTTGCTTTATTGGGTCAGGAAGAAACGGAATTGAAAGAATACGGTCAATCCATACTGGATCAATTAATTAAGCAAACACAAGCCTTAAATGGCGAAAGCTTTATCGTTCGTCAGCATTGGGAGGTAGTAGAAAAATACCGCGACCCCAACGCGTGGAATGCACTCAGCGATTTAGACCTTAAAGAACTACACGACCATATTGCGCCTTTAATGATGGAAACGGATCAGGACGAACTGGCAAAACGTTTTGATGCGTTGATGTTGGACATACAGTTGAGTGTATTGAATGGAGAGAAAAAGCAAGCAGCCCTTATTCAAAAAGTAGTGACCACCGCAGGAAAGCTAAGCAAGAAGGCAAGCATACCATCGGTTGCCCAAAAAATGGAAACCCTCAAAGAAGTACAGCAAAAGATCTTTTGGGAAGGCACCACCATTCCGGGTATTGAAAGAATTCGTATTGAGCTACGTGACATCATTAAATTTTTGGATTCGGAAAATACGCCTATCTATTTCACCATGTTCGAAGATGCGTTTTCTGGTAATTCGCAGGAACATGATTTGGTTTATAACTTCAATGATTTAGATACTTATAAGCGTAAAGTAGAGCAATACCTAAAAGAACAAAGCAACAACCTTATTATTCACAAACTACGCACCAACATCCCTATCACTAAAGGTGAATTAGAAATCTTAGATAAAATGTTGTTTGAACAAGGCAGCATTGGTACCAAAGCAGCGTTTATAAAAGTCTATGGCGTGCAACCCTTAGGAAAATTCATCCGCAGTATTGTTGGATTAGAGGTTCAGGCAGCCAAGATGGCCTTTGCTGAAATACTGAACAACCAAACCTTAAACGCACAGCAAATTAGATTTATAGATACCATCATAAATTTTTTGACGGTAAAAGGAATCATCGATCCAGCCATATTATTTGAAGCACCCTTCACGGATATTAATTCAAACGGTGTTGCCGGTTTATTTGATGATACAATGGCTACAAAAATTATTTCATTAATTGAAACGATCAATCACAACGCTGAAGCAGCCTAAAATCCAAAAAATTAGAAACTACTGGAGCGCAATTTGAACAATTTATCCTTATTTTTGGTAATAACCTAAAAATGGCAGATGTTTGGAGGGTATATGTTTAGGGTTTATCTTTGCAGAGTAGAAATGCGGTGCAGGTTTACTTGGGTGATGCAAGCCCACGAAAACCTGCCAACATCAAAATCTTATTGTAATTTTGGAAAAAAGGTGACAATATGCGAACATTGAATATTTCTATCTCCGATGTAGAATTCAGTAAGTTTGGTATTCGGAAAGATAACCTAACTTTCATCGAATTTGTAGATCTTATTAGCAAAGAACTCATACGACAGAACCTGGACAAGTGCGTAGCGTTAGCCGAGCAGTACAGACTGTCTTCCATGACGATGGACGAAATAAACGACGAGGTAAAGGCCGTGCGAAATGCAAAAAATCGTCGTTGATACCAATATTATTGTTTCTTCGCTTATCCACGGAAGTTATCCTTACAAAATCATTTATGAACTATTTTTATATAGCAGACGAAAATTGTAAGTCCAAAGGAATACTGGGAAAACCACATACCTGTGTGAAAAATGCACAAACCCACAAAATAATCCCCTACCACGCCTGAAAATCTCCGTGCAACTCCGTCCCTCTGCGCTCCTCCGTGGAATTCCTTAAAAAAACACCCCCACCCGGAAACTTTTTTTTGTTAAACAACGATTCTATTAGTACAACAACGAATCTACGCTTTTGGTCATGCAACCAATTTGTGTTTCCCGCACCTTTTTTACCTGAAAAACCACTAATCCACGCGATTCGTCTATTGGCATTGTGTAGCAATTCATTCAGTTCACAATAAAAAAGCGCGTGTTATGGACCCTTTCATTGCGATTGCCCTTGTCATTGTGTTCACCGTGTTGGTACATTCCGTTTTTTGGAGTAGTCGCCAACCACCGCAGTCCCCGCAGCATCCCTACCAGTCGTATCAGCAGCAGAACTACCCTCCCTACGGAAATGAAGAGACGCCCCACTTTCAGCAGCCCTTTTTTGTATATACGACGCCACCACAAACACCACCGCCAACCCGCAATGATGCTAATTTTCGTTTTGTCTTGATGGCCAGTATCGCCGTCCTGTTGGCCCTGGCTTATGTAGCGCAAATCAAGGAAAACGGGACTTTTATGCAACATTATGGCAATGGCGCACCGGTTATTCCGTTCGCCATAGATACGCCCACTGCAAAAACCGTGCAATTACCGATCGAAAATCCATTGGTTTTTCCCAAACCCGTGCGGTTTCAAAGTATGGAAATGGATCCGCAACCGGTGCAATACAACACGGAGGAAAACGTACAAACCGCCCCCTATTGGGTGGTTTACTTGAAAGCCTACCGCACCTTAGAAGCCGCAGAACGCCTGCGCGATGCTTTTCAGATGCGCCCAATCGGCATTGCCTTACGACCAGACAGCACGTTTTTGGCTTACATTCATTTTGAAGATAAGGAGGATTGTCACGCATGCGCACGCGACCTGAACCAGCATTTACCGGATTTACGGCATTTTGGCATTTTTACAGCGCGGGAGGTGGTGGATATTGCACCGGTGGTGGTGGAAGGTGAGAAATGAACAGGAATTAAGTGGTAAATTGGAATGTTTGCGTAAACCAATCGACAAAATGATCCGCTGCAGGAGACTGATGATCGAAATATCCAGCCTTTAAAGCAATACCGAATGGCTTGCCTGGTTCTTCTTGCCAGGCAAGCCAGGCATGCATATCATTATCGCCTTCAACAATCAGCCGTTGTGCCATAATCCTAACGCGTTTCAAGGTTTTTCTCCAAAGAAAATTCCAATTGTTCCTGGTCATAATATATTACCTCAATATCATCTGATTTACGGGCTTTTTGTAAACGGAAATAAGCACCTTTTTGGAAATTTTCCGGTTTTTCTAGTGCATAGGTAAACGTTTTCACCGTATCCTGGCTATGTGTAGTTGCAAATACCTGGATGTTCCATTTCTGGGCGTAAAAAAAGATTTTATCCCAGAAAATCTCCATCACGGAATGGTGTAACCCTGCCTCAATTTCATCAATCAACAACAAGCCGTTTTTAGCATTTACCAAGCCTGCCGCCAACATTAACATGCGCTCTACCCCCTCTCCAAATGTTTTAAGGGGCATGGGTTTATCTTCACCTGCTATGCGAACGAGTGTTCGTTCTTTGTTTACATCCAAACGAATTAAACCGGGAAGAACCGTTTCCCGTACAATATGCATTACATCATCTTCAAGTGGAGTAAGTACAATTTTATCCCAAAATGCCGAAAGTGGGAAACCGGCATCTTTACCGAATGGGATAAAAACCGACTGATCTTTCGGTGTATCAAAAGAAAGGCTTGCATCTAGTTTTGAAAGATGCACTACGGGTTTTTCATTCCAATTTACAAGATATTCTATTTGATTAGGTATTTTTTGATTACGTTCAATAGATAACTCATTTATGTGTAATTCAATATTTTTCAGTACACTTACTTCGGAAGTTGCAGTCCTGTTAAACAATGCGTCATAAGAATCATTCCACCCTTTTGTAAATTCTCCGCGTTGTGTAAGTATGTGATTTACAACCGTATAATCTCCTTTGCCCGCCCAAATACGCAAAGCTTCCAGCAAAATAGTTTTACCGGTATTATTTCTACCCGCGCATAAATTGACCTGCTTTAGCCCATTTATATCAAGCGATTTGAAAATTCTGAAATTCTGAATAGTGAGATGGTCTATCATATAGTCAATGCAAAGTGATTATGAAAACAGCTGGCTTCTAATCCATTGAAAATCAATTTCTTTATCCATCCATCCTTCAAATCCATTTAAATCGGGGTATATCTTGCAAAAATACAAATCTAAACTGGAAAAGCAATTCTCCTTTCCCACCAAAACCCCAAATATTCCATTAAACCGTCCGAAGAAAATCAACCGTAGCCTCCATATCCGGCTGCAACATACGATCACCCTCCAATTTACCCACTACCAAACGATACGCAGCATGTAGTTCCTCCAATTGCCCCGAAGTACGCAACGGTCGCCGAAACTCGAGCGCCTGTGCCGCAACCATCCACTCGATGGCCAGCAGGCGTTCGAGATTCAGCACCACCCGGCGCAATTTAGTCGCTGCATTGGCGGCCATACTAACATGGTCTTCCTGGCCATT
>Ga0247838_1006774_pt1 | contig 10603 bp, 8 predicted proteins | sample LaCruzMarch2015__5_FD_189097 | JGI IMG/M metagenome (GOLD analysis project Ga0247838, IMG submission 189097) | Freshwater microbial communities from meromictic Lake La Cruz, Castile-La Mancha, Spain - LaCruzMarch2015_15m | ecosystem: Environmental > Aquatic > Freshwater > Lake | place: Spain... | reverse complement strand
TCAGATGAACCGGCCCGCCTCGTTTCCTGGCACGCTGCTCGCGAACATCACCGGAATCAACTACAAGTTCTCCCAGGCGGAGTGGAATCCCCGCAATCTGGACGAGACCACGCTTCAAGTGCTTTACGATCCCGGCTGGCTTTTCAAATGGCTGGGTTCGCTTGCAATCTGTGTCGGGATTGCCATCCAATTCTACGGAAAACCGAAATCTCCCTAATCCGGCGGGAGCCGGAGCAAAGGGAGGGCTTGTGGGCATTGGCGCCCGGTGAGAAACAGCCGCCAGCGCCGCCGGATTAGAAAATTTTGCTGCGCAAAATGAGGCAGAACAAAGACCGGGCTACGGTGTCCATGGATGCTTCGCGGCATCAACTCTATAATTTTATCCTCTGCATCCCTTTGCTTCCTTCCCTTCCTTGGAAAGCCTGGCCGGCGCTTTGCGTCCTTTGCAGGCGTGCGGCACTGCCGCGTTGCCTCAAGCAAAAATGACACCAGGGCATCAAAAAAGCAGGGATACGTTGACTCATAACTGATGACACTCTGGAGGGCTGGGGTTTTGCGTGAAAAAGGCCCTCTGGAAGGAGCCCGGAGGGCGACTGGAAGAGGGCCTTTTTCACGCTCGCGATTTTTCCAACTCCCCTCATGCCGCGATTTCCAGTCGGCGTGCTACCGGGGAGTTCAACACCCGGCGCAGTTTCCTTTCAATGTTCCGCTTTAGCTCGAAGGGATTGAGCGTGGCCTTGAGTTCCTCCATTCGCGCGATTTCTCCTGCATCGACATACGCGCAGGCTTTGAGGCGCTCGAAGGGCGTCAGGGGTTTGTCGTATACACGCTTCTTGCGGCTCCCCACCACCTCGGTCCTCAGATGCTTCATCGCCGGGCAGAAGAAGTTGCGGAACTGGCTCCACTCTTTGGCGTAGAGGGCGTCCAGTAGATCGGCCTGCTCCGGCTCACCCAGCCGCCCGTAGCCCACCAGTTGCCTCACGTGGGTCCAGTTCTTCTGCTCCACCCGCGCATTGTCGTTTTTGTGATAAGGCCGTGATCGGGTGAACTCCACCGGCACCGGCCGACCTTCGAAATAGTCCTTCATGTGCCAGTTCAGGAACTCCCCGCCGTTGTCGCTGTCGAAGCCCAAGATCGCGAACGGCAACGCCGCCTCGACCTGCGCCACCCGTTCCCGGACCCCATGCTGGCCTTTGTTCCAGACCGCCCGGGTCTCCGTCCACTGCGTGTGCACGTCGGTCATGGTCAGGCTCCAGCAGAAGTCTCCGCTCATCGATTCCCCGCAGTGGGCCACTGTGTCCGCCTCGATCCAGCCAGGGCCCGCAACGTCCCAGTGCTCGGTGCGCACAGGCACCATCTTGCGCAGCAGCGTCCCGGGACGCGTGCCGCACCGCCGGCGACTCCCCAAAGCCACCCGGCACGGGGCCAAAAGCCGGTCCATCGTTGCCGCGCTCGGGGAGAGCACCCGCCCGCGAAGCCCCGCCTCCAGGCTGCCCCGTTCGGCTTCGTAGTGCGGCAGCCAAAGCCCTACCAGCGCTTTGAGACGCTTCCCACACGGCTGCTCAGACGCCATCCAAATCACCTTCAATACCTGCCTCTCCGCATCCCCGTAACGACACCGCGGGCCTCCCCTGCTTGCCTTCTCTGCCCCGGCCACCGGCAGCTTTCCGCCCAATACCTTGATCGCGTGCTTGCGCTCGTAGCCGCACATCTCGCACACCTCGTCGATGAGTTTGCTCCGCCCCTCGCGCCCCCGCCGCCGGTAGCGTTCCCTCATCTTCAACAGCATTTCCCGCGTCGTGTTCTGGCTCATTTGTGATGACATGTCCCCCGGTGTCATCAGTTATGAGGCAACGTATCAATACTGCCCCTCCACCCATGACTCCCCCGGTGTCATTTCATTTGAGTCAATTCGCTGCATCGTTTCCGGAAGTCTTCGGTCTCGACTTGAGCGGGGGTGCCGGACAAGAGTTGTTTCCTGTTACTATGAAAAAATCCATTGCAGATATTCCCCTTTCCGGCCGGCGCGTATTGATGAGGGTGGACTTCAATGTTCCTCAGGACAAGGAAACCGGCAAGATCACCAACACCGCACGCATCGCGGCCGCATTGCCCACAATCAAGTATATCCTCGACGCGGGAGCTTCACTGGTATTGATGAGCCATCTTGGCCGTCCGGACGGAAGCCGTGTTGAAAAGTATTCCCTTGCTCCCGTGGCAACGGAACTCAGCGGACTGCTCGGGAAGCCGGTGCGGTTTTTGTCCGACTGCTGCGGGGCGGAGGTGGAGGCGGCCTGCGCGGCCTTGAAGCCTGGCGAGGTGATTCTCCTCGAAAACCTGCGCTTTCACATCGAGGAAGAAGGGAAGGTCAAAAACGAGGATGGTTCATCAACCAAAGCGGATCCCGCGGCCGTTGCCGCCTTCCGTGCGTCGCTTACCCGGCTGGGTGATGTCTATGCGAACGACGCATTCGGGACCGCTCACCGTGCGCATTCCTCGGTGGTGGGGGTCGATCTTCCCGAGCGGGTCGCCGGGTTCCTCATGAAAAAGGAACTCAAGGCATTTGATGCGGTTCTCGATCATCCGCAGCGTCCTCTCCTTGCAATCCTCGGTGGTGCCAAAGTCGCCGACAAAATTCCCCTCATCCGCAACCTCCTCGATAAGGCCGACGAAATCATCATCGGAGGCGGGATGGCCTACACATTCAAGAAGACCATCGGGAACATGAAGATCGGCGAAAGCCTCTTCGATCCGGAGGGAGCAAAAATCGCCGTCGAACTCGTTGAACTCGCCAAATCCAAGAACGTGAAACTCCACTTCCCCGTGGACTTTGTCTGTGCCGATAAATTTGCTCCCGACGCCAAAACGTGCGTCGTTTCGGACAGCGATGGGATCCCCGATGGATGGATGGGCCTCGACGTCGGTCCCCGCACGCGTTCGGAATTCGCCGCGGTTATTGCCCGCGCCAAGACAATCGTCTGGAATGGACCGGCGGGCGTTTTTGAGTTCGATCTCTTCGCGGAAGGCACCCGCTCAATGGCCGCAGCCATCGCCGAAGCAACTGCCGCCGGCGCAATCTCCGTCGTCGGAGGAGGAGATACCGCCACCGCCGCAAAGAAGTTCGGATTCATCGACAAGGTCACTCATGCCTCCACCGGCGGAGGGGCCTCCCTTGAGCTTCTGGAAGGCAAAACTTTGCCCGGAGTCGCCGCTCTTTCGGAGGCCTGATTTTTAAATTTCCCAAGTGACCGACTGGGCCAACTGGAAACCGCAGGAGCGTGCAACCCTGCTCTTTGTGATCCGCAACGGGCAGATCCTCCTCATCCGGAAAAAGCGCGGACTCGGTGCCGGAAAGATCAACGGCCCCGGAGGACGCCTCGAGCCCGGGGAGACCCCCGCTCAGGCTGCCGTGCGGGAGACCCGTGAGGAACTCGGCATCGAGGCTCTCGATCCCCGACTCCGCGGCGAGCTGTTTTTTCAATTCACCGATGGATACAGCCTCCATTGCACAGTCTTTGTTTCCCCCGGCTGCACCGGCACAGCCATCGAAACCGAAGAGGCCGCTCCTCTTTGGACTCCGCTGGATGAAATCCCCTACCACGAGATGTGGGCTGACGACGCTCACTGGCTGCCCGGCACCATCGAGGGCCGCCGCTTCCGCGCATTCTTCACTTTCGATGGCGAATCCATGCTCGCGCATGAGGTTCATTGGCTGGGTGCCGATGAGTCGCTCGTGGGAGCCGATTGCGTGCCCCCAGCGACGAATTGAGCGAAAACAAAAGCCGTTCGGGATTCGTTTTCAGGCGGGCCCTGCACCAGTCCCTTCCCCTGCCGTGCCAGGGTCGCCGCAACCCCCACTCTCTTCGCCGGATTTTATCGGTGCGGGCCTAAAGCCCGTTGAGAAGAGTGCAGAGGGTATCGATTTTTTCGCTTTCGAGGTCCGGGTAATTGCCGATGTAAAACCCGTGGAAGTGGATATGTTCCACCTCAGGATATTTTTTGTATTCGTCGCCGAGAAGCCTGCGGAGATAGGGCTGCCTGAGCTGGTTGCCGCCGCCTGAGGTGCCGCGGCGGAATTCCACCCGCGCATCCGTCATTGCCTGCATGCAACGGTCGCGAAGGGATGCATCGGGATCTTTGAGAACAAGGGTCAGCGCGTAGTTGCTGCTTCCTTCGACGGCGAAATCCGTACGGAACTTCGAGGGATCGAGTCCATCGAGGAAGCGGTTCAGGTTGCGGGTGCGGATTATATTATTGGCATCGAGGCGCGGAAGTTGGGCAAGACCGAGCACGGCATTAAGTTCCGTGCTGCGCATGTTGTGCGCCGGAAAGGCGAAGATAAAGGAAGGGTTCAGATCCGGGAAATCCGCCGCGTACCGGGCCTGGAAGGATGCGTCCCGGGATTCCCTCACCATTCCATGGGAGCGGGCCACCCGGCAGATCTCGTAAAAGTCGCGATCATTCGTGCAAACCATTCCCCCCTCGATGGTGCTCATGTGATGCGCGTAGTAAAATGAGAAGTTGGAGGCAAAGCCGAATGAGCCGCATTTTTTATCCCGGAAGGTCGCCCCGTGCGACTCGCAGACATCCTCAATGAGAGGAATCCCCCGGGACCCGCACTCTTCAAGGAGGAGGTCGTCCAGAGCATTGTAGCCGAGGATATGGGTGAGAAAGACCGCCTTGGTCCGGGGGGAAATCTTTCTCAGGATTTCCGCGCTGTCCATTCCCATCGTGCGCGGGCTGATATCCGCAAAGACGGGGGTGAAACCTGCATGGAGCACGCTCGCAATGTCAGAAACCCAGGTCAGCGGCGGGACAATTATTTCTCCCTCTCCGTGCAACTCGCGCAGGGCAAGCATCGTAAGCTCGTTGGCTGAGGAACCGGAGTTTACAAAGACACTGTGTTTCACTCCCAGCCACTCACTCCATGCCAGCTCGAAGGCCTCGACATTTTTTGACTGCGTGAGAATCGGATCGTCCTTTTGAAGGAAGGCGATCAATGCATCGAGGTCGGCTCTGGTGACATTATTCCGCATCAAAGGCCAGGACAGGTCAGGTGGGGATGTTGCCATGGGACCCAATGCTTTTTGCTCCAGGGTTTGCGGGCGGCTCATCGGCCCTCCAGTTCCGAGTAGTCCTGCTCGGGGTCGTAAAGGACAATCTGACTGCCGGAAGGCTCAAAATCAAAGGGCACATGCAGGAAATTGGAAAGGGCCTTCTGAACATGGCGTCTCCGTTCGGGCGGCGCGAACACGAGAAGGAATCCCCCGCCGCCGGCTCCCAGAAGTTTGCCGCCAAGTGCCCCGGCGCATTTGGCTGCTTCATAAGCCGCATCCACCGCGGTTGTTGAAACGGCCGAACTGAGCGAGCGCTTGATCTGCCACGCCTCGTCCAAGAGGAATCCGAAGTCTTCAATACGGCCGCCAGCAAGGATTTCAAGCCCCTCATCCACCATCGCAACAAACCGCCGGATCGAGTCGGCCCGCCCGGTCAGGGAGCTGACAAAAGTCGATGCGACATCGGATGACGTGCGCGAGACCCCGGTAAAAAAAAGCATCAGGTGGCGCTTGAGCTCTGCGAGCCGGAGTTCGGGCACCAACACGGGTTGAACGGTGAACGTTCCATCGCGCCCGAAACGGATGGCGTTGAAGCCTCCGAATGCCGCAGCCACCTGATCCTGCGAGCCGACGGTTTCGCCAAGCACGGTCTGCTCGAGGTGGATTGCCTCCGTGGCAAGCTGTTCCTTGCTGCGCATCTTTCCTTCCAGCGCATGGAGTGCGTGAAGAATGCCCACTGCAAAGGCCGAGCTTGATCCCATCCCGCTCCGTGCCGGCAGGTCGCCGTCATGGTGGATTTCCAGCCCCCGGGTGAAGCCCAGTGTCTCCAGAGCCCCTCTCACAGCCGGATGTTGGATCTCGCGGACTTCCTGGGCTGTCTCAATCTTTGAATAGAGAACCCGGAACCGGTGCTCAAAAAACGGAGGCAGGTAGCGACAGGTCAAATAGCAGTATTTGTCGATCGCCGTCGCCAAAACCGCCCCGCCGTGTTCCGAGAACCAGGCAGGGTAATCCGAGCCGCCGCCAAAAAACGAGACTCGGAACGGAGTGCGGGAGATAATCATCGCGGGCGGGGCAGCCCGCCAGGCCGTGCGGGAAGCGAAGGGTGAGGAACCACCAGCCGTTCGATGGCAAGGGACCCGGCGGCCGACAGAACATTTTTCGAATGGGCATTCATGCAGCCGGAGTCCATATCACCGGTCAGGCATCCGGGGAATCCCAAATAATCCGGCGCAAGCTGTTTTCAAGTTCAGACGTGCGGGCAGGGAGACCCGGGGTGGCCCGTGGGCAAATCGCTGGCGACCGGTTCCGAACTGCGGCTTGCCCCGGTGGGCGGCCTTGCTTATGAACTGGGGATGGCGAGAAATGTGCGCAAGGCGAATGGGGCGGGCTGGATGTTGCTTGCGTGCGTGCTGGTGGCGGCAGCCTTTCTCGGATCGGCGCTGTTTTTCTCGGGGGACGGCAAGCCGTACCGGACAACGCCCGACTTGGATGTCGGTGTGTATTTGCAGAACTCAAACAGCCTGCGAAGCAACGTTTACCGGTTGGAGGGCGAGGTCCTCAATTCGCTCGCCTGGTCACCCGTATCGGGGCGGTTGATTGCAGTCGGAGTGGAGGAGGGCGGGGACGTGCTGCCCGTCCTTGTGACCAAGGAGTTCAACCACATCAATATCCAAAAGGGTCAACGCTTTATTTTTCTGCTGGAAGTGGATGAGAAGGGTATATTGCGCAGCAAAGATCTTACCAAATCATGACCTGTTTCCGATTCCTCCCGGTTGGAGTTTTATTGTCTGCCCTGGTTTTGTGCCCCGGCCGGATTTCCGCCCAGGCCCCCGGCAGCATCGAGGACGCACCGGCAACCCCACCCCCCGCTCAGCAGGGTCCACCGGCCCCCTCGCCGGGGGGGCAGTCGAATTTCCTTGGAAAGGATATGCCATTTTTTGACCCCGGCAGTGAAATTATCTCCTGGGATGGAAAGAACTGGAACATCAACAACAACCGGCTTTTTCAGGCGCGGTTTGAAAAATACCTCAACTCCCCGGAATCCTCCAGCGAAGCAGACAAGGAATACCAGGGGACGATCGCGGCGATCATGGACCTTTTGGGGCCGAACCGGATCACCCCGAAAACCACGGATGAGGCTTTCCAACTCCTGCCCAAGGCCTCGGAGTTCGAAATCGACGCGAACCTCTGCGACGCGATTGCCAATCAGGTCTACTCGTCCTGGTTGGCAAGGCGCAACCGGGACCGCCTTGCAGCCGCCAACCAAAGCCTTGAGAAGGAGCGCGAACGTCTTGAGTGGAATGCAACCATGACGGCAAAGGGGTCTCTTCTGGATTCCCCGCGCTCCAGTTCCAAAGAATCGGTGAATGCCGAGATCCAGAAGCAGGCTCAGCTCAAGCGGGATATCGAAATGCAGCCCTACGTCACCCGGCTGGCCGAAGTGAATGCGCTTCTGAAAGCAAACCAGCTCAAGGACGAGGTTGCCGAGCTCCAGGTGAAGCTCGAATTCCAGGCTTTGTTGGTTCAGCTCTTTTTTCAACGCAGATTCCAGCATGTGGTGATCGGTACCCGGTTTTACCGGAGCATTTTTGCAGACGGGGACAGCCAGTTGAAAGTCGGCAAGGATGCGAAGAGCCTGTTCTCAAAAACGACGGGTTTGCCGCCGACCCTGGGAACCTTGGACGCCATGGCAAACGAGATCATGCGCGACGTCCGCGAAGGGATCGCCGCCTTTGACTTCCTCCTCACCAAAATGGAACTCGAAAGCGCCACAAAGCGTCTGGCGGAAACGTTTTTAATCGGCGAATACCTGCCGGATGTAAGGTCCCTCGACCGGGAGAAAAAGCGGAAGGCTCTGGCATTTGCGCAGATCAGCAACCAACTCCTCAGTGCGATCGAGATGAAGGATTATACACTCGCCGAGAAGCTCGTCGCCGAACTCTCTGAGACTGCCCGCGATTTCGACAGCTCGAAGGCGATGGCGGCAATCGAAACCTCCAAGACGGTTTCCGCAATGCATATAGCCAAAGCACGCAATGCCGCAGTGAGCGGCGACAAGACGACACTCGAAGCGGAACTGCGTGCCGCGACCGAGATCTGGCCCAGAAATCCCGCGCTGGCAGAGGTCGGGGCGATGATTTTTTCCCAGGCCGACGTACAAGGGCGCGCTCTCGTGGATTTCGATCAGTTGCTGGGACAAAAAAACTACCGTCAGATTTTCGACGACCGCATGCGCTTTATTGCTGCGACCGCGATGCATCCTGAAAAACAGGAACAGCTCCGGGAAGTTTTGGATGTGATTACGACGATCGAGGCGGGGATCATCCGCGCCCAGGAAATCGAGAAGCGCGGGGACGCTGCCGGGGCCTGGGAGAGTGCCGAACTGACTTTCCGCGCCCACCCTGAGGACAACAAGCTCAACCAACTCCGTGCCAACCTGACAACCCGGGCCTCCGACTTCGTGCGGGCCCTCCGGGAGGCGGAGGCTCTCGAAGCCAAAAATCAGCCCGGATCCAGCCTTGCCTGGTATCTCAAAGCCCAAAAAGAATACCCTCCGAGCGAGTTTGCGCGCGAGGGAATCGAGCGGATCACACGCCAGATTCTCCCAGACGCCACATAACCGATGTCCACTCCCGCCGTGCAATCCAACCGCTGGTTTTCCACCCTCCTCTGGGGCAACACTGTTGCCCTTTCGTGGATGTGGGGGCTGGGCCTCTTTTTTTCCGTCCAGTTCACAATCCTGTTCGGGCTTTTCGGATTGCTTACGTTTGCAGTGCCGAATGCGATCGGCCTCTTGACCTTCGGGTTGATCACCCACCACATCGCGCGAAGAGAGCAGGGCTCCGAATCCCTCGCCCGGTTTTTTACAACATGGTCGAGGCCATTCCGGCTGGTGTTTTTTCTCTATCAGCTCATTGCCATCTCTCTGACAATATTCGCATTTCTTCGCTACGGTTGGCAGTCGCTGGGCTTCGAGCCATGGACACTCTATCTCCCGCTCACATTGCTGGTTGTGTTGGCTGCTGCGATTCTTTTCGGTGAGGAATTCGATATCCGGCGGATCAAGTACAGTCATGGAGTGATGGCTGTTTTGCTTTTCACCGCCGTGGCCTGGATCATTGCCGCGGCAGCCACCAAGGGCACCGGTCCCTTCGAGTTTCCCCAGCTTCCGACGAACAACGCCTACTACTGGGGCTACGCGGTTCCCATTATCATCGGCTTTCTTGTGGGACCCTGGCTCGACCTGCAACAATGGCAGCGGGCGATTCAGATGCACCGTGAACGCGTTTCTGTCGCGGCGGCGTATTGGATCGGGTCGCTGGAGTTTTTCGGACTCCTGCTTTTTCACGGCCTGCTGGCGCTGTGGGCTCTCGAGCAGGGGGCTGGCAAAATGCTCCGCGAAGGGCTCGCCGGCCACTTCTATGGTCATGAGACCATCCTGAGGCTGTTTTACGAAAACGCTGCCGCTGCCCCGTGGACGTTCGTTGCCTACTGCATTTTTCTTTGTGTCTGCGTACTGACCACCCTCGACAGCGGGTACGTGTCGCTACGGTGGTTTCTCGGGGAAAACGCAGCGAGATCGAACCATCCGATCTTCGCCCTTGTGCCGCCCCGCCTGCTGACATCTCCGATCCCCGCAATTATTTTGGCGGGGCTGGCGGCATTTGTGGCGGCCGTTCTCAAGCTGGAGCTTGAGTATTTCATGATTTTTTATGCGACGTTTTTCGTTGGCTACTCGGCGCTTGCGATTGCGCGCTGCTACCTGAGGAGCCCGGCGAACGCCATCCCCCAGATCAAGATGTTCTGCATCGGGAGCCTCGCCGTGGTGATTTTCGCCTACGGCTATTTCCTGAGGTATCCGCTTTTCATGGTTCTGGGTTCGCTCCTTCCCCTGGCCTCCATTGCATGGCTTCTTCTGAAGCCGGGCGCAGGAGAGGATTTTGTGAGCGACGGCGAGGAACTCGATGCTCCCACCCGCGAACCGGCAACCTCCGTCGCTGCGGCAGTCGTCCCGCCCGGCGAGGTCCGGCCGGTGGTGGAGGGCGGACACTCGGTCAGCGGGGAGTTCGACGGGAAGTGGTTTGTGCACTCCTTCGTCGCGACCTACGCGGATACCAACTCGGTGGGTAATGTTTATTTCGGAATGTATGCAATGTGGGTCGGCAAAACGCGCGAGTTGTTCTTCAACCGCGTCATGCCGCGATTCAACCTCAAAAGTTCCCCGTTTTACATCCTCACCAGATCGTTCGAGCACAAATTCAGCCGGGAAACCAAGGAGTTTGAAACGGTCAGCGTCCGCATCAGGATTCTCAAATACAACCGGAAGTTTGTCACCCTCGAGCATGAGATTTTCGACTCTTCCGCGCACCTTCTTGGGCATGGCAAACAAACCCTGCTTTTTGTTTCCTCCACGGACTACAAAATGATCGACGCACCGCCGGAGGTCACGGCCGCTTTTATTCCCTACGCGTGAGAAGTTGCACCGCGGGCTTCCGGGGATGGGGGAGCGCAGGCCTCGGCTTGATCCTGCTTCTCGCAGGCTG
>Ga0247838_1006769_pt1 | contig 10614 bp, 8 predicted proteins | sample LaCruzMarch2015__5_FD_189097 | JGI IMG/M metagenome (GOLD analysis project Ga0247838, IMG submission 189097) | Freshwater microbial communities from meromictic Lake La Cruz, Castile-La Mancha, Spain - LaCruzMarch2015_15m | ecosystem: Environmental > Aquatic > Freshwater > Lake | place: Spain... | reverse complement strand
CCAATCTCTCCACCTTAACCCCCATAGTCCTCTCCAAAGCCTCCAGCCAAGCGTCGATATGCTGAATATCAACGGCGATATTCACTTCCTTTTCCCCTAACTTATCGTCCAGCAAGCGGATTTGTCCGCGCCGATAGCGGTTGATTTCGGCGATGGCTTGTTTTAGCGGCACGAAATTCATCAGTAAACGCCCGTACCGCCAGGCTTCGGCGCTGTCTACGTCGGCGCTTTGCACGGTTCCTAATTCATCGGCATGAAAAGCGATTTGCTGGCCTGCGCTTAAGGTTGCCGTGGTGTTGGGCGCGGCGGTGCGGATTTTGCCTTGCAGCAAGGTGACGTTGCCGCCGTTGCCGTCGTAACGGACGATGAAGCGCGTGCCTAAGGCTTCGGTGGTGGTGAGTCCGGCGGTTACGCGGAACGGGCGGGTGCGGTCGTGGGCGACGTCAAATTCCGCTTCGCCTCCTAATAGTTCGATGCGCCGTTCTTGGTTGCTTAAGCTGACGTTAACGGCAGTGTCGGTGTTGAGGTGGATGACGCTGCCGTCTGCCAGTTGGATGGATGTCTGTTCGCCGATATGCGTGCGGTAATCGGCAAGTGGATGACGAAGATAATCGGGGAATAGCCCTGCCAGCACCAGCAATACCAACGATGCGGCAACGGCAAGCCCCAGCGTCCGGTGGCGGGTTTGACGGCGGTGTTTTTGGGTGGCGGCAAGGGCTAACCTGCGTTGGCGGTCGGCTTGCAAAGGGCCGGACAATTGTTGCCAAAGCCGGACGGCTTCTTGATAAGCCTGTTCATGCGCCGCGCTTTGTTGCCGCCAGTGGTCAAATTCGGCGCGGGTGGCATCGGACACATCGCCGGAAGACAAGCGCACTTGCCAGGCGACGGCCTCAAGTCTGAGGCGTTCGCGGAATTGTTGGGGTGTTTCGGTCATTGGCGGCGTGGCGTGTGTGGAAGGCGTATTAATTATTTCATAAGTAATCGCACCATAAATTTCAAAATAGGTATTGCGATTACTTATGAAATAATTAACAACCTTTGGATTGGATATTAATCGTCCCATAAATTCGCGCATAGCAGGATTAGGTTACTATGCGCGAATTTATGGGACGATTAATATCACTATAACGAATCAGCGTGGCAGTCGCCACACTGTCAGTTTTTATCTAGTGATAATCGACAATGGTTTAAGGCGCGGGCGAGTTGTTTTTCCACCCAACTGGTGGAGATGCCCAGTTGCGCGGCGATGTCGGCATGGCTTAAGCCTTCGATGCGGCTTAAGTACAAAATGTCCGCGCAAGCGTCGGGTAATTCCGCCAAGGCGGCTTGGATGTGGAACAGTTGGTCTTGGGCTTGGGTGATGCGCTCCGGTTCGGCGCGGTGGTCGGCTTCGGTTTTATCATCGCCGTATTGGGCGAGCAATTCGCCATGACGTTTTTGGCTACGCAGATAATCAATCGACAGATTCGACGCGACAGTGAACAACCAAGCGCGGATTTCCGTTTCGCTGCGTGGCGGCGGCGTCAACAAACGTAGGCGCAAATACAAATCTTGCAGCAAATCCGCCGTGGTGTCTTGGCAACGGATACGCTGGCTGACAAACCGTTGAATTTGCGGGCGGGTGTTTAAATAAATCAGGTAAATATCGTCTTCGGTAAACGTCATCTGCGGAAAAGGGCAAGCGGGTAGCCGTGTTGTGGCTATCTACAGGGCATGGATTGTGCCAAGGCCGACGGGCTTGTGTGCAGGGTACGGCTAGACTGAGTTTGGTTGAAAAGGGCTAAAGGTTTAGCCAAAGCAGCGGATAAATAGTGCGTGAAATGCCCTAGCGTCCTGTGGCATATCACCTGTTTTTGACTAAACGATGACTAACTTTCACTGCCTTGGCTTTGCGTTTTTGCCACCAAATCACCACGCCCGTCACCGAAAGCATCACAATCGCCAAACCCAACACACAAACAAAAATCCGATATGGCATTCCGAAGACATTCGCCATGTGCAAGGCCACCAACCATTGGGTGACGGTGTTGCCGTTGTATTGACCGGAAGGCAACAGCAACAATTTTTGCTCTCCGGTATTGGCATCAAAAAATAGCCGGGTGCCACCAAATTTATCCTGAAAATCCAGGCTGCTCCTGAATTTATAGTCGAACACCCCGTGGTCACGGTCAAGGCTTAAGTAAACCGGATAGTCGATAGTGAAATGCTGTTCGTTAGCGGACACGTTGCTGAGTGTCACCGCACGCTCATAAGCTTGTCGCCAAGTTAAGGTAGGATTTTCCAGCGGCTTGTCGAGGTTTGGTAAATCCGTCCACGGGGCGTGATAATCGAACACCAGTTGCGTGGTTTTGGTGTAAACGGAATCCCACAAATTCATGTAGACGCTGGACCAAGCGAAGACCAAAAGCACCAGCCAAAGCCACAAACCGCTGGCACGATGCAAATCAAAAGTGACGCGTTTGGCTGAAGCCCGCCATTTGATTTTCCAAGCAATTTGCCAGCGTTGCCAAAAACTGGAGCGTGGTTGTAGCAAGTTTGAATGCTTGTCGCTGCGTGGCTTGGTTGGCAAGGTCAAATAAAAGCCGACAAAACAATCCAACGTCCACACTAAGGCGGTGATGCCGAGTATCCAAATGCCAATGTCATCTAAAGCCAAACTGTAATGCAGTTTGTAGATGAACGGCATCAAATTATGAAACCCTTCGGAAATCGCCCCCCAATTGCGCCGCCCTAATTCATCCCCGGTAAAGGGATTGAGCATCAATTGTTCAAAATCCAGCTCATAGGCTTGCTGGGTCTTTGGATCAATGCGCGGGGAGACGTACACTTGCACTTGCGCCAAATCGTGGTCAAACCACACCGAATCGACTTGTGCTTTGGGTTCGAGCAGCGCGGCTTTTTCCGCTAGAGTGGCTATATCCAGCGGCTTGCTGCCCGTGTTGGCAACAAAAAATTGCGGGCAAACCAAGCGGTCTAGCTCGCTGTAAAAAGCCAGCAGACTGCCCGTCAAACCGACGAGAACTAAAAATACCGCCATCGCTAAGCCGACATAACGGTGTACCAGCACCCAAAAATGGCGGATGCTAATACGATTTTTCCTTGTTTCGCTATTGAAAATCATAACCCACGCTTAACGCCCAATTGAGGGGTGGTTGCGCTTGTACGGCAAAGTTTTCCAAGGTTTCGTAATACTTTTCGTCGGTCAAATTACGTAAATTCAAGGCCACCCGCATGTTCTTCAGCTTATAGAACATGCCCAGATCATAACGGGTGTATTCAGGCAGTTTTAAACCATAGTTCGGCAAGGTTGCTTCCCGATCCCCAACATGCACGATACCAAAACCTGTTGACAGCTTACCAGGAATAGCTAATGGCAAATCATACAAACCCCAGGCGTTGGCTGAAAAATCGGGAACGCCATATAAGCGGTCGCCGACTCTTTCTGGATCGCCACTCTCCACTTTCGCATCCAGCCAAGTCAAGTTGGTAATGACATGCAGGTCTGAAGTCACATCGCCCGTTAAGCTGGTTTCAATACCTTGGCTGGATTGTTCGCCGTTGCTGACACGGAAACCGGGGTTATCGGCATCGGGCCCGACGACATTGTTCCGTCTAATGTCAAACAAGGAAACGGTCAGATCAAGTCCTTTTAACAAGGATTGTTTGACACCGACTTCATGCTGCGTACCGCGATCTGCTTTAAAAACGCCGTTGTTGATGTCGCGTCCCAGATTTGGCACAAAGGATTGGCTAAACGAGTAATAAACCGATGTGCTTGGTGTAATGGTGTACAGCAAACCCGCCCGTGCGGTATCTGCACCTTCTGATTGTTGGCTACGGAAAGTGCTTAATGGGTCTTTGCTAATGGTTTCCACTTCATCATGCCGCCAACCCGCCAATAAACGCCACTTGCCCCACTTCACTTGATCCTGCAAATATACGGCATTGGTGTCAGCCATGTCCTGTGAGCCAAATCCAACCGCCTCAGCAGGTACAGCACCGCCGTAAACCGGATTAACCAAATTGATGGTGTCGTAAAAACTAAAATCAGCAACGTAAGCAAACAAAGAATGACTGGTTTCAAATCCCGCCACCACTTGATGATCGACCGCTCCGGTCAAAAAATGCCCATGCAACTCACTTTGGGCAACGGTATTTTCCTGATGTTCATCAGGCGACTGATAAGCATAGCGGGAAACCGCATCGACAGTTTCAGTAGGCAGTCTTGAAAAGTCTGAATTCAAACTCAAAAAACTCCGGTTTGTGCGTGAGTAATAAAGCCCCTGCCTGAAACGCCAATCATCGTTAAAGCTGTGTTCAAACTCGACGTGATGGGTATGGTTAAAATTGTCCAGACGTGTGAAGGGTTCGCTCATGGTGCGGTTTACAGGCAAACTAAACGAAGCGGCAAAATTCGGTAAGCCGTTTGACCAACCTCGGCGTTGGGTTTCCTGAAATTCACCTTCGTACATGATTTTTGTGCTGGGCGTAAATTGATAAGTCAACACGGGAGCAATAAACCAATTTTGCGAGTTTTCAAAATCAAAATAACTATTACCCGTATCGCCTGCCACATTCAAACGCATACCCAGATTACCTACCTTTTTATTAGCATCAATCGTGCCACGAAAGCGGTCAAAACTGCCGCCCGTCAGATTGGTGCTTAAAAAATCGAAATCTAAAGGCTTTTTAGTGATGGTGTTGACCGCACCGCCGGGTTGGTTCGTACCGTATAGCACCGATGCAGGGCCTTTGACGAATTCGACGCGTTCGACATTGGCAAGGTCTCTGGGTGTGTATTTTTCGACTAAACGAAAACCGTTCCGGTAGTTTAGTGAGTCATTGCTAAAGCCTCGGATCAAAAACCACTGCGAAGGCGCGTTGCCGTAACCGACCACGGGTTGCACACCAGCGACCACCTCGGCAAGGTCATTGGGATTCTGCATCCCTTTATCCTTAATGACATTTTTAGGCACAACTTGCACGGTTAAAGGGGTTTCCAAAAGTGGGGTTTTGGTTTTGGTGGCAGTGCTGCTGTCAGTGATTTGGTAATCTTTATAGGCTAAATCATTGGGTTCGTACTCGACTTGGCTTGTCACCTTAACCGTCGGCAGCACTGCTGCTCCCGGTGGACTATTTGAATTTTGGGGCGATGCCGACGGTGCTTGTCGGCTGATGGTAACCGTACCGTTATCGGCAAGTTGATAGCCTAGCCCGCTGCCTTGCAAAAGTTTTTGTAAAGCTTGAGTAGGCGTGTAATTGCCGCTGAGTGCTTGGCTTTTCAGACCTTGAGCCATATCGGTATCGTAAACCATCTGCAAATCGCTGGCTTCCGCCAAGCGGTTCAGTGCCGTCGATAGCTGGCCTGCGGGTATTTGTAGGGAACGGCTGGTATTTTCGGCATGGATAGCGGTTGATAGCATGAGTGCCGTTGGCACGGACAAAAGTCTGCTAATGGTTTTGGGGGTAAAAGTCATGGAATCTCCTTTGATTGGCTGGGGCTAATGTGAGTAAGACGCAGCCAGTCGGTAAAACAGGAGGTTGACGTTAAAAGTTTTTTTGCTAATTTTGTAGGGTACGCTGTCACCGCCATTAAGTTAAGAATTTAAGCATTAAAAATCGGTGTATTGCCTATGGGTAGGTCGGGTTAGCGAGAGCGTAACCCGACATTTTTGGTGCTGAGTGCGTCGGGTTACGCTTTCGCTAACCCGACCTACAACTGATGCGCACAGCGTACCCTACCGTAAAGAACAACATATCACTGATGCAAGATCACCCAGTAGCCGCCAAGACGGGTGGAATGCAGTTTTAGCGAGTTTTGCAAGGCATCAATCACCGCCAGCGGCTGGTCGGTGCGGAACACGCCGTTGACGTGCCGCTGCGCCAGTGCGCTGTCGCTGATAGTGAAATAGCCGTGATGGTAGCGGTTCAGCTCCGCCAGCACCTCGCCTAGCGGACGGTTTTGGAACACCAATTTACCGCGTTGCCAAGCAGTCGCGGCTTGGGTATCAACGGTTTCAGTGGGGCTGATCGCTTGGCGGCTGTAAACCACCCGCTCACCTTGTTGAAGGTTAGTCGTTGAGATGCCGCTATCCAACAGAACAGCGACGCGGTGTTCAGTAACCGTGACTTCGGTCTGGCCTTCTCGGACATGGATATTAAACGCCGTACCCAATGCCGTCACCGAGCCGTAACCTGCATGGACACGGAACGGACGCCCTGGATCGGGGCTGACCTGAAACCAAGCCTCGCCTTTTAGTAAGCTGAGTTCACGTATCTGGGAATTTATATTAACCGCCAGCGCACTATCGCTATTTAGGACAACCGTAGAACCATCGCTTAAATGGAAAGTGCGGCTGGCACCGACCGGGCTTTGGTAATCGGCCTGTAACCAAACCCACAGCGGGCTAAAGCAAAACAACAATACGGCTGCCGCCATCGCCAAGGGCGCATATTTTCGTATTGATTGGCTGCGTCTGATGGGGGTTTTGAGGTTGGTCGCGACTAATCCCAGCGGAGATACTTGCGGTTTCAGGGCATCCAATTCCCCCCATAAACGACTGATTTCAGCAAACGCCGCCGCATGTGCGGAATCTTCGGCTAACCACTGCTGGAACGCATCTTGTTGACTTGAACCGTCGGCATCAGCATCCAAACGCACCCACCAATTAATGGCGGCATCGTGGATAGCGCTGCGGCGGTCAGTTTCTGTCGGCTGGTTCATGGCAATGGTTTCCTAAAAAAGGCTTGCCATTATAAGACGTTCGGTAAGGGCAAAACAGGAGGGGTTCTTCATAGAAGGAAGACCTTCCAGGTTTCTTAAACCTGGAAGGTCTGGCATACGTTTACTCGTCATCAAGCTGATGCAATACCGTTAACGCATGGCGCAAATGTTTCTCGACCATATTGCGGGAAATGCCTAAACGCTCGGCGATTTCGGCATGGCTTAACTCATCGAATTTTCGCAGCATAAAAACGGTGCGGCATTTAGGGGGCAGGGCTTCGATGGCGACGCTAAGCTGTTGCAGCCGCTGTTGATTTGCAAGCACCGCGTCCGGCTGGCGACTTTCGGTTTCGGCAACCCAATCCGTTGGTATATTTTCGCTGCTGATATGGCGCTGGCGGACAGCAGCGCGGCGTTCGTAATCAACCGCCAAATTCGCAGCGATACGATGCAGCAAAGCGCGTGGATTTTCAGCCTGTTGCCACAGGTTACCGCTTAACATACGCTGGTAGGTTTCTTGGACAATATCGGCGGCTGTGTCGATACAACCACAGCGCCGAGTCATCACACGACGCAATTCCTCGTCATAAGCTTGAACAAGCGCGGCAATTTCGATATTGGACAAGGAATTCATTAGGGCAAAACACTAGCTAAGAATATATCCAGTTGAGCAGGATTTATACCAAGCTTGTGATTGAGTTTCCGTGTTGCTTGTAAGCCTTGATTTGTCAGCAATAACACACGATACAAGGCTATTAAACGGAATGTATTCGCATTTAAACTGTGTTATTTAACCTATTGACTGTGTGAAATGACTTATTTTCCTTAGGATTCTGTCACCTTGGCACGGGCATCTACCCAATTTTTCGCTTTACGTTTTTGCCACCACCGAATCACCCCCGTGACAAATAACAGCGGACACGCGAAGCCTGACAAAAACACCAAAATCCGTCCCGTCCAACCAAAGGCCTGGCCTGAATGCAAAGGCCATTGCCAGTGCGTGAACACTTCGCCCGCCGTGCCGATAGCCGGGTCGTCCACGTCTAGGATTTTGCCGCTGTATTGGTCTATCACCACGCAACGGCGATGCAGGAAACTGCCCTGTTCTGCCACGCCGTCTTTACAGATTGTGTAAGTGCTGGTTGGCTGGGTTGCGCCGTAAATCCAGTTGGCACGGCCTGTGGGATAACGCTTGTCCGCTATCGCCACGGCTTCCGCCATTGAGATGGCTGGGTTGTCGCCCGCTTTGTTAGTGCTTGGCGGCGTGGAGTGGAACCAGTAACGGTAAGTAACGGGGGAAAATACTTCTAAAACAGGCACGACATATTCGGGTATGTCCATGTAAACGCCGGAAAACAACACCGGAACCAGCACCACCGTGGTGTAAAAGCCGGACGTTTTATGCAAATCAAAATTCAAGCGTTCGACACTGGCCTTGCGTTTGATGGTCAAGGCTTGCCGCCATTTTCCGGTCAATGGCCACCACAAGATTAAACCCGTCAGCACCGAAATAATAAGCAACGCGCCCATGATGCCGACCACGGCATAGCCAATTTCCCTGCCCAGCAACAAGGCATAGTGCAGTTCGAAGATAAAGCCAATGAAAGTATGCGGGATGATATTGTCTGATGTAGACATCAACTGCTTACCTGTGACTTGGGTAGTGTACGGATTGACATAGACTTCCCAACTTTCGGTGACCCCATTTGCTATCGGCAACGCATACATCAGTTTGAACGCCGCCGTTTCATTACGCGGGTAATCGGCAAAAGTGTGTTTAGCAGTTTCCGGCATGGCGTTGCGTCCGGCCTGAAAAATAGGAGCTAAGGGCTGATAAGCGGGATTCGGTTCCGGCACGGCGACAGTCAGCAGTTTGGGGTTCAGCAGTTCGTTAATTTCGGCATGGAACACCAAAATGCTTCCGGTAATGCCGAAAATGGCTAGGAAAAAACCTAAGACCAAACCCAGCCATAAATGCACAAACAACCACCATTTTCGGCGGGCTTTGAGCTGGTTCAGCCGGGTGTTTGATGCGGTATTTGGTGGATTGATAAAAGGGTTCATTGCCTTACAATTTTAAGTGGTTACATGCTAATATTTGACAACTTGTAAATTATTATGCCAGCAGGCTTAGCTATGACTGATAACGTAGAAAACATAGTTCTTGAACATTTGCGTGCTTTACGTGCCGGGCAAGACCGCATTGAAACAGGTTTAAAAGAAGTTAAGCAGCGTTTAACAGGACTTGAATCAGGTATTGCTGGACTTAGACGTGATAACATCGGCACCTAAGAAGATGTTTATCGCCAGCAAACCGTGATTGACACCATCCAAGACCGCTTACAACGCATTGAAAAGCGATTGGAATTATCTTAGCCATCCATGTTGGGTTGCAAACGGCGCAACCCAACCTCCGTAGCTATGAAGCTACCACCGCACCGCAATACCGCCAAATACCGAAGCCGTGGGGCCTGGAAAAAACTGTGCTTGGTCGAGACCTCCGGCATCAGCCATCACAGCGACAGAAGAGGCATAATGTTCATCGGTAAGATTGCGGCCTTCAATGAATATTCGGTATTGTTTGGTTTCGTAAGCGGCACGCATACCTAACAAAGCGTAGGAATCGGCCTTGAGGGTGTTGGCAAAATCCACCCAATTGGAGCTTGCCGCTTGGACACTGGGGCCAATCGAGAAACCTGTGGGATGTTGGTACAACAACTCCAATCGCCCGACATGTTCAGGGATCCCGGGCAATTGTTTGTTACCAAATGACCTGTCGCCATCGAATTGCAAGTGGCTCCAGGTGTAAGTGCCGCGTAATCGCAAGGCATCTTCCCGCGCAATGAGGCTGATCGGCAAAGTCGATTCCAAACCCAGTTCTATGCCGCTATGCAGCGTCGAGTCGGCATTGGCTGTGATGAAGTTTTGTGATAAGGGCGGGCTTTCTACAACCAGAATTTCATCATCGACCCAGGCGTGGTATACCGCTAAATCCCAATTTAGATAATCAACTTTGCCGCGTGTACCGATTTCAAGCGTGGTTGCTGTTTGTTCTTTGAGTTGGGGTGTTTGCGCGAAGTTTTGCAAGTTCCGTATGCGCGGCTGGTCCCAGCTACGGCTCACATTGCCATAAAATTGGATGGCCTCCATCGGCTCCCAAATCAAACCTGCCTTGGGGTTAAAGCCAAAGGTGTCCCTGCTCGCACGTCCGCCCGTAGCCGTGTAGTCAACGGTGTCAAATTGCAGCGGGCCAAATTTGCGATGGTTTTCGTTGTTTCTAAAAACAGATTGCAAACCCAATACAAAAGTAAGCTGGTCATTCAGGGACAGTTTGTTTTCGGCAAAGAGTTCCTGATTAAAATAGTCTTCATCTTCACGGCGGCTGGATTTAAAGTCTTCAACCCACATGCGCTGCCAAAGGCCGCCGTAAGTGAATTGGTTGGGCAAGCCAAACAGCTGGTAGTGGAAATCATGGCGCAGGTTAAACCCTGTTTCTCTCCATTCATCATGGCTGTTTTTATAATCATCGCAGGGAAAACAAAACTCTTTCTGGTAATAATAAGCCCCAACATCGACTTTGTTGTTCTCTGCCAAACGTGTTGTATGCTGCAAGGCAAAACGGTAGGCAGGAAAGCCGGATTTTGGGCTAGAGGGTGCGGTGTTCTGCTTGGGGTCTTGCTTGAGTTGTTGTTTCGTCAAAACATCAGGTTGGGCGTAATCATGACCTTGAATGTCGATATGAAAACGGGTTTCATTGTGGTCATTCGTATGCGAGCAGCCCGACCACTAACTTAGAAATTGCCAAAATCAATTTAATCTGATTTGCCGAAAGGCAGTAATTCGTCGATGCGGCTGTTGGGCCAAGTGGGTAGTTTTTCCAAGGTGTCTTT
>Ga0247838_1006750_pt1 | contig 10631 bp, 4 predicted proteins | sample LaCruzMarch2015__5_FD_189097 | JGI IMG/M metagenome (GOLD analysis project Ga0247838, IMG submission 189097) | Freshwater microbial communities from meromictic Lake La Cruz, Castile-La Mancha, Spain - LaCruzMarch2015_15m | ecosystem: Environmental > Aquatic > Freshwater > Lake | place: Spain... | reverse complement strand
GTTTGCTGCGGCTGGTAGTCCGCCGGGAACACTTCCAAGTCCACCAAGGTCTCGGCAATCGGTGCGCCATCGGGCCATGAAAAAGCGAGCTTCACGGCGAACTTCCCCGTCACCTCAGGCGCGCCTTGGATCGAGTAGTAACCAGGAGACCCACTCGTCGCCACAGTCACGCCCGCTGGCAGTCCAGTGGCCAGAACATTCGCCGGAGCCTTCAGCAAGGACTGCGATTGGCTGACGAGAAATGCACCCGCATTGCCCACCTGCAAGCCCTGGCGAAATCGACTCAACCCCCAGGTCTGAACGGTGTAGCTCTCGTCCCGTGGATCGGTGATCAAGAAGGTGACGCTCTCCTGCGTCGTCGTCAGCCCATCGGCCATCGTGGCCTGCAACTGCACCGTGAACTGCCCTGCCTGGGTCGGCGTGCCCGCGAAGCGAGCGAGGTCATGGAAACCCGCGCCTTTTTGCTCCAGTCGAATGCCCGGCGGGAGATCCCCCGTCACCAGCACCGTGTGCGGCAGGCGATACCAAAAATTGTCGCCCGGACTCGGGCGCAAAACGATAATCAGGCTCTCCCAGGGCGAGATTTCTTCGCCCACTTTAAGACCCGACGACTGTGTGCACTGGAGACGATAAACTGGGGCGGCCTGCAAAGCATCTGCCGCAGAGAATGACAGCAACCCGATGAAAAGAAGGAGTGCGGCAGGATGGTCAAACGTGTGGCGCAATGAGCGAGCTAGTTGGCGGAAGGCGTTCATGGTTTTCGGAACTTGAAGTTGAAACGAAGGCGCGGGGATCAATCAAACTTGCTGGAATGTGTCAGACCCATGGAAAAGCAGCATCAGTGCTTGTCCAAAGTGTTCAAAATCGGACGGTCACCAACTCCCCATCGGCTGTGGGGTCGTTGAATCAGGAATCTAGACACAGTACTAACTGAACAATGAGATGCCCTGTCTATGTCAAAAAGTTGTCGGTGACGATTCATCGGAATTAGCGAATGTGCTGATTTACTTCCGCCACACGCGCACGCGATGCGTTTCGCTGTCGCCGATGAAGATGCTGCCATCCTTATCCACGAAGACACCATGCGGCCGGGCGAGCTGGCAGTTCAGCGGATCTTTGCCATCAGGGCCGTCGCCTTTCTTGCCGTTGCCGATGAGGACTTCGAGCGTGCCCTTTTTCACATCAAGGTAACGGATGGAATGCGATTCGGTGTCGGCGAGATAGACATTGCCCTCCGCATCGAGGCCTACCGCCTTTGGACCCGCGAGCCTCGCATCCAGTGCAGGGCCGCCGTTGCCGGTGAAGCCCGATTTGCCAGTGCCAGCGACGCGCTTGATCGTATTCGCCTTCGGGTCGAGCAGGAGCAGCGCATTGCCCTCACGCAAAGCGAGGTAGCATTTGCCATCCGCGCCAAAGGCGAGCGCACGCGGGCCATGGAGCGGCGAACCGGTGATCGGCGAACCGTCCGATGCGGTCTTGGCTTCGCCCGTGCCGCTCCAGGTCGTGATGATGCCGGTCTTCATATCAATCTTGCGCACGCGATGGTTCATGATGTCGCAGACGTAAAGATCGCCCGCCGGATCGAAGGCGAGGCTGTGCGGTTGATTGAACTGCGCCGCCGTCGCTGGTCCGCCGTCGCCGCTGAAGCCTTGTTTGCCCGTGCCCGCGATGGTGGTGATGATGCGTGTCTTTGCATCCACGCGGCGCACCGCATGGTTGGCGAGCTCGACGATGAACAAGTTGCCCGCCTGATCCCACGCCAGCTCATAAGGCATGTTCAGCGAGGCCTTGTCGGCAGGGCCTCCATCGCCTTTACGGCCACGCACGCCATTGCCCGCATAGGTTTCGATCTTGCCATCGGGTCCGACGCGCCGGACGCGAGCGTTGTCCATGTCGCAAAGGTAAAGAAAGCCATCCGGCCCACGCGCGACGCCGAAGACGTTGTTGAGTTCCGCCTTGTCGGCCGGGCCGCCATCACCCGAAAAGCCCTTTGTGCCAGTCCCGGCAAAGGTGGTGACGGTGGCAGCAGATGCGATCACAGGTGCCGTAAGAAAAGTAATGAGTGCGAGGAGCTTGATCATCTGCTGAAGAGCTGCTTTAGGGGGTGGATGGTCCAGGTATCGATGATGCCATTTTCAAAACTCAATTCAGCCTTTTAGGCTCTAGCGCAGGCGGCCTTTCAGAGCCAAGTACTCCAATGCCAGAGGGATACAGGGTGCCTCGAATCTGGGGCTATCTAAGCGAGAAAGATGGCACAGGGTCAGAGTGTGTCGAAGTTAATGTTAGAAGTCACGAGCGTGGTTTTGGGATCAGACGGCGGGCACGCGGGGTGTTGTCGCATAGCAGACCCCAGGCGCTGAGAAAGCGCCAGACCTTGATGCAATTCACGCCCAGTCCCAGCTCATTCCAGGCCCAACCATAGGCTTCTCTGGCTGTGGTCCAAGAAGGCTGGCCACCGCATTGAAGAAAGCAGCTTTGGCCTCATCGGTAAAACCGGCGTTCGCCGTCCGTTTGGCGGGGCGTTTGAACACAAAGAATAGATCAAAAGGTTGATCAGGAGTGTCTTCATCGAAGTCTGGCACGGATGCCATTCGCCGAATGACACGCTGCTGTAGAGATGATGTTTGGGGGGAGGCAGGCATAAGGGGAAGTTTGCCGTGTGGGCGTTCCAAGAGAGGGGCCTTTGGATGGATTTACGAAGAACAACGAGAGAAAAGAAGCCGGCTTTAGCAGCGGCGACGACGCATCATCAGGCCCGCGATGCCGAACATGAGCAGAAGCGCACGGCTTGGCTCGGGAACGACGACGATGACACCACTGGTGGTGAATCGGCTGAAGTCCCAGAGAAAGCCTGAACTGCTGAGGTCTGGCAGATCCAGATCGGTGCCTTCATCACCATTGCCAGTGAGGTAGCCGCTGTTGAAGGAGAAGCCGCTAAAGTTGGTGCTCACGAGGTTGCCCCAATCCAGCAGGTTAAACGCCTGACCCATCGCTGGGGTGAAGCTACTGCCGACGACTTGCAAGCTGCCGGTGGTGGTGAGGAAGTTCAGATTGTAGCCAGTGCCAGTGGTGGGATTAGCAAAGACCAAGCGATCATGGCTGCTGCTGCCTGAAATGGCATCCACCCATGCATCGTAGCCAACCGAGCCAAGGGCGTTCCCGCCGAAAGTGGCGTCGGTGGTGGTCGGCGTGCTGATGCCAAGGATGATGCTTCCTTGAAGGTTGCTGGTGCTGCCGGAGGCCGCGGCTGGGGTGAAAGTTAGGGTGCCGTGGCTACTATCTGCCAGACCATCGCCGACGCGTAGTGTGCCACCGCTCTGCAGGTCAAAGGTATTGCCTCGCAGCGTGCCCGTGCCAAAAATGGTGCCACCACTAGCGACCGTGACGGCCCCAGAGCCGGTCTGGCCCACGCCAGCGTTGCCCACTTGCAGCGCTCCGTTGGTCACGGTGGTTGTTCCTGTGTAGGTGTTGGTGCCGGTGAGAACTTGCGTGCCTGCACCGTCTTTGCTGAGAGCGAGGATGCCGCTACCAGTGCCGCCGTTATCACGGAGAACACCGCTGAAACTTTGCGTGCCAGAGGCGACGTTGATCGTCAGCGTGCTGGTGCCTGCCGCGGCATTGTTGTTCTCCACGATGCCTGCGCCGCCGGTGCTGCTGAGGCCGCCGAGGGTTTCACTCTGGTTGTTCAAGCGGAGGATACCAGCGTTAGCTAGGGTGCCGTTGAAGGTGACGATGCTCGTGTCGGCGATCTGGTCGCTGTTGGTGAGCTGGACGATGTCGTTGCCCGCGGTGGTGGCTCCATCACCGATCGTGAGGTTGCCGCCGATGGCGTTGACGCCTGCGGTCTTGGCAAGGATGAGCGAGCCACCGTTGACGGTCGTGAGGCCGGTGTAGGTATTGGCCACAGTGCCGCCGAGGGTCTGAGTGTTGGCAAGCACTTTGGTGACGGCGATGGTGCCGCCAGCAGTGCCATTCTCGATCACGCCATCGAAGGTCTGGGCGGTGGCGGCAGCACCGATTGTGAGCGTGCTGTTGCCTGAGCTGCTGTTGGTGATCAGGCGGTTGCTGCTGGCAGAACCAGAGGCACCTCCGCTGCCCTCGATCCGGGCGACACTGAGGTTGAATCCGGCCATGTCCAACCTGCCTGCGGCCCCGTTAATGTCGGTGCTGGCGCTGCCGGCAGCGTGACCAAGGCGCAACTGGCTCGCGGCGGGAAAGGCAGCGTTCACTCCCAGTCTCACCACCCCACTGAAGTCGATCTGCATTTGGCCGACATCGGTGCTGGCAACGTTCAGAACATTGGTGCCGCCGTCAGTAAACTCGACCGTGTTTCCGTTGTTGTCGATGGCCCCATTGAAGTTGATGGTGCCGCCTGTGGCTGTCGAAAAAAGCAGCAATCCTGTGTTCGTTGCATTAGTCCCGCTACGAGTGACGCCTGCTTGGAAATTGAGCACCGTGGATGCGCCGACCGTTCCGAGGCGGAATTCGGAAGTGGCATCGCCTTCCACGATTAACGCATTGGTCAAATTGACCGTTCCGCTGATGGCGCGGAAGCCACGTTCGAAGTTATTGCCGAAGCGCTCGCCGGCCAGGGTGATCGTTTCGTCAATTGTAATGCTGCCGACCCCACCGCTGATATCTAGACGCCCCCCCGAGGTATTTCCGTTGTAGTTGATACGCGTTCCCGCCGCCGTGGTGCCGAGGGCGCTGGCGTTGGTGATCGTAAGGACGCCCCGATCAATGACGGTCTGACCGGTGTAAGTGTTGGCACCAGAGAGCGTAAGGTTGCCATCACCATCCTTGGTGATAGAGCCGTCGATGCCGCTGATGACTCCGGCAAAGGTGGTATCACCCGTGTCGGGGTACACCGTGATAGGGGTTGGGGATGAGATGGCAACGTTGGCGTTGCCATTGAGAGTGATGGTGGTTCCTGAAATCTCCGTGACCGTGCGCCCTAGCATTGCAGAGCCAACGGTCAGGTAGGATGGCACAGAGGCAACGGTGATGGTGGGACTGCCCGCAGTTGAACTGGTGACGCTGACGGTGCCGAAGTCATCACCGATGGCCAGATTTTTGGCCCCTAGGATCAGGGATGATCCTGCACTCCCAGCCAAGGTGCGGATGGTTTCACCAGAAGCGGAGATGCCAGAGAGATCGAAAGTCGCAGTGGCACTGGACAGGTTCAGGGCAGTCGTATCTGGCAAGGCTCCCGCACCGTTGAGGACGAGAGAACCGCCGCTAACGGTGGTCGAGCCTGTGTAGTTGTGGGCAGCTCCGGTAAGAGTGAGTGTGCCGGCACCTGCTTTATCCAAACTCAGGGCGTTGGTGCCATTGGTAAGTAGGCCGGAGAATGTCGTGTCGGTGTGCACGGCGCCCACGGTCAGCGTGGCTGCGGCGCCCGTGTTGGTGACCGTGCCCGAACCTGCGAGGGAACCGATCATGTTGCCGAAACCGCCAATGTCGAGTGTGCCGGAGGCTCCCACGGTGATGTCGGTACGCACGGGGTTCACGGCTGCGCCGAGCCTCAGCGTGCCTGCGCTGATGGTGGTGGGACCTGAAAAGCCACCTGCATTGCGGATGTCCAAGGTGCCGAGACCTGTCTTGGTCAGGCCGCCGGGGCCGGTGATGGCCCCACCGATGGTCAGAGTGCGGCTGGCATCCACCTCGAAAGTGCCGCCGAGGCCGTTCAGGACAACGGCGCGGTTGTTGGTGCCCACCGCTCCATTGGAAAGGATCACGTCGGCGGTGACGCGCAGGGTGGCGTTGTTGAGGTTGAGCTGGGCACCTGTGGCGGCGGCTCCCAGGCTAGCGTTGGCGCTAATGATGGTGGTGCCGCCATTGAGGAAAGTCTGGCCGGTGTAGGTGTTGGCGGTGTTCCCAAGAGTGAGGGTGCCATTACCGCTTTTGGTCAGGGTGCTGGTGCCGGTGCCGTTGGCGATGACCGAGTTGATCGTCAATCCACCGCTGTTGTATTGATGGATGATGAGGTCGGAGTTGGTGGCGGTGTTGCTGCGCAGGGTGCCGTTGTTGATCTCCACCGCATTCGTTCCAGTGACGAGGAGGCCGCCCGCAGTGAGCGTGAGGGTGTTGCCTGCAACCACATCCACAGTCTGTGTGCTGCCACTGCTGTTCTCGATCTTCAGTGTGTTCGTTGTCAGGTTACCGGCCAAGGTGAGGCCGGTATTCTGAATGCGGGAGTTATTGGTGTCTGAGCCGCTGGTGGCAGCAGCAGCATAGGTGGCAAGGGCTGTGATCGCCGTGTCCGCCGAGCCACTCGCGGCTGAAACCGCTCAATCATAGCTGCCTGCGGAGCCCACCGTGAAACGAGCCCGCGAACCGATGATGCCATTGCTACCATTGGTGTCCGTATCCGCGATGCTGGCGGCGGTGAAGTTGAGAGTGGCACCGGCCACGCCCACGGAGGAACTGAGGTCATTAAGGCGAAGTCGGCCTGCACCTGTGCCAGTCTTGTTAATCGTGGAGGCGCCAGAGATCAGGGTGAAATCACGGACGGCGTCATTGTGGGTGGTGCCAGCCACAGTGGCATACTCCACGGAGCCACCACCGAGGACGAGTCGAGAATTGTCGGCGATGATGCTGGTGTTCGATGCACTGTAGTCGAGCTTCAAGGTGCCTGCGGTGACGGTGGTGTCGCCAGCGTGCTGATACTTCGCGGTGGCGGCAGAGACGAGGGTGGTGGTGCCGCTCCAGCCCTGGGTGAGGCCGCCCGCGCCTTGGGTGTTGTTGTTCAGGGTAATGTCGTCACTGCGCTTGATGGCGAGCAGGGCGTTCACGCCGAGGTTGATGCTTCCGGAACCCAGCGAGCCGCTGGCATCGGCATTGCCGAGCTGCACATAAGCACCGGCAGTGGTGGCCCCGACGTTCGGCAACTGCGCACCGAGCAGGTTGGTCTGGCTGCCGTTGATTTGGATGCTGGAGGCGGTGTTGGTGCCGCGGACGATGAGGCCGCCTTCGTGGACGGTGAGGGCACCGGTGAAGGTGTTGTTGGCGAGCTGGGTGATGACTCCCCTGCCGCCCTTGGTGAAGCCGGTGGCGGCGGCTCCGTCTGCCAGCACCGCACCCAAGCCGAAGGTGTTGCCTTGATTGGCGTAGATGACGATGTCCGAGCCGGAAGAACCCGGGCTGGTGAGCGTGCCGCCGGTGAGGAAGTTGCCGGAACTAGTATTGGCTGCGGAAACCAGGATACCGCCAGTGGTAAGGGTATTGCCGCCGAGGTGGACGCCGCTGCGGGCGCTATCGGCAAATTTGAGCGTGCTGATCGTGGTGTTTGCACCCAGACGGACGTCATTGGCGGCGGCCCCGGCCACCGGAATGGCGATGTCGGCATCGGCGGTGAAGCCGGTGGGCGTGGAGGCGGTGGTGGTGGCGGTGACGATCGAAGTGTTGCCGGCGTTCTTCGCGGCCCAATCACGGCCGCCGATCACGGCGAAGGCGACGCCGTTGTCATCCTTGAGCACCGTGCTGGCGGTGCCGAAACCGGCGTTGATGGTGGCGCTGCTGGAGAGTGCTAGGGTGCCATTGGTGGTGGCGAAGTTGATCAGACTGCCTGCCAAGCGCTCCAGCGTTGAGCCGAGATCGAGGGCAACCGTGCCGCCGGTGGCACCCGGGTTGAGGAGGACGTTCGCAGCACCGCCCGTGAGTTTCAAGCCGTTGAATTGTTGGCTGTTAGCGGTGCTGGCATTGCCGGTGAGGGTGAGGGTGGCGAGTGAGCCGAGGGCGGAGTTGGCAACGCTGTTCACCGTGCCCAATGGGCGAGCAATGATGAGCTTGCCGTCATCGCCGGTGGGCGTGCCACCGAAGCCGGTGTTGTAGAGGATGTTGTTCGTGGGAGCGCCGGCGGTCGAGAAATTCAGCACCACGGTTCCCCGACCGAGTGAGGTGAAGCCGGTGTAGGTATTGGCCCCGGCGAAGGTCTGGGTGTTGAAGCCGATCGTGGAGTTGAAGCCTGAGCCTTGGTTAATGGAACCGGTCGTGGCCAGCGAGATCTTGCCGGTGCCGTTGGAGATCCCCCCGGTGTGGGTGAGGGTGTTGTTCATCAGCGTCATGCTGAGCGTGACGCTGGCAGCGGAGGTGCTGTTGGTCACGGCAAGGGCTCCGCCGAGATTAGAGATGGTGGATGAGAGACCATTCACGTCCAGTGTTCCCGCACCTGCCGTGGTTTGTAATGAGGATGGCGCCTGAAGCGCCGTCGCCGAAGTTGTGCGGAGAATGGAGTTGTTGTTGATCGTGTTCAGGTTGAAACCACTGAAGGTTCCGCCAGTCGCCACCACAGTAGTTCCCCCATCAATCGTAAAGCCGACGCTGCCGTTGCCGCCGCCGAGATTCAGCGTGCCACCGCCGTTGATGAAGACGTTGTTGCTGATGTTGTTGTCCGCAGTGCCATTGACGAGGCCGGCTGTCGTTCCACCACTGATGGCGCTATTGATCGAGGCGGTGATGCCGGAGTTGACGGTGATTGAGCCGTTAGTGGTACCATTATAGATGAAACGGATAGTGTTGCCCGTCAGCGTGTAGCCCGTAGTGGCAAACGTGAGGTTGTTGAGCAGGTGGTTGGTGGTAGTCCCGGTGCCGCCCGTGGGTGTGTAGGCGGTCAAGGCACCCAGGGTGACTGTGCCGCTCGTGGCCCCCCCGAAGATCACCGTGTTCTTGCTGTTCGGCGCAGTGCCAGTCGGCCAGGCAATGGCCGTCCCGCTGTCCGTTTCACTTGTGGTAAAAAAAACATTCGTGGAGTTCCACGCCCCAGCACCACCATTGAGTGTGCCATTGTTCGCCGGAATCCCCGGCTCCCAGTAATAAGTCGTCTGTGCCCAAGCGGATGGCATACTCAGCAGCATGGCCGCCGCCCCGATCAAAAGTGTGGCAGCAAGCGCGCGGAGACAACGGCGGTAAGATGGGATAATGGAGATTGAAGTCTTCATGGGGCTTGGCTGACTCGCTTGCGCCAGCCACACTGAAGTGCGGCTGAGCCTAATGAATCAGTCCTCATCTCTACCCGATAGGCCCTGCTCAATCTTGAACGCGGCGGTTCATTCTTTGGGCGATTTCAGCGCTCCGTTGAGACTTGCATGGTTATTTTTTGCCAAGGCTCAGGCAGCAGACGCTGGCGCTGCTGAAATTCTCGCGGGGTGGTGCCCGTGATGTTGCGAAAATGCCTGGTGAACGCGCTATGATCCACAAATCCATGATCCTGGGCAATGACAGCTAGTTTCTTCCTCGTGTGCAGCAGATCATCCATGGCGGCCTGAACGCGTGTCTTCAGGAGGAACTGCTGAGGTGACACTCGATAAGTGGCGATGAACATTTCATGCAGTCGGCGCGGCTGAATGCCCGCGTCTCGTGCGAGTTCGGAGACACGCAGGGGCTGGGCATGGGCTTGACGAATGCGATCGACAATCTGGCGCAAGGCAGGCGGGATGGTCTCCAGACTGGGTTCAGGTTCAGCACAGGGATGAGTCAGTCCCATGACGCCGATGACTTCATCGTTCACATCCATGATGGGCATCTTATCAGTGCGATACCATTCAAGCTTTTCAGAATGAATGAAGAGCGCCTCAACGTGGTTCAACAGCGGCTGACGTGTGGACATGATCCGCCAGTCGTCCTGGCGCACTGTTCTGGCGATCTCAGGTGGGTGAAGGTCAAAATCTGTGAGGCCAATCAATTCTTCTTCCCGCGCAAATCCAGACCGTCTGAGAAAAGCCCTGTTGGCGGCCATGAAAGCGCCAGACGCATCCTTTACAAAAAACTCAATGTGCTCGATTTCATCCAGCAGACGCCGGATCTGTGAACCATGCCCCATGCATTTCATGGTGCTCAACTGCAGTGCCTGGATCTCAGTGAGAGTGAGACCTGACGTTGTGGGTTCTGACGAAGGGACTGTCATAGAGGCAAGGTGGACTTGGGATTCAATGCCATGCCTTGCGTGGCTTTGAGGAAGTTTGGCTGGCTGATTTTTTAGATTTCTTGGACGAAATCGGCGGTTCCTCGTCGGCTATGATTTCGTTCAAGGCGGAACTGACTTGGAGTTTGCCCCATCGCCTTACGAAAGTGCCGCGTAAGGGCACTCTGATCCGCGAAGCCATGGTTCAAGGCAATGTTGCCAATGGTTAAAGTGGTCGTAATCAAGGATGAGGCGGCAGCCTCAATGCGGCAGTGAAGGATGAAGGCTGGCACATCCAAGCCATAGGTGGAGGTGAACATTTCATTGAGCCGTCTGCTGGTGACGCCAGCCTCTCTGGCCAGCTCAGGCAGGCGCAGTGGTTGAGCATGTCGCAGGCGAATCTGACTGGCGATCTTTCTTACCACTTCGGAGTCTTCATCCACCAGCTCAGGAGGTTCACAGGGATGGCAGATACCGAGAATGCCGACTGACTGTCCCTGAGGATTGAGCAGCGGTAGCTTGGTGGTACAGCCCCAGTCAAGCTGACCGTCAGCTTTGTTAAAAAGCATTTCCACATGCCTGATCAACGGTTCCCCTGTGAGCATGATGCGCTCATCATCCCGGCGCATGGTTTGGGCCAGAGTGACAGGATGCACGTCCACATCAGTCAGGCCGATCACCTCGCTCTCCTGACTGAAGCCACGCCGTCTCAAAAACTCGGCATTGACCA
>Ga0247838_1006741_pt1 | contig 10645 bp, 10 predicted proteins | sample LaCruzMarch2015__5_FD_189097 | JGI IMG/M metagenome (GOLD analysis project Ga0247838, IMG submission 189097) | Freshwater microbial communities from meromictic Lake La Cruz, Castile-La Mancha, Spain - LaCruzMarch2015_15m | ecosystem: Environmental > Aquatic > Freshwater > Lake | place: Spain... | reverse complement strand
TTCGCAATTGTACATGTCATGGCTCTACTGAAACGTATGAGTGTAGGGCTAGATTACCCGTCTAACTGGCTCAGGTCGCACGAAATCTGCTATCCCTAATACCGCAATTTATGCCTATAGCAAGTATCTCCCTGACGACAATAGCGACATCCTGGCCTAACGACATCAGGCAACGGAACCGCCGGTCAGTCGAGAAACCGGACAGTTTACCGCGCATCAGAGCGGAAACCTTGGGTTGATCAAGTCCCATCAGGGCCGCGGCTTCGGTCTGACTGAGGTCTTTCCGTTCGATGACCGCCGCAATCTGCTGGGCCAGCCGCACGCGTGCCAATGCCTCCTCGGAATCAGATCGGCCTAGGTCTGCAACAACGTTGCCGCTACTGGCCTATACGAGGATGTCTTGTTCATCGCTCATAACGTCCGGACAGTACTTCAGGTCGTCCAGGCTGCTTCCTATCCAAAACAGCGGCTTGTCGGGTAGACGCTGGCGCTCCACGTCGACGACCTCGCGCTCGGCGGGGAGTTGGTTGACGCACAGCTTTAGCTTTGCCCCTCCCGCCGACGGGTCGGCGATGGCCGCTTGACGGGCAGACGGCGGATGCGGATGGTACGCTCGGTGACGGTCATCAGGGCACCTTGGGCAATCGCTTCAGGCAGGCGCAACACTACATCCGCAATCAACGCGGCGATCTCGGCGCCGTTGAGGCCCTCGCGACGGATGCGGATCACCGTGGGCCGGGCCGCGCCACTGACGGCGATCAAGGCATGAAAGTCCGCATCCAGGGTGACGATGGCGGTCCGGTCCGACCGCGCCTGGTCGATGATTTGGCTGTCGCTGGCCCGGCTGAGTCCGATATCCGCGACGTGAGTCGCCTGGATGCCGAGTTGTTGCAGGTGCCTGGGCACGCTGCGCGGCAGCCCTTGGTCGAGCAGCAGGGGCGTCACGCCGCATCCAGGGCGAGGATCTCGTCGGCGATGCTTTCCGCCGCGTACTCCAGGGCTTGGCGGATGTCTTCGTCTTCCAACTCCGGGTACTCGCGCTTGAGCTCTTCGCGATCGGGGTAGAGGGCGACGGCCGCGACCACGCGCCTGGCGGTGAGACGCATCCCGCGGATGCAGGGCTGGCCGTTCATGCGAGCGGGATCGCTGGTGATGCGGTCGAATCGGTGGGCCATGGTCGCGTACTCCAAATTGGCGGCAGGATCGGCAAGAGTATGCCCGATGACGGTCGGGTTCCAGTGGATGGACAGGAGCAGGGTGCGGCCCTGCGCCGACCGCCCGCGCAGCAGGTCGACCACCGCGCGCACCTGATGTAGGTTGAGCCCTCGAAGGGTTCGTCCAGGCTCAGACCACCAGCGCGTAGCCGAGCCCGGCCAGGGCGCAGGCCCCGATCACCGGGATGACGCCGATCTTATAGCGCCACAGGGCGAGGAAGGCAGCGCCCATGACCAAGAGCGAGAACCACTCGAAGCGCCCCGCGAAGGGCGCCGCGGGCGTCGCTTGGGGCCAGAGCACATGCCACGCAAAGAAGACCGCCAGGTTGACGATCACCCCCACCACCGCGGCGGTGATGCCGGTCAGTGGCGCGGTGAAGTTCAGGTCGTGGCGGGTCGCCTCCACCACCGGCGCACCGACCAAGATGAACAAGAACGAGGGCAGGAAGGTGAAGAAGGTCGCCACGCTCGCCCCGGCGATCCCGGCCAGGACCAATGCCTCCGGACCGAACAGTTCCTTGGTCCAGCCGCCGACGAAGCCGACGAAGGCCACCACCATGATGAGGGGTCCGGGCGTGGTCTCGCCCAGCGCCAGGCCGTCGATCATCTGTTGGCCGGTCAGCCAACCGTGGGTCTCTACCCCGCCCTGGTAGACATAGGGCAGCACCGCATAGGCCCCACCGAAGGTGACGAGCGCCGCCTTGGTGAAGAACCAGCCCATCTGGGTCAAGGGTCCGGCCCAGCCGAAGCTCAGGTACAAGGCCCCTTCCGCCAGGCCCCAAATCCCCACCCCCACCAAGCAGTAGATCAGGGTGCGCGGCCAGGAGAGGCCGGCGTGGGCCGGCAGCGGGCTGTGATCGTCGATCAGCGCCGGCCCATCGATCCGGGTCGAGGTCTCGTGACCGCCGCCGGTCTTGAACTTATGCGGGGCGAGCCGCCCACCCACTGCGCCCATCAGGCCGGCCGCCAACACGATCACGGGGAAGGGAATGTTTAGCGCGAAGATCGCCAGGAAGGCCGCCGCGGCCAGCGTCCACAAGACCGCGTTGCGCAGCGCCCTTGAACCGATGCGCCAGGCGGCGAAGACGACGATGGCGGTCACCGCCGGCTTGATCCCGTAGAGAATGCCGGCCACCGCCGGTACGTCGCCATAGACCAGGTAGACCCAGGTCAACGCGATCAGGATAGCGAGCGACGGCAGGACGAACAGCACGCCGGCGAGGATGCCCCCCAGGGTGCCGTGCATCAGCCAGCCGATATAGGTGGCGAGTTGTTGGGCCTCGGGTCCGGGCAAGACCATCGCGTAGTTGAGCGCGTGCAGAAAGCGGTGCTCGCCGATCCAGCGGCGCCGCTCCACCAACTCGGTGTGCATCATGGCGATCTGGCCCGCCGGTCCGCCGAAGCTAACGAAGCCGAGCTTGAGCCAGTAGAGGAACGCGTCGCGCAGGGAGACTGGGGCGGGCGGGTCCTGGGGCACCGGGGGGCGCTCCGCCGGGGAGGTAACGACAGCCGCAGCGCTGGTGGACATGGGTGGAGACCTCCGTTCGGGGTCGCGTCACAAGGAAAAGACCGTTCAGTCAGGCGTCGAGACCGGGGGACAGTCCGCGGGGGTGTCGAGCCACAGAAAACGGGCCTCGGGGTCGATGCGGCGGCGGATCAGCCAGGCGCTCGCCACCCGGCCCACCCAGAGGTGGTGGCGGGTCGCCCAGGTGCGACCCCGGTAATCGGCTACCGCCAGGCGTTCGAGCGCACGCTCGGAGGGGGCGGGTTCCGCGGGGGAGAAGCGCCGGGCGATGGCCTCCCCCAGGGCCGTGCGCGCCCGCGCTTGGGCGACGCCGGGAAAGAAATCCTGGCGCTCGATCTCGGCCAGCGATTGGGTGGGAGTCGTTCATCCTGGAGCAAACGCAGGCACAACCGCTCGACATGGACCAGGTGGAGGCGCAGGCCGCACGGCTCGCAGAGAACCTGGACGAGGCGCCCGAGCGAGCCTGGGCGCCGTAGGTCCAGCGATTTTGCAGGCGTCTGCGCCAAGCAGCCGAGCGCTGTCCCGCCGCGCCCCAGGAACCCGATGAAGGTGATTGTCGACCGGATGCGCTGCTCATGATCGACCCCGGCGTGCCATGGTTCGCGTTCGCTATCGACGAATTGCTCGACTATGCGGCGCAAGCCGGTGAGTCCATGCTGGACTTCTACCCCTGGGAGCCGGGGTGCGCCAGCGCGATCCTCGACGCCTTGGAGCATCTGGCCGCTGCCATCATGGCCCTGATCCCCTCCGACATCCGAGAACGCCACCCATGGGATTCGTTGAAGACCACGAACCGGCCGCCATCACCCCGCAACACCCCACCGGTGCGCGCGTCTTTCCTGCGTACCACACGCCGCTTGGCCAAGGCACGATCACCGCTCATCCGATCGACGCCGACCCCGATGGCACCCGCATCCTCCCCTGACCGCCGCCGATGCGCGGGGCTGCTGCACGCCCTGCTGGGGGAGCTTACACTGACCACCGGAGCACCTCCTGGCCATCGGTGATGCGTCGCTCGCCTGATCTGTGCCGGGCCGGGTCCGGCCGATGCGCTTGCGGTTCCGTCATGGGAATGTCCGGGGGAACCTGGTCGATCGGCAGGACTGGGGCGAGACCAGTGACCGCGAGTAGGTGCGGTTCTGGCGCACCCCGGCGCGGGCCAAAGCGACCCGGTGTCCCCCTGCGACCCTGGTGTCCAGAGCAGGTCGGCTCGCGCTGTGCTCGGGGTTGGAGCCGAGCCGCTCAATGGCTACGGTACCCTGTCATCAACCGAATCTGAGTGGCCAACCGATGCTTCGCCCCCGTCAGATCCTGGAAACCTTCGGCCAACGCCACCCTGGGGCCTGGCGGGCCCTGGATAACCTGCGCGCAGGGCGCCTCGGCGCGTGGCCGGTCTATGTCTATGCGCCGCTCGACCTGGCTGGGGTGGCGCTGGCGACCGCACAGCGCACGGCGGGACGACCGCTGCCGTCGCACACGTGGGAGATCATCGCGCCGGCCCAGGAACTCGCGGGACTGGCCGCGTGGCGGGTGACGCAGCAGGTGTTCCGTTTCGACCCCGACCTTTACCAGGCGCTGCTGGAGACGCCCATCGCCGGGCTGATCCCCGGCGCGCATTTTCGCCGGTTGCCGGCCTGGGGTGTCTACGTGGAGACGCCGGGGCTCTGCGCCCCCCTGGTCGGGGGCGGTGAGACGCCGGTGCATGGGACCTTCGCCTGGCTCGACTGGCGCGCGGACCGCCGCGAGGACATCCTCACCCTGGGTCTGGACACAGACCTGCAACTGGCCGTGGGGTATGTCCCGTTGGTCGGGAGCCTGGATGAAGGCCTGGCGCAGGTCGAAGCCGACTGGCGTGAAGGGCGCGCCGCCGGGGTGGCCGACAGCGCTGTGCCGGACGGCTTTGCCGCAGCGGCCCGCTCGGTCTATGGGCGGCTCCTGTCGCTGCTCCTGTACCTGTGCGCGGACGATGCCGACTACCAGCGCCCACCCTGGCCAGCGCCGCGGCGGACCAAGAAGGGCCTGCGCCTGTTCCCGCCGGATCAGCCGTCGATCTGGACCGTCGGGGAGCGCATCGGGGCCGTGTTGCGGCACGCCACGGACCCGCGGGAACCGGGGACAGCGGCGGCGGACGGTCACCGATCCTCGCCGCGCGCCCATGTGCGCGCCGCCCACTGGCATTCCTTCTGGCGCGGCGCCCGCGATGGCGAGCGCGAGCGCGTGGTCCGCTGGTTGCCGCCGATCCTGGTCGGGGCGGACGGGGTCACGGGCCTGCCGGTGACGGTGCGGCCGGTGCGGGCGCACTGAGCGCACACCCGTCGCGATACCGAAGCATCACCGCGCGCCATCACGCACACCGGCGGCCCCAGTCTCACCGACGCCGTGGCCGGTTCGGGCACGACCCACATGCTGTTCGTTTTCTGCTGTTGGCCGCCGTGCCTTGACCGCTGGGATGGCCGAGTGGCGGAGGTCCGCGATCCGGAGATATCGGAAGCTTCCCGGCTGAGGGCCGGGCACACTCCGACGCCGAGCAGATTAGCATCCGACCTACAGCCCAGGGCCGCCGTACTCCCGCTACACCCTGCCTGGCGGTGTGGAGCCCGGCAACAAGGAACTGAAGGTCTCCAGCGAACGCCCCCCGGCGGTGGCGCGTGCCACGCGCGCCTTGGCCACGGCAAGCAGGCGCTGGTCATCATCGGTTTCGACCATCTGCTCCAGGCTGGCGATGAGGGTGTCGGCCGACGCGTCGTCGCCCTCGGCGCGGCTCAACATGGCCATGGCACCGTAGAGCGCAAAGGCCTCCTGGATGTGGAGCCGCGGGCGTAGCGCGAGGCCAGCCAGCAATGCTTTGGCCGCCTCCAGTTCCCCGTCCTCGATCAGGAGGCCAGCCAGGTTGCAGCGCGCAAAGAGATAGTCGGGATGGGCCGCGATCACCCGGTGCAAGAGCTCCCGGTACGCGCTGTCACGACCCTGACGGGCACGGATTGCCGCCAGATTACCCAGCGCGGTTTGATGGTCTGGGACGCGCAGCAGAATGGCTTGGAGTCGCGCCTCGGCGGCGACGAGATCACCGTCGCGCATCAGGATGCGGGATTGTTCGAGCAGCGGCTGGAGGTCCGCTGGCAGATCGGGTAGGACCGGTGCGCGATAGATCTCGGTCGCGATGAGCTTAACCTCCCTCAGTGCCGTGCCGTCCCAGTAGCAGAGGGTCTCGTCGGTCCCGCTCAGACCGGCGTCGCGCAGGGCGTGCAGTAACCCGCGGCGCTCTTGGACGGTACCGACCGGCAACCGCGCCAGGTCCCGGACGATGGCGGCCGCGTGCCGTTCGGGCTGACCGCTCGCGGCGGGCTGGGCCACGGACACGCGCTGCAGCCGATGCTTCAACAGTTGCACGGCGAAGGTCCGTAGGCGCGCGTCGCCGGCCAGGTAGATCGTCTCCAGATAAACGTCGCTGGCGGTGAGCTCATCGAACCGGGCTTCCAGGTGCGCGGCGCCCGCCGCGTGCAGTCGGTGTACCCAACCGACGGGGAGCATATGGCTCCACTCGAACAGGGCCGGATGGGCCGGAGGCGCGCCCTCCTGTTGCAGGGCAGCCAGACCCTCCGCGGCGGTGGTGAGCCCCGGGCGTTGCGCCAGGGCCTGCCGCCAGAGCGCCCGCGCCTGCTCAGCGTCGCCGAGCCGACTGGCCGCCCCGGCGCCCTGTTGGAGTCGTTCCGCCAACAGCGGACCGGTCTCACCAGCGGCCCAAACCGCCTGACCCGAACGCGCAAAGGCGTCCCAGGCGGCTTGGTCCTCATGGATCAATAGCAGGCCGGCGACCTGGCCGTAGGCATCCTCGGCACGCCGCGCCTGGGCCTGGGCCAAGGGGACAGCCAAGCCCCTGGCGCCGGTCTCGTCGCCCAGATACAGCCGCAGCCGCAGCGCCCAGCCGAGGGCGAAGAGGTTGCCCGCGTCATGCTGCCAGGCGTCCAGAAAAGCGGCCAGCGCCGCCTCGATGCGGCCCACGTGAAACAGGGCGAACCCCCGATTGTTGCGGGCCGAGGTGATGGCGACACCGTCGAGCATCCGCGCCGCGCCCGCGAAGTCATGGGCATCCAGGTGCAGCTTGCCGATGTCGAACTGCGCCGCCTGCGCGCGGGTCGCCGCGGTCCCATCGGGCTGCTGCAGCAGCTCGGCCAGGCCCGCAGGGTCAATGCGGGAGGCCCCAGTCAAGGCCCCCAATTCCTGCAACCGGTTCGCAACCTGGTAAGCCAACACGAGGTGATGGCCCTCCATCGCCAACTGGAAGAGTGCCTCTAGGGCGCGCACGCTCCGGGGCCGGCGGACTGCCCACTGGTAGGCAGCCAGGGTGGCCGCCGCCCGACTCTCGCCCTGGTCCAGGGCATCCAGCAGCAGCCGGTTGGCACCGCCATGATCGGGAAAGTTCTGCACCAGGGTGCGGGCGCGCGCGATGGCCCGCGGATAGTCCCGGGCACCCAGCAGACGCTCCACGGCCTTGATTTGGGCCGGCGCGGGCTGCTCGCCCTTCGTCTGGCGGGTAGTGGACGGCTGCTTCGGCACCGCGGTTGCTCCGATGGTCTGATGTTGTAGAGTCCCCTACTGTAACGCGGTCGGACGTTCGACGACGGCAAACGCCGCGTATCGCGCCTTCTCGGTGGCATCGACTGACCCAGCGGGCAACCTGTCGCCATGAAGCCCAGTTGCGCATGGACGACCAGCGGCAGTGTCACAGGTCGCACGGCGTTGAGGTTTTCGCCCGGTTTGTCGGTAGCCGCAAGCGCTGGGCACCTCCGACTCCCCCGGAGAGAGGAGCAACGAGCGCCGTCATGGGCTGTCATCGTCGCGTTGAGGAACCCCAGGCAGGGCTACTTGGTGCGGACCCTATACCAGGCGACTCGCTGACCATCCACGTCACGGTAGCGCAGCTCGAACAGGCGCGACTCATGCAGCACCTGTCGCCAACTGGCGCATCCGTACCTGTTGGGCTGCTGTTCAGGACTCCGTTCCATGATCCATCGCCCCGCCGCTGCAACAGGCGTCCAGCCGTCCACGGCGAGCGCGTTCGCCGCCTCGCGCAAAGCGCCGACAATGCCTGCTGCGGGCCAGTCCACTGTGCCGTCCGGGGCGATGCCATTGATCACCACGTCGTGGAAGGCATCGGACTGTACGAACGCCGCGGCCAGGCGCCTGGCCTGCTCCATGTGCTCGGCCCAGCCCCGAAGCTGTTCGTAGTGCCGGTCGATGCGCGCGTACGCGGCACCCAGTGCGTCCCGCGCGGTACGGCATCCGCCGGTCGACCAGAGATCATGCTGGTCGATGAAATGGTGAACCAGATTGTTTCGCAGCATCACCAGTTCCTTCAGGTCCCGTTGTGTCCTGACGTAGTCTTCGCCAGACAGGTTCAGCTGCAGCCGCATGGCGAAGAAAAAAACATCCTCTGGTTCGTTCGCCGTGGTATCGGCGGCGGTGTCAGTCGCCGCGGTCACGACGCACGATCCGAGCAACTGCCCCACCAGGGTGCCAAGGGTCTTGGTCGATGCATCATGGATGCGCGCCGCACGGATTGTCTCCAGCGCCGGCGCGGGCCCCGAAAGGTCGTGGTGCGCAACGATGGCCTTCATCAGGCGCTCGTACTGCTGCAGGCGCAGCAGGCAGCGGCCCAGCAACCGTTGGACCTCGCGCTGCTGTGCTGGCAGTTCCTGATCGTTCCCAGCGGGCTGGGAAGCGGCCGCCTGGGAGGGCATCAGCGTGCCCAACTGGACTGGTCGCGGGGGAGTCGCCCGTCGGGGTCGTTGACGGTGACCGAGTTGCCATTCGTGAGCCGGTCGGAATACACCACGACGTTGGTTCCGCCCCCGCGCACCTGGCTCGGAAAAAGGATGCCGGTGTAGCCATGGGCCAGCACCATATCGGCGAGAACCCACGTTGGAGGTTCGCTATGCCGCTCGAACTTCAGGTGGCGCCAGTCCTCGCGCCAGTCGTGCCATAGCGCGTCCCAGGGCGCCCCGTGGTGGAGTTGGCGCAGGTCGACCAAGTCACGCAGCGCCACGGTGTACGAACACATCGTGCAGGGTGGCAGGAAGGGTGAGGTCTGCTGGTACTCGCGCAAGGCAGTCACCTCATCCAACGACAGGTACAGCGCCGCGACGCCTTCTCGGTTGAAGCGCCCCCCGCGGGTGGCGGCGCCGGCGCCGCTGGTGGGCCGGCTAGCCCACTGCGGGGTATGCGCCCGGAATAACGTGGTGCCGGGGGGCAGATCGACGAGGATCAACCGACGAACCCGGTGCTGATTGACTCCAGGTAGCCGATCGCATCCTCGGTCCGGCCGTCCTGTACCAGTTGCAACAGGGTCTTGTGACGGAACACAGGAATCGGTTCGTTCTTGACCAGGAAGATGGCGCGTTGTGGGTCCGGCTGCACCACTGCGGCGGCCGACACCACGCGCATCAGGTCACGCAGTGCGGATTGCAGTCTTGGCGATTCCGGGTGGGTGCGCAGGGTATTGCGATGAACCCCCGCCAGCTCGGCCAAATCCTGCTGCTGCAGGCCAAGGATGTCGGCGACGCCCGATGCAGAGAATCGCGACGTCCCGGGTTCCCGCGTCGATTCGAGCACATCTGCGAAGAGGGCGGCCATGGGGTTGCACCTGGGGGGCATTGCGTAAATGCACATTATACGCACAGTACAGGCACACATCAAGCCCCAGCCCGTCCCGCGGCCGGTCGCGACGGGTTAGTCGCGACCCCGTGGGGATCACTCCAAACAGCGTCGGGGGGCATGATCTGCGCAAGAGCGATCGTCGCTGCGCCGGATGCGCCTGCACGGTTTCCCGACGCGCCGCATGACGTGGCGGTGACAGGTTTGGCAATACCGCCGGCGCTCGGATCGACGCGCCCGGCCACAGTCTCATGGCCGTCCACCGGCGAACTGTACGCTATGCACCCACAGCGGTTCCGGCACGTCTTGGCGGTGTCCCGTCGCGTATCAGCGGTACGCCCCCGACTGCGGTCCCGTCACCGTTCCCGCTGACTCACCGCTCCGGGTTGTGACTTGTCGCGCGTTGAAAGCGATCGACTGTCCGCTTTCAGGATTCACGCGTCATTCGCTTGCGGTCGATGGCCCGCGGCCAGTCGACTCCTGATCGATGCCGATTGGCGTCCATTCCGAGCAGCCATCATCAGCGGCTCCCCCCCCTTCCCGGACCGCAACCGCCCGCCCTTTCGCGGCTGACACTGGCAGCGCGAACGCAGACCGCTGCAGCGGTTTAGACCGAGCGCCTCCGCCGCTGACAGCACAGCACACGACTCGCTCAATGGGTCCCCGAGGCCAGACCGGGGGCGGTCATCAGGATGTGCTGCCGGCCCCTCAGTGCAACACCGCCTCCACGTCGTCGGCGGTGAGAATGCGCTCGGACCAGGCGAGCAGGGTCTCAAGGTCCGCACTGCCGATCCGCTCGCGCCCCGACTCGCTTGGTGGGCCGAATTTGCGCTCGATCTGGCGTAGCAGGAATGCGGCGTCGCCCTGCTGCTTGCCCCGCTCGACGCCCTGTTCGATGTAACGATCAAGAAACGTTTGCATGATGGTGTCTCCGACCGGGGTCTCACTCAACAGCGTCCGGACCCGCGCTTCGTCCAGACGGATGTTCGCCAGAACAGCGTACCGCAGGAGGGTGGGCAGACTTTCGCCTGGGTCTGGTCGCCAATCTGGCGAATGGCAAATGGCGAATGATGCGCACGCCGCGGCAGCGGACGCTCGCGACCGGGCTAACGGCCTGAACCGAACCTAGGGTTCCTTGACGAACAATTTTCTGCGCGCATGCGTCAAGTTTGGAGCGGCGCGAGTTTGGCCTGATCGAAGAGGTCCGTGAACGCCTGTTGCAGTCGGCCCATGGCGGTCGCGATGGGGCGGT
>Ga0247838_1006736_pt1 | contig 10652 bp, 7 predicted proteins | sample LaCruzMarch2015__5_FD_189097 | JGI IMG/M metagenome (GOLD analysis project Ga0247838, IMG submission 189097) | Freshwater microbial communities from meromictic Lake La Cruz, Castile-La Mancha, Spain - LaCruzMarch2015_15m | ecosystem: Environmental > Aquatic > Freshwater > Lake | place: Spain... | reverse complement strand
CGGAGAGTCGCGACTCTGGTAGCGCGACCATGCAGCAAGATGGGCAAATGCGCCTGCCGCTCCTGGTTGGTGGACGCCCGCGAACCACCGAGCGTATAGCTGTTATTGAAAATGATGCGCCAGTCGTCGGCCTCTCCCTCCGAGACGGCTACCACACCCTCCCGCCCAACGCCAAGAGCCCGAATCTTGTCCTGAGCAGTCGGCTGGACTTGCGGAAGGCCGGAGAAAGCAAGCCATGCTCCCACCCCTACCATGAGTCCCGCTGCCGCCCATATCTTCTTTCCGAAGGAGCCGCCGATGATTACAGCGATTACGGCATAGCAAAATGAGACAATGCAAGCCGCCCCCCATAGTCCCAGCCGTGGCAATACCAATCCCTGCGCAAACTCCGCCCCGAGCCAGCCTCCAAATCCGTTAAATGCGAAAGCTAAACCCGTTGCCGCCGGAGCGCCTGCCTGCAAACGCCGCAGCAACAAAGGAAACGCCAGACCTGCCAGCAAAAACGGGATCACGATGCATACGAAACCGGGGCCGATAATCTGCAAGAAATAGCGGATGAGACCGATCTGATACGGTTGGTACTTCAACCCTCCGAATGCGAGCTGAAACAATAAAGGCTGCAGCGCAAAGCCCACGCAAGCCGCCAGCAATCCCCAAAAAATTGCAATCCCCGTCCGATCGCCAAACAGCCGACACCAAAGACCCGAGAGTGCCGCTCCAATGCTCAGACCGATGAGCACCAGGATAAGGACAAATCCCCCAGAATAATGAGAATTAACCGTAACCTGCGTCAGTTGCAGTTGAAGGATCACCTCCGCCGCAAGCACCAGAAATCCCGAGCCAAACGCAACCAGCATGTCGCGAGCATCCGGCATTAACTCTGACTCCTGCGGTTTCCAATCCGAACCCGCCGACCGTTTCTTTTTCACCTCGTTGCCTTGAGCAAGTGCCACCAACCCGACAATGAGATTGCAGGCAATCGCAGCACCCCCCGCGATTAAGGTTCCAAACACCGGCAGGAGCACCGCCAAACTCAGGACAATTCCAACTAGTCCCCCGACTGTATTAACCGTGTAAAGAGGAACTGCCACCGGCCGCTGGCCTTGGGCACATAACCGAATCAGCCATGGCGTTACGACGCCCATCGCGATGGCCGGCGGCGTGATCAACAGCAAAGGAAGCACAACTCGCAGTACGCCTCCTGGAAAGACAGACCCTGCAAGCAAAGGGGTCATTCCGGGGGAAAGCAAAACCGCAACCGCAAGAAAGCCGATGAGAATCTCGGCAGCGGCGATGCGATACCAAAGCGCGCCACGCACCTCAGATCCCAGTCGTGTCGAAGCCCAACCCCCGATGGCAAGCCCGAGAAAAAATGCCCCGGTCACCGCCGCAAACGTATCCGCGGTGGCTCCGAGCGTATCCACCATCCGGCGGATCCATACCATTTGGTGAATCAACGCCGAACCTCCTCCCACGAATGAGAGGCCGAGCGCTAAAGCAACGGGGGAGCGCCCTTCGCCCACCCGACTCAAATGCGCCTTCTCCACCGCATCGCGAGAAGCACGACCGCCCCCACCAAAAGCAAGAAAGAGGAAGGCTCAGGCACCACGCCGAACGAAAGCGTATAAACCTCGCTTGGGGTATGATAGCCCGTCGTGTCGACTATTTGAAATCCGATGTCATACTCTCCGGGTAAAGTAAAGGAATAGCCCCTCTCGTGCACGTGTCCATAAGGATCAACCGGTGCTTGTTGGCTTAAGTTAAACGTCCAGTAGCCGTCCGAAAAGGCACTAAGTGAGGTATTGGCATAAGACGTCGGATTTGCAGATCCGACCAAAAACGCTGCGGTGGGTTCGGTATGCGTGTAATGCCAGCCCGCTTCCCAGTATCCGAAGGATCCGCCGACAGGGCCGCTCACCGCGACAACCCGCAGTTTCAGATCTGTACCGACCGCAGCGTGGCCCGTCTCAGGGCCGCCAAAAAACGGCGTTGCGGCCAGAGCGGTGAACGTAATGTTCTGCGTCGCGTATTTGCCGGTAAAGTAACCGTCGGGCTGATAGGACGTCTCCCAAACGTATCCCGATTCTGCAAGATAAGCCTCGGCTCCATGAAATACCAACTGAGAACCTTGATCGGTGCTGGCAGAACCAGCACCAATGTGTTCGTGTTCCTGCGCTCCGGCGGCGAAGGATAAAACTAATGAGAGGCCAATGAAGAGCGGGAGAAATTTCATTTTGGATAATAATCCTGCCGGGGAGAGGGAGATCCCCCGCCCCGGCACGATCGTGAGTCGAGTTGGTTATTGTTTAGTTGCCACAGATCTGCTTCCGCCTGCGCATGGCGATTGTGAGCAGCCCCACCGCAGCAACAGCGATTAAGCCGATGGTTCCCGGCTCCGGGATACTCTGCCACTGCATCGTGAACTGGTCGCTACTGGTGTGAACTCCATTTGCATCCACCGCCTGCCAAGTCAGTTTGAACGCACTGCCCGAATCGTCCGTGGCCCAGCTCCGACCATGGATGTGGCCATAAGGGTCGACAGCAGTGGATACGTTATCACCGCTGGCGACATTCCAGCGGTACCCCTCTGCGGTCTGCGCGGTAGTAAACGCATTGGGGTACGTGGAAGTGTAGGGAGGTCCGGGAAAGGTTGTGTCCATCCCATCCCCGATCCGGGTATTGATCGCAGTCAGGTCGATAACAGACGATCCAGATGCAAGGGTCCCCACTCCGTTTGCATCGAACGTCCATTCAGCGGCAGGGGTTGTCCCGCTAAAGCTTGGGTAGGCACTGGTGCCGCCCCAAAAGCTGAATGACGATGCCGTGCCACTGAGCCGTTCGACAGACACCAGATCGAGCCTCAGGAACGAACCGGTAGCTGCGCCCGCCACCGCCCCTGATCCGTTCGAGGTTGCGCTAAAGTTCTCCCACGTTGAATAGGTCACGGCACCGGTCGTTGTGTTGATCGTTGCGCGCCGACCGGAGTTTCCAGAGAGAGCGGTTGGAGTGATCGCGAACACCGAGGCCGTGCCGCCATAGTAGGCGGCGATGTTCCCGGTAGTGATGTTTGTGTTCGCCGCGCTCGTGTGAACGTAGCCGGAGCTGTTAACGAAGTCGTAGGCCCAGTCGTTTCCGTTTTTGAATCCCAGTTTATCGCCGGAATTGGCGGCGCCGTTGGAATTTGTGTCCATGACTCCGACGTTGAGATGTCCGTGCTGAGCGTTCAGGGTCGACGAAAGGGCAAAGATCCCAGTGGCGACTGCGATGAGAGTGAGTTTTTTCATGAGATGATTAGTACTGTTACAAGTTTGTTGATGCGTGAGGTTTCCGAATGCTTATGGATTCCCCGCAGGATGCACAAACTTGCTGCCCGAGGCTGTTAATTGCGTTTGGACCGTGGTCCACTTGATGGTTTCCACATGGTAATCGGCAAAGAGGTAGAGCCCTCCCTGCGGATAACGTTCCACGGCAACAGCATTTTTGAATGCATTGTTCGAGTAACCGTAGGCGAAGTGAAAATGATCGGAACCGACTTGGTTGGGCTGTGTTTCCGCAAACAGGATCGTTTGAGAAGGAGCAGGCACACTGGCCAAGTAGGAATAGTTGAGTTGAACAGCCCCTGCGGGGTAGGGCAGCAAGAAATCGTTGATCGCATAACTATAGAGTCGTGTCTTATGGGAATCGCCGGGTGATCGGTAAACTTTCTTCATGGCGTCCGCTGATGCAGAGGTTGTCAACCCGAGGTAGGGGAGCAGTCCGCCAACCCAGGAGTTCCCGCTGTGTGAGGAACCCGGCAGGCGACCACCGTTCTCGGCGGAGTACAAACTGCAAGCCTGTCCCAGTTGACGAATCTGATGGAGCGCCCGCGTCTGCAGGATTTCTTTTTGGATGTTCCTCAAAGACGAGAGACCAAGCGTGGTCAACACCGCAGCGACGCTGACAGCAACAAGTATCTCTACCAGACTAAACGCAGAACGGGCGTTTCCCATTCGAAGATCCTTCCACAATTTGGTCGCGGCGATTGATCTCACCGCAAACCGTTTCCCGATGGCACTTCCCGAGAAGCGCCGACTCGATCCTTACGCGATCAGACTGAGAATATCGGGACGGGAACAGGGGGAGCGTCGGAACGCACCGTGAACGCCTCGTCAGGAGGCCGAGGATAGGAAAACCGAATGCCTGCTGGCAACGAATCGCCGGACGCGTCAACCAGCACCGCGACCTCGGTCTTCTTCTCCGCCTTGATGCCCGGCACCTTGTCATCCTCGGCACTGGCCTTCGTAACCGACTTGCAAAGTTTGCAGGGATTCTTCCCGCTGAAAGTTTTCGCAACCGCTTCCGCCACAGTTGCCGTCTGCGAGAAATCCTTAACCATCTGCGTCCACGCCACCGCCTGAATCACGGCGAGATGCCCTCCCGCGATGAAAAACATCGCAAGGCACGAGAGCAGGATTCCCAGACGGCGCGTCACAGTGAAACAGCAATCTGCGACGATGCGCCGGGAGTCAAACAGAAAACTCTTGAGATGCATCTCCGACACCTCACGCATCCATCAACCAGATAAACTCCGACACATGCCCGTTCGGAACCGACAGGTAATTCCTCCACAGCCGCGTGTTGCGCGTGAGGTAGTCGAACACCCGTCGCGGGAATGCCTCCAGAATGTTCGACTTGCCCACGGGCACCACGATTCGGGAGAAAACATAAAACGTCGCCTCGGGCTCGAAGCGAAGCTCGCCTTTGGTCTCGATCGATGCCAAACGCAGGATCTCCGGCGCGTCCGGCTCCGCCATGTATCCATGCTGGGCAAAGATGATCCACACGCCGTGGCCGGTGGATTTAACGTCCACATTGCAAACCGACCCCGACGCCCTGTCCCAGCGGGCTTCGAGCCGCATGGCCACGATTTGTGTGTTCAGCACGCCGGTCCGCCGCCGGTACTCCATCGCGATGACCGAGGCCTCCCGAACCGATCCCCCGCGGACGGGAAACACAAGCGTACCCGGAATGCGCGGGGTCGACCCGTCGATGAGCACCTTGTGAAACGCCTCTGGCGCCATCGATAGGTCCTTCATCTTTCGGTGAACGACGTTGCTACCGTGGCGGTAGCAGGACATCAGACCCAGGATGCCAATCCCGATGAGGACGGGGAACCAACCCCCATCGAAAAATTTCGACGTGCAGGCGGCGAACAGCGGAACCTCCACACAAAGCAGAAAACCCGTGAGAGCCAATGCCTGCACGAGCGGTTTTTTCCAAACGTGGTACACCACCATCCCAAATGCGATGGAGGTCACCATCATCGTCCCAGTCACAGCTAGACCGTACGCGTTCGCGAGCGCATCGCCGGTCTTGAATGTAACAACCAGAACGATGCAAACCAACCCGAGGATGATGTTGATGGCGGGCATGTAAATCTGACCCCGCTCCTCCGAACTCGTGTATACCACTCGGAATCGGGGCAGGTAGCCGAGATCAATCGCCTGACTCGTCAACGAGAACACCCCGCTGATAAGTGCCTGCGAAGCGATCACGGTCGCGGCCGTCGCGAGCAGCACGAAGAGCGGACGCCCTGCGTGCGGGCAGAGTTCAAAGAAAAGGTTGGCGTTGGTGGCCTGAGCGGGGTCCCGCAGGACCAGTGCCGCCTGACCGAGGTAGTTCAGCACCAATCCCGGCAGGGCGACAAAGTTCCACGCTTTCGAAATGGCCGGTTTCCCAAAATGCCCGAGGTCCGCATACAGCGCTTCAGCGCCTGTCACAGCGAGCACGACGGAGCCGAAGACCACCAGCGCGGTCGGTCCGTGAGCCTGGAGATAGCGGATCGCGCACCACGGATTGATCGCGGCAAAGATGCCCGGCGATTGAATAATGCTTACTAAGCCCGCGAGACCAATTGCCGCGAACCAGACAACCATGACAAAACCAAACACTAACCCCAGCCGCCCGGTTCCGAAACGCTGGATGGAAAACAGCGCGACAAGAATCACCACGGTAATGGGAATCACCGCCGAGGAGAGTGCGGGATTAATGGACTCCAGGCCCTCGACTGCGCTGAGCACGGAAATCGCCGGTGTAATGGTCCCATCGCCATACAGCAGCGCGGCTCCGAAAAGGACGGCAACGGCGATCCATCCGTTCTGGGCCGCCTTGAGCCCGGCGCGGCGCAGGAGAGCCAGGAGGGCAAAAATACCTCCCTCGCCGTCGTAGTCGGCACGCATGACCAGGAACAGATACTTAAACGTGACGATCAGGAGCAGGTACCAGATGACCAGCGAACTCAGGCCCAGCAGCGTCTCCGCATCGACTTTCCCCGCGGTTCCCAGCGCGGCTTCGAATGCATAAAGAGGGCTTGTTCCGATGTCCCCGAAAACGATTCCCAGCGCCGCAAGGGGCAGAATCCATTTCTTCTTCGGAACCGCATTCTCCTGAGCCATAGGGCGGACGCTGTCGAAAAACTCTCCATGCGAATAGGAAAAGTTACCGAAATTCTTGACACATCAGCGCTGCAACCGATCCACAATCTCCGCGGCGAGTTTCGCCCCAATCCCACTCACCTTTGCCACCTCCGCTGCGGTCGCTTTCCGGATCCGTTCGATGCCCCCAAAGTGGAGCAACAGCGCTTTCTTTCGCGTTTCGCTGACCCCTTCGATTTCATCAAGAATACTTTCGCTCATCCTCCGCTTGAGGAGCAAGCTGTGATAGCCATTGGCGAACCTGTGGGCTTCATCCCGAATCCGCTGCAGCAAACGAAGCGCGCCGCTATTGTCCGGCAGACGCAGCGGCAGGGGTCGACCCGGACGGTAAATCTCCTCGAATTCCTTGGCCAGGCCGATGATGGGAACCTCCGAGAGCCCCAATCGCTGCAGTTCCCGGCAGGCGGAGGAAAGTTGGCCCTTGCCGCCGTCGACGATGACTAAGCCGGGCAACGCGGTCGGCATGGAGTCCGGCGGCGATTCATGGGGATCTTCCAGGCGCTCGCGAACGCGGTTTGCCGCGTCGAACGGACTCTCCTGCGTGAAATCCGCATCGTCCCCGGCTGCGGCAGCGCTTTCCTTGAGGACGCGAGAATACCGGCGACGAACCACCTCCGCCATACTCGCGAAATCATCCTGCCCCGCGACGGTGCGAATCCGGTAGCGGCGATACGCCCCGCGATCGGGCACCCCGTTTCGAAACCGAACCATACTCGCGACGACATGCGTGGTGCTAATGTTCGAAATGTCAAAGCACTCCATGAACCGCGGAAGCGCCGTCAATTGCAGGGCATCGCAAAGAGCCGCCATGTCCGCGGCGGGGTCGATGGACGAGGGCAGCGACTTGCGCGTGAAGCGGGTCATGGGCTTCGCGGTCTGTCGCAGGTCATCCAACAAATTCCGCAACTGCGCCGCTTTCTCGAAGTCGAGCTTCTCCGCCGCCGCCCGCATCTCCGTTTCCACCTGATCAACAACCGCCTGCGATTGACCATCCAGAAACTCACACGCTTCTTCAACCCGCTGCCGATACTCCTCGGCCGAAATCTTCGCAACGCACGGAGCCGAGCAGTTCTTGATAATGTGGTCCATGCAGTGCTTGTAATCCTTCTCCGTCGGCAAAAATGGCCGACACGAGCGGATCCCATATTTCTTGCGAATGACCCCCAACGCAGCGCGAAGCGCGCCGCTGTTCGCAAACGGACCATAGTACCGCGCCCCGTCCTCCTTTCGCATGCGCGTGAGCTGGAACTTGGGGAACGGATCGGCGGGATTCACCCGCACCATCAGGAAGCGCTTGTCGTCCCGAAAACTGATGTTGTACTTCGGTCGGAAGTCCTTGATCAGCCGACCTTCATACAGCACGGCCTCCGCATCGCTGCGAACCAGATGCCACTCGAAATCCCAGATACTCTGAATCAGAGCGCGCGTTTTGAGGTCGGCCGTCTGCTTTCTCGACGGCGTGAGATAATTCGCCAACCGCCGCCGCAAATCCCGGGCTTTCCCCACGTAGATGACGCGATGGAGTCGGTCCCGCATGATATAAACTCCCGGCTTGTGCGGGACATCCCGCAGCTTTGCGGTCAGATCGATTGCCATGTCAGGGAAAAGTCAAACGAGGAAGAAAAGCGTTCGGAATCGCTTGGCATCGTTCTGGATGCGTGGAGAGGGCGACCCGGCAGTCAGATTCAAGCGGTCGACGAATTTTAATCGAACGACCGGGGTGGGTCAATGGCGGGCCGGGGGGCAAAAAAAATCCGGTGGTTCGGGTGAACGTCCTCTCTTGCGTGTGGGAAACCCGTCGCTACAGTGTTGCCGCTACCCTATGACCAGATTTCTCGCGACGCCTGCGGTATTTTTTTTCCTGGCCGCATCGTCCGAAGCGCAAGCGGCGGCTGCGGAGCCGGCAGGATTGGACACGACGAATCTCCTCAGGCTGATCAGCGCGGGCGGTTGGTTCATGGCGCCGCTGGCATTGATGTCGGTCGTCACGGTGGCATTGATCCTCATCTACTTTTTCACGCTGCGGCGCGGTTCGGTCGTGACGGCCCGTTACATGTCCACGGCGGATGCTCTACTTCGCAAGGCGGACTACCTCGGACTTCTTGCGGTTTCGAATCGACACAACGAGTGCATTGCCCGCGTCATGCAGCGCACGCTGGATTTTGTGACGAAGAATCCTCGCGCGGATTTTTCGGAAGCCCGGGAGATTGCGCAGACGGAGGGGCAGCGTCAGGCGGCGGGGCTGCAGCAGCAGACGACGTATCTGGCGGACATTGGCACGCTGGCGCCCATGGTGGGTCTGTTGGGGACGGTGGCGGGAATGATCAAGTCGTTCATTGGCATGGCGGCGGAGTCTGGATCTGCGATGGGCGGAGGCAGCCCGACGTTGTTGGCGGAAGGCATTGCGGAGGCGCTCATCACGACCGCGGCCGGCCTGCTGGTGGCGATTCCCGCCATGGCGGCCTACGCGTGGTATCGGGGGCGCGTGCAGCGTCTGATCTCCGAACTTGAGGGAGCGTCTGCTCAATTGTTGTCCCTGCTGTCGGCGCAGCTTCGCCGGAATGCTCCGCTGAGTTCTGCTTCGTCGCATTTCGAAGACCGCGAATGAAACAATCGCTGGCGATGGGCCTTGCCCTGCTGATCTGTGCCGGGGCTGCAGAGGCACAGTTTCCGGAACCTGAAGTTCGACGCGCCCTTCCGGTCACACCGACGTCTCCCACGCCTGCGCCGACGCCGCGTCGGGAACCGCCAACTCCGCCCGCCGTTCCGTTTCCGGGTCAGCAGTTCGAAAACCCTGCGTGGATGGACCGGGCTCGACCCTCCCCCGCGCGGACTTCGCCGACGATTCGCCCCTCCGCTCCGCCGGCGGAAACGGGTCGCGCCCCGACTCCGTCGCCTCGCGAGATCCTTTCCATCCCCGCCACCGCTCCGACCCCACTCCCGGCTCCCGTTATTCCCACGACGGCACCCGGTGCGGATTCCGGGGAAAACGAGATCCGCCTGGCCCCGGCGCTGTCGCAGACCGTCGGGCCGGAGGCCACTCTCGATGCGGCAAACGGTTTCTATTCGCGCAAGGCCTATGATCTCGCGATTCCGGAATACGAGAAGTACTTGGTCTCGACGACCTCCAGTGCGCCGGGGCGGCCGCAGGCGTTGTTCCGGCTTGCTGAGAGCCATCGTTTCATGGGTCGCGACGACGCGGCCCGCGCCGGCTATGAGCGATTGCTGGCGGAAGTTCCCTCGGGTGAATTCGTGGGCGCCGGCGCTTATCGGCTCGCGGAGGTTCTGTATGCGGAACGGCGGCTCGACGCGGCATTGGGCGCGTATCAGAAAGCTTTTGCAAACAGCAAAGACGCGGACGTTCAATTGACGGCGCGTTTTTACGAAGCGCGCTGTTTGGATGGATTGAAGAAACCTGCGGAGGCGGAAGCGATCTACCGCGAAGTTGCCGCGAAGGCGGAAAATAATCCCTACCGCGATTATGCCCGTCTGGCCCTCGCAGAGTCCGCCGCGACGGCGGGTCGGAAGAAAGAAGCGCTCGATCAGTATCTTGAGCTCTCACGCACGGCCGGGAAGCCTTCCATCGCGGTCGAGGCCACCGTGAAGGCGGCAATCGTCGCTGCGGATCTTGGAAACCCAACCCAGGCGCGCGAGCTGTACCGCAAGGCATTGAAGATGCCGGAATCCGGAGACTGGAAGGGAGTTGCCCTCATCGGTTCGATGCGCGCCGCGTACGCCTTGGATGATTTCACCGCACTCGGAAACGTCAGCAAGCAGGACCTCGCCGCGATCCCTGAGGATTACCGCGCAGAGGCGCTGCTGCTTGTCGGCAATGCCCAGCGGCAGCAGGGGAAATTCCGGGAGGCCAAGGAATCGTATGATCGTATCCTCTCCGACCACCCGAATGCCTCAGCCGCCGCCGATGCGCGCTTCCAGCGCCTCGTCGTCCTGTTCTCGCTCGACAGCAAGGACACGCAACGCGAAATCGATACCTTCCTGCTGGCCGCAACAAGCTCAAAGGAGCGGGCGCAGGCCATGCTGCTCAAGGCGGAAGTCTTGTTTAAGGCGAAGAACTTCGCGGAGGCAGGGAAACTTTACGACGGATTGCAAGGGGCTCAACTGGCCGACGGCCTGAAGGTCGAGGCACTTTACAAGCTCGGGTGGTGCCAGGCCCAACTC